>Ga0315284_10006754_pt1 | contig 16357 bp, 12 predicted proteins | sample YL17G09_16_MG_FD_203696 | JGI IMG/M metagenome (GOLD analysis project Ga0315284, IMG submission 203696) | Sediment microbial communities from Yellowstone Lake, YNP, Wyoming, USA - YL17G09_16 | ecosystem: Environmental > Aquatic > Freshwater > Lake > Sediment | place: USA: Wyoming | collected... | reverse complement strand
ATTCGTTCTGGTTCTCCTCGTGATGAATGTAGCCCAGGGAATAAACAATGATCAGAAAACCGACGAAGGAGGAGATGATGGACATGAGGATGGACAGCGGGTCGATGATCAGGATGAAATCCAGCCCAAAGATGAAGTCCATCCTCACGACCGTCTCCCCGCCGCGCAGGGCCGCGGGCAGGAGCAGGAGCGGCAGGGCCGCCGTGGCCCCCCCCAGCAGCACGGCCCACACCGAGCGGGCACGCTTAGCGACCAGGCCGGCCAGGGGGATGGTCAAGGAGCCGATGATGGGGATAAAAATCGTCAGCAGGGTGATGGTTTCGATTTTCATCGTGAGGCGAAAGTATATTTTTTCAAAATGCAATTGTCAAGAAGATATGCTTCCGCCGCCAGCCTGCCGGGAAAAGGCGGAAATAATACCGATAGAAAAACTAAAGCTCAACGCCCGAGGCTTTGAGCAAAGCCCCCAGGCTATGGGTCTCGCCGCAGGCTTCTGTCCATAAGCGCCGCAGCCCGGTAGTAAACCCCTTATCGGCGTCGCGCATAAAGCGAATACGGCGCAGCGCATTCCGCACCACTCGCGGGAAATTTCACTTCAAGTCTCTAAATTCGATCCGGCCAACTGCCACGCCTAGGTTGCGGGAATCTGGCGTTCTTATTGTTTGTAAGGGATTCCAAGTTCGGCTGACTTTAAAGAGGACTATCACCTCGTTGCCTACTTCTTCGGGAATAGAAAAGACGATACTTTGCCATATATGATGCCTGAGCATGATCTCTTGTAAGAGTCTTCTTTTCTTGAAGAATTGTTTTATTAGATAGACATCAACCGTTACGGGATATTTTTGGAGGTCGGGGTGGGAAGCAAGGAGGGGGATCACCATGATAGCTTTCTCGATTTTGAGAGTCATGCCTCCGGTACTTCCCGTCCAACGGAATTCCCGTCCGTCCTTCGTTTTTTCAAGCTGGTAGAAGCCAAAATCTTGTTTTAAGCTCAACCGCTCTGTCCTGCTTTTCAAAGAGAGCGAATGGGTAGAATTCCAGAGATGGACGGCTCCGAAAACAAATATCAATAGGCAGCTTAAGGCGATAAATTTTTTGCTAAAGACGACTTTTTCTTCTCTCTCTTCATCGCTTCTTCCCAACCAGAACACAAATCCTACGAGGAACCAAAAGGCATATTGGATCTCGAAACTGCCGATGTGAGAATGCAGTTGAATATTCAGGAAAAAAGAGAAAATCGCCACTATCGCCCCGATCAGGAGAAATTTTAGATTGTCACTAAAAAGAAGTTTTGCATAAGATCGACACATTTGTTTGAGGATTTCCCAACCAATCCAAAACACTAAAAATATGCCTATCAGCCCCAATTCTGAGCCGACTTGCAGAACATAGTTTTCGGCCGATTCCGATTTCAGTTTAATCCTATTCAATTGGGCATAATTAGAGACTTCTATGATGTATCCCCCAATTCCCACGCCTGTCAAAGGATAATCTCTGACCATAGCCAGCGCCATTTTCCATAGAGTCTCCACTCGATATTTCAAGGCGCGTTCCACGCCTTTAAACCTGAGATATGTTATGGAGCTCCTGATTTCATCCTTAAAATGGTCACCGACAATGAAAAAACTGATGATGACGACAGCCACTAGGAAAACGACCGTCCACAACAGGAATTTGGATTTCAGAAAATGTGTTTTTTTTGATTTCACGCGCTTGAGCCATAAAGGAAAACACAAGGCGGCAAAAAGCGGTACGGAAATCAGGGATGAAAAAGCGGCAATTTTCGAACCGGAAAAAAGAATCAAATAGAAAGACAGCGAAATAATCCCCAGGGAAAACCATTGTATCAATCCTCGAAAAGCCAGGAAGGCTCCCAAAAGCAACGGAATAATAATCGCCAGATAAGCCCCGAAGGCTAGCGCATCTTTAAAGGTCGCATTGATCAATCCCGAACGAATACTGATGGGATTGTTTCCGATTATCTTGTTATGAAAACATTGAAAGAGGCCAAAGCTTAAAGAAATAAGCGAACTGAAACAGAGCACACCCAGCACCGGCTTGATGAACTTCTTGGGCCGCTCGACACTGAGGAGAACAAAGAGAAAGAGGGCTCCCGTTAGATAGTTCAAAGAATTGAATATAAGACTCATAATAGCGCCGCCGGCCGTAACGCCAATCACGTTGGTTCTTAGCTCGTAGATCCCGCCGCTAAGAATGGGAAAAAAATTAGAATATCGAAAGAACGTAATAAGTGCGGATATAGCTACGACTGCAGAAAATAAGATCAAAGGCTTCGTTAGGGAAACGGGAACGCTCATCCTAACCTTGGATATCGCCCGGCTAATGAGCCAGCCCAAAAAGTAGGCTAAAAACAAAACAAGCGCCGTGGGAGCAACTGGAAACGGCTCAAATAGACCAAAAAAATAGGGGAGGTTGTTGATGAGAGGCAGGAAAAAAACAAACAAGAGAGTTCCCCAAGAGAAATGAAGCGCGGTCACGAGAAAGACCAAAGCGAGGATGGGAATGAAAATATTTTGGAAGGACGCAACGAGGGGGACATATTTAATATAAAACAAGCATCCCGCTGCTCCCCACAAAGCGGCCAAAAGAAGGAAGGAAGACCTGTATATCAGAGAAGGTTTTTGGGACATCCTTAGTTCATCCAGGGTCTTTCCCGGAATTCATCCCTCCCGCGTCGGCTTTACGGCAGATCTTACGTCATGTCCATGCCTTGCCGACCGGGATCGCCAAATATGCCGAAAGCGCGGCCGCATGGATTAGCCTATTGTGGGCGTATTGAATTGAACGTTCTGGATCGTCTTATCAATGGAATAAAAATAGCCCCTATTTCTTTTGCTTTTCTATGTGCTCCAGGAAAAAGGCCACTATCGAAAAAATAAGCAACCCCAAAATTCCGGCGATCAGGGTGTTTTTCGCTTTCTTCGGAGAAACGGGAAATAGGGAGGCAGTTGGTTCCTTAATGAGCTGAGTATAATCTATTCTTGCTTTCTTCTCGGCTAATAGCGCTATCTGATTCTTTATGTTTTCTATTTCAATTTTGACTTTGTCTATTTCATTTCTCGATTCATCCATATTTATATATAGTTGTTTAACTTTATCATTTCTATCTTTCATGGATAAGCGCACGTTTTCTTGGGCGATCTTTTCCATGCTCAGCTTTTCGTCTAGCGTATTATAATAGGCTAGATTATTCTGGATTTCGTTGGCATAGAGAAGATTGCTTATCGCCTCGGCGCCCTCTTTTGGCTCGGTAAGATTTATTTTTTGTTGAGTCTCAATATCGCCAATTCTTGTTTTTGCCGTTTTCATTTCCTCTAAAAGGCTCTTTACCCTCTCGTCCGATATAAGAAGCTTTTGTTCCAAGGACAGAATTTCTTGCTTTGCTTTATTTATTTCTATATCAAAGAGTTTTATTTCATATAGACTATCCCGGATAACCAACTCTTTATAGTTTATTTGATTCTCATTGAATGCTATTTGAGTGTCAATATCTTTAAATTGGACATTGGCTTGTTTATCAAACTCATTTTTTAAGTGAACAAAAAGCAACAAAAGTATTGATTTCGCCCGGCTGATGTTAGTATCCCTGACGGAGATTTTTACCAATTTCGTGTCTCTCAAATTTTCAGCTTTAATTTCAGGGTAAGATCTCGCGTCCAGGTTCAATTCTTTCACTATAAGATTATCGAAAGATTTCTGATTGATCAATGCGGCCACCTGTTTTGGGTCGACGACCAACACCTCCGCAAACTGTCCCTGCTCAGTTTGCACAATATATTTACTAGGCACAATGAGGATGTCGACTTCCCATTGAGGGGGCAAAACGAAGCTTATGACCCCGGCCAAAACAGCGCAGAGAACGGTAGGAATTATGATAAGCCATTTCCTTTTCCAGATGATGGTCAGGTAATCCATTAATACAACTTCGCTTGCCGGGTCTTCCCATTCATTCATATCTTTCTCTCCCAAGTTTTAAATATATTATGCGTATGTATTATCAAGCGTACGCATAATAAAATAAATAATATTTTGTTCATTCAAGCGGGTGTAACCTTTCTTTAATGCATATGGTTCCATTCCGTATATCCCTGGTATCCGATATCGATGCTATTCAGGCAGTCCACAACTTCCTTGTCACAGCACTGTTCCGCGGCCCGAATCATATTTTCAAGCACTGATAAAAACTTTGCGCTGTTGACCTCCCCGGCGGGTGCTATGAAGATCTTTTGGAACTCCGTTGCCTTAGTTTTTTCTTCATCAACCAGAATTTCTTCATACAGCTTTTCGCCGGGACGGAGTCCGATGTATTGGATCCCGATGTCGCTCTCCTTGTATCCGGAAATCCGGATCAGGTCGCGAGCCAGGTCCTCGACCTTGATGGGCTGGCCCATATCGAGGACGAAAATCTGGCCGCCGTTTCCCAGCGTTCCCACCTGGATGATGAGCTGCACAGCTTCGGCGATCGACATGAAGTATCGCCGAATATCGGAGTGAGTGACGGTGACCGGGCCACCCGCCGCGATCTGCTTCCGGAAAAGCGGCACGACGCTTCCCCGGCTGCCCAGGACATTGCCGAAACGGACACAGGAGAAGCGCGTCTTGCTGCCCGCGGCGATTCCCTGGACGATGATTTCGCCGATTTTCTTCGTTGCCCCCATGATGCTTGTCGGGTTGATGGCTTTGTCCGTCGAAATATAAACAAAGTCCTCGACGCCGTGAGCATCGGCCAGTTCGGCGACGTTCCGCGTTCCAACGATGTTATTCAGAATGGCCTCAGAAATATTGCATTCCATAAGAGGCACGTGCTTGTGAGCCGCGGCATGGAAAACTATCTGAGGCCTAAAGCGCTCGATTATGCACTTCAGCCTCGGGCGGTTCCTGATATCGGTGATGATCGGGATCGTAGGGCAGTGCGGCATAGTCGTCCGCAGCTCAGATTCAATCTCATAAATGCTGTTCTCGTCTTTATCCAGAAGGATAAGCTCTCGGGCCCACATGGCGGCCAGTTGGCGGCTCAACTCCGAGCCGATGGAGCCGCCCGCGCCCGTGACCATGATTCTTTTGTTACGGTATTTCTCGACGACCTCTGGCCTGCCGCTATCAAAGCTCACCGCGCTCCTTCCCAGGAGGTCATCAATATTGATTTCGCGGATTTTTGATATCCGAATATTATCATCGAGCATCTCGAATATGCTCGGGATGATTTTGACCTTGATCCCCGCGTCTTTGCAGATATCGACGATCCTCCGGATGTCCCTTGATGAAGCGTTCGCGATAGTAATAATCGCCTCGTCAATGCTCATGCGTTTCGCCAGCGCCGGAATTTGGGCGCTGCTACCAAGAACGGAAAGTCCTTGAATGACCGTGTTGAACTTCTTTGCGTCATCATCGACAAATCCCACGACAGTCATTCCCAGATCAGCCCGCTTCTTGAGTTCTCTCACCGCAAGATTGCCCGCGTCACCGGCCCCGATTAGGAGCACTCGTTTCAGATCATTGCCTTCATGAATATTTTTTTTGTTCTTTTGCATCTCATAGGCCAAGCGACGCAGCATGCGAATTCCCGAAGCCCCCATGGTCACCATTATGTATTCAATAGCAATCACGCCAAAGGGGACTCTCATGAAAGCAAGCTTAGAAGGTGAAGCGATCCTGGCGATGATAAGGAGCGCGCTAATTGACAGAGAAGATTCAATAATCAATAGAACATCCCGGATGGAAACATATTTCCAGACAATGGAATAAACCCGGAAGAAATAGAACAAGAGGACCCTGGCTAGGACCAGAAACGGCAATAAAAGAAGAAATTGCCGAAGGTATTGCCCTTCGGGCAACCTCTCAAAACGAATCAGGTAGGCACCGAAGACGGCTAAACTAAAAACAATGATATCCAGTATGACCTGGTTAATCCGCCTCATGAAAGATGAATAGCTAATTCTCATCACTAATAGGGGGAATGGAAGATCCCCCTCCTCTAAAAATGTCGCTCACTCAAAATCGCTCATATCTCTTATCACGAAATTTCATATTGTGACAATATATTTGCTACTTTTAGGCCACTTCTGAGTTATCGCATTATGCTAGATTTATGCTTTCACATATTGGCATCCTCGAACAATTGCGGAGACCCGGTTGATGTCCTCTTCCCGGAGATTGCTCCCGCTGGGGAGGCAAAGCCCTTTAGCGAAAATCTCCGCTGCCGTATTCCCCCCGCGCTTCCGGCAAAGGCCGAACACAGGCTGCAGGTGCATGGGCTTCCACACCGGCCGGGCTTCGATATTCTCCGCTTCGAGGGCCAGACGAATGTCTTCCCGCGATGCCCCGAATTCCTCGGGCTCGACCGTGATGCACGTCAACCAGCGGTTCGACCTGCCATAGGCCGCCTCGGGCATGAACGAGATGCCGGGTTCGCCACTGAGCGCCTTCCGGTAGAGCTCGAAATTTTGGCGCCGCGCGGCGACGCGCTCATCGAGGACCTTCAGCTGGCCTCTCCCGACGGCGGCCAGGATATTGCTCATCCGATAGTTGTAGCCGATCGTCGAATGCTCGTAGTGAGGCGCCGGGTCTCGTGCTTGAGTGGCCAGGAAACGTGCCTTTCGGATCAGCTCCCCGTCGGCCGAGAGAAGCATGCCCCCTCCCGAGGTGGTGATGATCTTGTTGCCGTTGAAGGAGAACACCGCCAGCCGGCCGAAACAGCCGGCCTTTTTCCCGGCGTAAGCCGCCCCCAGGGCTTCGGCGGCATCCTCGATGAGAGGCACCTCGTATCTTCGGCAGATGTCCTCTATCCGCCCGTAATCGGCGCACTGGCCGTAAAGATCAACGGCCATGACCGCCCCAGGCCTTTTTCCTCTGGCCGCGCATGCGGCCAACTCTTCCTCAAGCAGGTCGGGATCGATATTCCAGGTCTCCGGGTCGCAGTCGATGAATACAGGACTGGCGCCAGTATAGACAATGGCGTTGGCCGAGGCGCTGAAGGTTAGGGTCGCACACAGCACCTCATCTTTGGGGTTGACGCCGAGGAGCAACAGCGCCAGATGAAGTGCCGCTGTCCCCGAGGAAAGCGCCGTCGCGTGCCCCACCCCCACGTAGTCACATACCTCGCGCTCGAAGGCATCCACCATCGGGCCGAGCGGCGCGATCCAGTTCGACCGGAAGGCTTCGGCCACATATTCCTCCTCGCGGCCAGACATCTGGGGCGGGGAAAGATAAAGGCGAGGTTTAGCCATTCTCAATAGCTGATATATCCGGCAATCAGGATATAGAGCTATACAAATTGGGCTTCGATTTCAATAGATTCTGCTCGGACATGACGATGGGGGCGCCGTCCACATCCCTCAGGAAGATGAGACCTTCCTTAAAGGCAAAGGATCCGTCCCGGGGGACTCTTTGGAGGTGACCTAAGGAAAGTTGGATCGTGTCTTCGGCCAGATTGGCGCCTCCGGCCGCCAGCGCGGACGTCGTGGCAATGTGCCTGACGTTGATTTCAGTGACTTTTGGCACGCCGCCCGAATCCTCTTTGAAATCGACCGTCAGTACTCCATGCGGCTTCGTTGCCGTTTTTCGACAGATTTGGCCGACGGCTTGGGAAGCCAGCCCAACAAGCTCCGGGCTATTCACCAGACGGCCGAACGAGGCATTTCCGGTTATCCCGGAGGGAGCGACTCTGGACATGATGTATCGGACCCTTTCTAAGCAGGCCGCTCTTAGAAGTTCTCCTTTCCAGAAAATACAAACGCAACCGAAATTTCGTCCTGGCAGATACTCGCTGGCAATAAACTCCCGGATCTGCGGTTGGATCTTGATCCAGCATTTCAAGTCATCTCTGTTCTCGATCTTGATGGCGCCCAGGCCGCTGGAGCCGGCCACTCCCCGTACCCAAAAAGGCAGGCCGAGAGATTCGATAACAACTTCTGATTCGGAATCTGTTAAATCGACCCGCACGGTGTGCGGGGCAAGGCCGGTTTCATGAAGAGCCCGAGTGATCTCCCACTTGTTTAGGAGGACTTTAACAAGCTCATAGGGCGGGAGAAAAGCAAGACAGGGCGCCTTTTCTTGTTCTATCCTCTCCGACCAGGAAGCCACCTCGATATCCGGCTGGATGACTGCCACGGTGATATTTTCGGCCCTGACGATTTTGTTAATTTCATTCCAATAGGATGCTTCCTTCGCATGCGGGACGAGGTAAGCCTTGTCGATGAACGCGCTTTCGTAAAGACCCAGGGTAAAAGGATTGCAGTCCACTCCGATGACGCGATAGGGGCCGAATCTCCCATACTGCTTCAAGGATCTGACGATGGCCCTCGGCGAGGGACCTCCGATTCCCGCGACAAGAAGGGTCGGAATGGACACGGGGCTATTTCCTTTTTGCCCGTGCAGGCTTATCAACCCGGTTCCGAGAGGGCGCGGAGACCAGCCGACCGCCGTCAAGTCCGACTTGGTCCATTTCCCTGCTGCGGCCGCCGAGATCACGCTCCATTCCAGCCAGAAGGATCATTTCGGATCGGACAACGTTCAGAGGCCGGGATATGGTTCCCGGGACGGCGACCTGCTCGAATTTAAAGAGAATGACCAGCGATTTTATTAAGATTTTCAGATCCAATGACAAGGACAGTGTTTCCACGTATTCGACATCTTTGGCCAGCCTTTCATCCCAGGATATTAAATTGCGTCCCCTGACCTGGGCTAAGCCAGTCAGCCCAGGCCGGACCAGATGGCGCCGTCTTTCCCTTTCGGTATAGAAGTCGAGGTACTCCATGAGTAGGGGACGGGGCCCGACGATGGACATGTCCCCCTTGATCACGTTGAAAAATTGCGGGAGTTCATCGAGGGACGCTTTCCGAAGAAGATTGCCCAGCTTCGTGAGCCTCTGTTTTTCGGGTAAAAGCTGCCCGTTGGCGTCCGTGTGGACATTCATCGTACGGAATTTGACGAGCCGGAATGGCTTATCGTTTTTCCCCGGCCGAGTCTGGGCAAAAAAGGGTTCGCCCCTTTGGGCGACCCAGAGCAGGAGCGTCACTGTAATCAGAAACGGCATCGAGACGGCCAAGATGATAAAACTGAAGATCACATCGCCAATCCTCTTGCCCCGTCTCGCGTAGAACCCAGGCCGCCCTTCCGATCTAGGCCGCAGGTCCGGGCCGCTCCGGCTCATCCTTTCCCCCCGTCAATCTCGCACCTTTGAAAACCGACCTGCCCCCGCTTGCCCCTTATAATAAGCCCATCTCTTTCAATAGTACCTTGTTCACCTTATGCACATCGAATATTTCTTCCGCAATCTCACGGCCGCGTATCGCCATACTCTTGGCCATGGCGGGCTCTTCCAGAATCTGCAGCATCGCATTTGCTAAGGCTACAACATCACGGGTCCGGACCAAATAACCATTTTCTCCTCTCATTACCCCATCACCTTGTTCTCTTTGGCGCTGACCCTCACGGGTTAAAATAACGGTCTCACGACATCCCGCCGCGTCTGTAGTAATAACCGGACGTCCCATTGACATTGCTTCTAAAACAGACCGAGGCAGGCCTTCCCTATAATAAGAAGGAAGAACATAGCATCTGCACATCTGAATCGCATGTCGAACATCATCTAAATATCCAAGATATTCAATTATTCCGGCCTCTTGCCACTTTTTTAACTCGCTTTCCCGTATTGCGTTTGGATTTGGATCAAGACCTCCCACGAGTAAAAAACGAGTTTGAGGCAATCGTTTTTTTACTTTATCTGCTGCTTCTACGTATTCTCTTACACCTTTGTCTGCAAGGAGTCGGGCAATCATCAGGAAGACGGGTTCGTCCGGCAAAGGTGATATTCCATAATGCCCGATATCTACTCCAGATCCTTTAATGAGGACCGCTTGAGTGGATTGAACCAGGCCTTTCCGCAAGAATAATGCCTGGTCGTCAGGATTCTGAAAGAAAACCTTTCGGCTCCTCTTCAGGCTTAGCCGGTAAAGCATCCGGATCATAGAACCCAAAAAGTACTTACGCAACGATCGTGATTCTGTAAAAATATAGCCAAGGCCGGAAATCAACGAATAGTATGCTTTAACACCACACAACGGGGCAGAAAGACCGCCATAAATTACGGGTTTGATTGTGTATGACAACACAATATCCGGCTCAAGCCGATATATCATTCGAATCATGTCAAGCAACGTTTTGATATCCTTGATTGGATTCATTCCTGCACGTTCAAGTCGAATCGGATGATAGCGAATGCCCATGTCTTTAAGTGTTGCAGTAACGATAGGGACCTCTCCACTGGCGCTTGCCGCTACTTCATGCCCCCTCTCAACGATCTTTTCGAGAAGAGCACCCCGAAAGTTAATGAGCGATCGAGGGGCTGCTCCAATAACCAGAATTTTCAAGGGTCTGCTAAATCTGTCTGCATGATGATCTAGAGTTTTCTGCGAAGAGCTTCACTTCCTACTCTGGGCGCAATCTGAGAATCTTAGTTTATCTCTTGCCGTAAAGAAAATAATAGAATCCAGCCAAAGTATTTGCTAATTTCCTAGGATTATGTCTATAGGGCTTACATTGCAGTGAACCAGCCTGCGGCATTAAAACATATGCTACTGTCACATTGCACGGTTCACATATCAGCTGTAGCTTAAAATAATCCACACCACCCTTGCAGATTCAGTTTCAACTAAAACAATCTGCGACTATATGCTAAATTCGTTGATGGCTGCATTCTTGATACACATGACCCGCGATAGCCGGATGATTTCAGGCCGCGTGCCAATAGCCGCGCTGATAATCAATAAGCTCGGCATGTGGCTAAGGTCCTAAAGATATCAAAACATAAATACAATTGACGGGGATGCCCGTCGCTATCACTTCAGCGCGTCATGGTAGACCAGCAATGTTCTTTCAGCGGAACGTTTTTGTGAGTACTTAGAATATGCCAAGCGCCTTCCATTTCGCCCTATCCGGACGCGAAAACGCTTGTCTTCAATCAGCCGTTGCAGTGCCCTGCAGGTGGCCACCACGTCTTTGCCGGGGACAAGAAGTCCTGTTTTGCAATGCGTAATGATTTCGGAAATACCTTGCCCTTGCACGCCAATCACAGGTTTTCCGTGCATCATCGCTTCCAGATAAACGATTCCAAAAGCCTCGTACCAACTCGGCATGCAATAGATATCGCAGGCCGACATGTATTGCATGACTTCTTCAGGACGTTTTGCGCCTGCAAAAAAAACCTTGCCATTTAAACCTAGAGTCTTGGTCATTCTTTCTAATGATGGACGCATAGCACCATCGCCGACCAGCACTAATGATACAGGGCATTGAGGTATTTCTTTTATGAGTTGGGCAAAGGCTTTGATGTTTACGTCAAATCCTTTTTCGGATAGCTTCATATGACCCACGCACAAAACAATCACTCCATTCCCAAACCGATTGCGAATTCTGTATGTCTCCGGTCCCCTATAGGCTCGCTGATAATCCACCCCGTTATGGACAGTCACTAATTTGCTTGAATCAAGACCTAGGCCGATTAACTCCCGACGGACAAATTCGCTCACGCAGATAATTTTCTTGGACGCCTCGGCTGCCTGGACTAGGGCCTTTTTCCTTCGCGGATGCTTCGCATGAACCCGATTATCCCCGCCATGCGATGTGACAACGAGAGGACGATGAATAATCCTCGCCAGTTTTGCGCATGCGTATCCGTCCGGAAAGAGGTCATTCGCATGGATAAGGTCAGGTTCCTGGTCTCCAAAAAGAGCGACCTTGGCCTTCATCAAATTCCAATAAGCCAGTGATCGCAATTCGGTTTCGAGAGCCCTCGTTGGCAGCGTTATCCAGGGGACGCGAATGGTAGGCAATATGTCGCTGAATGTAGGATCATGGACGCCTTTTCGATATCGTCGTAAGAGCGATAGTGGCCAAGGAATGATCGGGACTGGAGCGCAAATACGAACATCAACTCCCAAATCCTTAAGGGCAATGGCTTTATCGCGAACGAACGTCCCATACATCGATAAGCTAGGCCTAGGATACATATGTGAAACAACCAAAACCTTCATTGGCTTTTATGAGGATATTTCATCTTCTGGACAAAGCTCCCGACAAGAATGCTCGCAATCCAGCTGTCAATCTGGTTGGGCCGAATGTCAAGCGATCTTCCCTAGCTCTCTCATAGGCTTTAACCGTTTCAGAAGCGATTGAATCCCAATCATATCTGCATTTGTATAAATTCCAAGCAGCTCGGCTCATCTCAGAAAGCCGTTTTTCATCTTGTAGCAGGGCTCCTATAGCCCTTGCCAGAGCATTGACACTATTGGGGGGAACGATGCTTCCGCTGATGCCATCCTCGATCTGCTCGGGGAGACCTCCGACACTCGTTACGATAACCGGACGCCCCAACGCCTGCGCTTTTGCTGCAACACCAGATTGCGTCGCCTCGATATAGGGAAGAACCACGAGATCCGACGCTAAGCATAGCTGATTTAATTCTTCATCTGATAGCCACCTGTTATATATTTTTATGTCTCTTGTTCCGTTCATGTCAGCTATTTTTTTTGATAACTTGCCCCGGCCAGCAATCACGAGGCTTAGTTCAGGTTGGCTTTGCTTTGCGATATGAAAGGCATCGACCAGAATATCCAGTCCCTTGTACTGTTCGATTCTTCCAAAAAATAACAACTGCCTATTATGAGGGATCGGATGAAATGGTTTGCTTGATCCGAGTTCCCCATGATGTATGACATTTAATCTGGATTCCGGTTTTCCATAACGAGTTAGCGACGTACGATGAGCTTGGCTTAAGACGATGATCCGATCAGCGAGGGCAACCTGGACAGCCGCTAATCCGGCATACAAACTGCTTTGCGCCCCAAGATGCCGAGAGGGATCGTGAATCGTGCAGATTAAAGGGAAACGTCTCAGGCCTATTCCTAAAATCACGTTCCAAGCATGAGGTGCCGCAAAATGTACGATATCCGGCACCAAACTAGCAATCAGCTCCAATATTTTCTTATAATTGGATAAGTAAAGAGTCTGGAGCACATTTCCTAATTTTGAACTTCCAGTCGACACCACCAGCTTTGGAATTTCAGTGCTGTCAAGATCGTCCTTTGACCCATAAGAGGCTTCTTTTGATCCTATGTATGCCAGGTTTAGTCCTTTTATTTTTGCTATTGCAGAAGCCAGGCGCCGGCCACAAAGCAACGTTCCGCCATGTCGGCTCAAACAAAGAAGCGCGATGCGCACTAATTTATTCTCCGCGGAAGGCTGCCACCTTTGTCCTGATTGCCAGTCCATTGATTTTTCGCTATTGATCGCGCGGGGAATTTTCTTGTTGGCAATTTTTTGGAGCCTATTGAAATAAAAGTCGCGACAATGACTGTAAAATAAATTAGCCATATTTTGTCATTATAAAGGATCGGATGAGACACGGCTGAGATAAGCATTGACCCGAGAACGGCGCAGCCCGTGGTTACGATAAAAGCACGGTCCCTCTCGATTGCCCGGGCTTTAATTAAGGAGATAATTCTAGCTATGCTTCTGAGGCACATCAGAATAAAAAGAACTACGCTCACAACCCCTCCAACATAAAGATAGTCAATATAGCCGCTGTCAAAAAAACCCTCTCGAGCATAGGAGCTAAATCCGCGCCCAACCCATATGTCTGTTCCGAGCATTTCCACGCCATCATGCCATCTTCGCATTCGGCTTTTTAGCGATTGATCTTGAAGGACTAGCCTAATATCATTAAACGCCTGGAATCGTTTCGTAACACTGACTTCAATAGTTGGATCAATTGTTACCAATCTTGGCATGCCAACTATCAATATGACTGCAAAAATAACGATCGCTAGGAAAGCTCTCCTCGGCTTCTTCCAATGAGCAAGCAATTGAAGCCCTAGTATTGCACTGGCCAGGGAAAACAATCCTGCGCGGGATTGCGTAAAAAAAATTAGTGCTATCAAAATAGAAAACGTTCCCATGAACGATAACAGCCTCTTATAAAATGAGGCCCTGCCGAAAAGAAATAATCCATAAAAAAGAGCTGCAATCGGAACAAGGGCGATTGCCGCATGATTGGGATTTCCGAATGTTCCATTGGTCCGAAATCCCGCAATCGAATATATCGAAGCCTTATAGACTAGGCTGTATCGAGGCGTAAGCCAGGCATTGATATCAAAGAGATTAAATTTTTGACAAAAGAAAATAGGGATTTGTGCAATTCCTATGATCATCAAGCCAGCAATCAAATATCGCAATGACGCGTATGTCTTGATAAAAGCCAATAATAGGATCGCGTAGCATATTGGCCGTAGCATGCTAAGAACTTGGACCAACCCAGTACGCAATAGTCCTGGTTCGTACGCATTAGCCATGTTGAGGAGAGTTATGAATACTACCCAACCTACAAATAAAAAATAGGGCCCGGTAAACAATCTCAGGCGACTGCTGAAAAGAACCCGGAGCGTTCTTCCTTTATATTTAACGAGAGCATAAGCCGCTCCGGCAAAAATAATCAAGTCTTCAATGTGAAGGGTAGGGTTTCCCGGGCCTTGCCATTTTCCAGGCACATATACTAAGCATATGAGGACTGACAAAGGGAGAGCCGCATATGCAAAGTGATGGAGTCTCTTAGCCTGATTTCTGGGTTTACCTGCTATAATCAATTTATTCGTCCCGATGCTGAAGGGGTTTTCCACGGCCGCCCCTTGGGCGCGCTGCCGGCCAAACACCGCTTTCAAGAACTCCAAAACGGGCACGACACAGACATGCTCCAGCCGAAAGCTCCACATCAGCCGCCGAGCGATGTTGGCAAGACTCCTTTGCTTGCCAGAAACTCTGATGCATCAAGAGACATGCATACCCACGAACAAAGTGAGGTCGGCTGCATATGGTTGTTAGCTGTGTGTTTATGGGCATCTATTTAAGCCTACAGAAAATATGCCCGCTTTTGGCTGCCGAACAATTGCTGATAGTGATATCCTGTTGCGTCTCGATATGCCACATAGAATACCCCCACGATTGAAATAACCCTGCGATTCGGCGAATGTTTTTGCGCTTGCTAAATTCATCTGCGCCATGAATTTCAATAGAGAGTTGTGGGGAATAGTTTTTTATTGTTTTAGACATACCCAACAAAGCTTGGTATTCCATTCCCTCGATATCTATCTTAATAAAATCTGGATTAGTCAATCCATAGGTAGCTATTGCACTATCCAAGGTTTCAACATTGATCTGTAGCTGCTTGAAATTCCCTTCCCCGATTATCTGGGATTGAATTTTTTCGTCCATGCTACCTGTGCCGCTACTATTTCGCCTAACAATGAGAATTTGGTTTTCCTTTTTTGTATCTCCGATTCCCAATCTCAATAGCTTCACGTTGTGAACTTTGTTCAATCGAATTTGTTCCCTTATTTTGGAACAGTTTTCTTCATTTGGTTCGAATACAATAACTTGGCCTGTTGGCCCGACCGCCTTAGCAAAGACCATAGCTAATAGGCCAATATACCCTCCTATGTCATATACGATTTTTCCTTTCAAATCTAGCGATGTTAAGAACTTTTCTTCTGGTGTAGAGCGCCTGACAACTTTTTTAATAAAAGCTAAACCACCTTTCATTTTGACCCTTACTTGTCCATATTCCACCTCGTAGATGTAGTTTGCCACTATAGTTTGGAGAATAGATAATAATTTCCCTTTCAGATTAGATATTATTGACATGAATACGCTTTCATTTCTTGTGACTTAGGGCTGTATAGCAAAGCTAGCGATAATGCTTATCGGTCCGCCGCTTGCGACCGACAAACTGAAACAAACCAAAGTGCATAATAGCATACAAACTGAGGCAGTTCGGGCAAGAACCTTGCTGCGCGCAATATGGAGGTTTGTATTTTTTCTCTCTTGATTCCAACACATTCACCTAGAATTTTGTACTTGCACATTAGTGTAACCTCGTTTCTATCGTTTGGAAGTGGTGTAAAAGGAATCTTGAGCATATTGTGCAACACCTCATATTTTCAACCTTCAAAGAATAAGCAAGCCCTTATTAAAAGGAACTATCTATAGCGTGAAAACACCAATACTGAGTTTATTAATGCCAGACTATGGGTTCCACAAAGAGTATTGGCAGAGTTGGGCTCATCAAGCCAACTTCCCCTAGTACCCCATGCCTAAACCATTCATGTTTCAGCAGCATTATTTGAAATTGGGTACGATACCTTTGGGCAAGCGTCTTTTCCCCCTTCTATGATAGCGAAACGCAAGTCCTTTGATGCATCGTTCTTCTGTTCATCTTTATGACTGCCTCGGTTTCTCGAACCACCCTTCTATCCGCGCCATTATGCGCACCGTAACATCCGATCTC
>Ga0315284_10006753_pt1 | contig 16357 bp, 14 predicted proteins | sample YL17G09_16_MG_FD_203696 | JGI IMG/M metagenome (GOLD analysis project Ga0315284, IMG submission 203696) | Sediment microbial communities from Yellowstone Lake, YNP, Wyoming, USA - YL17G09_16 | ecosystem: Environmental > Aquatic > Freshwater > Lake > Sediment | place: USA: Wyoming | collected... | reverse complement strand
TGCCCTCGATAACTTTGCATAGCTGAACAATCGCTACGCCTATCAGATTGCCTTCAACGTGCAGAACAATGCTCTTTCCCTTTTCTTCCCGCCGTATTTCCATAGCGCGGAAATTTCCTTTCTGGGCGATTGCGTCCTCTCCTCTTTCACGGGAACCCTCTCCATTATTCGTGTACGGCCCTGCTACATTCCTCCAACGAAGCGTTGAATGCCAGAAGGCAATTTTCATAAAGGATGATGCTCTCCAACGCGGGAATATTCATCGCTTCAAGTTTCTTTTTGATCGATTTATGGGCGATTATTCGCAAATACCCGCCGGTTGCATAGAACCGCTTTAAGACATTCCACAGCTCTTCGACTTCTTCTTCCGTGATCAAATAGTTTTTGCTCAAGTCGACGACTAGATCGCGATCCTTGGTTTCTTTGACAGACATCTCAAGGATCTTCTTGAATTCCACGAAATCCGCGAAGCTTTTCATACGGTACGCAAGGTAGAGGAATCCCGGCTTCTCAATTCTCAACAGCGGCATACCCCCCCCCTGGCGCGCTTAACCAGCTCTACTGAGCGATACCATGCTTGGATTTAACTTCTTTTTCCGCTTTCAGCCAGTCATCCAGATGCGTTCCAGGAGCGCTGCCGCGCTTTTCAAATATCTCCTGAGCTCGCCGACGGATTTCCGAAACTAGTTGCTCCGGGGTCATTGCCTCTGAAGGATTGTTGCCGGCTCTGCTTGTCTTCTTGCTGCCATTCGCCATGAAAACCTCCATTTGGAAAACGGTTGATAATTGATCGGTTCATTTTCGCAAAAGCATTCTCGCGTTTCGGTGATCCCGGAGAATCCGTCGTCGTAAAGAGGAGCTTGGGATACCTTTTAATATTGCCATTGGCATACAAGCCCATCAATAGCATATATTTGCATACTAATTGCATAGTTAAAATATGCAAACCGTCTTCCCAAAGAAATTAGACACATGAGCGCTTCCAAGGAGATACGATGCCGAAACTTACGGAATCACCCGGTTTGGACATCGAGTCATCTCACGATTCAAAGCATCTCCGAAAAGCAGAGCAGTCTCTTCTCGATCTCATCCATTTCACGGAGCAGTTATCGGCGCATATCCACCACCTCCGAAATGAATCCGCCTTTTTCTCGACAATAATCGAGGAGTTCAAAAAAACCAAGCGTTTCACGGCGTCCATCGTCTTGCTGACTGAAGATGGCAAAGGTCTGAGAGTGGCAAGGTCCTCTCTGCCCCCCAAAATAATCAGCAAAGGGGAGCGCGCATCCGCTCTTCGAATGAACAATTATGCAATCGATCTGAAAAAATCTCTCATCTATCGGAAGGTGGTTCAGGATGGTCTGACGGTCCAGGTTAGAGTCAGCGATATCATTGCCCAGCTTTTTCCAAAGCCCGTGGCATATGCAATCTGCGAGATAACCGGATACACCAAAAAGATGTGCATCATCACACCATTGAAGAAATCCGGCCGAATCATCGGCGCATTCGCCATGTCATCCACGGAAATGGGAGCATCCCTCATTCCATCGGTCAGATATTTCGCGGAGCATCTATCCGCGGCTTTGGAACTTGCCGAGGAAAGCGGTGAGCGGGCAAGGGCTGAAGAAGCTCTCAGGGTATCTCAGGAATTGCTGGAAGCCGAACAACGGGCTCTGGAAGCGAAGAATGTCGCATTGAAAGAGATCCTTCAGCAAATTGGTTCTGAAAAAAGAATCATTGAAGCCCATTTCGCCAACAATGTCGAGCGTGTTCTATTGCCGATCATAGAGAAGCTGAAGAAGAGGACAACGACACTGGAAACCGAGTATCTCAACCTGCTTGAGCGCAATTTGAAGGAGATTGCCTCCCCTTTCCTCGCCAAATTGTCCGTGAAGTATTCCCGCCTCACTCCCAGAGAGCTGGAAGTCTGCAATATGATCAAAAGCGGTCTCTCTTCAAAGGAAATCGCCGTTCTGCTCAATATTTCCGCCCTGACGGTTCACCGGTATCGGGAGTTCATAAGAAGGAAACTGGGGATCACCAACAAGGACGTCGGTCTGACTACCTATCTTAATACCGAAGAGATGGGGTGATGAACTGATAGGCATTTTGATTTCTCGGGAGGGGAGGCCTCGGTTCTGGGGTGGCCCCTGCGAGATCACTGATTCCTGGTCTTCTCCCCGAGCCCACCAGGAACAATGGTGAACATAGCCGTTCTCGCTCGTCTTGTCAAACTCGGCAAAGCGGACGACGCGGTCTGGCGTGGCGGGAGCGAAACTCAAGAAACGGGGTGCATCGCATCGAGCACATTCTCTGTCGAAGCGCCGCACTGAGCCCCGCCGAAGTGAAACCGTAGTCGAGTGCAGGTTCTTCGGGTTCCGGCGGGGGTTTCTTGACTGGCGGGCCGCGCAACGGGAGATCCTTCCAGAGAATGCAGTGTCGCAGCGCAACCCTCGTCAGGGGGGCACCCACGTGGGTTTCGGACTCCACGACTGGTTGTGCGAATGTGCCGACCTTGTCACCCCAAGGATTCCTGCGAGCGGTTCGTAACCCCTCGACTCCATTCGGGTGCGGCGCTCGTCATTCGCTTGCTCGTAACTCGTCACTCACAACACCCGCCGGCAGGAGACACCGGCATCCACAGTCCCACATCGCTCCATCACTGCACCACGCCGTCCCTCCCTCCTCGCCTCCCCCGATCCAACGTATTTTCCATGACCATCCTGTGCAAAGGACATCCCCCGTTCAAGGAGCGAGTCGTTGTTATCGTCCATCTCGATCGTCGCTGAGTTCGCTCAGAAACTGCATGCAGCCGAGTCCGCGCCTCAGACGCGATCTCTCGTGCCCATCGGCCTTCCGGCACAGAGCATGAAGCTCCACGAGGTACGCGCGGTAATTTTTGACGTGTACGGGACGTTGGTTAACTATTGGAAACCTGAGTTCGGCGAAGCCGGCGCCAAAGCCGCGCATCTCGTCTCTGTGTTCCGCAAGACCATCGAAAGATTCGGTATGACCGATGCCCTCCGCCATATGAACGACGAGCACTCGCCTGAGCAAACGCTCAATGACCTGTATCACGGACTCATTGCGCTCAACCACGAGAAGTCGCGGAGCAAAGGCGTCACCTTCCCCGAAGTGCGGATTGAGGAAGTGTGGATGGTCATCCTCCTGATGCTCAAGAGGCATGGCTTCGATCCGATTCCGCTAGCGCTCGGTGAGGATCGCGAGGTCGCCAAGTGTGTTGCCTACTACTATAACTTCCACGCACTGGGACGGGGCTTCTACCCGGGCGTTGTGGAGGCGCTGTCAACGCTCAAGAAACACAACATCCGGCTGGGCATCGTCTCCAACGCGCAGTTCTACACGCCGATTGACCTGTCGCTCTTTGCGCGCGATCAGGGCTTGGGGGATGTTGACGACTTTCGCGAGCTCTTCGATGACGATCTGGTGGTGTTCTCCTACGAAGAAGGTTCGGCCAAGCCCGGTCCGCAGCTCTTCCGCAGGCTCTACGATGCTCTCTACGAAGCGAGCATCCTTCCCAAAGAAACGGTCTTCATCGGCAACGATCTCGTCGCCGATGTCAAGCCCGCGCAGGAGGCGGGCATGCGCACGGGCTTCTTCGCGGGCGATCACCTCTCGGCGTTTGTGCACGACGCGTGGGGCTCTGTGGCGCCCGACATGAGCTTCACAGACTGGAGTGTACTGCCGACAGTGCTGGAGTTCCATGCTGAGAAAGGGGATGCTCAATGACTCGGTTCATTCTGACGGTCCTGACGTCGGCGACCCTCGCCTGCACAACATGGGCTGCACCGCTGGAGCTGGAGATGTCACCCGACGAGTTCGGGTCTTCCGACGCAATTCCTGCCGCGATCATGAAGACGGCCAATGAGGCCTATGACCTGAACATGCAGGGACTCGACCGTCTGGAAGGCGGCGACCTTGACGGCGCGCTGGAGCTCTTTCAGGGCGCCTCGGAGAAACTGCCCGGCTACAGCGATGCTCTCAACAATGAGGGCGTTGTGTACTTCCGCACGGGCGACATCGGTAAGGCACAGGACATCTGGCAGGGCATTGTCAAACACGACCCCGAGTACGCCCTGGGTCACTTTAATCTGGGAGTGGTGCAGTTCTATCAGCATTCCTACGAACAGGCCATGCAGTTCTTCCAGGCTGCGGTCAAGCGCAATCCCAAGCTCGTCGAGGGGCATGTCATGAGCGGCCGCACCGAACTTGCCGCCGGCAACACCCGGGCTGCGCTTGACGACTTCAAAAAGGCGCACAAAGTCAATCCGAAGCATCCGGGCGCCTGGGGATACCTTGCATACGGGCTGATTCAGGTGGGCGACACGTCCAAGGCGCTGAACCTGCTCAAGGAGCATCAGGACCATGCCGGCGCGCTGGAACTTCTGGGCGTGATTGCCGCGCGCCGGGGGAACCTGCCCGATGCATCGCGGTACCTGCAGGAGTCGGTGGCCAAGGGTGGAGACGCGTCGCTTCTGCTCACCATTGCTTCGGTGCAGGTTGACAAAGGTGATTGCCCCGGCGCTCTTGCCACGGTCAAGTCATTCTTCTCACGCGGCGTTGCCGCCAATGCCGATGCGTATCTCACCGCCGGCATTGTGGCCAAGGAGTGCGGTCAGACCGCGCAGGCCCAAACCTACCTCGAAGACGGCCTGAAGCAGAGCCCCGACGATCCGCTCATCCGCAACAATCTCGGACGTCTGTACTTCTACCGGAAGAAGTACGAAGAGGCCGAGCAGACGTGGCATGCGTTGTCCGACACGGCAACCGATCCCGATCTCTGCTACCTGCGAGCCCTCACTGCAAAGCAACTCAAGAATCTGCCCGCTGCCGAGAAACGCATCCGCTCGGCTCTGTCAATCGACCAGAAGGCCGAGTACTACGATGCTCTGGGGGCCATCCAGTTTGCCCGTGGGCAGAGGGATGCTGCTGAGACCTCGTTTGACAAGGCTCTGTCGCTCGACCCGAGTCTGCAGAGCGCCAAGCTCAACCTGTCGCTGTTGGGCAAGGGCGGGAGCGCTTCATCGGCAGTGATGGAGAAACTTGACAAGGACTTTTCTTCATGCGGCGGCAACTGTCGCGAGCTGGGCCAGAAGCTCTCGGTTCTCCGATACAATGCCAAGGACCTCCCAGGCGCGGCCTCCGCGCTCGAGCGAGTGCCCGACGGGCAGCGTGATGTAGAGACTTATCGCAGTCTGTCGCTGTACTACCGCGAGAGTCACGAGTGGGACAAGGCCATCGCCACGCTCACCAAGGCGCAGAATCGCTTCGCCGGGGAGTCACGTATCGACTGGGAACTTGCCGAGGTGTATCTGACTGCCGGTCGCTATACCGATGCCATCGATCTGTTGACCCCGCTTGTCGACCGATGGAAGGACAACCCCTGGCGCATCTACTACCAGCTCGGCTACGCGTATCTCGAACAGAACAACATGGAACAGGCGCAGGCATTCTTCGAGAAGAGCCTCAAGGCCAACCCTCAGAGCCCTGCACCCAAGGGACTCCTGGCATACGTGTACAGCAAGAAGGGTGACACCAAACAGGCCCGCGACATGTGGGAGAAGAGCCTGCAGGCCGATCCATCCAACTCGGGCGTGCTCATCAACCTTGGTCTTGCTGCGGAGGACGACGGCAAGTACTCCGATGCGCTTGACTACTACAAACGGGCATCGGCAGCAACGCCCGACGACAAGGCCGTCTATGTAAATATCGGCAACGTCTACATGGCAACGAAGCGCCCAAAGGACGCTGAGGTCGCCTATCGACAGGCATTGTCATCCAGTAAACGCGAGCTGGCTGCGTACAATCTCTTCGTTCTGGCGCAGAAGAACAACGACCTCAACGAGGCCTCTCAGATGCAGTCCACGCTCCTGCGCGAATTTCCCAACTCCGACAACGCGCAGCGGGCGCGTGCCGAGTTCTCTCTGTGGAAAGGCGACACCACGGGTGCTCTCTCGGCGGTTCTGAGCATCCGGACCATGGATCCTGCCGATCACTACCTGGCTGCGCGTGTGCTTCTTGCCCGTGCCAACACACTCAAAGCCACTGCCCACGCCGACAGCCTGCCCGACGACGCCGTATGGCGCGTACGGAAGCAGGACCTGGCAGCGCAAATTGCCTTTGCCGGGAAGAACTACCAGCGTGCGCGCGAGCTGTGGGAATCCTCCGGCGACACCTCCTTCGCCGCTCAATACAACCTTGCGTTGGCAGACATGGAACTCCAGGACTACGAGGCTGCGCTTGCGGTTGGAGAGGTGCTCTGCTCTCACCCGGGACTCACACGCAACGACCAGATCGATGCATTCCGCGTTGCCGGCAATGCCGCGCTTGCCGCCAAGGACTGGGAGAAGGCCGGCACGTGGTATGAGAAGCTGGCTGCACTCCGATCCGACGATCCGGTCGTCACCTACAACCTGGCCGTGGTTGCCTATAACAAGGGTGACGTGGAAACCGCATGGAAGCATTACCAGAATGCGCGAAGACTCAACCCCACGCTCAGCAACAAGGACATTGAGAATCGGTACGCGGCGCTCAAGAACCCCGCTCAGACACAGCCCGACACGGTCTTCGATCCGCTTGACGCGCAGTACAACGATGCCGTGTCGCTCCAAAGTGCTGGGAAGACGAAGAAGGCCGAGGAGATGTACCGCGCCATTATCAAGAAGAACCCCAACTACGGACGTGCCTGGAACAATCTTGGCGCCCTACTCGCCGCACGCGCAGAGCTCTCCGAGGCCGAGAAATGCTACCTCAACGGCATCAAGAAGTCCAAGGCCGAAGACCTGCCCGAATGCTACGCCAACCTGGTGAATCTCTACATTGCTATTGATCGGGTCAAGGATGCGAAGAAGTGGGTGACCAAGGGGTTGACCGAGATCCCGGGCAATGAGTTGCTGCTGCAGATGGAGCGGCAAGTGAATGAGGCTGGCGCACGGTGACGCGCCTCGGACTGGGCGTTTTCCCGTTCGGTGCAGCCGTGGTATATTCATGGACAGTTCGTTTGCACACGCGGTCGGGCGACTCTCAACACTATGCTCGCACACCTCAGGGCAATCGCGGTCGCGCTACTGCTGATCGGTCTGGCGACACGCTCCGTCCCGGCGGCCGATCTTGCTGACTCCACCACGCTCGCGTTTACCAACGAACGAGTGCGGTGCACCTTTGACCTTCGCGTTCTGTCAAGTCTGCCTGTCGACACCCTGCAAGCGCTCGTCTTCGACTACGATAACCTGTGCGAGTTTTCCAAAGAAGTGTCGGTGATCCGCAAGCTCGAAGCACACGCTGATCGCTACATCGTCGAGTTCACGATTCGGTACCTCTTCAACGAGATGGTCTCCACGTGGCTGCGTCAGCGCCATGCCGATGGCCGCATTACTATCGACATGCTCACGACCCGGCAAACGTTGAGCTTTCTGCCGTATGTGACGAGCATGCACGCAGGTTTCACCTTCGTTCCGCGAGGTGAGTTCACCGAGATACGGTTCTTCCAGCGCATGTCGTTGTCCAGCCCGATCGAGTGGATCCACTTCCAGGTCGTCAAGCGCAAGCTCCGGGGTTTTGCTCGGGACTTCGAGCGTTTCGTGCGTGGCCACGAAGAAGTGGTCTCGGCGGCCCAGTGACTCCCGCCGACGTGATGCCCCCTGGGGCCCAACCACCGACGAGTGAGTGCAGCCCAGGTCTTGACGCCCCCGTGCCGAATCAACTATTTCTATCAGTCGGGCAGTCACGCAGTCGGGCAGTCGCCGCCAGGTGGCGCGACGGGGGGCACTGACCTCTCTCAACCGGAGGAATGTCGTGGACTTCATGGATTCGGTTCTCATTATCGGCGGCGGCGGCAGGGAGCACGCAATTCTCAAGGCACTGCTGCGCACCGAGCGCGCGCTGTGCACCTATGCATATCCCGGCAATCCCGGCATGGTTGACGATGGTTGTCAGCTCGTTGACAAGCAGATCGAGGGCTGGGCCGACCTCGCCGACTGGTCATTGGCCAATGGCATTGACCTCGTTGTTGTGGGACCGGAAATCCCCCTTGTTGAGGGCATTGTCGATGTGTTTACCGAGAAAGGCATTCCGATCTTCGGGCCCAACCGCGCAGCCGCCCGGATCGAGGGGAGCAAAGAGTTTTCCAAGAATCTCATGCGCAAGTACGGCATCCCCACGGCCGATTTCGGGGTCTTCACCGACAAGTCATCTGCGCTTGACTACCTGAGCCGCAAAGGCGCTCCCATCGTCGTGAAGGCCAGCGGACTTGCTGCCGGTAAGGGTGCGGTAGTGTGCGACACCATGGCCGAAGCGCAAGACACGCTCCGGTCCATGTTTGACGACCGCATCTTCGGCGACGCTGCCGGCTCCGTTGTCATGGAAGCGAAGATGATCGGTGAAGAGGCGTCGGTCTTTGTGCTCTCCGACGGTGTGACTCATCGAATTCTTCCCGTGGCTCAAGATCACAAACGCATTGGCGACGGAGACACCGGCCCCAATACCGGCGGCATGGGGGCATATGCGCCCGCCCCGCTGATTGACAGAGCCATGCTCGACCGCATCGATCGCGAGATCATTGTGCCCACGCTCAATGCCATGCGCTCCGACGGCACGCCCTACCACGGACTCCTCTACGTGGGCGTTATGCTCACCCCCGACGGTCCGAAAGTGGTGGAGTTCAATTGTCGGTTCGGCGACCCCGAAACCCAGGCGGTATTGCCTCTTGTCAAATGTGATTGGTTCGAGGTGTTCAAGGCCTGCGCAACCGGTCGTCTCTCCTCTGTCAAATGGGAGATACTCCCCCGGTCGTGCGTGGCCGTGGTTCTGGCGTCGCGCGGGTATCCCGGCACGTACGAGAAGGGCGTGCCGATCGCCGGCATTGCCGACGCCGAACGTGGTCGGTCGCATACCGATGTGTACCACTGCGGCACCGCACGAAACGCCGATGGGGCTCTGGTGACCAACGGCGGTCGTGTGCTGGCCGTGAGTTCGGTGGGCGACTCGCTTCAGCAGGCTGTGGATCTGGCGTACGCTGCCGCCGACTGCATCCAGTTCGATGGGAAGACCATGCGGCGCGACATTGCCGCACGTGGCCTGGCGCGGCTTGCGGAGCAGGCAGAGGTGCAGGCGTGGGCTCGCACCGAGGCGCAGGCAAACCGCGAGGCGAGCACGGCGAGCCCAATCCAGAACATCCAGATGTCCATGGTTGCGGCCATGCCAGTGACCAAGCCCGCAGCAAGGGTCCGCAGGGCCACCGCCTCGTCGAAGAAGAAAACGGTCTCCCGGACGAAGAAGCCTGGAGTGCCCCGCAAGCAAGCCAAGGCGTCCAAGGCACGGACATCCGCGAAGAAGCCTGCCAGAGCCCCTCGTACCACGAGTGGCCGATCCGCAGCGAAACGGCCTGCGTCGAGACCTGCGACGCGACGTGCCCCGATCAAGAAAACGCCGTCACGCAGACCCAAAGCCAGGAAATAGGGGAGACTCGCTCACATGTCCCAAGCCAAAGTCGCCATTCTCATGGGCTCCAAGTCCGATGCTCCGGTTGCGGAGAAGGCCGAAGCGCTTCTGCGCGAGTTCGGCGTCGAGTTCGAGACCCAGGTCATCTCCGCGCACCGCAATCCGAACAGAATCCGCGCATTTGTCACGGGCCTGGAGAGCAAGGGGTTCGGTGCAGTCATCGCCATGGCCGGGCTCGCGGCGCACTTGCCGGGCGTCGTGGCCAGCATGACGGTTCTGCCGGTCATCGGCATTCCGGTAGAGGCAGGACCTCTCAAAGGTCAAGACGCCCTCTATTCCATCGTTCAAATGCCTCCCGGAATCCCGGTGGCGTGCGTCGGCATTGGAAACGCGCAGAACGCAGCCCTGCTCGCGGTGCAGATTCTGTCTGCCGGCGACGCTTCCCTGCGCGACAAGATGCGCACATACCGCCGGAAATTCGGTGACGATGCCGGCTGATCGTGTCGAATCCTCATCTCCGCCGAACCGGGCCTCTGCCGCAGTCCTCGATGCGATCGTCGAGCGAATTCGTGCAGGCGCAGTGTTTGTGTATCCTACCGAAACCATCTACGGCATCGGCGGGCTGTGGGGTTTCTCGGGCATCGACGAACGCATCTACCGCATCAAGAACCGACCATCCGGCAATCCGTTCATCCTCGTGGCGGACTGCCGGGAGCACCTCGACTGTCTGCATGTGGAGTTCTCGGAACCAGCACACAGACTGGCAGAAGCGTTCTGGCCTGGGCGATTGACGCTGGTGCTGCCTGCGGCTGGAGCGCCCGGCGGCATTGCCGTGCGCGTCTCCGATCATCCGTTCGTGCAGGCAGTGTGCTCGCGTCTGATGCTGCCGCTCTACTCCACCAGCGCCAATATCAGCGGTCAGGAGTATGTTGGCGACCCCGACGCCATCTTCACCATATTTCGCGACAGTGTGGATCTGATGATCGACGGAGGCATTCTCCCGGTGTCTCCTCCGTCAACTGTGGTGCGGGTCGATCCTTCCGGGGGTGTCGAGGTGCTGCGCGAGGGTGCGGTGAGTGCCGCGGAGGTGGGCCGCGCTCTGCAGTGACGCGGTGACGGGGGGGGGGCGACCGGGGAACCCGTCACGCGAATCGGCGTTGATAGTGCCGGCGAGAGTGCCCGCAAGATAGGAGTATGCATCCTCTCGGTAGAGAGGATGCATACTCCTACATCGACATCATCCCCTCTTTGAACGCCTGGAAGATCACGTTGGTCACCCACTTCAGCGCCTGTTCCTGTTGCGAGTTGCGGGTTCCTTCGTGTTTGAGCAGGCCCTTCTCCATGTAGCCCTCGGTGTAGACAATGGCCATGCCGCCCGACGCAGGCGAATACCATCCGAAAACACCGGTTTCGCCGTAGGGCAGATCTTCGGGACGACCAGGGGTGGTTGTGGGCACATCTTCGAGCGGGAAGTACGAGGAGAATATGTTGTGCTTTGAAGAGAGCTTCCTCAATCGGCTCACATACATGGCGCCGGTCTGCTTGTGCAGGTCGGCCTCCCATATCCACACGTAGTACCCGCTCTCCACATCATTGCCCATATTGTCAACGCACTTCCATCGGTAGTGCTTGCTTCGCTGCAAGTAGGTACCGGGCGCTTTGCGCCTCAGAGTGTCGGTGAAGACGATGTTACCCATGCGGTTGTACACGGCAAACTTGACATCGGAAACGCGGGGAAGCACCATGGGGAAGAACGTCCAGGGATGGAATATCTCCGGATCGGGCGGGCCGAACTGGTAGCCGGAGATCTCCTTGTCGTCTTTGCGCAGCTTCGCGAAAAGCGCTTCACCGTCTTTGTCGGCAACCTTCTCCTGTGTGATCTCGCGCATAAGACCGCGCATGCCTTTGCACACGTCAAGTCCTGACGAATTCATGAAGTAGATGAATCCGCCGTTATTCACATAGGTTCGCAGCAGTCGCATGTTGTCGGGCAGAATTGTGCCGGGCACACCGGGTGGCTCGCACAGAAGCAGCGGCACCTGCATGGCCTCGGCCGTTCGAAGGAAGATGTAGACGCCCTTGACCTCGCTGCCGGTGATGGTCTTGGAGCCCATCGTCTTCTTCAGCGAGGCCTCAGCCTCGGGCAGGTACTCCTTTTCCCACGCCCGTAGAACCGTTCCCTGGTCGGAGATCTTCTTGACCCAGCCGCTATCTTCAATGTTGAAGCGCACATTGTACTTGATGCGAAGATAGTCTGCCACAATCTTACGCACTCGCCTCTGTACCTCGTCGTAGCGTTTCTCTGTAAGGTTGGGCATGGCGCTGCCCAGAAGCTTGAGCGCGCCGATCTCGGGCTCTACAGACGGTACTTCTTTGACGTCGGAGAGCACCTTCTCCTTCGACTTCTTGAGCCAGTAGTCGAAACTGCGGTAGAGCCCCACAAGGTTGATGGCCCGGCTTCCGAGCTTTGCACGTACCTTGGAACTCTCGGAGATGTAGGTCGCGATGTTCTCGAGCTCTCCGTTGCTCCATTGCGAACCCAGACCCTCATCGGCGCCCTCGGTTGTTCCGGTAGAGGGAAGGACCAGGGTTGTCAGGTAGATGTCGCCCGTGGCACGCTTGCCTTCGCCAACAACGTGACCCTTCTTGCTGTCGAGGTTGATCGCGCCAATTGAGAAGTCGCCCAGGTTGGTTGCAATGCTCATGGGAGCCAGCAGCGAGCCCGACACCAGGTTCGCGGTCGCGTTGTCCGACATGTTCATTGCCAAACCGGAAAGGTCAGGTGCGTCCATATCGTTGCTCACGCCGCGCAACAGCGACGGGTCGAAGGCCTGATCGATTTGCGGGGCTGCCGCAATCGGCTTGAGGTCGAACTTCACCTCAACCTTGGGCGGTTCGTTCATGTCAACCTTGGGCGGCGGCGGTGGTGGAGGAGGTGGGGGCGGCTCGGTCACCGATTCCATCACTTCCATCACTTTGTCCATCACGACCTTCTCCAAGCCGGTGGCCTTGAGTGTGATGTACAACAGCAGCAATATCCCCGCCGAGATGCCCATGGCAATCAGCGTGATCTTGCCTTGCTTGCGTTTGCGGATTGAGGTACCCAATGCCATAGACCGTGCAGCTCCTGCGGTACAAACGTGTGGTAGCCTCAAAATATAACACGTCCTGCTGCTTGTGTGCCAACAATCCATTGAGAGTCAGCGGGATACGCGGTTCCTCCGGTGTGCCACGGGCGCCCCCGCTCTGCGGTCGGCCCTCCTCCATGCTCGGCGGGCAGCCTCGGTGCTCCCTGCCCGATTGTCGTTGCCGGCTTCTCCCGCTCTGCGGGATCAGCCACCAACGACGGGGTCAGTCCGCACCGCGCACCTGCGCGCATTCCGTCCGACCTGGCGCACAGATGACTTGGGTCCGCGCAGTGTGGGGAACCCTCGTGCGGCGAGCGGGAGGCACCTGACATCCTGGTGCCGGTGCACTGCCGCGTCCCAGAGACCGGCTGCCCTGACGCAGCGATCTGGCGCTGTGGCGGGGCCCTTGTACACGCAATCAGCCGTCGGACATTGAACGCCCGCCGTCCTATCTACTATATTAAACGATTCACATTTTCGTGGTTTTCCGGTCACACGCGCATGATCATCGCCATCGACGGGCCTGCAGGGTCAGGCAAGAGCACCACCGCAAAAGAAGCGGCACGACGCCTTGGCTTCGTACATCTGGACACCGGCGCCATGTATCGCGCTGTGACGCTGAAGTGCTTGCGTGAGGGGATCCGCTTCGACGACGATGCCGCTCTCGACCGGTTGATGAAAGATACCAGCATCTCCTTCACAGGCACGCCGCCCGACATGCACGTGTGGCTCGATGGTGTGGATGTGAGTTCGGATATTCGCAGCGACGCGGTCACGAAGAACGTCTCCGACTACTGCAAGCCAACCGTTGTTCGCACGGCACTGGTGGCGCAGCAGCGGGAGATTGGGCAGGCTCACTCAGTTGTCACCGAGGGCCGCGACGTGACGACTGTGGTCTTCCCCAAGGCCGAGTTGAAGTTCTACATGACGGCGTCGGTGGAGGAACGGGCGCGCCGGCGTCTGCGGGACTTCGAGAAACTCGGTGTCATCAAGACGATTCCGGAACTCGTCGAAGAGATCAACACACGCGATCACAAAGACTCCACTCGTGCCAACAGCCCGCTCTCAAAGGCGGCCGATGCCGAGGAAGTCGACACCACTGGATGGAGTCTGGAGCAACAAATACGGTTCGTAGTAACGAGGGCCGAAGCCTTGATGCAGGCGAAATCCTGACACCAGGGCGGGTTGCCGTTCCAATCACCCTAACTGCAGTTTCCGACAGGAAGAGAGTTACCCATGTCACGAGCTTCTGTAGCAGAGAAAGATGATCTGGAGTTCTTTGGTCTCGACGCAAGCGGCAACAAGGTTGACCTCTCGGATTTTGACGAGAGTTTCTACCGTGCGGGCGAAGTCGAGAGGAAGGTCAAGGATTACGGCGCTTCGCTGGCCGATCTCGAAGACGGCAAGGTGGTACGCGGCAGAATTCTGCGCGTGACCGATCGCGAAGTCATTGTCGACGTCAACTTCAAATCCGAAGGCGTCATCCCACTCAGCGAGTTCAAAGACGTTGCCAAGTACAAGCCCGGCGACGAGATCGAAGTCTTCCTCGAACAGGCCGAAGACAGCGAAGGCCAGGTGCTGCTCTCCAAGTCGCGCGCCGACTTTCTGCGCGTGTGGGACACCATCTTCAAGTCGTACGAGGCGCAAGAAGTTGTCGAGGGCAAAGTCCTCCGTCGTATCAAGGGCGGTCTCGTGGTCGATCTCTTCGGTATCGACGCGTTCCTGCCTGGCTCGCAAATCGATCTGCGCCAGATCCCCGACATGGACAGCCTCATCAACCAGACATTCAAGTTCCGCGTTATCAAGGTGAACAAGGCCCGTCGCAACATCGTGGTGTCGCGCCGTGTGATTCTCGAAGAGACCCGCCAGCAGCAGCGCGAGAAGGTGCTCAAAGAGCTGGACAAGGGGCAGATTCGCGAGGGTACGGTCAAGAACATCACCGACTTCGGCGCATTCATCGACCTGGGCGGCGTGGACGGTCTGCTGCACATCACCGATATGTCGTGGGGACGTGTCAATCATCCCTCCGAAATCGTTGCGCTGGGCGACCGGCTCAAGGTCAAGGTGCTCGACTACAACGAGAACAAAGAGCGCATCTCACTGGGTCTCAAGCAGCTCTCCGAGCACCCCTGGAAGGGCGTGGAAGAAAAGTACCCTGTCAACAGCCGCGTGCGTGGTCGCATTGTGTCCATCACCGACTACGGCGCATTCATGGAGCTGGAGAAGGGCATCGAGGGTCTGGTGCATATCTCCGAAATGTCGTGGACCGAGCACATCAAGCATCCCTCCAAGATCGTTGGCATTGGCGACATTGCCGAGGCTGCGGTGCTCAACATCGACAAAGAGAACCAGAAGATCTCCCTTGGCTTCAAGCAGTTGCAGCCCGACCCCTGGCAGAATGTCGAGAGTGAGTTTGCTGTGGGCGCAATCTTCAAGGGCAAAGTGCGCAACATCGCCGCGTTCGGCGCCTTTGTCGAGCTCAAGGAAGGTGTTGACGGATTGGTGCACGTATCCGACATGTCGTGGACCAAGAAAGTGAACCATCCGGGTGAGCTGCTCAAGAAGAACGACGTGGTTGAGGTCAAGGTGCTCAACGTAGATGTTGACAAGAGACGTATTTCTCTGGGCATCAAGCAGCTCAGCGACGATCCGTGGAACGGCCTTGCCTCTGCGTACCCTGTGGGTACCGAGATCGAGGGCGAAGTCGTTCGCATTCTCGATCGAGGGCTCGTGCTCATGCTGAACGCTGAGGTCGAAGGGTTCGTTCCTCTCGGCCAGCTTGGCCAGGAGCTGACACACCCCTCCGATGCGTTCAAGGTTGGCGACAAGCTGCCGGCCGAGATCATCGAGTTTGACGCCGACGGTCGCAAGATCGTGCTGAGCGTGAGTGAGTACCTCAAGGACAAGGATTCAGCCGAGTTCCTTGCCAGGTTCCCTGTGCAGCCGGCCAAGAAGAAGGAAAAGAAGCCCGCTGCGAAGAAGGACGAGGGTGGGGAGGGCGCGGAGGTTGCTGCTGCAGATGCAGCGCCTGTCGCTGTTGAGGCCGAGGTCAAGGCCGAATAGGTCTGCCAGAGTCAGTTGGTTTGCAGAATGAGGGCTGCGGAGAGATCCGTGGCCCTCTTCTGTTTGCGGGGCGCGTCTGACTTCGAGCGGATCGAGGACGCGACACGACGTCCGTGTGGCACGGGCTCCTGGACCGTGCATTGTGCAGAATGCCCCACGCAATAGATCTATCTGCGTCAATCAGGATCCCCAGGTTGGGGCCTGCGCAGAAATGAGTCGCGGTGAAGGAGGGGTCAGTGACCCTTCGAAGCCACGCCATTTCCGCGCTCACGCAAGGAATTACCTCGTTGGAGGAAGTTGTGCGAGAGATTAGTGTGATCGCATGATTTCTGCATTTCCTGCTGCTTTGTGGTCCTGCCTGATTGGTCGCTCCCTGCTTCTGAACTGGTTGACTTGCGCCCGAAACTGAGGAGAATCCGCTCATCCTGAGCTCGTCGAAGGGTGGGCGTTCTGTGGTTGAGGGGCACATGTTGTTCTGGACTCATGCTTCGACAAGCTCAGCATGAGCGTGGATGGCAACTGGCCGCGGATGGCGTGCGTCAACTGCCCGGAGATCGCTCATCCTGAGTTTGTCGAAGGATGGGCGTCCTGTGGTTGAGGGTGACATGTTGGCGTGGACTCATGCTTCGACGAGCCTGTGCTGAGCTTGCCGAAGTACTCAGCATGGGCGTGTGTGGCGTGACTGGTTGCGGATGGTGTGTGGCAAC
>Ga0315284_10006752_pt1 | contig 16357 bp, 16 predicted proteins | sample YL17G09_16_MG_FD_203696 | JGI IMG/M metagenome (GOLD analysis project Ga0315284, IMG submission 203696) | Sediment microbial communities from Yellowstone Lake, YNP, Wyoming, USA - YL17G09_16 | ecosystem: Environmental > Aquatic > Freshwater > Lake > Sediment | place: USA: Wyoming | collected... | reverse complement strand
ACGTAGACGGGCCGGCCGGCATCGAACTGCTCGTCGATGAAGGCGACGGCGTCTTCGCCGGGCACGGAGAGCAGCGGTGACACGAGCACGTCCTTTCGGTATCCCTCAACGAGCTGCACGTACCACAGCGGCGAAGCCGACCAGCTATCGGTGACGATGGTGGCCTGCGGCTTCACGTTGGCCAGCGTCGTCTGGGCAAAGTCGTAGGCGCTGTAGTCGTCGCTCCTGTCCACGCGCGGCAGGTTGCGCGCGAGGAGTGAGAGAGGCAGAAGCAGCAGGAGAACGGCCGCGACGGGCGAGAACAGAAACTGCGAGTGGGCCCACTGCGGCCGTTTGACGTCGAGAAGCTGCGGGCCGAAGGAGAAGAGCGCCTTCGCGGCGCAGCCTATCCACACGGCCAGCATCAGGTAGGCAGGGATGAAGTAGTTGTAGATGTTGTGGATGTTGTAGCTGAGCGCAACGAATGCGACGAGCGCGCACAGCGAGAGCCCATAGACCGCGAACAGTCGCTGCCGGCGCCAGGCGTAGCCGAGGCCGATTGCGGCCAGGGCCAGCCCAAAGAAGGTGAACTCGTTCAGGGGGAAGGCGCTGACGACGTCGAGGTGGTCGAAGAAGGTGAAGCTCCAGTATTCGCTGCGACTGTCCCCCGTCAGGAACATGCTTAGGTAGGTGTGAAAGCTGGCCGGCTGGGCCCAACTCAGCGGCGGCTCCTGTGACCCTCGCAGCGGCAGATACACGTAGAGCGACAGCCCCAGGAGCAAGAGGCCGCCACAGCGGAGGCAGCGGCCGGCGCTCAACGAATGCCGTCCCGACCCGAGAAAGAGGAGGATGCCCGGCACCAGCAACAGGATGAGTCGATGGTTGCCGAGGCTCAGGCCGAAGAGCAGCGACGCGAAGTAAAGTTGCCGCGGCTTCCCGTCCACGCGCCAGCGCAGCAGCAGGAGCGTGATGGCGGCGGTGAAGAAGGCGTTCAGTGAGTACGACTCCGCCCAGATAGCGGTCGACCAGAGCGTCGAGGAGACGGCCAGCGTCAGCGAGCCGAACAGCGCCGCGAGGATGCTCTTCGTCAGGTCGTGGATTATGAGGAAGACAAGCGATACCGTCAAAGCGGCAAAGACCGCCGACATGAGGTTCACCCTGTAGGCAACGTCGCCGAATGGCAGGAAGGTGAATAGTTTCCCCAGCAGGATGTAGAGGGGGTAGCCGGTGTTGTGGGCGATGCCGAGGACGTAGGAGGTCGTCGTCAGCTCGCCCATGTCGTACCACATGACGGTGGGCGCCAGCGTGCGAAGGTAGACGACGAGTGCCACCAGCCCGGCCAGGGCGGCGTAGACTCGGTGGTCCGCCTGCTTCGACGTTCCGAGGAATCGCTGACCCATCGTCTCCTGCCGATCGGGTTTGTGCGGGCCCGCGCCCTCAGGCTGCCAGGCTCTCCCTTGCCCCCAGCAGGTGTTTCAGTTCGTCCGGGCTCTGGCAGCGGGCGAGGGCGTCTTCCATGGTGACGACGCTGCTCTGACAGAGGGCTGCCAGGTCCTGGTCCAGGGTGCGCATGCCGAATTGCGCACCGGTCTGGATCACGTTCAGCAACTGGTGCGTCTTCCCTTCCCTGATGAGGTTTCGAACGGCCGACGTAGCGACCATGATCTCGATCGCGGCCACCCTGCCCGTAGCGTCGGCGCGCGGCAGCAGCGTCTGGCAGAGCACCGCTTCCAGGACAAGCGAAAGCTGCACGCGGACCTGCTGCTGCTGGTGCGGCGGGAACACGTCGATGATGCGGTCGACGGTTTGGGGCGCGCTGGGCGTGTGCAGCGTCGTCAGGACGAGGTGTCCCGTTTCCGCCGCCGTGAGCGCCGCTGCTATCGTCGCCAGGTCGCGCATCTCGCCGACGAGGATGACGTCAGGATCCTGGCGCAGCGTATGGGTGAGCGCGGCGTCGAAAGACAACGTGTCCGGTCCAAGCTCCCTCTGCGAGATGAGGCACAGCTTGTTCGTGTGGATGTACTCGATGGGGTCTTCGATGGAGACGACGTGGCGTCGCTCGCGGCTGTTGAGATGGTCGATCATGGCGGCGAGCGTCGTCGACTTGCCGCAGCCGGTGGGGCCCGTGACGAGCACGAGGCCGCGTGGCTTGAGGGCGAGCCTCCCGCAGACGTCGGGCAGGCGGAGGTCCTCCAGAGAAGGTATCTGCTCCTTTACGAGGCGGAAGGCGAGGGTGGTGCTTCCGCGCTGCAGGGCGGCGTTAACGCGAAATCGCCCGATGCCCCCGGTGGTGCAGGAGAAATCGAGCTCTTTCTCGGCGTTGAAGCGTTCCCGCTGTTCCTCGTTCGTTATCTCCGCGAGGATCGATTCGATGGCCGCGGCGCTTTGCGCCGGCAGGTCCTGGGGCTGCAATTCCCCATTGACGCGCAGCACCGGTGGGCTGCCTGCCTTCAGGTGAAGGTCAGAGGCGTTGGTGTCCACCATGAGCTGGAGCAGCGTGGCGGCGTTCATCCGGTTATACGTGTCAGCTACCATGACGGGTTCTCCTCGTTCGACTCAGCGGGAGGCGATGCTCAATTCCGATGACGGTCCCAACGATCAGGAGACAGGTGATTGCGACGGCTATCGCCGTCTGCCATGACTCTCCGAGACGCCACCACCAGGCGAAGAACGCCAGCGCGGCGCCCGCTTCGACCAGGGGGATCCTGAGGGGTATCGCCGTCGAGCAGTGGCGGCAGCGACCGCGCAGGAGCACGTAGCTTGCGATTGGCACCAGGTCGCGGGTGGCGAGAGGCGTCTTGCAGGCGTCGCAATGGGAGCGCGGCCTCAGGAGCGACTGCCGGGCCGGAAGGCGGTCGATGCAGACGTTGAGGAAGCTTCCCACTGCCAGGCCCGCGAGCGCGATGACGATTCCCATGGTCCCTCTACTGCGCCACCTGGACGGCGAACTCGAGGGCGGCTCCGCCGGCGCTCGCTTGCGTGATCGTCACGTCGGAGAACGAGCCGCTTTCAGTCAACGCCTTCGCGTAGGCGATGATGCTCTCCATGCTCGACGCTTCCCCGGACGCCGTGATTGTCTTCTCGCTGCGGGATGTGTCGTCGATGCGCACGCCGGGCGGCGCCGCCGAGTAGAGCAGCGACAGGTCTTGCGCCAGTGATCCGCCCGCGCCCGGAAGCGATGCGCGCTCCGCCTGCAGCTCGGCGACCGCCTGCTCCGCCTGGGCTATTTCTGCGCGCAGGCCCCGTTCTCTGCCGATGTCGACCTCGACGCCCTGAAGCTGGCCGGTGACGAGCGCCAATTGGTCGCGCAGGTGGGATGTCTCCTGGGCTGCGGAGTGCTGGAGCGCCACCAAGGGGACGAGGAGCACGCAGCCGGTGAGGACTGCCGCCAGTCCCAGCACGTACCAGCGCGGATAGCGATGCGGCCGCAGCTCGGCCGGCAGTATGTTGAGGTCTATGAGTCGATTGCGTTGTACCGCGGCACTCCTTTGCATGGTCTCATACCTCTTTCAGGGCCAGACCGATATTAACCGCGTAGCTGTGGACCGGCAGGTCCGGCGGGTAGTCCAGCGGCGGCAGCAGCGGCTCGATCGGATACTGCGCCAGGGCCTCCAGGGGTTCAGTCATCGCTGATTGCGCCAGCGAGCCGGTCAGGAAGATCGGCGTCGATGGCTCTAGCGGCTCCTGGCGATGTGTGTCGTTATAGAACTTGACCGTCCGCGCAAGCTCATCGCGGAATCGCTCGATGCGTTCCTCGCCGTCCGGTTCGCCGGACCGTTCGACGACGGTCCGCATGATGACCGGTACGCCCCCGGTAACGACGACGATGTCGGCGCTGCCGGGCTCGACGTCGGCGATTATGGCCTCGTCGCGGTTGGCCGCCCGCGCCAGGGCGAGGGGCTTGGTATCGACGGCGTAGGGCTGCCTCTTGGCGACAGTCGTGGCTTTGAGGAGCGGGTCGAGGATGTCGCGCGGCACACCGAGGGCGAAGACGCGCTGGTGTCCGTCATATGCGTCGAGCGGTTGCCAGGAGAGGTAAATGTCCTCCATGGGCACCGGCATTTCGCGCTTGGCTTCGCGGCCGACGGCCTCTTCCAGCATCTCGGGCTTCATTTTCGGCAACTCGAGCACGCGGGCGATGGACCGGAAGCCGGTGATGCTGGCGATCAGCCTGCCCCCCGACATCGAATGCGATTCGAGGACGGCCTTGAGCACGGCCCCGACGCCGTCGGGGTCGGCGATGACGCCTTCCTTGACCATGCCGGCATCGAGGGAAACCTCCTGCCACGACGTCACGCTGTTGCCGCGGACGGCCAGAACGCGGATATCCTGGCCCTCTACGTTCAGGGTGACCGTCCGTTTTTGCAGTGCGACCGGGAGGTTCAGCGTTGGGTTGGGAAAAGTCAGTCTCATGGTCATTACCCTCAGTTTGACTTCGACTGCTTGGCGGCGGGTGCCGCTGTCGCTCCGGGTGCGGCAGGTGTGGCATTCGCCGTGCTCTCGGACCGGGCGTAGAAGGAAACGCCCAGTGTCATCTGGTTCGGCGCCTCTCCTTGGGCAACGCTCACGTCGCCGATGGCAGCCGTCTGCGACGTCCCATTCTCGACGATCGTTAGGAAGTTGAGCATGTCCGGCAGCCCTCCTTCGACAACCAGGGTGTAGCGGAGGACCGTGTAGCTGGTCTCTCCCTCCTTCTGGGCATTCACCTCGCTGGCGGGAAGCGCGTTCATCTGTTTGATGGACACGTGGCTCTGGTTGGCGTAGTCGAGGAGACTCTGCACGATTGCCGTGCTATCGAGATTGGTCGGGAGACCGTCTTGTAGCGTGTCCAGGTTACCCTCCAGATAGGCCAGACGGTCCTGGAGGTCCTTCAGCGCCTGCTGAGAACCGCCGACGCCGGACAGCGTGCCGCCGCCGGCAGCGGCCTGCGCCCTCAGGCCCGACTGGTGTTGCCGCTCCTTGACGTAGGAGGCGGCGACGACAAGGTAGGCGAGCACCAGAACACCCCCGAACACGAGAAGCATTGTCGAAGGCTTGACCTTGATGCTCTCCAGCGACCCAATCAGTGCGCGCGACTTCAGTGATTTCAGCATGAGTCTGTCCTTGACCGCTATTCCAGTTGCCAGGAGATTATCCTGACTGCGTCCGGGCCGGCGGTAGCCCTGGATGTGATGGTCCGCCCGTTTCTCTGCGACCGGATGTCGTAGGCGGCCGCCGGGTAGTTGATGGTTACGGCGCCGGTCGTTGGAGGGGCCGTTTCCACGAGGAGCTTGTACGACCCGGCCGGCACGTTTGAGAACTGCAATCTGTAGGGCGACCCGCCTCCCATCGATGGAAGCCCCGGCGGCCTCTGGCAGTCGTCCGAGCCGGCGAGGAGAGCCATCCAGATACTGGTCGCCTGCGCGTCCACGATGGCGAATATCTGCCCTGCCTCTGAAGAAGCGAAGGCATAGCACTTTGGGCCGGCGCCGCTCTGCCAGTCGGGCGTGATGGTCTCCGACATGCCTCCCGGCACGCGGCGGATCTCCGTCGTCGGGAAGGCCGCGCCGTTGATGGCCGGCGGCGTGGGCTGGAGCGGTGCTTCCACGTAGGACGCGCTCGCGGTCAGCGCCGGATTGCCGCTGAGGCGCCAGAGAGCCCACTCTACGCCCGCGTCCGCGGAGTAGTAATCCTTGATGGCGGAATCGACGCGACGGCTGGCCAGGAGGTTGACGCTGGCATCGACGAGGAACGGCGATACAAGCACGGCTCCGAGAGCGAGGGCGGCCATTGCCAGCGGCAGCACCTGCCCGTGAGAGTCGTGGATTCGTTTGGACAATCTAAGTATCATGGGCCACCATCGCGAAGGGCCAGGCGGTAGTAGGTGCTGCCATTGGTATTCACCTGGGCGTTCGTCCCCACCTGGAAGCCGTCTGCCTGAAGCTCCTGAATGCGGTTGGACGCCGCGGCGGTGTTGCCCCAGAAGAGCGTGGCGTCGCCGCTAAGGCTCGCCGGGCGCCAGACAGCCGCCTGCGAGTCGTCGCGCTTGATCCAGGCCATGAGCGGCTGGAAGCCGATGCCGTTAATCGAGCGGTTGTCGACACCGTTTCCGGTGTAGCTCCCGGCCGACACTTGGGAGCTCGCTGCCCAGGCGATGTAGTGGAATGGCGTGCCCGACTGGTTGACATTGGCGTTGCTACCCACCTGGAAGCCGTCGGCCTCCAGAGCCTGGATGCGGTTGCTGATCTTCCCTGTCCCCGTCATCAAATAGGAGTTGTCGGCCGCCAAGGGCCCCGGCCTGAAGACGGAGTCATCGCCGTCACCGAGGGTGATGACCCACACGGGCTGGAAGCCGACGCCGGTGATGGAGCGGTTGTCGGCGCCGTTTCCGACGTAGCTGCCGACGTGCAGGTCGCTGCCCGCTTTCATGGCTACCCAGTAATAGGCGACGCCCCAAGTGTTGACAGTGACGTCGGTGCCGACGCTGAAGCCGTCGGCGATAATCGATTGGACGCAGTTCGACGACAGCGCCCCCGATGAGCGGAGGACCTTCGATCGGTCTCCGCTCATGGTGCTGGTGCGGATGACGCCGTCGCGGTTCGTGACTGCCTTGATGATGACCACGTCCGGCTGGAACCCGATTCCGGTGATATCGCGGTTGTCGACGCCGCTGCCCACGTAGCTGCCGGTGGCCAATCGCATCGGCGTCGGGGTGGGGGTGAACGTAGCCGTCGGCGTTGGAGTATACGTGGCGGTGGCAGTAGGGGTGTACGTGGGAGTGGGAGTGTACGTTGCCGTAGCTGTAGGCGTCGACGTAGGTGTCGGCGTATCGGTCGGTACCGGCGTACCTGTGGCGGTAGCCGTCGGCGTGGCGGTATCGGTCGGCGTCGGTGTGGGAGTCGGGGTGAAAGTGGGTGTCGGCGTCGCCGTGGGCGTCAGCGTCGGCTCCAACGTAGGGAAGGGCGTCGCTATGGCGTCCGGGGGTCGCATGGTGACCGTTTCCGTGCGCGTCTGGACCTGCGCTCCCTCGCCGGTGGTTATGCTGATGGTTAGCACGTTGCCGCTCTTCGACGCATTCAGGCCGGCGGGCCCCAGGCCACGCGCGACGGGGCGGCTCGATGTCACGCCGTTGACAGTGTGCGTGCGCACCAGCTCGCTCCCCGACTGCTGATACTGGACCTGATAGGAATCACCGCTAACTGCGTTCGACCAGTTCAGCGTCACGTTGCCCGGCTCGGCCGTGGCCAGGGACGCCACCGCCATCTGGGCGTCGTGGTTCAGCCAGTTGAAGGCGTCGCGGTAGTCATGGGCGATCGCCAGCTTCTCGTGGCCGCGGCTCGTCACGCCGAGGAACTGGCCCAGCGACGCCGCAATCAGGCCGATCACGAGGGCGCCGATGCCCATCGCCGCCAGGAGCTCGACCAGCGTCATTCCCGACTCGCCGGCGTGCCACCTCATCTGTCCACCTTGTAGTCCTCCGCCACCAGCAGTTCCTTGCCGTTGCGGGTGACGGTCACGACGATCTTCTCGATGCTGCTGTCACCGCCGGGCGCTACGTCGGCCGTGACGGCGACGGCATAGTCGTCGGGGGAGGGCGTCACGGTCGCGTACGACGCGGGAAGCGGCTGGTAAGGCTGGCTCTTGGTGTACTCCAGTTGGGAGCGCGCCAGGTTTTCGGCCGTTACCCGCTCCTCGGTCCGCGAGACAGCCATGCTCCCCGTGGACACAGCCGATAGCAGCGCCGTAAGGGCAAGCCCGAGTATGCCGACAGCTATCAGCGCCTCCACAAGGCCGATGCCCTCTTCGCCGCGAAGGGCTCCGCCACATCGCAGCAGCCGCTGCCGAGTCGTGTGTGCCCTCCTCTTCCTTTCCCTCATACCTTATTGAATGTGCCCCATGATGCTGTACATGGGCATGATTATCGAAATGGCAATGAACGCGACGACAAGCCCAATGCCAAGCGTCATGACCGGCTGGACCATGGAAGTGAGCGCGCCGACCCGTTCATCGACCTCCGCCGCGTAGAACTCCGCCAGCGTGTCCAAGTTCGTATCCAGGGCGCCGGTCTCCTCGCCGACGGACACCACCTGCGAGAGCATCGAGGGGAACAGGCGCGAGCGGGCGAACGGCTTCGCCAGACCCTCGCCGCGCATCAACTCTTCGCGGACGTCCGACAGCTCATCGCGAATGATCTGGTTCTGGGTCGTCTGGAGCACCAGCTCCATGATGTCGGAGAGAGGGAGTCCGGCTCGGAGCAGCATCGCCATGGTGCGGCTAAAGCGCGACACGTTGCTCTGGATGTTGATCGCGCCTATCAGCGGCAACCTGACGAACAGGTAGTCGAGCTGGCGACGGCCCGAAGGCTGCCGGACGTACCAGGCGGCGACCGCCACGACCATCACCGCTACGACGAGCATGTGTGTCTTATACGCCGTAGCGAACGTGCTGACGCCGATCAGTATGCGCGTCGGCAGTGGCAGCCCTGTGTCGAACTCGTCGAAGAGGCTGACGAGCGGCGGCAGCGCTGTCGTCACCAGGATGCCGACGACGACGACGGCGAGGACCACCATGAATGCCGGATAGGCCATTGCGCCGCGCACGCGCTTCACTATCGCCTGTTCCTTTTCCATGTGAGTGGCGACCTGCCGGAGCACGGTCTCCAGGCTTCCCGTTCGCTCGCCCACCTCCATCAGACGGTTGTAGATGGGTGGAAAGATGGTGCGATGTTGCGCGATCGCCGTCGAGAACGGGGAACCGTTCTTGAGGTCGCGGGCGATGTCTCCCAGCACGCGCGCGAATGGGCCCTTGCTCTGCCCCTGGAGCAGCTCGATGGCGGGCAGGAGCGCGATCCCCGATTCGACGAGCGTCGCCAGGTGCCGGCTGAAGTTGATGACCTCTCGCGGCTTGACGCCGAAGAGCGAGGGTATTAGCTGGTCGAGGGTGGGCCGCGGCTTGACCCGCTGGATCAAAACGACCTTGTAGTGCCAGTCCCACAGCGTCCGTTCGGCGATTTCTTCGCTGTCGGCGTCGACGGAGCCGTTGACCTGCTCACCCGACGGTGCAAAAGCGACGTACTTGTAAAGCAAACACGCCCCCTAAATCCTCGACCGGTTGTTCGGCATAGCCTCTTGGGGCGTGACGGCCCCCCTGGCGCTTGTTGTGCATACCTGTGCGCCGACTGGTCGTCATGCCCTTCATCGGAGTCCGCCAACCGCGGGCTCACGAGCCTCTCATCAGACTCATCGGATCATTCGGCCGAGAGAGTGGCGCCACGTATTCGTTAGAACTATGATCTTTGTGGTAAAGAACGCGAAGGCGCGGCGACATCGTCGTGGCAAATGGAGGGAGTCGATAGTGCAGTGGGTAAGCCTGGCGATAGCGCCCGATCAGCTCACGGCCGAGATGTGGTGCGAGCTCCTGCGCAACGAGGGCATAGCGGCGATGGTGCAGCCTTCCGACGCGGTCTCGTTCCTCGGCGTGTCGGCCAAGGCTTGTCGCGTTGTGGTTCCTGAAGATAGGCGCGAGGAAGCGGCGGCCGTGCTCCGGAAGGAGATGGGCGACACGGTGACAATCGAGCCGCCGTAAGGGACGATAGGCGCGTTCGCAGATGGGTCACTATCCTGTGGACGCGCCTTCCAGCTTCAAGAGCCTCTTCTTCATCGCCAGTCCGCCGCCGAAGCCGCCGAGGCCGTCGCTCGCGACAACGCGATGGCACGGCACGACAAGCGGCAAGGGATTGGCGCCGACGGCCTGTCCGACGGCCCGCGCCGCCTGGGGCCGCCCGATCCACTCCGCGATCTGCTTGTAGGTGCGGGTCTCGCCGCAGGGAATTTCGAGCAGTGCCCGCCAGACCGCTTGCTGGAAAGGCGTCCCCTGCGCTAGGTCGAGCGCGCCGTTCAGCGCTGTCGCCTCGCCGCGGGCGTAGCGACGCAGCTTTTCCGGCCAGCCGCCGGCCTCGTCCGGCCGCGCGAACTCCGATGCGCCCTGGTGGCGAACCTCCTCTTCCGCTTGTCCTGCCGTGGGCATGGGCAGCGTGGTCAGGCGAAGGCCGCGCTCGCTGATGCCGAGGCCTATCCAGCCTAGCTCTGTCCGGACGACAACGGATTTCATCTTTTGCCTCCCGCGTTGCCTCCCCGCCTCAGTATCCGCCTGAGCAGGCGTGGCCGCAGCTCCTTCCAGAGGGCATCGAGCTTCGCGTCATCATCAGGAGCTAGAGGCTTCTGCCCGAATTCGACGTGCTCGTAGGCGTCGACGAGGACGGAGACGTCCGGCGCATCGGGCAGTCTGTCTCGAAGGCAGCCGAGGAACTCGCGCGGCGTCTGCGAGGGGCGCGGCCCAACTCCAGCCCAAGACGATAGCCGCCGCGTTTTCTCCAGTAGCTGTGCTGGACGGCTGAGACCACTGAGCCTCCGGTTCCAGGCGTAGCGCAGGCCGGCGGTGGACGCCAGCGAAAGGGTCACGAAAAGCAGCAGCGGGACCGCAAGCCACGGGGATATCGGACTGCCGTCGGCGCTGTCGCTCGGAGGGACGGCGTCTTGCTCTTCGGGGGCAACCGTCTTGTCGGTGCCCGCGGCCGGGAACATGTCGAGGATCTCTTGCGTCGAAATCGTGCCCGTCGGGTCGGCCGGCGATTCACCGTCCGCCGCCGTCTGCACGGAATAGGCGTGCGACGGGCTGAACGATATCCAGCCCAGCCCGGAGAAGTATACCTCCGGCCAGGCAAGGGCATTGCGACCGTCGACGTGATAGATGCCCTCGACGCTCCCGCTGTACTGCGGCAGCGCGAATCCGACGGCGAGTCGAGCGGGCACGCCGAGCGTCCGCAGGAGGACGACCATCGCCGATGCGTGGTAGAGCGGGTAGCCGCGTCGCTGGACGTTGAGGAAGTACCATACGGCGTCGACGTTGCTGGGCGGCGCCTCCTCTTCTAGTTCGACCGGATAGCTGCGCAGGTACCACTCGATCGCCGAAGCCTTTTCGTAAGGGGAAGCGCCTTCGCTGGCAATCTCCCGCGCCAGCTTTGCCACCCCTGGCGGCAGATCGTCGGGCAGCTGGAGGTAACGATCGGTCACCCATGAGGGGTAATCGCTGCCCGACGCGCGCAGGGCGTCGACGGAGGCGGTGGAAACGAGGCCGACGGCGGTATAGGTGTCTCCCGGCTTGAGCGACTTCGCCGGCCGCAGCGACGTGACATCGGACGGGTTGGCCGCGGTCTCGACGTCCGCTTCCTGGTCGACGGCCAGCGGCTCGCCGGGAGCGACGAAGATGGGGAGTGGCTGCTCCACCGTGACCTCGATGGCGGCGGGTTGCCGGTACTGCGCGGCGGCTTCGTCGAGGATGGCGGGCAGGTCGGCGGAGCGGTCTTGAAGCGGTTCCTTGTCGCGTTCGCCGGTCTTCCAGCCGCCGGCGGTGTAGACGTCGTACACGGTTGCCCGCAACAGACCGGGCTCAGACGCCTTGACTGTCATAATCGGGCCCTCTACGGCCTCGAAATAGCCGCGATAGGGTAGGAATGAAGCATAGCGGTCGAGCGGCATGCCCTTCTTGCCCTCGACGGCGCTGAAGACGCGGCTGACGCTGCCGAGCTGGTCCGCGACAGGGTTGGTCCAGGCCCGCCATATCGACGGGAACGGGCCGGCCTGTCCGGCGAGCGGGACGAGCCAGGCCGCGCCGACGAGGGCGAGCGCCGCCCAGAGCGTCTGGTTCATCGAGAAGAAGTGCAGTGAGCCCGGGTAGGAGGTCCCTGTGCGGCGCCATTCCTTCATTTTCGCATCGAAGTGGGTGCGCGAGACCAGCAGGATGGCGGCGATCACGAACACCACGAACGCGGGGCTGGACTGTCCCGGAAGGTAGCTGACGTTCACGAGCAGGGCCAGGCCACCCGGGACCAGCCCGATCCAGGGGTTGTGCCAGCGGAAGGTGCTCCAGGCAAGGTAATACGCCGCAAGCCAGGTGAGCACGAGGAGGAGCACGATGACGGGGAGGGCATCGCTGCTGATGCCGCCGCTGGTGAGGGCGTCGAGCCAGAGGCGCATTCGCAGCACCATCTCACCCGACCGTTCTTTGAGGCCGTCGCCCGGTGTCACCGCGAGAACCTGAACCAGCAGCTCCGAGGCGCCCACCAGGAGCGCGAGCGTATAGATAAAGACCGCGCGCCAGGGCAACCGCGCGAGAACGTAGCCGGTCGCAACGCCGAACACCGCTATCGGGTAGAGCGAGGGCATGTCCTCGACCCAACCGGCGTTGTCGATGGAAGCGACGACGCTCAGGGAGACGGCGAGGACGATGAGGAGCGTGACCGCGTCGCGCCAGGGGAACAGCCGGCTCACCGCGCCTGTTCTGGGCTCCATTTCGGTCGAATGGAGTGTCGCCAAAGCCGTCATGGGTCGCTCCCGGCCACCGCTGATAGCGAGGGTCGCCGGACGTCGCTCGATGCGGATGCGAGAGCGGTACCGAGGTCGCCGCCGCGCTTTACAACCGACGTGTGGATGCCCGCCGCCGCCAGCGCGCCGAAGACGACGAGCGAGTCGCGCTCGGCGCCGAACGTGCCCGGCTCGATGATGACGGCCGCCAGCTTGGCGCCACGCTCCGCGGACACCCGCAGGCTGAGCACCCAGTCGTCCTGCGTCGACGGCGTGATCACTACGACAGTGCTATGCTGCCCGAAGCGCTTCCCTTCCTCGTTGAGGAGCTGCGCTAGAGAGACGTCGCCGGTGGCCCGCATCATCGCCAGCGATTCCAGGATGCGCACGTATTGCGCCAACCCTCGCTCGGGCGGAACGAGGTGCGGGGTCTGCCCGAAGGCCATCAGCCCGATGGAGCGGCTGCTCCGGCAGAAATGGTTGGCAATCGAGGCCGCGAGCGTGACCGCGGACTCCTCGGTCGACTCGTCGCCGCTGCCGGCCTGCGTCTTCGCTTCCAGGTCCATGACGATCCAGACGTCGCTGGCGGGGTCCATCTCGAAGAGCTTGACCATGAGCTCGCGCGTGCGGGCCGTGCTCGGCCAGTGGATGCGGTTGTAGCTGTCGCCGAAGGCGTACTGACGGACGCTGACGGCATTCGACGTGACGTAGTGCGTCGGCCTGTGCAACGGCCCCTCGCCGAGCAGTTCCGCCGGCGGCAGGTGGACGCCGCTGAGCTCGACGGGTCGCGGGTAGACCAGGACGGTCTGCGGCCGGCCGAGGGACTTCGTGAAGCGGAAGAGGCCGAAGGGGTCGCCGCTTGTCACGGTGACGCGGCCCAGCGTATACAGGCCGCGCCGTCCGCAGGTGCTGACCGCTTTCCAGGAGCGTCGCTGCCGCGGCCGGAGGGAGACGACGCGTCGGATCGCGTGCCCCGGCAGGTCCGAAGGCTCGTCGACCTCCAGCCACAGCTTCGACAGCCAGCTCCGGTTCTGAATGGACACGCGTTCGCTCAGCGGTTGTCCCTGTTGCAGCCGGTCTGTCGCGCGCTCGATCTCGGCGTGGACGCCCCAGAGGCTCAGGCGAGCCCAGAGGAGGCAGAGCGGCAGCGCCAGCAGGATGACGTAGGCGAGCCGGAACGGCAGCCAGAAGCCGGTGGCGAAGGCGGGAACGAGGGATGCGACAAGGATGACACACAGCACCAGGACGGAGCGGTAGCGCCGGAAGAATCTTCGGGAAGCGGCCATGGCTGTCACTCCCTTGTGGAGGCGCCTCAGCGGGAACCACTGCGGGAGCGCGCACTCGGAATCGGGACGCGGTCCAAGCAGTCGCTGACGACGTCCCACGTCGTGATGCCTTTAACGCGCGCGGCCGCGTTCAACAGGATGCGATGCCCCAGGGCCGCGTACGCTATCTCCTTCACATCGTCGGGCAGGGCGAAGTCGCGGCCGTCGAGGAGCGCGCGCGCCTGGCCCGCCCGGAAGAGAGCGAGGGAGCCGCGCGGAGAGGCGCCGAGGTGCACTGCTTCGTGCTCGCGGGTCGACTCGGCGAGAGCGACGACGTAGTGCTTCACGAGCGAGTCGACATAAATCTCCTTGACGGCGTCCTGCACAGTCGTGATCTCGTCCGCGTCGGTGACCTGCTCGAGGGCCGTGATGGGGTGAGCGCGTTGCTGCTGCTCGATGATGGTGACCTCGTCGCCGTGGGCGGGATAGCCCAGGTGCACGCGAAGGAGGAAGCGGTCGAGTTGCGCCTCGGGAAGCGGGAACGTGCCTTCGTACTCGACGGGGTTCTCCGTAGCCATCACCAGGAACGGCTGTGGCACGGGGCGGGTGACGCCGTCGACTGTCACCTGCCGCTCCTCCATTGCCTCGAGAAGGGCGGACTGCGTCTTGGGCGTGGCGCGGTTGATCTCGTCGGCGAGGACGATCTGGGACATGATAGGGCCGGGCCGGAACTCGAAGTCGCTCGTGCGCTGGTTGTAGATCGAGACGCCGGTAATGTCGCTGGGAAGCGTGTCGGGTGTGAACTGGATGCGCTTGAAGGTGCAGCCGGTGGAGCGGGCGATGCTGCGGGCGAGCATCGTCTTGCCGACGCCGGGCACGTCTTCGATGAGGATGTGGCCCTGGCAGAGGAGGCCGATGACGCTGAGCTGCACCTCCTGGGGCTTGCCGACGATAACCGTCTCGACGTTGGCGATGATACCCGCCGCTATCTCCCGTGGCTCTCTCACGTCGGTCCTCCGTGCGGAATTACGTCAATTATAACAACTTATCCGTGCTGTCACTCTATCCCCGCAGTCAACCGGGCGCTTGACGCTTCCCCGACGGCGGTCGTGCGATTGCCCTACGCCTTCGGCAGCCCGGCGCGGCGCCGTTTGCGATTCTGCCGGATAAGTGGTAAATTCGTCCTTTAGACCTCTAGAAGGGCCGCAGGATGCAAGCCGTCAAACCCGACACCGATTACCGGATCGAACAGTTCACTATCTTCGACGACCGCGAGACAGACTTCTATCTCCATCGCACGGAAAAGGCTGTCTTCCAGGCCGTGCAGCGTCTGAACGGCAAGGGGACCGGGCGTCTGCTGGACGTCGGCTGCGGGCTCGGCATGCAGGCGGCGCGCCTGGCCCTCCGAGGCTGGGAAGCGTACGGAATCGACGCCTCCGACCAGATGCTGAAGCTCGGCCAGTTCCGTTTTCCGGCGGTCCACAAGAGGGTGCGCCTGGCCCGCGGCATCGCCGAGGCGCTGCCGTTTCGCGGCGGCTACTTCGACGTCGTGATGTGCCAGGGCGCGATGGACCACTTCGCGGACAGGGAGCGCTTTGTCGCGGAGGTGGAGCGCGTGCTGAAGCCGGGCGGGCACTTCGTCGTGGCGCTGGCGAACTACGAGAGCCTGTCCTGTCGCATCGGCAAGGCGCTGGACGACCTTAGCCGCTTCCTAGGAGTCGATACGCCGGAGCGCCACCAGTTCTGGCGCATACCGGCCGACCACACGTTTATCGGCAGCTACAAGCTGCTCAAAGGCCTCGACAACGGCACGATGCGCATCGCGCGGATCCATGGGGCGTCGATGTTCCTGTTCCTGCCGCCGTGGCGGGAGCTGCTGGAGGCGCTGCCGTTTGAGTTGGCGGCGGCCACGTTCCGCGTCGTCGACCGCGTGGCGTACCGGTTCCCGTCGGCCGCCGACGTCGTGATAGCGGCGTTGCGCAAGGAAGACCTCAGCGACCTCTTACAGCTTCGGCTAGAAGCTCGGGGGAACGGGAAGAAACGAAGTAGCGCCGTACCCTCGTACCTTCTGCGAGGGTGACCTCGACGCCTTCCGGCACGCCCGGCAGGCTCCAGGCGCGGCGGCCTCCGAGCGCATAGCGAATTCCCCAGCCGCCGTAGGTCAGCCAGCGATACGTCTTCGTCTCACACGACTGGATGGCCGCGAGCGGGAGGGACTTTCGCAGTATCCCAAAGGCGAATTGCAGCTCCTCATCGCTCACCGCTATTCGAAGGCGTCGGAAGGAAACGAAGGAGAAGACAAGCAGCGCGGCGACAACTGCCATCATCGGGTAGAATATGGCACGAAGTGGCCACGTGTCCTCTCCATCGACTGCCGAACCGAGGATCGCAGCCAGGGGTGCCACGACGCCAAGTAAAGGGCGGCCTGGAGCCACAACGGCGCCGGCACCTCTTCCCCGTATCGCAGCGGCAGGCTCATTTTCATCGGCGAGTCCTCAGCCGCTAGCTTCCGCCATCTCGGCGACGGAGTCAAACCTTGCCCCCTGTGATATGATCTTGGTGCCTCAATGGCAGGCGCATGATGGATAGAGAACGATTCGAAGAGCTTGTCGAACGCGCGCTCCTCGCACTGCCCGAGCAGTTCAGCGAGCGGCTCTCGAACATCGATGTGGAAGTCAAGGACTATCCGAGCCCCGACGACCTTCGCGTGGCGCGCGCCCGACGCGGCCAGACGCTGCTGGGCCTGTATCGAGGCGTGCCGGTCACGCGGCG
>Ga0315284_10006751_pt1 | contig 16358 bp, 11 predicted proteins | sample YL17G09_16_MG_FD_203696 | JGI IMG/M metagenome (GOLD analysis project Ga0315284, IMG submission 203696) | Sediment microbial communities from Yellowstone Lake, YNP, Wyoming, USA - YL17G09_16 | ecosystem: Environmental > Aquatic > Freshwater > Lake > Sediment | place: USA: Wyoming | collected... | reverse complement strand
TGGGTGCAGAGCACCCACCCTACGTATTGGGCAACAGGCCCTCCGACCCGCCGCGCAAAGTTGCGCTCTATCCGCTGCGACGCTGGTAATACTGGCCGCTACGGCGCTGGTAATACTGGCGGCCATGACCCTTGCGGCCGGAGCGGCCCCCGCACCGGACAAGAGCGGTACGACCTCCGAGGCCGAGGCCGCGTTCGCCCAGGGCACATCGATCCTCGTCCTGCCCATCACGAGCGAAGAACAGGGCCTCGGCGACCAGGTGCGCCTGATGCTCATCAACAAGGCCCGACGCCTGGGGGCCGTCACGTACGATCCGGGGAGCGTCGCCGAGGCGCTCGGCGCGGAAAGAGTGCCGCTCGACACGCCGCCCGAGAAACTCGCCGCCCTCGCACGGGAACGATTCAGCGCCGACTATATCGTGCTCGGCACTGTGACGGGCAAAGGACCGTACGCCGTGCGCCTGGTGGCCGTCTGCGCGACCGACCCGAAGAAACCGCAAATCCTGGACAAGACCTATGCGTGCGCCCATCACCAGATCGTCCCGCTGGAGATGGCGAAGGCGGTGTACGACATCTTCGGCCTTCAGCCGCCGGAGGACCCGCTACGGATGCTCCAGAACGACCCCGAGGTCGATCGCCGCTGGCGCGATGGGCCCAACCTCGTCCGCAACCCCGGCTTCGAGGCCCCCAACGCCTCGGCCAAGGGCCCGGCCGACTGGCAGGAGACCGGCGCCCTGCCCACCGGCGGCAAGGTGACCTGGATGCCCAACCCGGACGGCCCCGGCAAGGTCGTCAAGTACGAGATGGACGAAGAGACTGCCGCCGTGTACGGCATGGCCTATTACAGCGACTGGGTCCCGATCGAGCCGGGGGCAACGTACCGCTTCTCGTGCCGCTACAAGTCGCTCGGCCCCACGGTGAAAATCTTCCTGAAAGGCTATCATGAGTTCCCGCCGCAGGAGGGTTTTCCCGCTCAGCGGCGCGAGACCTATCGGCGCCAGGTCCACCCGGCCGGCGAGAAGGGGCAGTGGAACTCCGTGGTCGCCGACTTCATCCCGTCCCATGCCAGCCCGAACCAGCAGCCGACTCATCTCAAGGTGGACCTGTACGCCTACTGGCCCAAGGGCGAGGTCTTCTGGGACGACATCGTGCTAAAGAAGGTGCGCGACGCACCTGCGGCGGCGCCGGCGGCCGCATCCACCAAGACAGATAAACAAGAGTAGGATCGCATCGAGCCCCGACCGTAAGGTCGGGGTCATTCCGGTGCGATGTAATCGCCCGAAAGCGTATATGAAGATACGGCGGATGCATGGGTGGAACCTTGACAACCGGCAGGCCGTCCAGATACAAAGGGAACTGGCAGGCCGGGTTATCGAAGGGCCGCCGCTTGAGCACGTCGAGACGGTGGCGGCGGCGGACGTGTCGGCCGGCAAGCGCGAGGAATGGATCATCGCCGCCGTCGTCGTCATGCGCCTGGCGGACTTCGAGGTGCTGGAGACGCGCGAGGCGGGCATGCGGGCCGCCTGGCCTTACGTGCCGGGGTATCTATCGTTCCGCGAGGCGCCGGTGGTGCTGGAGGCATTCCGGGAACTTCGGACGGTCCCGGACGTCATTATTATTGACGGACAGGGTCGGGCCCATCCGCGGCGGTTGGGCCTGGCCTCGCACATCGGCCTGGCGCTGGAAGTTCCGACGGTCGGCTGTGCCAAGAGCCGCCTGATCGGGGAGGTCCGCAGCGGCCTGGGCCTGGCGCGCGGCAGCCGGGCGGCACTGTGGGACGCCGGCGAGCGGATCGGAACGGTCCTCAGGACCCGAACGGGTGTTAAACCTATATACGTCTCGGTCGGGCACTGGATCGATCTGGCGAGCGCCGAGCGATGGGTCCTGGCGGCCGCACCGCGGTACCGGCTGCCGGAACCGGCGCGGGCGGCGCATCAACTGGTCACGCAACGGAAGAAGGAGTGGGTTGCACGTGGCAATTCGTAAGTGGCTGGAGAACCACTGGGGTCGCTATGGCAAGACGAAGGTCGTCTTCTTCGACGTCGGCGGCACGCTCGTTTACAGCAACCTGAAGCACCTGGACCTCCTGCACCAGGCGCTGGTGGTCATCGGCTACAAGGTGGCCCGCGAAGAGGTCCTTGCGGCCAACGACATGGCGCGGCGGGCGGTGGCGCGGCGGCGCCGCCGGATCGCAAGCCGCATGGACACCGGCCACGCCAGCCGCATGTGGCTCGACCACCTGGCGGAGGCCCTCAACCTCGACCTTCAGGGCAAGGACCTCGAGCAGGAACTGGCGGGGGCGATTCGCCGGATCGAGGCGTCCGGCCCGGAGAAAGTGGACCCCGATGCCCCGCCGCTCCTGACGCACCTCCTGGATCGCGGCTTACGGCTGGGCATCATCAGCAACTGGTCGGCCGACCTGCCTAAGTACCTGGAGCAGCGCGGGCTGGCCATGTACTTCGAGGCGATTATCGCCAGCGAGGCCGTCGGTTCCGCCAAGCCGCATCGCGAGATATTCCTGAAGGGCCTGACGGCGATGGGCTGCTCGCCCCGCGAAGCCGTTCACGTCGGCGACGATTACTGGGCCGACGTCGTCGGCGCCCGCGAAATCGGCATGCGCGCCGTCCTCATCGACCGCGACGGCGAAGACCCGCACGCCGATTGCCCGACGATCGCGCGCCTGCGCGAACTGGAGGCGCTGCTGTAAGCCCCCGGCTTTATTTAGCCCCCCGTGAATACACGGGGGGCCGAACGTTCGCGGGCTCCCCGCCGCGCCGCCCCCGGTGTATTCACCGGGGGCTAAATAAAGCGCGTTGGCGGGACATAATTGCGGGACAAACTCTTGACAGCCCCCCCGCACCATGCCTTAGAATACCGGGCTCTAAGTTTGTCTGCCGCCGCCGGCGTCGGCTGTCGCCCCGGCGGAAGGCGTTGCAAGCCTCGGCTCTCCGGAGGATCTCACGTGGGCGGAATTATAGAGGTCAGGAATCTGACGAAGTGGTACGGCCGCACCCTGGCCCTCGACCGCGCGACGTTCACGGTCCAGAAAGGGCAGATCGTGGGCTTCCTTGGCCCCAACGGCGCCGGCAAGTCGACGACCTTGCGCATCCTGACCGGGTACCTCCCGGCCACGAGCGGCGAGGCGGTCGTGGCCGGTCACGACGTCCTGATGGAGGGCCTGGCGGTCCGCCGGAACATCGGCTACATGCCCGAGAACGTCCCGCTGTACCACGAGATGCGCGTCGAGGAATACCTGCGGTTCCGGGCGGGCCTGAAGGACGTTCCCGCGAAGAACCGGCGTGCGGCCGTCGACAAGGTCGTCGACCGGTGCTGGCTGAAGGACGTGCGTCGGAAACTCATCGGGGCGCTCTCGAAAGGCTACCGCCAGCGGGTGGGCCTGGCGGAATCGCTCGTGGCCGACCCGCAGGTGCTGATCCTCGATGAGCCGACGATCGGCCTGGACCCGACGCAGATCCAGGAGACCCGCCGGCTTATCCGGAGCCTCGGCGAGATGCACACGGTGCTCCTCTCCAGCCACATCCTGCCGGAGGTGGAGAAGACCTGCTCGCACCTGGTGATCATCGCGGACGGCCGGATCATGGCCGCCGGAAGCCTGGAGGACCTCAAGAAGGGCCTGACGGAGGGCCAGCGGATCGTCCTGGAAGTTCGCGCTGCGCTCGTCCCGGACGGGCCGGCCGAAATGGTCCGCGCCGTCAGCCAGGCCGGCGGCGTCGCCGAGGTCCGGCGCGAGGACGCCGGCGGCGGCTGGACGCGCCTGCGGATCGCGCCTGCCCCCGGCGCCGACCCGCGCGAGGCTGTTTACGCCGTCGTCGCGCAGCACGGCTGGCAACTGCGGGAAATGCACGCCACCGCGCCGACCATCGAGGAACTCTACGTTCAGGTAACGGCCGGAGAGGCCGCCGCTGCGGCCTCGGGGCCGGCCGCGGCATAGACATCGCTGGATCGCTATTTGCGCGGCGGGTCTCCGCGCTATTGTGCGCGGCGGGTCTCCGCGCTATTGTGCGCGGCGGGTCTCCGCGCTATTGTGCGCGGCGGGTCTCCTGACCCGCCGCGCAAGAGTGCCGCATGAACGCGCCGGCAACCGGCAATTCACGCGGCGGTTCAGGAGAACCGCCGCGCACAATAGGGAAGTAGCGCTGTCATACAAGGCGGAGAGCCGCCGCGCAAGGCCTTAGGTGATAAGGGGTGCCTCTGATGAACAAAGTGCTCTTGCTGACCCGGCGGGAACTGAGCGCCAACTTCGTGTCGCCCGTCGCGTACGTGGCCATGGCGCTGTTCCTGGTCATATCGGGCATTTTCTTTGCCATGTCGTTCGACGCCGGCAAACCGGCCCAGTTGCAGAACATCTTCTATATCGTCTCGTTCATCCTATTGCTGGTGGTGCCCGCGCTGACGATGCGCAGCCTGGCCGAAGAGCGGGGCAGCGGCACGATCGAGTCGCTCCTGACCGCGCCCGTCACCGACGCGCAGGTCGTCGTCGCCAAGTTCCTCGGCTGCTGGCTCTTTTACCTGGCGATTCTCGCCCCGACGCTTCTGTACGTCCTCGTGCTGGCCCTCTACAGCCGCCCCGACTACGGCCCGATCCTGGCCGGGTACCTGGGCCTCGTCCTGCTGGGGGCGATGTACGTTGCCATCGGCGTCCTGGCCTCGTCGCTGACGCGGATGCAGGTCATCGCGTTCGTCGTGGCGTTCTTTCCGCTGCTCCTGCTGCACCTGGTGGGCTTTACGGCCGGCTACCTGTCCTCGCCCTGGCGCTCGATCGTGCGCGAGGCCGGAACGCTGGCCCATTATGAGGACTTCAACCGCGGAGTCGTGGCCGTGGCCCACGTCGTCTACTTCCTGGCAATCACCGTGTACGCCTTGTTCCTGACCGTCAAGGTCCTGGAGAGCCGCAGATGGCGCTAGAAAAACAGAAGAATGCCGATCATGCCGCAGAAGCGACCCGCAGCACGCCCGAGCCCGGTATGGGCCAGAGGCGCCGTTGGTTGGTCTTCGGCTCGAACGTGGTGGTGGCCGTCCTGCTGGCCACGGTACTGGCGGTGGGGATCGTGTGGCTGTCGGAGACGCTCCTGGGGGGCAAGTGGCGCAGCGACTGGACCGCCACGGGCCGCTTCAGCCTGAGCCCCCGCACCAAGGCGCTCCTAAGGGACCTGAAGCAGGACGTCACCATAACCAATCTCTACGTGAGCGCCCCCGAATTGGCGGGGTCCGAAGAGCAGGCCCAGCGGGTGCGGGACCTGCTGACGGAGTACGGCGCAGCCAACCCGTCCCGCATTACAATTGATACGGTCAACCCCGCCGACGCGGGCGGCACCGAGAAACTCCTCGGTCGCCTGCGCCAGCGCTACGCCAAGGAACTCGAGAAACCCAAGGCGGTCATAGACGAGTTCGACGCGCTGAACAAGGACGTGTCGGAGTTCCTCAAGACGGAGTCCGCCCGGCTGGATGCGGCGGCCAACGCCTGGAAAGGCGGCCCGCCCGACGCCGTCGCCGGCCTGCGGACCATCGCCCAGCAGTGGCAGGCCAACCTCATGGAAGGCGCGATCGCGGCCGCCAGGGTCCAGGCCGCCGTCGACAGCCCACTGCCGGGGTACTCCTCTGCCCTGAACCAGATCAAGGAGTACCTGCAGGGCGTCGACGGCGGTTTCGCCGCCGTCCCCGGTTACTTCGACAAGGTCATGTCGCGCCGGGGCGATTCTGCGCCGGAAGAGGCCAAGGCCCTCCTGACGAGCGGCAAGGGCGCCTACGAACAGATGCACAAGCGCATCGACGCTTTCCTGAAAAAGGCCGCGGACATCAAGGAACTGGAACTCGATACCATCCGCCGCGAGATCTCTCCGGGGGCCCTCCTCATCGAGACGCCCGAAAAGGTCAAGGTCGTCGCGTACGAAGACGTGTGGGTCCGCAACCCCGAGGCCGACGAGCGGCGCCCCAACGCGCCCGAGCGCCTGTTCGCCGGCGAGGCGGCCATCTCGAGCACCCTGTTGGGCCTCGTCGAGCCCGAGCGGCCGGCGGTGCTGTTCGTCACGGCCGGCGCCCCGGCGACGACGTCGGTCGGCGGCAACCCGCTGATGGGCATGGGCGGCGGCAGCGGGCCGTACGCCCGCATGGCAGAACGGCTCCGCAAGATCAACTTCATCGTCGAGGACTGGGACGTCCTGCGGTCGCCCGAGATGCCCAAGCCCGAGCACATGACGAAGGCGATCCTGGTCTTCGTGCCGCCGGCCCCGCCGAGCGCTCAGATGCCCACGCCACCGCCGACACCGGAACTTTACCGGGCGGCCATCGACGCCGCCAAAGCCGGCGCTCCGGCCGTCCTCCTGGGCGAGCCGGCAATGATGATGAGCCCGGGCGTCCCGTACGCCGAACTTTTTACGCTCTTCGGCGTGACGCCGAAATTCAATGCCGTCGCGGTCCACCGCCAGGTGGTCGATCAGCAGGGCACCGAAAAGGCCGTCCCACAGATCGAATTCTCGAAGTACCAGGACCACTCGATCACGCGGGCACTGAACGGCCTGCCGGGCATCATGCGCGGCCCAAGCCCGCTGATGATCGGCAAGGCCCTTCCGGAGGGGGTGACCGCGACGCCCCTGCTGCTTCTGCCGGCCGAGCAGGATTACTGGGCCGACACGAACATCATGGATGCGATGCGCGGCGAATCGAAGCGCAACGAGGCCGAGGACGTCATTCCCACGAAAGACAATCCCGTGCCGCTGGCCGTCGCATGCACGCGGAAACTGAAGGACGGCGAGCAGAAGGCCGTTCTCTTCGGCGATAGTTGGTGGGTCCAGGACCGCGTCGCCTTCATGCGCGACTTCTTTGGCGGCGACCGGTTCCCCGCGAATGCCGAACTCCTCGTCAACAGCCTCCTCTGGCTCGCCGGAACGGAGCACCTGATCACCGTCAGCCCGGAGACCTTGGAGGCGCGGCGGATCGAGGACCCGGGCGCCTGGACGCTACCAATTCAACTGGCCATGATGATTGGCATCCCGGTGGCGGCGCTGGCTGCCGGGGTGATCGTCTATGCCGTTCGCAGGAGGTAATTGATGCGGTACACCACAACGCTGATCCTGGCCGTCATCGTCTTGGCGCTGGCCATTTGCGTCTACATGTTCCCGGGCCAGTTGACGGGCCCGGCGAAACCGCCGGATAAGCCCGCCGAGACCCTGTCGCTCCTGAAGGACGTCAAGATGGACGACCTTGTCTCGGCGACGCTAGAAGAGCCCGCCGGCGACGGCAAGTTCAAGTCCAAGATCGCCTTCAAGAAGGCCGACGGCGCCTGGCGCCTGACCGAGCCGGTGGACTGGGCCGCCGACGACTACGCGGTCGCGCAACTCCTGCGTGCGGCCGTCGAGGGCCGCTACCGCCAGTCGCTTGAGCCCGGCAAGAAGGGCCAGCCCGACCTGAAGAGCCTCGGCCTGGAGCCGCCGGCCTACCGCCTGGTGCTCGCGACCACGGCCAAGGGCAACGAGGAGGCCCGGAAGGTCACCGTGGCGGTCGGCCGGCGCGTCGCCCTGGGCGAGGGTCTTTACGTCCGCGTCGACGACGCGCCGAAGGTCAACGTCCTCGAGCGGGCCGAACTCCTGGACCGCGCCCGAGAGAAGGTCAACGCATTCCGCAGCCGCGAACTCCTGGCGGTCGGACGCGACGACGTCGTCCGCATCGACCTGGCGGGCGAAAAAGGCGCCGTGCGCCTCGACCGGTCCGACAAGGACAAAGGCCGCTGGGTGATGGCCCAGCCGATGGCGGCCCGCGTGGACCCGGACGCGGCGTCGGCGCTCGTGCGGGCGGCGCTCGGGCCAAGCGCTAAGGAGTTCACCGCGGACGACCCGAAGGACCTCGTGCGATTCGGCCTCGACAAGCCGCGACTGACCCTGACTTTATGGAAACAACCGCCGCCCGAAAAACCGGCGGCCGATAAGAAGCCCGAAGAGAAACCGGCGAAGGCCGAGCCTGTCAAGGCCGCCTCGCTACGCTTCGGCGCCTGGGCCGACCTTAAAAACGAAACCGTCTACCTCCTCACCGACGGCGGCAAGCACGTCGTCACGGTCGAGGCCTCGACCTTCAAGGACCTGGACAAGAGCGCCACGGACCTCAGGGACAAGCACGTTCTGGCGATGGACGCCGCAACGGCCGCGAAGGTGACGATCAAGTTGCCCGCCAAACTGGCGGGCGCGGCCGCGGAGGTCTCGTACGAGTTGGCCAAGAGCGACGGCAAGTGGAAACTCCTTGCCCCCGGGCGGCCCGAGGCCAAGGCCGACGCCGCGGCCGTCGAGGGGCTGCTGAAGGAACTGGCGGACCTGAAGGTCCTCTACTTCGCCGAGGGCGATCGCGCCGACGTGGCCAAGGGCTTCGCGCCGCAAGGCTCGGTCCGCGTCCAGGTCGAAGGCGAGGCGGCCGAGCAGGGCTTCGACATCGGCGGCACGGGCGGAACGCCCTCCCTCGTCAAGAACGTCCGCGAGGACTGGATCGGCCGCATCAACGAGAAGGGCCTGGCGTACCTCGGCAAGGGATCGCTCGACTACCTCGACAAGCAGGTCCTCGCGCTGAACCCCAAGAAGGCGACCGCCGTCGCCATCCAGACGGCCGACCGCAAGGCGGTCCTCGAGAAGAAGGACGATAAGTGGCGGATGACGGCGCCGATCGAGGCCGAGCCGACTGCCGCCTTCGTCCCCGATATGCTCGGCCAACTCCAGGACCTGCGGTGCGAGAAGTACCTGGCCGCCGCGAAGGACGTGGCGCCCTACCACCTCGACAAGCCGGAACTGGTGTACACGGTAACGCTGGCGCCCGAGAAGCCGGGCGAGAAGCCCGCCGAGAAGGTCCTGCGCCTGGCGCATGATGAAAAGTCGAAGGCGGTCGGCCAGGTCGAGGGCAGCGACCTTGTGTTCGAGGTCCCCGCCGCGGTCTTCACGGCCCTGGCGGGCGAACCGCTGGAGAAGACGCTGACCGAGGTCCCCGCGGCCGACGTCAAGGACATCGATCTGGCGACCGAGAAAGCCAAGGTGCGCCTCGTCCTGATCGACGGCAAGTGGTTCCGCGCCGACGCCAAAGGCACCCCGGGCGAAGAGGCCCCGGCCGATCCGGCGAAGGAACTTGCCCAGGCTGCGTCAAACCTGGTCGCCGCCCGATGGGCCGCCTATGACGTCAAGGATGCGGCCAAGTTCGGCCTCGACAAGCCGGCCCTGACCCTGAAGATCGTGACCGACAAGACCTCCGCGACGGTCCTTATCTCCGGCAAAGAGGTACCCGCCGAAGTCGCGGCGCTCGTGGACCAGAAACCCGCGCGGTACGCCATGACCGAAGGCGGCAAGCGGATCGCCATCCTGGCCGGGAAGCCGCTCGAAACGATCCTTGGCGCCCCGGCGGTTTTCGAAGTGAAGAAAGAAGAGCCGAAGAAACAAGAGGCCAACCCGGACGAGAAGGGCAAGTAGTACTGCAACGCCACTTTGCGCGGCGGGCCTCCGGGGTCTGTTGCCGAATTACCGTTCATAGGGTGGGTGCGGTCGAGGCTGGCCCCCAAACCGGTCGGTCCGTGCCGGGGACCGGCCGCATCCCGGGCATTTTGGAGCACTTTTAGGAGCGATCACATGGCGGAAGCGGCGGTCCCTGGCAACACGATGCGCCAAGGCGGGCGAGCATGCGCCCCCTCCCCTAAGTCAAACAGATCACGCCTCCTATCAGTTAACTACTCAGTTCAGTATCAACTGATATTCGCCCTCTTTGTCAGCGCTGTCGGTCTTGGTTTTATCGGCTCCCTGGGCGCCGAGGAACCGGCGCCGGCCGCGCAGAAGCCCGCACCACAGATGATAATTTTCCTTGGCGACAGCATCACCAAGGCGGGCGGATATGTGCGGATCATTAAGGACGAGTTGGTCAAGCAGAACCCGACAAATCCGCCACAGATCCACAATTTCGGACATATGAGCGAAACCGTCTCGGGCCTGAGTGAGGCCTATCATCCCGGCCGCCGGCCATGCGTGCTCAACTGGATTGACGCTGTGCTTGCCGAAAAGCCCAACTGGGTAATCATCTGCTATGGCATCAATGATGGCATCTATCACCCGTTCAACGAGAAGCGCTTTGCGGCCTATCAAGCCGGCATCAAGACCCTGATCAAGAAGGTCAATGCCGTCGGCGCCCGCTTGGTCATACTCACGCCGCCGCCGTTTGCTTCCGCAGGCCCGCCATTCCCGCCTGGCACGACTGCCGCAGCCCGGGAGGCATTGCTGGCCAAGGCCAATGCGGAGGCGGAAGCAGAGGCGGAGAAAGATCCCAATAAGTTCGGTTACCGGACGGCGTATCCCTACTACGACCAGGTGTTGGCGCGCTATTGCAAATGGTTGCTCACGCTGAACGGTCGCGACGGAGTAAGTGTGGTGGACATTCGCACGCCGATGCTTGCCAGAATCAAAGAGACTCACGGCGGCGATGCGATCCACCCCAACGGCACCGGTCACGCAATCATGGCCGAAACATTTCTGAAGCAATGGCCGGCGATCCAGGCCAGAGCCAAACAAGGATCTGCGTCACCGAACCGTAAAGAGGAAATGGAAATAGGGGACAGTCACCTGTTTTCCGAGTCGCGCCCCGTTTTCATGCGCCTCGCGCATCCAGCCCCGTGAACCGAAGGGCGTTATCCCACAGGATGCGGCGTTTCAACTCGTCGCCGAGCGGCAATGCGAGGAACTTCCGGAGTTCCTCGCGCTGGTCGGTCCAGGGGGCATCGGTCCCGAAGAGAAGGTATTCGGGCGGGTGCTCCCCGAGAATCCGCTCCAGGACATCCCTCGGACAGCGGCCGATCGTGAAACTCGTCTCCAGGTAAATCGGCAACCCGACCAACTGCTCCAGGGCCTCGGGCCACTGCTCCCAGCCGCCCATGTGGGCCGCCGCCATCCGGAGGTTCGGCGCCGCTTCGTGCAGTCGCCTCACGCGCAGCGGGCTGGCCGCATCGCTCTTCGGAAAAGCAAAGTCGTGCCCGGTATGAAAGAGCATCGCCAGGCCCGCCGCCGCCGCGGCCCGCGCGATCCGCACGACCCGCGGATCGTCCAGCGGGCACTCGGCATAGTGCGGGTGGAACTTCAGGCCCCTGAGGCCCGCCCCGGCGATCCGCTCGATCTCGGCCTCCACCTGCGGAAACTCCGGGTGGATGGACGCCAGCGGCACGATCCGATCCGATGCCACCGAAACGCACCAATCGGTGATCTTGGTCGTCTGTTCCTGCCGCGTGGCAATCGAGGCGACAACCGCCCGCCGGATGCCCGCCCTGTCCATGCTCGCCAGGAGGCCCTCTACCGTCCCGTCAAAGGTGGGCCGGGGCTCGAACCAGACGGCCGCCGCCTTCAGCCTAGTGATTGCGGCCGCCGCCACCTTCTCCGGGAAGGCATGGGTATGGACATCAAAGACAGGGTACGGCTGTGCATCGTCGACAGTTCTCTCTGGCGCCATGGTGCGTCTTTCGTAAGAAGCCAGGCCGCCCGGCCGCGGCTAAACACGCCTGCCCGGCAGCGGGTCCAATATCAGTTACCGGGTCGGCTTTGTCTTAGGGCACGGGCAAGTGGGTGAAAATCCCCACAGTTGGGTAATTTCGCCCACCCGCAAGCCACTTTCTCGGCTTGCTTCCCAACAGAACTCGTAATATATAGCCGAAATTCCGCATTCTCAGGGCCTTGACTCTTTGGCACGCGCCTTGCTACTATGATAGTCGAGTTGTAGTCAGTGTGCTAAACCAGGCTATGCCATGCGGGACGGTCCCGCGTGATTCAAACAGTGGCCGAATGTCCCCCCGTTCGGCCACTGCATTTTTTTATCCCGCTTCGGACCCGCTGCGAAGTTCCCAACGCCCGTCCTCCTGGACAAGGTAACTCTCCGACCCGGACCAGTCGCCGATCGTAAAGAGCACGGCCTCGCGGTCGCCGACCTGGAGCGTCCTTCGCCCGGGCTCGTGGCTGTGGCCGCAAACCAGGATGTCGGTCCCGCTCCGGAATTCCGCCGCGACGATCTCCTCTTTCACGCGGACGGACCGGCGAGTCTTGCGGGCCGACAGCCACCGGTAGAACTCGGCCATCGCCTTCGCTACGAAGGCCGGGAGGAGAACGAAGGCCTTCTCGAACCGCGGCGAGCGGATCAACTCCTGGATGCGAAAGCCCAGGCCGGTCCGGCCCTCCAGGTAATCGCCGTGGCAAAGGCACACGCGCTGAGACCCGACGGTCAGCCGATGCCCGGTCCGCCCGGGAACGACGCGGATGCCCGTGGCCTCCTCGAAGCCGCGGCCCATGTAGAAGTCTCGGTTGCCCAGGAGGAAAAAGACCTTCGTCGCGCGGGCGGCCTCCGCCAGGGCCTGGAGCGCTTCGCGGTAATCCGGCAACCGCAGGTGCTTCGGGCCGATCCAATAGTCGAAGAGGTCGCCGAGGATGTAGATTTCGTCCGTGCGGGGCGCCTCGCGCCGGAGGAACCGAATCAGCCGCTCGGTCCGCGCGGGCTCCCGCGGCGTAAGATGCACATCGGATAGAAATACACGTCGCATAATCGGAGTTTCTGGGCTCTTGCTTTGTGGGCATACCCCGCGGCTTCCGCCGCGGGCTCGGAAACGGGTCTACTTCGCCTTGGCGGCGGCCGCCTCGCGCTGGCGCTGTTCGCGCACAAGGCCGACAAGTTCCCGCAGCGGCGCGGTCAGACCCGACAAGGTCCGCACCTCGACCTGCGGCTCGGCCAGCGTGCCGCTGACGATAACCACCGCCAGTTCCTTGCGGATGCCTTCCGCCAGTTCCGCGAGCGCCGGGATCAGCGGGTCGTCGTTCCTCTTGCCCGGGATGAACGTCATGTCAAGTTTGCCGTCGGGCTCCATGATGCCGGTGCCGTAGAGGCTGACGGCTCGCCCCTCGAGGCGGATGTCGCCCAAATAGAGCCGCTTGCCGCGCACGAAGTACAGCACTCGCCCCTTCTCGAAGGCCGTCTGGTCGGCCGGCGCCAGCCGCAGGGCGTTCATCACGCGCACCAGCGGGGGGAGTTCGTAGAGTTTGGCGTCGGTCACGTCGGCGTAGCCCGAGGCCTCGACGGCCTGGGCGTCCGGCCCCTTGGCCCAGAGGCCCAGCGTGACCCGCATCTTGCCGCCCGACATGTTGTGCTCCAGGCGGAACCCCTCTCGCAGGAGCCGCTCGAAGTCCACGCCGGCCGCCGTCATGCTCATCGCGTACCGCGTGGTCGGCTCCAGGCGTATGGACGCGAACCCCTCCAGTCGCCCGCCGTAGAACTCGCCCTCGACGTTCTTGATGGAGACGGTGTTGGCCGTCGCGGACTTTTCGATCACCAGCCGCGTCTCCGAGATGTCCTTGTCGGCGATCTTTCCCTGCTGGATGCGCATCTTGCCCTGGATGGCCACTTTGTCGGCGGCCCAGCGGCCGTCGAGTTCGGCCGTGCCTACCACGCCGGAGACCTTCACGCCGAGCGTGGCCCCCACCTCGTCCAGGATCGCGGTCCCGGACCACACCGCCTCGGCGCCCTCGGGCCCCGTGGACCGGAACCTCAGCCGCGTGATATTGAGGTCCACGCGCCCGGTCGGGTGGATGATGTCGAAGGCCTTCCGGAACGGGCCCGGCAGCGCGTCGCGTAAGGGGCCTTCCATGCGGAGGCCCTTCGTGCGGATCGTCAGGTCAAGGTCGGGGCCTTCCTTGCCGTAGGCGATGCGGCCGCCCACGCCGAATTCCGCAAGGCCGGCCCGCGCCTTTATGTCGTGCAGAAGCACCTCGCTGCCCTGGAATTCCAATTGCCCGGTCACGTGCTCCAGCGGGTACGGGAACACGTCCAGGGTCACTTGGGCGTCGCGGGCCGTCACCCAGACGTGGTGGCGGATCGTCTCGTCGGGCCCGAAGGCCTTCTGGAGGTGCGCCAGGACGTCCACCCGGCCGCGCGGCGAAAGGTGGCTCCAGACGGTCCGCATCTCCGGCCCGAGCGCCCCGCGCAGGGGCTCGCCGAGCACCACGTCGGTCCCGTTCAGCGTCAAGTCTATCGCGTAGTCGTCCGGCTTCTGCTCGATCCAGCCCCGTGCCTCGATCCGCGCGCCGCTGTTGTACCCGACGAGCGAATCGATGCGGCAGGTGCCCTTGGACAGACGCAGCCGCCCTGTCATCTGCTCGGCCTGGAACGGGAACGGCTCGTAAATCATCCGCGCCCCGCGCATGCGGATGTCCAGATCGTAGTCCGGCGGCGCGTCGGCCTCGGCGCCCGAGGTCACGGCGCCTTCGATGTCGGCCACCCCCGAAAGGTGAAACGCCTCCAGGGTCGCCCGGTCGCGCTCGGGCAGCGCCTGCCGCAGGTCGTCGTCCAGCGGCACGTCGCGGCCCGAGACCTTCAACTTGACCTGCTCGGGCGCGCCGTCCTGCGGCGTCAGGACTTCGCCGGATATCGTCACCGTCGCCGGGCCGTGCCGGCCGCGCACGTCGATAATCTCGGTCCGGTCGGACCAGATGTTCACCTCGCCCGTCGTCTCGGTCAGGAGGTACGGAAACCGCACCGCCTTGAACTGGCAGTTCAGGAATGCCAGGTGGACGGCGACCTCGGGCGGGGTGTTGGCTCGCGGCGGCTGGTAGACGGCCACGTCGGCATCGGCCGTGCCGCTTGGGGCGTACTGGTCGTAGATGTTCCGCTGCTCCGGCCTCAGGGCCGCCCGCAGATCTTCGTCCAGGGCGAGGCGGCTGGCGTGGATCCGCATCTGCACTTCCATCGTCGGGCCGGGATTCTTCACCCACCCTTCCAGGCGCACGACCGCTTGGCCGTGGCGGCCTTCCAGGTCCCGCGTCTCGAAGCCTTCCGGGCCGAACTGCACCGTCCCGTGCATGCGCTCCAGCGGGTACGGGAACTCGGCGTACGTCATCTCGACATCGCGGCAGGCCGCCGTCCCCGAGACCTCCAGCGGCGCGTCGGGGGCGGGCCGGCGGGCGCGCAGCGCCACGTCGACCTGTCCGCGCGGCCGGTAGGTCGTGTAGAGGGCCTCCATTTGCGGCGCCACGCCAACCAGCGACTCGCGGGAACCCTCGAAGTCCACGTGGTCCGCCCGGACCGAGAGGTCCATCACGAGGCGCGGCTGGTCGAAGCCGCTGACTTCGCCGTCCAGGCGCATCGGCGTTCCGTTCACCAGGCCCTGGATGCCCGACAGTTGCAGGCGCAACGCCGACGAGAACGAGCACCGCCCCGTGAGGTTCTCAAAGCGGTACTTCAGCCCCTTGTACTCGTGCGTGAAACTGACGCCCGTCAGGTCCGCCGCAAGGTGATAGCCTTCCTTCTCGTCGAAGAGAATCTTGACGTTGACGGAGTTGCCCGCCCCTGTCAGTTCGAAGCGGTCCCAGATGCGCTGGGCCTCGGGCGGCAGGCTGCGGTACAGTTCCTCCGTCAGCACCACGTTGGAGGCCTGTCCTTCGAACTTCAGCGACCCGGTCCGCGCATCGATCAGGCCCGACGCAACGGCCAATTGGACCGTCTGGCTCTTGACGTCGGTCTGAAAGCGGAACATGTCGGGGTCCGTCTCGCTCGGCATAAGCAGCCCCGACACGATCATCTGGTGCGAGTAGACCGTCTCGCCGCCGATGCGGCGCTCGATCTTGAGCATGCCCTCTTCCATCGCCACCACGGGGCGCATCTTGATGCCCGCCTCCAGCGGCCGCGTGCGAGCCAGGGCCTGGAAGTTCCACTTCGCCTCGTTCCACAAAATCAGGTTGATCTGCGGCCGGTGAACGACGATCTCCGTCACTTCCGGCGCCAGAAGCAGCAGCGACAGCGGCGTGATCCGCAGGTCCACCTGCTGCGCAACCAGCAGCGGTTCATCCTTCGGCGGCGGCGGGAGGATCCCCAACTTCTCCGACGACGGAATGATCCGCAGGTTCTTCAGCACCAGCCCCTCGCTCCAGGTGAACGTGGCGTGGCTGATGCGGACGTCGGTCCCGAGCAGGTCTTCCAGGTAACCTTCGGCGAACGCCTCCACGCGGGCGTCGCTGGTCAGGTACAAATACGCCCCCACGAGGGCCGCAACCGCCACGAGCGCGCAGAGCACTGCGATGCGGCGGCGACGGTGGCTGCGCGCGCGGGCCTCGCGGCGGTCCTCGTCCACCGGGTGGGCCCAGTGGGCTGGATGCTCGCGCCGCTGCTGGTCGTCGTTTGGCGCCGATTCCGACACGCACAACCTCCTCAGGCAAACACAACAACACGCGCCCATTAAAATGGGCGGCTAACCAGGCTGCCTTTCAGCGGCTAACCAGGCTGCCTTTCAGCGGCTAACCAGGCTGCCTTTCAGCGGCTAACCAGGCTGCCTTTCAGCGGCTAACCAGGCTGCCTTTCAGCGGCTAA
>Ga0315284_10006750_pt1 | contig 16358 bp, 12 predicted proteins | sample YL17G09_16_MG_FD_203696 | JGI IMG/M metagenome (GOLD analysis project Ga0315284, IMG submission 203696) | Sediment microbial communities from Yellowstone Lake, YNP, Wyoming, USA - YL17G09_16 | ecosystem: Environmental > Aquatic > Freshwater > Lake > Sediment | place: USA: Wyoming | collected... | reverse complement strand
TTACAATGATATCCCCAAAAACGGCGACCGCGCAGCCTTTTTCTGCGGCCCGTCAACCATGGAGCTTGAACCGCTCTGCCATCCGGTAGAGGGTCTTCCTATTGATGCCCAGGATGCCTGCTGTCTTGGTCTTGTTTTCACCCGTCACCTTGAGAACGTGGGCCAGATAGCGCTTCTCCAGTTCGTCAAGGGAAGGCAAGTCGGTGTAGAAACTTTCCAGGCGATTGCCGGCCCGCAGTTCGCCAGCCACTTTGGGGGGCAAATCCTCAGGCGTTAATACTCCGGAACGATTAAGCGCCACCGCCGCCTCGAGCGCGTTTTCCAGTTCGCGCACATTCCCCGGCCAGCTGTAGCTGAGCAGTGCAGAAAGGGTCTGTGGTGAAAGGGAGAAGGCTCTGCCGCGTTCTTGTTCGAACTTCTTCAGGAAGTGTTCAACCAGGAGAGGAATATCTTCTGTGCGTTCCCGCAAGGGCGGGAGTTCGATTTCGATAACACGCAGGCGGTAGTAGAGATCCTGGCGGAACTTGTTCTGCTCCACGCGTTCCCCCAGAATGCGATTGCTCGCTGCGATGATGCGCACATCGACCGCGATAGGCTGGTTACTGCCGACACGCCGCACCTCCTGTTCCTCCAGTGCGCGAAGGAGCTTCACCTGGAGGCCGGGACTCATCTCGGCAACTTCGTCCAGAAAAACCGTCCCCCCACTCGCTTCTTCGAAGATACCGCGTTTGTTCTCGATCGCCCCGGTAAAGGAGCCTCGGACGTGGCCGAAAAGTTCGGACTCGAGCAAGGACTCCGTAAGCGCACCGCAGTTGACGGCGAAGAAACGCTGGTCCGCCCTCGGACCATTGTGATGAATTGCCTTGGCCACGAGTTCCTTGCCCGTCCCGCTCTCCCCCTGAATCAACACCGTCGAGCGAGAGTCGGAAACCATGGCGATCTTCTTGTAGATTTCCAGCATGACCGGGGTGCGGCCCACCAGGCTCGAGAGTTGAACCTGCGTGCTCAGTTGTCGCTTCAGATTACGGTTTTCTCGTATCAGCTCCCGATTCTCCAATGCCCGGCCCACCTGGACCAGCAATTCGTCGATTTTGAAAGGCTTCGAGAGGTAATCGAACGCCCCTGCCTTGAGGGATTCGATGGCCGTCTCCATGGTCCCAAAGGCGGTGATCAGAATCACTTCCGACTCCGGTTGAAGGGCCTTGTAAGTTCGCAGCACATCCAACCCTGTCAGGTTGGGACCCAGCTTCATATCACTGATGATCACATCGAAACATTCCTGCTTTCCGGCCTCGAGCGCCTCCTCCCCGCTGGCTGCGGTAACGACGTTATAGCCCTCTTCGCCCAGAACCTCACGGAGCAATTCGCGTGTCTCGCGATCGTCATCGACTACCATGATGTTCACGGAGCTCTGAGTTCCCATGGTTCTAAAGACTCGCTTGGCCGTGAAAGCGGCAAACTCGATTGCTTCAGGTGGCGCTCTTCAATGCCGAGACCGGACCTTCCGCGGCCTCCACCTTCTCGCGGAAGTCCACGGGCAAGGTGATCCTGAATTGGGTGCCCCGGCCGGGCGCGCTTTCCGCGTGAATCGAGCCCGCGTGACGGCGGATGACCTGATCGCAGATCGCCAGACCCAGCCCAGATCCTGTTCCCATGCGCTTTGTGGTGAACATCGGCTCGAAGATATGGGCCAGGGTTTCCGCTGTCATGCCCTGCCCTGTATCCTCGAGTTCGACGGCAATTTTCGCCCCGTCGCTGCCGTCGGGCGGCCGCAGGCGAACTCTCAATTCGCCTCCTCCCGGCATAGCATCCATGCTGTTGTTAATCAGATTGAGAAAAACCTGTTGGAGATATCCAGCATCACCATAGATCTTCGGACAAGCCGGCGACATTTCACTTTTCACTCGGATTTTCCGTAGCCTGAGGGCTGGCGAAGAGAGCAAAAGGGATTCTTCCAAGACATGGCGGATATCAACCGGTTCGACATGCAGTTCGAGCGTGTGGGTCCAGGAAAGCAGTTGCTTTACGGTCCGCACAATCTGGTCAATCTGTTTTTCAATGATTTGAAGCCGTCGGCTGGTCGCTTCATCACCGGCGGAACGTCGGCCGAGAAGCTGCACGTGGCCGGAGATGGAATTCAGCGGTGTCCCGATCTCATGCGCCAGACTGGCCGCCAACTGCCCTGCCACTGCCAGGCGCTCCGAGCGCGCCAGAGTCCTTTGGGTTTCAAACAACTCCTCATTGATTTTCCCCAGTTCTTCGTTCCGCCGGGCCAGCTCGGCCGTCGCCTCCTCGACTTTGCGGCCTAGTTCGGTATTGAAGTTCTCAATGCGGGTCAGCATGCGGTTCAAATGTTCCGCCAATTGGCCGATTTCATCCTCGCTCGCGACCCGGGCCCGGACGTCGAGTTGCCCACTCTCCGCGCCTTCCATCACCCGAATCATCTCCTTCATGGGGGCACGGACCCGCTTGAGGAAAAATACGTGGATGACCAGGACAACGACCGCAAGACTGGCCAGCGTCAGGCCCAGGTTGCGCAGGACCAGCTCGCGCGTTACACGACTGGTGTGCGACTTTGAGACTCGTATGTTGAGGCACGCAACCGCTTGCTCGCCCTGGCGGATCGTGCTCCCAATAACCCAGGACTTGCCGTCGGGAGTCTCAATGGTGATGGTGTCCTTGTCGGGGCGCTCGAACTCGAAATAGCTTTCGATCCGCGGAAGGTGATCGAGTTCCTGATGCTCACCGTGCGGCACCGTACTGGCCAGCAGGCGATGCTCGGGCAAATGCAGGTAGACATCCGATTGCTGCACGCCCGGCAAGCCTCGTTCCATTTGGTGCAGAGCCTGCAGAAACTCATTTTCATTTTCCAAGGCCTCCCGACTGACTAATTCGCGTGCCGTCGCCTTGGCATGCGCCAACGCCTTGTCGTATATCTCCTCCTCCACAATTCCACGCGTTAACAGTGTGGCGATGTATGTAGATATCCCAACCACAGAAATGAACGCCAGGGCCGCAAAAGTGATAATCTGGGTCTGGAGGGTGAAGCGGGCAGGCTGCATGCTTATGCTCTCGTGTAAAGCCCATTGTAGCATCGAGTGGGGCAAAAAGAAACACTCGGAAGGATTCGGTATGTCATTCATTCAATGAGACTTCAGTGAAAGCCCAAGGGGTTGGTACTATAAGATTATCGAGCCCTTGCCGGAAACCAGTCCGGTTCCTGACACGACCCGAGAGCAGCGGGGACACAAGGGCCAAGAGAAACAGCTATGGAAAACCGCGACATCGCCGCGGTCTTTGAGGAGATCTCAAGCCTTCTGAAGATCCTCCAGGAAGACCCCAAATGGCCGTTCAAAGCGGCCGCCTACGACCGAGCCAAACGCTCCATCGAAAGCCACCCTGATCGGCTGGAAGAAATCGCCCGCGACCCCAAGCGCAAATTGACAGAGATTCCCGGGGTTGGCGAGGACCTCGCCAAAAAGATAGCCGAGTTGGTGGAAACCGGGAAATGTACTTACCACCAGGAGCAGCTTCAGAAGATTCCCAGAAGCCTGCTGGACCTTTTGCAACTGCAGACCGTCGGGCCGCAAAAGGTTCGGCTTTTCTACAAAGAGCTCAACGTCCAGTCAGTGGACGATCTCGAAGCGGCGGCCAAAGCCGGCCGTTTGCGCAGCCTCCCGAAGATGGACGTCAAATCAGAAGAAAACATCCTTAAGGCTATCGAAGTTTTCCGCCGCGCGGCCGGGCGCTTCCGGCTCGATACGGCCTTCCAGACCGCCGAGGAGCTGGCGGCCTATCTTCATGATTTCAAGGCCGTCGGTGAAGTCACTCCGGCTGGGTCGTTGCGCCGCGGGCGTGAAACGGTTGGAGACCTCGACCTGCTGGTGACTGGGCATAACCACGCCGGTATTGCCGCACACTTCGTGCGATTCCCGGGAATCGCCCAAATTCTTGCTCAGGGTGAAGACAAGGTCAGCGTCAAGCTCAAGAATGACCTCCAAGTGGACGTGCGGCTTCTCGAGCGCGAGTCTTATGGCGCGGCGCTGCAATATTTCACTGGCTCAAAAGAGCACAACGTCGCTCTGCGCGACCGGGCCAAGCGCCGCGGTTTGAAGCTGAGTGAATACGGGCTGTTCCAGGGCGACAAGAACATTGCCAGCCGGACGGAAGAGGAGATTTACGCCAAGCTTGGGCTCGAATGGATCCCTGCCGAGCTGCGCGAGAACCTCGGCGAAATCGAGGCCGCGGAAAATGGGGAGCTGCCGAAGCTGATCGAGCTCGCTGACATCAAGGGTGACCTGCAAATGCACACCACCGCCTCCGACGGCAAGATGAGCATCGAGGAAATGGCAGAAGCCGCCAAAAAGCTCGGCTACAAATACATTCTCATCACCGACCACTCCAAGGCCGTTACCATTGCTAACGGTTTGGACGAGAAGCGCGCGGCCGAAAACATCCAGCGGATCAAGGCGGCCCGCGGGAAAGTGAAGGGCATCGAAATCTGGGCCGGTGCGGAGGTTGATATTCTCGGCGACGGCAGGCTGGACTATCCCGACGCCTTGCTCAAGCAGTTCGACATTGTGCTCGTCAGCGTACATTCCCGCATGACGCAGGCCCCCGAAGAGATGACCGAACGCCTTCTGAAGGCACTCAAGAATCCGTGGGTAAGAATTCTGGGCCACCCCACCGGGCGGCAACTTCTGAAGCGCGACCCTTTCACCTTCGATATCGAGCGCGTCTTCTCCGCCGCGCGGGAACAGGGTGTCATCCTGGAGTTGAACGGCAATCCGGAGCGGCTCGACCTCTGTGACCGGCATGTGAAACTGGCGCGGGACCGTGGCATGAAGATCATCATCTCCACCGACGCGCACCACCCCGACCATTTCGCATTCATGCGCTATGGCGTGATGACCGCCCGCCGCGGCTGGATGGAAAAGGAAAACGTCCTGAATACCTACCCACGGGATAAGCTCCTAGCGTCCTTGCGTCCCTTGCCCGGCAAATAAATCACGGGTTCTCTGATATGATGGAAGATTGCGGGTATCGCGCCGCCCTCGTCATCAGGCCCCCACATAATCTTGCAGCAGGGCGATATGCATGGCCAACTGGGCGGGTGCACGCAAAGAATTTCCAGACACTGGAGAAACATGACGACTTCTAACTCTCTGCCCGCCGCCGCAATCTTCGATATGGACGGCGTGCTCGTTGACAGCAATCCCTTTCATCTTCAAAAGTGGGTTGATCTCCTGAACGATCATGGGATCGCTTTCAACCGCGAAGATCTTCCGAAACAGATCTTCGGCCACCGTAACGACACAGCTTTCCGTTTTTTCTTCGGAGCGAAGCTAACGAAGGAAGATCGGCGCCGGCTGAGCGAAGAGCTGGAAGCAAGGTTCCGAAAGGTTTTCCGCCCGCACGCGAAGCCCCTGCCGGGGCTGGCGTCCCTCATCGCCGAGTGCCATCGCGCCGGACTTCCCATGGCGGTAGCGTCCTCGGCAATGTCCAAGAATGTCGAATTCATCGTCGATGCCCTGGAGTTCCGGCCTTACTTTCGCTACCTCGTGACCGGAGATGAAGTTACTCATCCAAAGCCTGATCCCGAGATTTACCTGAAGGCCGCGGGGAGATTGGAGCTGGACCCCGCGGGGTGTGTCGCCTTCGAGGATTCATTCGTGGGAGTGGAGTCCGCCAAACGGGCGGGAATGAAGTGCGTCGCGATCGGTTCCACGTTTTCAATTGCGGAGCTGCGGGCGCAGACCCACGCTGACCTCACGGTTGCGAGTTTTGAGGAATTGAATCTTGGATCGCTTCGTCAGCTTTTTGCTAAGAGCCAGGTTAGAATTTGAGGTCTGGTCTTCCCGGGCTGCGCGGCTGACCAACGAAGTGTCGATTCAGTGCTTCAGCCCGTAGGGGGACCGAACCGGAGAACCACCAGCGTAAGGTCATCGGCCTGCGGGGCGCCGCCCACAAACTCTTTTATCGCGGCCACAACCTTGTCGCACATTTTCTGGCTGTCCAGACTGGCGCAACCTTCCAGAACCGCCTTGAGGCGGGTCTCACCGAACAACTCATGATCGGAGTCCATGGCCTCCGTAATCCCATCGGAGAAAATCAGGACGTGCTCACCCGGCTCAAGCTGAGTCGAGCTCGACTCGAAGGATATGCCGCTGAAAAAACCCAGAGGAAAATTCGAGGAATCGAGACGGCTGACCGCGCCATTGTTCCGGACGACCAGGGGCGTGGCCTGGCCGGCGTTGACAAAGGAGAAGTTTCCGCTCGGATCCAGGACGCCGTAGAAAATTGTGGCAAACATCTCAGGCGGTGTTCGCTCGCAGAGAAAATCGTTCACGCGATGAAACAGCTCACAGGGGTCGGGGTCGCCGGCCGCCACCGCTCCAAAGGCTCCCTGCAGAGTCGCGGCCAGCACGGCGGCGGGGAGCCCTTTTCCCGATACGTCGGCAACCGTAAAACCATAACGGCCGCCCGGCAGCCGGACGACGTCATAGTAATCTCCCCCCACCATCTGGGAAGGAATGCTGAGCGCCCGGATTTCAAAATAATCGCTGCGTGGCAATTCCCGCGGCAACAACCCTTGCTGGATGTGGCGCGCCTGGGAAAGGTCGTGCCGCATTCGTTCCTGTTCTCGCGTCAGACGGAATACCCGCGCGTTTTCGATCACGGTGGCGCCTTCCAGGGCAAGCGTCAACAACACCTGGCGATCCAATCCCGTGAGCGCCGTGGCGCGAGTGCGGCTGTCCAGGTAGAGAATCCCGAGGAGTTCCGGCACGGTTTGCTGAATCGTGTCCCCGCTCATCTCCATCATGGGCAGTTTTTGGAGCGGCAGGGCGACCACGCCGCGCCCCCCGCCCCGGACGACTCCGGTTTCATTGGCTGCCCGGCCAGTCATCTCTTCTTCCAAGGTCACTTCCTCGCGGCGTGTTTTTGCCACCCGCTCGACGACCTGGTGCGAATAGTCCGTCAGCGTCGAGGCCAGATGAACGCCGCTGCGCCCCCGCGCCAGACGAAGGTGCAGCTCCCCGGCGTCGTCACACAGAAACAGCAGCCCGCGCTCGGCATCGGCCAACTGCACCGCCGAGTCCACCAGCGCGGTTAACACTTCATCCAGCGCGGCGGCGCGATTCAGCATCTGGGCCATTTGCAGGAGCAGGCCCAGGTGCTGCAACTGAGGGGCAGGACTCTCGGCTACCTTGCCGATTTCCGCCAGGAGCATGGGCAGCGCCGCCTGCTCGGTGATGAAAAAGATCTGGTAGGCGTCTGCCACACCCAGGTTAATCTGGTCGCCGCTATTGAGGCTGCAGGAAGAGACGCGCTCGCCGTTCACGAGAGTTCCGTGGCGGCTGCCCGCATCCTCAATCAGATAACCATCGTCGCCCCGGAGGATGCTGGCGTGATGCCGGGAGATGCGGTTGTCGAGCAGTACCAGGTCGTTATCACTCTGCCGCCCCATTTTGAAGGGAGTCTTGGCGATCTCCACTTCCCGTTCTGAGCCGGAGGCGTCACGCACGATTAGTCGCGGCAATTTGCTTGGCATATCCGAAAATCCGAAGGGAACGCGACACGTGCCCACAGCTTTCCCGCCGGCATTATACCGCCAGACCGGCCGTTTTCACTACGCAAAGAGAAGGTCGCGCGGCCACCAATCGTGTCGGAATCTGGGTCCGCTGGCGGCGCAGGGCGCATGATACCGCGAATTTGCATTGCAATCTTCGCGAGGGGCGAACTATAGTGCCGGGTTCGGCTGGAATCCAAATTGCAGCTACAGAACGCGGAGGAAACTGAACGTGGCAAAGAAATCCATTCATATTGTTGAGCCAAAAGGCAAATTAGGGGTATTGATCCCCGGCATGGGCGCGGTGGCGACGACTTTTATGGCAGGCGTTGAAGCCATTCGCCGACAGTTGGGCCGCCCGATCGGCTCGCTGACCCAGATGGGCACGATCCGGCTGGGGAAACGGCCAGAGAAGCGGGCGCCGGCCATCAAGGATTTCATCCCCCTGGCCGGTCTCGATGACCTGGTTTTTGGCGGCTGGGACCTGTTCAAGGACAATAGCTACGAAGCGGCTTTGAAAGCCGGCGTCCTCGAGCGCACGCTCCTCGACCAGGTAAAGGACTTCCTCTCCGGCATCCGACCGATGCCGGCCGTCTTCCAGCAAAAGTTTGTGAAGAAACTCCACGGAGAGAATGTCAAGAAGGGCAAGACGAAAAAGGACTTGGCCGAGCAAGTCGCGGACGACATCCAAAATTTCCGGAAGACTTCCGGTGCATCGCGGCTGATCATGATTTGGTGCGGGTCCACGGAGACCTACTTGAAGCCCGGCGCTGTGCACCAGACGCTGGCGGCCTTCGAGAAAGGCCTGCGGGCCAACAGCCCTGAGATTGCTCCAAGCATGATCTATGCCTATGCGGCGCTAAAGCTGGGCATTCCGTTCGCCAATGGCGCCCCGAACCTCACCGCCGATATTCCGGCCCTTCTCGAACTGGCGCTCAAGAACGGTGTGCCCGTCTGCGGCAAGGATTTCAAGACAGGACAAACCCTGCTCAAAACCATCATCGCCCCCGGGCTGAAGGCCCGCCTGATCGGTCTGCAGGGCTGGTTTTCTACTAACATTCTGGGAAACCGCGACGGCGAGGTCCTCGAGGACCCGGGATCGTTCCGCACCAAGGAAGAGAGCAAGCTCTCTGTGCTCGAATACATCCTCCAACCGGAACTTTATCCCGAGCTCTATAAAGGCTTTTATCACAAGGTCAGGATCAATTACTACCCGCCGCGCGGGGACAACAAGGAAGGCTGGGACAACCTCGACATCTTCGGATGGCTGGGCTATCCCATGCAGATCAAGATTGATTTCCTCTGCCGCGACTCGATCCTGGCCGCCCCCCTCGTCCTGGACCTGGTGCTCTTCCTCGACCTCGCCCAGCGCTGCCCGGTGATGGCTCGCAAGGGTATTCAGGAGTGGCTCTCCTTCTATTTTAAGAGCCCGATGTGTGCTCCTCACCTCTATCCCGAGCACGATCTCTTTATACAGCTCATGAAACTGAAGAACACGCTTCGGCACCTGCGTGGCGAAGAGCTGATCACTCACCTAGGTTTGGAGTACTACGACTAAGGCCGACTGAGAGATTGGTCTGGTAACACATCATCACCCGCGAGGAGGAAACGCGGGTGACTGGGAGCTTTGACTCCCCCCCTTACGCCTTGGCAGGCGGGGCGGGAGTCTTAGCTGCCGGTGCGGCGACAAAGGGCAGGGTGGTGAGATACTTCCCCAGAATGGCTCCTACGGCCGAAAGTTCCGCAAGGTCGCGTTGCGTAAAATCCGGACCAATCGCATCTCCAGCCCGACCCTTGCGACTGATCTGAATCACCCCGACCACATTCCCATCCGCAATCATGGGTGAACTCATAATCTTCTGAATGGGTGCGGCCTTTTCCTGCTCGGACAGGTCCACAGCTTCGAACACTGTCGGGTGTTTGTAAACGGCGAAATTGTTTACGATCTCTCCACGCTTGTCTCGGATGTTTTTGGTGGCGAGGGAATGTGCGGTCGTAAGCGGGATGGCGCCGATCTTCGACAATTTGATGGGAAATAAAAACTTCAACATCCTGGAGTCGGGCGAGAGGCGCAGAACAGCGACCTCATCCTTCTTCGCGCCAAACGGCAGAGTGATCTGCGCAGCCAGGCGGTTGAGGGCATCATCGGAAGGTTGGCCCCCCGCCTTCCGCATCTCTTCAACAAGCTTGGCCACAGTCAAACTGAGATCGATGTCCGCCATCCGTGTTTCCTCCCCGCAATTTTTCCCGGAATCCAGTCGAATTATACTGGAATCGCACCGGGCAAGCAATCTACCGTGCAATGCCATCATTTGACTGTGCTTTTCGCCGATTCCGGTTGGGACCGGCGTCTTCCCCCGCTAACTGCCGGGAATTTGAATTGACAAATTCTTCCCCGACTTCGGATAATCCTTGACCTGCTGTTCAAGGGTTCAACTGCATGCAACGACGGCGCCTCGTTCTTATTCTTTTCCTGATCCTCCCGCTTGACGTCTCACGCCTTTTTCCCGCGGAACGAACTCGCGCGCAGGCGGAGGAAGTGGCGAGAAACGTTCTGGAGCGCGCCATCGTGATTGATTCGCACGAGGACACGCCGCAAATGTTGCTCGACGAGGGCTACGACCTCGCCGACCCGAATAGCCCTTACATGGTCAGCATTCCGAAGATGCGCGCCGGGCGCCTGGGAGCGGCTTTCTTCTCGATCTGGGTGGAAACCAAGTGGCCTCCCAGCGACCTTATTCACCGCGGACTTGACCTCATCGACGCCGTCCAGGAACAGGTCGCACGCCATCCCGGCGAACTCGGCCTGGCGTCCACGGCCGACGATATCGTGCGACTCCACGAACAGCATAAGATCGCGATTCTGGTGGGAGTGGAAGGTGGCCACATCATTCAGAACGATCTGCGCGCCCTCGATACATTCTACCGGCTGGGCGTCCGGTATATGACCCTCACCCATACCGCCAACAACGAGTGGGCGGATTCCTCGAGCGTCAAACCTCGCTGGAACGGCCTAAACGACACGGGTCGCAAGGTCATCGAGCGCATGAACCACCTGGGTATGATGGCGGATATCTCGCACGTTTCGGACAAGACTTTTTACGATACGCTGGAGGTCACGCGCGCGCCGGTGATTGCCTCTCACTCCTCCTGCCGGGCGATCGTAAACGCCAAGCGCAACATGAGCGATGACATGATCCGCGCCCTGGCCAAAACCGACGGCGTCATTCAGATCAACTTCTACTCCGCCTTTATCGATCAGGCTTACAATTCGGCGCAGCAAAAGATTGACACGCAAATGACCGCGGCGGTCGAAGCCGCCCGCCGCGCCCGCGCGAAAGAGGGTCAGCGCCTCACCTGGGTCGAGGAAGTTCGTATCCTCCGCAAATATTCAGCTTCGCTTCCCACTCCCAGCTTCGAGCGCATCGCCGACCATATCGACCACGCCGCCCAGGTGGGCGGAATCGATCACGTGGGCTTAGGCTCGGATTTTGACGGCATTAACTCCGCCCCGCGCGGCATGGAAGACGTTTCCAAGCTGCCTGACCTGGTCGTAGAATTGGCCCGCCGCGGCTACAGCGAGGAAGAGCTGATCAAGATTCTGGGTGGAAATCTGCTCCGTGTTATGCGGCAAGTGGAAGGCGTGTCTCGCGAAATGCAAAACCCGAAGTGAGGATTACCATGAAGAAAACTGTTTTCGCACTCGTCGCTACGGTCTTCTGCGCCACGTCCCTCTTGGCACAGACAAGCACGAAGCGCGTCCCGGCGCGAGCGGCCCGCCCCGCGGCGGCTCAGCCTTCCCTCCTTAATCCAGCGTCTCTCAGAGCGAAAGCGCCGGAAGTCTGGCGCACCAGGTTTACGACCACAAAGGGCGACGTCACCATCGAGGTGACGCGCGCCTGGGCACCGCTCGGCGTGGACCGCTTCTACAACCTGGTTAAGAACAAATTCTACGATGGGGCCGGATTCTTCCGCGTGCTTCCCGGCTTCGTCGCACAGTTCGGGATCAGCGCCCGGCCGGCGGTTTCGAAAGTGTGGAACGACGCCAAGATTCCCGATGACCCCGTGACTCAAAGCAACCTGCGCGGCTATCTGACCTTTGCCACTGCCGGACCCAACACGCGCACCACCCAGATCTTCATCAACCTCGCCGATAATCCCAGGCTCGACGGCATGGGCTTTGCGCCTTTCGCGAAGGTCGTCGAGGGCATGGACGTGGTGGACAAGTTCTATAGCGGATACGGCGAAGGTGCGCCGACCGGCAAGGGCCCCGACCAGGGCCGCATCACCAACGAGGGCAAGCCCTACCTTGACAGGGATTTTCCGCTGCTCGACAGCATTAAGTCCGCCGTTATTCTGACGGCTGCGGCGCCACCGCCGGCCGCCCCTAAGAAACCTGCGGCGGCAACGACAACTGCAAAACCGACCACAATAACCAAGGAGAAGAAATGAGCGATCCGAAACCTGGAGTTTATGCCGTACTTGAAACGACCCACGGCGAAATCACCTGTCAACTCTTTCCCGACAAGGCGCCAAAGACCGTGGAGAATTTTGTGGGCCTCGCCCAAGGCACCAAGGAGTTTCTCGACCCCAAGACCCGGCAGCGCGTGAAGCGGCCCTTTTACAACGGGCTGACATTCCACCGCGTCATCCGCAAGTTCATGATCCAGGGTGGGTGCCCCCTCGGCACGGGTACGGGCGACGCGGGGTACAAATTCCAGGATGAGTTTTCAAAGGACTTGCGGTTCGACCGCCCCGGCAAGCTGGCCATGGCTAATGCCGGGCCTAACACCAACGGCAGCCAGTTCTTTATCACCGTCGCCCCCACTGACTGGCTGAACAATCAGCACACCATCTTCGGCGAGGTCGTGAAGGGCCAGGACGTGGTGGACAAGATCGTAAATGTGCCGCGCGGCCGCAGCGACCGCCCGAGCACTCCCGTTGTAATGAATGCCGTGAAAATTGTCGAAGTGAACCAGGTGTAGGGGCACAAGGCTCGTGCCCCTACAGGAAAGACGCCACCGCTACACGCCAATGATACCGACGAGTTCTTTCACCGCCGCGGCGGATTTCTGAAGCGCGGCTTGCTCTTCCGGTGTCAGCTTGATTTCGATGATCTGTTCGATGCCGCGCGCACCCAGCTTGACCGGAACGCCCACGAACAAGCCATTGATTCCGTATTCGCCTTCCAGGTACGCGGCGCACGGCAGGATACGCTTGCGGTCGTTGAAGATGGCGTCGACCATCTCCGCCACCGCGGCCGAGGGCGCGTAAAACGCGCTTCCGGTCTTGAGCAGGTTGACGATCTCGCCGCCGCCCTTGGCGGTGCGAACGATGATCTTGTCGAGCTGGTCTTTCGACATCAACTGTGAAATCGGAATTCCCGCCACCGTCGTGTAGCTCGGCACCGGCACCATGGTGTCGCCGTGCCCGCCCAGCACCAGGCCCTGGATATCCAGCACCGAAACGTTGAGCGCCTCGGCGAGGAAGGTTCGATAGCGGGCCGTATCGAGCACGCCCGCCATGCCAATGACGCGGTTCTTTGAGAAGCCACTCACCTTGTAGGCGGTCTGCGCCATGGCATCGAGCGGGTTCGTCACTACAATCAGAATGCATCCCGGCGAGTATTTCACGATCTGCTCGGTGGTGCCCTTCACCACATCATAGTTGGCCTTCAGGAGGTCGTCGCGGCTCATCCCCGGCTTGCGGGGAAACCCCGCCGTCATCACAACCAAGTCGGAATTCGCCGTATCCGCGTAGTCGTTCGTGCCCTTGATCTTGACGTCGTATCCTTCGATGGGGCCGGACTCGAGCAGGTCCAGCCCTTTGCCTTGCGGAATACCCTCAAGAATATCGATGAGGACGATATCTCCAAGCTGTCGATCAGCGAGCCGATGGGCCAGCGTTGCACCCACATTGCCGGATCCTACCACCGTGATTTTCTTCCGCATGAGCCCTCCCTCAATCGGTCATCAACTCGAACCGCTGTAGCGGCGGTCTCTGACCGCCGTCTCTCATATAATCAACAGCTTCGGCGCTCAGAGAGCGCCGCTACAGCGCTACCACACAAGTTATCGCCCACATTAAAAAGCCCGCCGCTACGATCACCAACGCCGAGAAAAACTACGCCCCGGCGCAGGCGGTCCCGCTCTGAGCGGGATCGTCCCGGTGCCGGGGCACCCTTGAATTGAGAGTGGGGCGAACGCATCATTCCGCCCCCACAAAAACTGTCGAGATCCTTCTCCTCCCGCGGAGCGGGACGGGATCAGGATGACGAGGTATTCACGCCGCCGCAGCCTTCCCCTTGTCCATGTTCTCGATGATGGCGCTGGCGAAGGCGGTCGAGCCGAGCTTCTGAACGTCCTTGATACCTTCCATCTTCATCAGCCGTTCGAGGTCGTACGTAACACGGTGCTGGGCGATCGTCTCGGCGAGCGCGTTCTCGATCAGGTCGCCGACTTCCGGCCAGCCCATGAATTCGAACATCAGCACGCCCGAGCGGATCACCGCGCCGGGGTTGATGACGTCCTTGTCCGCATACTTCGGCGCCGTGCCGTGTGTGGCTTCGAAGACACCGAAGCCGTCGCCGATGTTCGCGCCGGGCGCTACGCCCAGGCCGCCGATCTGCGCCGCACAGGCGTCAGAAAGATAGTCGCCATTCAGGTTCGGCGTGCAGACGATTTCGTACTCGTCGGCGCGGGTCAAAATCTGTTGCAGCATCGAATCCGCGATGCGGTCGTTGACCATGATCTTCTGCTTCCACTTGCCGTTCCCGTGCGTCGAGTAGATGGAATCGAGGCAGTCCTTCACTTCCTTGTAGACCGATTGCTTGAACGCCTCGGAAGCCATCTCGAGTCCCGGCTCGACCATCGCCGCGTTGGCTTCGATCGAGAGGTTCGGATTCTTGTCCTTGTTGTCGATGGCCCAGCTCTCGCGTTCGGTCACGATCTGGTCGCGAAACTCTTCCTTCGCGAGCTGGTAACTCCAATCGCGGAACGCGCCCTCGGTGAACTTCATGATGTTGCCCTTGTGGACCAGCGTCGCCGTTTTCCGCCCGCGATCGATGGCATACCGAAGGGCTCGTCGCACCAGTTGCCTGGTCGCCGTAATGGAAATCGGCTTGATCCCCACGCCCGCATCCGGCCGGATTTGCTTCTTCTGGCCCTCTTCCCGCAGGATCTGATTCACGAGATCGATCACGCGCTTGGCATTGGCAGTGCCCTCTTGCCACTCCATGCCGGCGTAGACGTCCTCGGTGTTCTCGCGGAAAATCACGATGTTCATGCGCTCGGGATGCTTCACCGGCGAAGGAACGCCCGGGATATACTTCACCGGCCGCCAGCAGGCATAGAGATTCAAGAGCTGTCGCAGGGCCACGTTCAAGCTGCGGATGCCGCCGCCCACCGGTGTGGTGAGGGGGCCCTTGATACCAATGCGAAATTCCTTGAGGGCATCGAGTGTCCCTTGCGGCAGCCACTCGTTGAACTGCTTGAAGGCCTTCTCGCCCGCAAAGATCTCGTACCAGACAATTCGTCTTGTTCCCTTGAAAACCTTCTCGACGGCCGCGTCAAAGACTCGTACCGATGCCTTCCAAATGTCTCGACCGGTGCCGTCACCTTCAATAAAAGGAATAACCGGAGTATCGGGAATGACAAATTTCCCATTTACGTAATCGATTGCCTTGCCCTCCGGGGGTACAGGTAGTCCGTTAAATGACAACATGGGTCAAAAAACCCTCCCGTCTATGGATTTCATGTCGCTTTGGGCAATTCGGTCGCCAACGCCCAATCTTAAGCCGTCGCGCCGGCCTTTAGCCCGGCATTGCTGATAGTCCGGGCACCCTACCGCCATAAAGGGTGGCGCTACTTCAAGAGGCTCCGCAGCACCGTCGGCAGAATGCCGCCGTTGCGATAGTAGTTCACGTCGACGTGCGAATCAAGCCGCGCGACGACCTTAAGAGTCTTGCGGCTGCCATCGGGACTTAGTGCGGTCACGGATACTTCGGACCGGGGCTCGATGTGGTCGCTCAAACCGGTGATGTCGAAAACCTCCTGGCCGGTCAGTCCAAGTGAGGCGGCGCTCTGCCCTTCCAGGAACTGCAGCGGCAGCACGCCCATGCCGACCAGATTGGCACGGTGGATACGCTCGTAGCTCTCTGCGATCACCGCCCGGACACCCAGCAGGAGCGTTCCTTTGGCTGCCCAGTCACGCGAGGAGCCGGAGCCATATTCCTTCCCGGCCACGATCACCAGCGGCACGCTTTCCGCGCGGTAGCGAACCGCCGCGTCGTAGATCGCCATCTGTTTGCCGTCCGGGAAGTGGACGGTAATGCCGCCCTCCGTCCCGGGCAGAAGCAGGTTCTTGAGCCGGATGTTGGCGAACGTCCCACGCACCATCACGCGATCGTTCCCGCGCCGCGAGCCGTAGGAGTTGAAGTCTTTTTTCGTAACCCCGCTCTCGTTCAAAAACTGTCCGGCCGGGCTTTTTTCCGCGATATCACCGGCCGGCGAGATATGGTCCGTGGTGATCGAGTCGCCCAGCAGAGCCAACACGCGCGCACCACGGATGTCCGCGATCTTCGGCAGCTCCGTGGTCAGCGCGGTGAAAAACGGCGGCTCCTGGATGTAAGTCGAATCCGCTTGCCACGCGTAGAGCGCCCCGCCAGAAACCGGGACGGCGTTCCATTGTGGATTCCCGTCCCAGACGTTCCCGTAGGACTTGCGGAACATTTCCGGCCGCACGGCGCGATTCATCGTCTCGGCGATTTCCTCCTGGGAGGGCCAGATTT
>Ga0315284_10006749_pt1 | contig 16360 bp, 14 predicted proteins | sample YL17G09_16_MG_FD_203696 | JGI IMG/M metagenome (GOLD analysis project Ga0315284, IMG submission 203696) | Sediment microbial communities from Yellowstone Lake, YNP, Wyoming, USA - YL17G09_16 | ecosystem: Environmental > Aquatic > Freshwater > Lake > Sediment | place: USA: Wyoming | collected... | reverse complement strand
ACGGACAGAAACTCCTGAATTTGTCGTTGAATTCGGCCGCATTCGGGACCGAAGCCGAGGGACAGTGATTTCGTCAAAAAGCGTCGGAGTGAATCACCAATCCGTAAAATTCCGTTTCGTGGAACGTCACGTCCTCCCCGCCAAATCCCAGCCGATTCGACGCGTTCGCATGGTGATCACCATGCGATTCTTAGATGCAGAGAACCGAAGCAGGGATTCATTCGGGGCGGAGCGGTCAATCTGGGAATACGACGCGTCAAGAGGACGGTCGTTGTCACGTCGCCAAGGGTTATCTGGACAGTCTCCAGCAAGGATCCTGAAACGTCTGCATGCTGTCCGGAACGTCACGTCGCTGCCGGAGCGGCGGAATTTTTTCGTGGTTCCAATCCGTCCAGCAACCGGGTGTACTCCCAGACATCTGGCGGACTGGTTACACTTCCGCTGTTAATCTCCCCTACTTCACCAAGACTGCATGCCACGTGATTCAATCAACATTGCCACTGTCGAGTTCCGAACACAAACCTCGGATCTATGAACTGGATGCTTCTCAGCTCGAACACTGGTGCGAGGATCAAGGATTTCCCAAGTATCGGGCGGCACAGGTTCGTCGCTGGATCTTCGGGCGCAGAGTGGCAGAGTTTGCGGACATGCACGATCTGCCGGCGATTTTGCGGATGAAGATGGCCGAACAGTTCTCCCTCTTGCCGGCCCGCGTGGCACAGCATCAGGTCTCTTCTGATGCGACCGAAAAACTGTTGCTGGAACTGCACGACGGCCAGTTTATTGAATGCGTTTTGATGCGTGAGTCGGATCCGGAACACGAAACCAGTCGACGCACCGTCTGCATCTCGACTCAAGTCGGTTGCGCGATGGGCTGTATCTTCTGTGCAAGCGGTCTGCAGGGGCTGAAGCGAAATCTGACGACGGGTGAAATTCTGGAACAGGTCCTTCGTTTGGATCGCCTCCTTCCTCGCGGACAACAAATCACAAACTTGGTTGTTATGGGAATCGGTGAGCCGCTTGCCAATTTGAAGTCGCTGGTGCCAGCTCTCGACAGTCTGAATCACAAAGGAGGCTTGGGGCTAGGTGCCCGCCGGATCACCATTTCAACTGTCGGACTTCCCGATAAGATTCGCGAATTGGCCGGACTCGGTAAACAATACAATCTCGCCGTGTCGCTTCACGCACCGAATGACGAATTGCGAAATCACCTCGTACCAACCAATGCCAAGATTGGGATTGCTGCGATCCTTGACGCGGCGGACGACTTCTTTTCCATCACGGGTCGACGGGTGACCTATGAATACGTTTTGCTGTCCGGAGTCAACGACGGACCGGAACACGCGCGCGAATTGGGGGCCCTACTGAAAACTCGAATCGCACATGTGAACTTGATTCCTATGAACGGTGTTACGGAACTAGAATTCGTCGAACCGACAACTCCGCGAACGCGCGAATTCGGCCAGATTCTCGAATTGTACGGAGTCCCGACGACTGTCAGAAAGCGAAAGGGAGCGGACATCGATGCGGCCTGTGGGCAACTGAGACTGAACGCTCAAAATCTGGTTTCTATCGACACTTCGAAAAGTCAGCCCGCGTCGACGTAGGGACCACGGAAGAAACCACTGTCGGCCGGTGCCGCATATTTGACCCCCAGAGCTGGCGAGGAGAGCCGCTTGCTACCCTGATGTAGGGATTGCATGGCGAAGTCTGTCAGCGTACTGGTGAGAAGTGTTCGTTCGACGGGATACGGCGGTGTTCCTGCTGCGAAAAATTTTTCGATGTTGTAAGTCAGCGGATCGAAGAATCTTGCACCCGGTGGAGCGGGCAGGTAAAAGCAGCTCGAAATTGGTTCGGAGCGTCCTTCAATCGTTCCCGCGAAAGCGAACTCCGACGTTTGCTCGATCAGATTCAGGACGCAACCCCGCGTCCCGTCAAGATATTCCACCATCACGGCTTGTGGTTTGAGAACGTTTTCACGGATCGGGCCGACGTTGGTGCCGGGACACCGAGATAGGGCCGCGTCCAAAAGACGCCAAGACCAATGGCCAGCATCCCCCGCTTGCCAGACGGCGTCTCCTTGCAGGAACTCAACCGACTTCACGCCGGTCTCACCCCCACGCCGTCGTTCCATCATGCTTTGCAGCACTTCGAAAGCGTGAAACAGATAGATCTCGACAGTCCCGCGATCGAAACCAAATGCGACAACCGCTTCGCGAAAAGGGGTTTCGAGAGTCGGTTCGATTTCCGGCCGACGCCATGTGACAGGCAGAGAAGATCCGGCCATTAGGCCAAATTTCATCTCCTGCGACGTGGCGACCATTTTTGCCGCCAGACGGTGGTCGTACGAAAGATGCTTGTCGACGAACACCGGAATCGATCGTCCCGTTCTTCGAAAAACCTCCACAATCGTTTCGAAAAATTCAGCACGTGGATAGAGGACCTGCCCGATATCGTTCAGGGGATAGTCCCCGTGTTCAATGATCAGAAGAACCGCATCAACGTCCAAACCATTCTTTTCGCCGAGTGCCTCTGGAATCGACGAACACAACTCGATGTCGTGGATCTGACAGACTCGCGGTCCGAGGTCGTTTTCGGGATGCTGGTGGTTGAACATTCTGACGAGATCAAATGGCGGTTGGTGATGGAAGCCATTTCTGGTGTAGCCGTGAATGAATCGACCAGCGATGTGATACGCGTGAGATCGAAGTCGATAGACGGAATTGATCGCGGCCACACGCGGCCTGCCGGTTCTACCCGCGGAGCTCGATTTGTTTTTGGGAGAGTCGTCATTGCCGAAGCCACTCAAGATGCCTAAGCCAGACACCCCGAGCGATGACGATGTGAGAAATTGTCGACGACTGAAAAGCGAATCGGTCTGAGGCATGAAAACCACTCCAACACAATAACCAAAAAAGAAATCGACCCCGTGAACGCCAATCTCGGGAATCGCTTCGCGTTGGAAACCCGTCACGGATCGCCATGTCACCCGTCCCTTAGTGGCGGGGTAACCGAGCGGGACTCCACAGGCACACGTTATCACACGGGTCGTCGATGTTGGGGAAAACCCCAAAAAACGTCATCGTCGGCGTTTATTGAGTCTATTCGAAAAGATTGCGGACAGGATTCACAAATGCGACCGACGGAGGCTCACCTGATGTACAAGAGTCCGACACGGTTGGAGATCCCGATTGCGTATTAAGACCAGCAACGGAGCAACCTATTCCAATAGCGCTGCCGGTAGCGTCGTTTGCTTGTCGTTGGAGTTTGTCGTCTCGGAATCCGTCGATTGTCGTTGAACGGTGGAGTTCGTGGTTCGCAGGGATGGGGGCATGCTCGGCTCACATCCGAAATTTCCAGGGCGTATTGTGAAACGTAATACCGAGGGGTTGTCCTCGAAGTTCTCGCCGCTGCGCCACCGCACGTCGCCACTCCGCTCGTTCGCGATCACAAACCGGACTGCTCAAGCCGAAATCAAACGCCGTGTCGATCCGTGCCAACGCGTCACAACGCGCGCGGCGATCTGTCTCCACCGGTGACGCCGCTGAACAGAGGCCTCTGACGCCGTACGGCCGTTGAATTTCAACGCCCACAAAATTCCGCGAGGCCCACTCCATTGGCCGGCTGTTGCGTTTTCGAATCATCGATGATGCCGTGGCCATGGCCAAACAGATCGGATGTTGTCGAATGCCAACGTTAACGGTTTGGGGATCTTGATGGCAGAAGTGAAATCGTCAGTAAACATCTTGAAAAACAGCATAATTCAACGAAAAAAAACATTCGGCATCGCACGTGCTTATAGCTAGGTTTAGTGGAAACGCAAACGCGTGTCTCAATCCGAACGTGTGATGAAACGTGACAACTTTTAGGATTAAAAACATGAAATTCGCAACATGCATGGCTATTGTTTTCGCGTCCGCAGTCTCCGCTCAGGCTGCACAGCCCGTAGCTGTTAACTCCCTGAATGCGGTCGGTCTGTCCAACGTCGTCGCCCTGAGCGACGTCGAAGGAACTCAGATCCGCGCGAAGTATCGTAACCGTGGTAATAATGCTCAGACTTCGGGTAATAGCAGTGCAGTGAGTTCCGCGACCCAACGTGGCGCGGCCACGTCTGGCTCTTCGGAAAACAGTGCCAGCTCCAAGAGCAATTTCGGTTCAGGAGCTCTCGCTTCCCAAGGGAATGCCAGCGGATCGCTCTCCGCTGCCACTGGTGGAAGCGGTCGTACCTCCACCGCAGGCACGATTTCTGGCGGCAGTTCCTCCGCCAGCGGACGGTGAGATCAGACGTTGGTTAGTTTCTTAACAACCCCGTCACGAACGGATGCTTGAGACAGAACACCTCTCGTTGTCGATCAGCGAGAGGTGTTCTCGTTGGAATCATCCGGCAGATCCCCTGTGCCCTCTCTGGCTCCTCTGGCGTTCACGGAGGAATGAACCCTCAATACGTTGAGACCGGTGCAGACAGCCAAGCGCGAATCGCGTTCTCTCCCATGGCGTAGCCCTTGAATGGTAGGCCGCTCGAGACTCACTCCCGCATCGATCTGTCGCATGCCGAACGGTCTCCTATCGGTCCTCGAATGGAGTCACGCATTCGCCGCCCGACGTATTTTCGATTCGTCGTTACGGCCATTCGATCGGCGACAATAGGACGCCGAATCCTTGTGAACGCCGAGACGGCGTCGATGACGATGTGGGCCCGTCATCCGCACGGACGCGACTTGCCGAGGAGGACCCTGATGCCGACGAAGCCAAGGAATTTGGGGGGCAATCGGGTTGGCGAAACAGGTCATCACGTCGCTCCAGATCGGGATTTGTATCGGCTTCTGTCCGTTATCGACTCCAGAGTGGGCGGTGCATCACAACCGTGAAGAGGTCGCTCGGTTGGCCGGTTATAAATCGGGGCTGAGCGGCCACTCGGATTCCTCGAGGGTCAAGACGATTCGGTCCTGCTCTGGCGACGTGTTGTGAACAGAGGACTTGTCGGAGGCAGCCTGCGGTGGAGTGATTCGAAAACCAAGGTCTTCGAACCGCGTAAGTTTTTCGGCATCACACCGTGCGACCTCCACTTCGCAGCGACGATGGTGTGACACGCACCACGACACGCAGACTCGTATGAGCATATCCCACGCTCGGTGAAAATGAGGATGGACGAAACCGTCGATCCGCGCCCCGTCGGCATCGTTGAGCTGTACGGTTGCCAGTCCGATGGTCCGACCGGCGATCTCGTGAGCTGCGAAGCCGATGCCCCGATTATGGCTGAAGACTTGTGAATACTTCCCGTAGAGTCCCATGCAGGATTTTTGGGCGATGGATGGCGTTGAATAGAGATTCAGATTGGCATCGAGCAGACGCTCAACGTGCGGGTACAGGATCAGCGGGATCATGGCCACCCGTTCGCTGGCATCGAGCACCGCAATATCGATCGGCGTCACGCCCTCAGGAACTCCGCGCGGTTGAAAATAGTCATTGAAAAATGCCTCAGGTGAAGCGTGTTCCGACAGCAGGACCATGACCTGCGATCCAGGGATCAGCTGCCAACCCAGACGTTGGTAGACCCGTTGGGCAGCGGGGTTCACCGTTCCCAGAAACAGAGCTTTGCCCCCTTGGGCCAGAAACGTTTCCTTGGCTCGCAGGCAGAGGTCACTGGCGAAACCTCGTCCTCGGCTTTCTGACGCGGTGGCCACTTCCCCCAGTCCACCGAGTATCGGACGACGACGATCGATCGTGAGATGACACGTTGCCTGCGGTCGATCATCGCTCCAGATTGACCAGAAAAGGTCTCGCTGAACGGCCTCTTCGTCGCCGGACATGATCGGTCTTATTTCAGCAAATGAGCCGCCGAAAAGTGTTTGCCAGAAAGTGATCATCGGCTCGCAAAACTCTGCGGCGATCGGCACGCGTAGCATCGATCCGTGATGATCCCCTTCGACGCCGACAGGGAAAAAATCGGAAGACATGTGAGACTTTATATGTGTCCAGAGTTCAGGGGATTGTTGAATTCGATATTTGCCGTGATCACATCGCGGCGTATATGTTGACAATGGTTATCGAGAGACCCACGCGAGATCCGGGCGGGGAGTCAGATCCCCCACTCTCGGCCACGCGAACGGCGAAAGATCGATTTCGCTTTCCCCGTGCAGAATTTGTGCGGCTAGATGACGGCCGACGATCGGACCGCTGGCGAATCCATTGCCGCTCCAACCGCAATTGCACCAGAAACCTGCCACATCTCCGATGGGGCCGACGATCGGATGGGCATCGGGCGTCATGTCGTAGATGGCCGCGAATCCACCCGCTGAGGGAGTTTTGCGCATGGCCGTGCAACGCCGATCGACCAGCGTGCGCAAGCTGTCGTGTTGCTTGCGCGAAATCGTCTCGTCGTAGAGATCGGGATCGACAGGATCGTGTGACCAGCCGAAAGCGGCAGCACGCAGAAAAGAATCGCCCGACGCACGGACGTAAACCTGATTCACACCATCGGAAAGAATCGGCCCTTCGTCACGCAGTCTTAACGGCCTGTGATACAATGTGGTCGGAATGCGATGAATGGCGATCGGCAAGGTCACGCCGACCATCGCCGCGACGCGGTCACTCCACGCGCCGGCACAATTGACGATCAGTTTTGTGGCGATGCGACCGGCGTCGGTTGTTACCGCCTGCACCTGGCCACCGCAGACTTCGATCCCCGTGACGCGGACTCCTTCCTTGATCACGACCCCGCACCGGATCGCTGCAGCGGCCAGCGAGTTGGTCGTTTTGATGGGGTCGGCATATCCCGATTTCGTGAGCAACAGACCGGTCTCGTCCCCGCGAAATTCGCTGCTGGGAGAATACAGAGACAGATCGTTGTGCGGGACCCGCTGAAAGGGGACTCCGAGTCGCTGCATGAGTTGCAGATCTCCGCCGAGTCGATCGACTTCGAGCGTGTCGGTGATTCGGAAGAATCCTTTCTGCACGAATCCCGGGTCTCCCCCGTAAACGTGGTCCCAATGTTCAAACGCTCGAGTCGCTTCTAGGACCAGTCGAATGTAGATCTCTTGGGAGAACAGCGGACGAATCATCGCTCCGGACTTGGCTGTTGGGCCGGCGGCGACGTGCTTTTTCTCCAGCACGACGATCGAACCGGCACCGGCTTTAGCCAGATGAAAGGCGAGTCCGATGCCCTGTACGCCGGCTCCGATGATGATTACGTCTGCCGTTGATGTCATGTCGGTGATGTCTATTTTTGTTGGAAAAGGATGAGGGGGCTTTCCGTCAGCCGAGCCAGAGAAATTTTTTGCTCGAGAGTCACGTAAGCGCTGCTGTATCGCTTGTAAATCTTCAGATCGATTTCATCCGGCAGCGGTGCAACCGCCGACCAGTGAAAAAAACCGATGGCATCGGTATGCGTATGCCACGCATCGAGGACCACACACGCCCCGGCGACGGGGGCACCCGTTTCGTCCGTCACTTGACCGCGGATTCGCCGCCCCGGATGAAGCGAAAAATTTGCGGCTGCCGGTTTCGGATTGATGGTGATCAGTCGTTGTTGGGGGGCGAAGTGGTCTGCTTCGACAGTGAGTATGGTTTCCCCAAGGGGAACGTCATCAAACAAAAAATGTCCGGTTCCGTTCGTTTGAACGGTGGGACCAGTATCCGTTTCATCAATGGCACGAAACGACAACGCGGGTGTCGAGCAGACGCGTGGGGGATCGAACAGCGGTTCTGCGAACCGTGGCTTCGCGGGGTTGGTCGGCAAAACGGCACTCCAGTCGTGAGCGTCATACCGCGGGGGACGTCGCTGAACCCACGCACCTGGAATCGGCTGGCCACGATCATCGACGATGAGACCGGATAACGTGACCCGTGACTCCTCGACCTCAATCCGCTCGACATGAATCGGCCAGACATGTGTTCCAGTCGCATCGCTTCCGATCGCGGCTAACTGGTTGGGCCCCGCTTTGACCATGTCGAATTGTCCGGTAATGATCGGTTCTGGCAGATCTGAAAAACTGACTCGCCGACTCCACGTATGCCCATGATCCGTGCTGAAAGCAACGTGAAAACCGGGTCGGCCGTATTGGCAGGCAACAATACCGTTTTCCAGAACGGCCAGCGTCGGAGAAATATTCATCAGGTGTGGCTGTGTCGGTTCTGGCACGCTCCAGGTCTGGCCCAGATCGTTCGACCAAGAGGCATAAATCGGACGATACTCATTCGGAATTTCCTGACCCTGCGTACGCATCACGCACAAGAGTTGTCCGTTGGCAAGAAGGGCGAGACTCGGTTCACAGTAACCGCAGAAACTCCCGACCAAATCCGGATCGGGATCGTCAGGCCGGTAGGCTACACTGGCATGATCGTTCCAAGAACGGCCCTGATCGGTCGAACGGATGAGCATCGTACGATAGTGATGGTCTCCTTGGTGATCGCCATACAGGGACGCCAGCAGATCGCCGTTGGGGAGGCGGACGATTTTTCCTTTCGCGAACGGAGGCCAAAATCTTGCCCAGCGGGTGTGCAGGGTCACCTTGGGCAGCGTGACCCGAACACGAGTTGTTTCGTACTGCAGGAAATCATCCGTGAAACGGACGACGGTGCCTTCCTGGTCACCCGGTTGGCCACCGGCGATCGGTGTCGCGGTTCCTGTCAGGAACAGAACTCCCCCTTCTGGCAGAGGAACAGACATCGGTCCGGGATTTCCCGGTGGATATTCCCTTTCTTGGCCCCACGACAGGCCTTGATCGATCGATGTCCGATAGTATTGGGCTCCCCCTTCCGGTTTCGGATAGAACGCCGCGATCACTCCTTGTCGTGATACAGCGAGGCTGGCAGTGTTTTGATAGGCGATGTCGCTCAGTTTTGTCGGCTCGCCCACAGTGATTTCGAGGGTCTCGCGGTGTTCCTCGGCCCGGACGTCGATGTGGCTTTGAACGCCGCCCAGAGCAAGCCACAAACAGGCAAATAACGGGCATAAGCGGCACACGACACGACTCCGACAATTCGCGGATGAGTTGAACTCGGAACCATTCTCGACGAGGCGAAATTTCTGGCCGAAGTCCTGATTCCCTCACATCCACGTGCTCGGACTGAGCACACGCTGCCCACGGCAGATGAAACGCAGATCAGCCTCTGCGACTATGAGTGTTTTCCTGAAGGGATGCAACGGTGACGATGATTCTCATCTCACGACGGAGGTGGCCGCCGCCGAATGGGCGGAGACAGTATTGAGCAACAAAAAGGGGGGCCTCAGCCATGCTGTTTAAGCATTCATTGATCGGACGCAGTTGGAATCCGGGCCACGAAGAGTTTCGGTCGCTGAACGAGGGTTGCGCGCCGTCTGGTTGCGTGAGACGACACCGCGGACTGGCGTGCGAGTGAGTGCGCCGTACCCACTCGCACAGACCGTGTTCGCGCGGAGATCCTCCGAAGACGTGTGAACGGAGGTCCGGATCGACGCGGGTATTTCGTGATCGTCTCAACACGCTGCCGAGAGACCGTGTGTTTGACACGTGACTCGAACGCGGAATCGTTCACGAATTTTGTTGACACGGGCCCGCCCACTTCCGGTGGCTTGCCCTGTCGGCCCAAAACAAAGGTCCCCGCGATTTCTGGGCCATTCGATTGAAACTCGATGATGCGTCTACGATAATCAGAATCCTTTTCTACCGAAAGCAACCGCGTGAAGGGTCGAGCGACGCGGAAACTCACCAATTTTTTTGTTATAGGAATTTTTTCACGTGACTGAATCGAGCCACGTTCTGGTTACGGGTGGCACCGGCTGTATCGGAACTCAGACCGTGAAGTGGCTCTTGGCGAACACCCGTGCCACGGTCGTTGTCGGCAGTCGCGAAGTCAGCCGACAGCAAACACGAGACCTTTTTGAAGAGGATGACTGCACAAGACTGAAGTCTCTTCGCATCGACATCCGAAATCAGCGGCAGCTTGAGGAAGCACTCACATCACATGCGATCACGCATGTGATCCACCTTGCAGCAATGCAAACCCCTGATTGTAACGCAGACCGCGATCTCGGCCTGCAGGTCAACCTGGCAGGAACTCAAAACCTGATTGAGGCGATCAAAGCCTGTCGCCCCTCTCTGCATCGCTTTGTGTTTGCGAGTTCCATTGCTGTGTACGGACCGCGTCATTCATATCCCGGTCTAAAAGTTCCGATGTTGGCCGAACCGGCACCGGTAAATGTCTACGGAACATGGAAATTGGCTGGGGAACATCTCTCACGGTTGTTCTGCCTAGAAACGGGCATTCCGACAGTCAGCATTCGTCCGGGTGTTCTGTTTGGTCCGGGACGCGATGCCGGGCTGACTGCCGCAACCACAACGGCGATGAAATGTGTGGCTCTCGAGCGAGCCTACGAAATCCCGTTTCGTAGTCGTCAAGATTACTTGTACGCACTGGATGTCGGTGCGGCATTTGGCAATGCCGCGATGGCACCATTTCGGGGCTATGGTCTGTTTACACTTCCTAGCCATACGGTCGATACAGCGGAAATCATCGCACTCATACGCCGTGCAGCATCTGAAACGGGACTGGATGCAAACTTCGCGATCACGGCGGGGACGGCAGAGGTCCCTTTCATTTGTGATCTCCAATACGGACCGTTCCTGCTGGCATTCCCTGAGACACCTCACACGCCGCTTGCCATGGCCATTCAAGATTCGCTGAAGTTTTTCCGCATGCAGAGAGAACGCGACGGTCTTAAACTCTAGAACAACATCAATCATCCGTTCCGCATCAATACCGGCCTGTGGTGGAACACCCCAACGGTTCGGCGATTGACGCCCGGCTGTCGCGATCAATCTGAGTTCACAGTTTTGGTTCGGGCATCTTGGGCAGTCCGTGTTCGACCGCCCCGGCAATCGCGACCAGTCGACCCGTCGATCTCGATTCCCAGTGGCATACCGGCCCTCGTCATGGCTGCGGGGAGGCTAATGCTTGGGATGCCAGCGACGCTGGCGGGGCAGCAATTGCGAATGAAGATCGGGAAGACCGGCACAGGCGTGCCATTGAGAAGTACCGTCTCGTCTTCGCCGATTCGCGCCGCGGGCAGCGGTGTCGTTGGCAACAGCACCGCAGAAACCTCGTGACGCCGGAAATACGGACTGTCAGAAGCCTACAACGCCGGGCGTTTGATCACGAGTGCCGTCCGATACACGGCCTCGGGAACGGCGTTCTCGCCCAGCAGCCTTTCCAAAAAATGTTTCACGTCCGGGCTCGCCACTTGCGCCATGATGTCGGCATAACGCAGCGGTGAACCCGCTTTGGCGAGATAGTTGTTGAGGTCCTCGATCGTCTCGTACAACGCAATCGGGAAACCCGCTTCGTTATCCAAACGCATGGCGTCTGGGACGTCGGCCTCGATCAGCACAACGCCGGCATCTTTAAGCGTCACCAGCACGCCTTCCATGAGCGTCGCGACTTCCGCGTCAAGGCTTTCCCAAAAATGACCGCGCGGCAGACACAGACCTTTCAGACTCGGCGTCGGCAGTGCGGTGCCGCCGATCACGACGTGGTCCAGTAGCGCGCAATCGGCGAAGGCGCGCGCGATCCGCACGGCGCCGATCGCGCGCGCGCGATCCCCGCAATCCCCGACTGCGACCAACGCAACGTCGTTGGCCGAAACCCGACGACCCCGCAAAGGGCTGCGGGCATTCGCACTGAGCCACCGGTATCCGAGCCAATGCCACCCGGCACGATGCGTGCCCCCACGGCCGCCGCGCCGCAATGGCGAGCGACACCAGCGTCCCGCCCACGGCTTCGAACTCCCTATCTCAGTCAGCGCCATATGTTCCGCCTTTAGCGTCGTCATGAACAGGAAGAACTGCCCGCTGACGCCCTTCCCGATCGACGCCTTGGTGATTGACTCGGAACGCTCCGTCAACTGATCCGCAAGTCGTCAAAGGGATCGTCATTCGCTTGGTCGTCTGGCGTCGCCGGAGCATCTGAGGCGGCGGTACTCGTTCGGCAACCCAGACGGCACCGGAGACTGAGGTCGTTCCGTGTTTGCCTGTCCACGAAACTTGGGTCAGGGGCGACGCGAGGATCAGCCGCGACGACTTGGGGAGCCACCCATGGGATGCATGCTCAACGTCAAGTTGAGGAACAACGATCTCAGGGAGATCGCCGACGGCCTGTATCAGGTGAACCCGAATCGATCACCGAGATCGCGCAAGCAAGTGGCGTGTTCAAAGGCAAAGGCGAAAGCAAATTGCACTCGCATGGTTTCATCTCGGCAATTGTCAAAATAGATTTGGCCGTTCACAGATTAAAAGTGCGTTGCTAGTCTTTGCCGTTCCAAAAAACGTCAGTCGAATCATTTAAAACTATCGATTGCTTATGCGAGTCAGCGGAGAATATCGATGCGGGCAGCGTTAATGAATCCGCCGAGACTCGCAGAAAACTCAGACAATCATGACCCGATCTCCTTTTCAATCGACTTGGCTCTCTACAAGGCAACCGATTCATGTCACAGCAACAACGACGCGACTTTGTCAAACAAATGGGTTCCATCGGTATAGCGGCCGCCGCTGCTCGTAGCATGTCTAAATTGGCAATGCGAACAGCGGATGCCGCAGAAACCACATTACCTGCCGATTCGTTTTGCGCCTTTACCGAGAGCTTCCAGGGTTGGCCAATTCCGAAAGTCTGTGAGAAGTTTCGCGCAATCGGACTGGATGGCCTCGATCTCACAGTCCGCCCGGGCGGCCACATCGCACCGGAGAATGTCGTGACAGAACTCCCCTTGGCTGTTCGGTCGGCGGAGGATCATGGAGTCCGTATTTCCATGTTGAGTACCGCGATCAACGACGCCGATGCGACCGCGGAAAAAATCTTGGCGGTGGCGGGTGAGCATGGTATTCGCCGAATCAAGTTGGGATATCATCGGTATACTCGTTTTGGCCACTTGCTCGAAGAGATGAATGAGTCGCGAAGCCGAATCGAACGCATCGCCAAACTTGCTGCAAAATTTAACGTCTTGCCGTGTGTGCATATTCATTCGGGCGCATTGATTCCGTCGGGTGGAGCGGCGGCCTATCTCTTGTTCCGCGACATCTCGCCGACGGAGGTCGGGGCCTACGTCGACCCGATGCATATGACAATCGAAGGAGGGATTGACGGATGGCGACAAGGCCTCGATCTCCTCCGCCCTTGGATCGCATTATCGTCGCTCAAGAATTGCCTTTGGAGATCCAATGGCTGTGACGAATTCGGCCAACAGAGATGGGCTCCCAAGAAGTGCCCGCTCGCCGACGGTATCGCTCCGATCCCCGATTACTTGCAGCGATTGCGTGAGGGGGGATATCACGGGATTTACACGCTTCACAGCGAATACACGGATAAGAACAGCTGGAAGCAATTGACGATTGACGAGTGTTTGGAACAAACGCGGCTCGACTTCGAGTTCACAAAGCGCTGTCTAAAAGATCGAGGGTGATACGGATCGCCCACATGCTTCGCAGCTTTCGTCCGTGGTTTCGTGGCAACGTGTTCCCGGGTCGAATGTCTAGGCTTGCTGTTCTCGCTGAGTGAAATCAAAAACACACAAGAATGGTCTGCCGCAGTGATTGAATTCCTTCGCCAACAACACCGACACCCTCCCATCCCAGACTGTGGTCGTCTCTCGCGAGAAGAAGACTCACGCACGATGACGAAAGATAGGGCATGGGCAGGAATTCTCTATGGAACGAGCTCCTCAAGTCCGCGACGAATGCCAGTCGCAGCGTCTCGCCGATTGCCTACAAAACCTCCTGGTTTTGTGCTAAAGTCCGCAGTCGAATCGCTTCGGCCCAACAGCATCTTCGGACCATGACGTACCGTCGTATTACAAGAATCTGCTGCCACTCTTTGAGGTTTACCGGATCGTGCAATTTTCTTTCATCTCTCGGGCCGTCCTCAGCATCGCTTGGGTTTTGGCAAGTTGCCGCCTAGGGATAGCCGCTGATCCGCAACGATTTTACCAAGATCGGTTTGCGATCGGTTTTTGGGTCGATCCGCCGGCGGATCAAAACATGGACCAGCACTACGCAGACATCGCAGCCGCAAATTTCACGATGGTCATTGGAGGATTTGGGGCCGGCACACCGGAAGCGATACGTCGGCAAGTTGAACTCTGCGAACGCTGGGATTTGAAGGCAATTGTGGGACAAGGTGGCCTGCCGCATGATCAGTTGCCCGCTAGTCCGGCGGTTTGGGGATACAAATTGCGTGACGAACCTCCGTCGCAAGAGTTTCCCAGCCTGCGGGACACGGTGGCACAAATCCGTCAGACGCGGCCAGGTAAACTCACCTATATCAATCTCTTCCCCAACTATGCCAGTGACGAGCAATTGGGGGCAGCAGGCTATGACGAGTATGTGGCTCGCTTCATGACGGAAGTCAACCCGGATGTGCTCAGTATGGATCACTACCCGATGATGACCCCCGAAGAAGACGGTCGAAACAAGTACTGCAGCAACCTCGAAGTCATGCGGAAATATGCTCTACCCAATAACATTCCATTCTGGAATTACTTCAATACGATGCCGTTTGGACCCCATGGCGACCCCACCGAAGCGCAGCTCAAGTGGCAAGTCTACACCTCCATTGCCTATGGGGCACAGGGCGTATTGTACTTCTGTTACTGGACTCCTCGGGGCCATGAATTTCCCAAGGGGGGCGCGATCGTAACTGCCGAAGGTCGTAAGACACGCCATTATGATCAAGCCCAACGCATCAACCATGACCTGAAAAATCTGGGAAAAACAGTGATGCAACTCACGAGTACCCAAGTGGTCCGTATCACGCCCGATACAGACCCGGAAGTGTTGCTCCAGCAGAGTCCTATCGCACAAATTACTCGGGGAGATTACCTCGTTGGAGCCTTTGCCCATAAGGACGGCCGGCAAGCTGTTCTACTGAACAACTACAGTTTCGCGTACACGGCTTGGCCCACCGTAAATTTCCGTGTTCCGCACGATCAGGTTCGAGAGATCTCGAAGGCCGACGGTCATGAAATTGACCTGATTGATGACAGCCCCGACATGGATGGACTGCAGCTATCTCTGGATTCCGGCGAGGGACGGCTGTTTCTCTTACCGAAGCCGGGACAATGACCCGCCCATCGAACGCATTGTTCGGCCTTTATTGCGACAAGGAAATGCAAATTGACACATTCGACAGTCAGTGGTCGTCTGATTCAACAGAAAATGTTTTGAACCGACCCTGCCAGACATGACCACTGCCTTGGTCGTGCTGATGATACCGCCTGACATGAGACGTCATGAGCCATTGCATCCAGCGACTCAGTTCTCCATTCTCGTGCCGCCACAGCAGCAAGAGGAAATTGTTTGTCATTAGACAGAAGCCGGTCAACCGCATCGGCACTTTCTCCTGAGCCTCTCGCATCAGGTTCACGAACGCGGCGAGGTCGTCGTCTTTGTGAAAGACGTCGATGAGGCCATTGCCCCTTGTCAGCATATGGTCAACAAAACCACATTGGGCTGCTCTGGATGTTCGTGGCATGAACACACGTGCACGCTAGGTTTAACCCGTGTCAGGTAGCATGTTCCTTTTTTGGCTTATTGGTTTGCCCGATGCCCACCCTGATTCTCCGTGGCGGATGATCGTGTTCCTCAGTCGCTTTCGCGGCCTCCAATCGCCGCCTGTGACACTGGCTCTGGATCGAAGCCATGTTGCCGGGCGGGCCAAAACGGCCAAAGTCATGTCTCCGAAGACGAGTTCCTCATCATTCGGAATCGGAACGCGACACAAAACATGTGGACTCAGTTTAGCAGGACCGGGCTGCTCCCTCGGAGGCACCCGTTCCAAGCGATGAGGAAAACGAGGCCGACGGAGTTGGCCGATGGCTTTCCCGCACACACCGTCTGCCACGGGCAGGACAACGCTGAATTGGTTCCCCGCGAGTTCCATCTCAAGACCACGGACGGATAACACGCCAAGGCAATCCGTGTCGACTATCGGCACTCCTGTATGTGGAATAGCTATCCCAAGCCTAGGAAACGACTCGCAGCGGTTGGAAACAGAAAACAAGAAACCCCGTATATTACCGGGATATGCTGCAAAACAAGGTGTTTTCGAAGGCAAATCATTGGGCGATACTGGATTCGAACCAGTGACTTCCACCGTGTGAGGATGGCACTCTAGCCGCTGAGTTAATCGCCCTCAGTGTGCGTTCCACAGAGCACCGTAGTTTTGTACCGCCTTTTGGCTGCCCCGGCAAGCCGCCGAAATCAGCACGCGGTTTTCGGAACACAGGCCATGGTTTTCGCCAGCGTACAAATTTCACATCCGGGGGAAATTTGTACGCTGCAGAGGCGGCATCCGCCGATCGCTAGGGAAAACAGGAATCCTCATCACCACG
>Ga0315284_10006747_pt1 | contig 16364 bp, 13 predicted proteins | sample YL17G09_16_MG_FD_203696 | JGI IMG/M metagenome (GOLD analysis project Ga0315284, IMG submission 203696) | Sediment microbial communities from Yellowstone Lake, YNP, Wyoming, USA - YL17G09_16 | ecosystem: Environmental > Aquatic > Freshwater > Lake > Sediment | place: USA: Wyoming | collected... | reverse complement strand
TCCGATCGGGGAGGCGGCGGCGGGGTCAGCGTGAAGCCCATCGGTTGAAGGATATCCAACAGGTTAAAATACACCCATTCTTCGACGACCTTTCCTTCGACGATCCGGTCGATCGCGACGCCGGAGAGCCGGAATGTTTTTCCTGTAGGCGGAAGATCACCAAAAGGCGTGCGGACCGGGCCCGTGATCGTGCCGGACATCGTAAAGACCCAGGCCGCCTTATCCCCTTTGACATACATTTCGTCCAGAGAAAATTTTACATCAGGAATCGCGGTGTGAGTGTTCCTGTATTGATTTTTTAACGAATCAAGACCGACGATGTCTTTAGGCTGGCTGGGATCGTGCACGACGACCCCGGGAGAATAGGTTTTGTCAAGCAAGTCCAGGTTGGCCTCATTCCTGGCTTTTAGGTACCAATCGCCTACGGTTTTGGCCTCCTCTTCCGTGATCCCTCCCTTGGCCTTCTTTTGGCAGCCTAAGGTCAGGCCAAGCCATAAGGCCAATGGAACCATGATGACAACCTGAAGCCATGATCTTTTCATTCAGCCCTCCTTTTTTACGATTTTCCTGTGATTAAAAGATAAATCGGCCCCCTCTAAATGTCAAACTTTTGAAATAGGTAAGGGTCAAACCTACAATCTTAACAAAACCGAGAGGAGTCTTGTATTTTGTTAAGATTGTAGGTTTGACCCCTACTTACCCGGACAACCGCGCGATCCAGATTCCGCCGGGGAACTCACCTTTAAGGAGGAGACGCGAGGGCAAAAAATCACCCCCCCTTTCATCCTTATCAGTCATTGACAGGCCGCTCGGCGAGGCCTATCCTGAGGACTGCAAATGGAGGTTGCCTCAATGAAAGAACAAAGACGGGACTTCAGGATCATCGAGGAAAACCGGATCGTCATCGAAATGTCCGGCGCGGAAGGCCGGGAAGGTGGGGAGACCGTCGGCGCCTTTGTCAAGGACCTGTCCCTGGGAGGCGCGAAGCTGGAGACGGACAGGTCGTTTGATTTGGGCTCGGAACTCAAAATGACCCTGTACCTTGCCCAGTCATGGCAGGTGGTGAAGGTCCACGGCCGGATCAAATGGGTCAAGGAAATCGACCATGGGTTGTACGAGATGGGCATCGAATTCATGCACGAGATCCCGGGAAGCATCATGTCGCTCATCAGCCATCTCTTCCGGAAACAGACGAACATCCCCGCGGTCATCCACAGTTGAGGAACGTCCGGAACAGGGAGGGAAACATGACACAAGCTGCAGACATCCCGGACGCGGGATTCGAAAAGCGTATTGAGGACGTCATCGCGGGGAAGAAGAACGAGATTGAGAAAGTTCTTGTTGATATCATCGACCAGGAAAAGGAAAAAGCGAAACAACGGATCGCCGAGCTCGAACAGGAATTCCAAAAAGAAAAGGAAAACCTCAACCGGCACAGGGCTATCTTGGGGGAGGTGAAATCCGCCATCGAAGACAGCCGGGGCCCGATTCGGAAACACATCGACCAAGCCCAGCGCTTCCGGATCATGATCCGGCGGATAGCGGCCCATATCGGAGAGGAGTGCCGGAAGGCCGGCGAACTGACCGGAAAGATCCAGGAGCTTCGCCGGAACGTGGACGAAGAGACGGCTCGCCTCCAGGCGACCCTCGCGGACCGTTACGGGATAATCGCTCCGATCGCCGACTCTTTCGAGATGGGCGACATCAACGCGGACCTGGAACAAGAGTTGCGCCAGCTGAACGATTACATGGAGCGGCTGTCCGCGGTGGCCGGGGAACCCGCCGACGCCGGAGAAGGCGCGATGGAGATCGGGACTGGATGTGGAGACGATCTCCAAGTTCCAGAGAACTTCAGCCTGCCCGAAACCGCCGTTTCTCCGGAAACCCCTCAGAGAGAGGAAGAATCCCGGGGGACCGTTCCGCCGCCGGCGGACGTCCCGGAAGGGACCGGCGAAAGAACGGATCCGGATGCGATATCCGGGATGCTGGAAGCGTACAGGCGGACGGAATCCGTTCCCAACGGGGGTGAGTTCCAATATTATCAGAAGGACGCGGCCATCGTCCTGGATGGCGAATCTCTGCTGGCGCCGATGACCCGCTTGATCGAAGCGGCCAAGAACCTGCACGCCCGTCTGGCCGAAACGAAACCCGCCAAGGAGCAGTTCTTCCTCAAACGGGAGATTCTCAATCAGCAGGAGCTCCTGAGGAAGGTCGTTCTGAAGGCCGTCAAGCTCTGCGGGAAGGAAACGGACTCTCTTCCCCTTTATACGTCCGACATCATCAACGTGCAGATGCTCAAGAATATTCTCGAGGGGCTGAACATGGGAAACTGGAGCGACCCCTATTACATGAAAACTTTCGAAGACAAAATCTCCGCCCTCAAGACCTCATTATCCGCGAGGACATCAGCCCGTTTAGATTACCAGAAGTCCATCCTCGATCAGCTCAACCGAAATTAAGCCCCTCCGAGAAGGACGGTTCGGGAACGGCGTTAAAAACCTGAAGGGAAGCGAGACCGTCCCCTCCAAGCTGTTAACCCAGCCCACACAATATGGGAGAGAACAAATTTGTTAAGATTGTAGGTTTGACCCTTACTTACGCCTTAAAGGCGAAACGGCCCTCGATGAACAGCAGCTTGCAGGCGTCGACGGCGTCGGGGTCGTAGAGCGTTCCCCGGTTCTTGGTGATCTCGTGGATGGCCTCGCCCAGGGTCAGGGCCGACCTGTAGGGCCGGTGGGAGACCATGGCCTCGACGACGTCGGCCACAGCCAGGATCCGGGCGATGACGTGGATCTCTTCACCCCGGATCCCGTTGGGATAGCCGGAGCCGTTCATCCGCTCGTGGTGCTGGAGGACGATCTTGGCGATGGGCCAGGGGAACTCGATCGTCCGCAGGATCTCGTAACCGATCTGGGGATGGTTTTGGATGAGCCGGAACTCGAACTCGCTGATCTTGCCGGGCTTGCTCAGGATCTCGGCCGGGATGGAGATCTTGCCGAGGTCGTGGATCGAGGCGGCCATGCGGATGGCGTCGACCTCTTCCTTGTTGAGTTTCATCTCCGTGGCGATGGCCCGGGCGAGGTCGCTCACCCGCTTCTGGTGGCCGGCCGTATAAGGGTCCCGCGTTTCGATGGTCAGGGACATGGCCTGGATCGTGGCGCCCATGGCCTTCCGGAGCTTCTCCAGCGTCAGGCTCAGCTCCTCCTCGGTCCGCCGCCTGTCCGAGACGTCGCGCATGATGACGAGGCTGGCCGGTTTCCCCTGGTAGCTGATCCGGCCGGCGCTGAGCTCCACGCTGGTCGTCGTCCCGTCCTTCCGCCTGACGGAGGCCTCGAAGATGGCCGGGGCATCCTCGTCGTCGTCCGGCTCCTTTTTATAAGTGCTCTCCAAGGCCGCGACGTCCTCGGTGGTGAGATAGCGGCTGAAGGGCGTGTCGATGAGCTCGTCCAGGGTGAATCCGCCCATTTCCGCCGCCCTGGGGTTGATGAACTTGAAAAGAGAGTCCTGGATGATGGCGATCCCGTCGCTGGCCCTTTCGACGACGTGGCGGTATTTTTCCTCGTTCTCCCGGAGGGACCGGTCTTCCAGCCTGCGGGCCGTCGTTTCCCGCAGGATCCCCATGATCCTTCCCCCGTCCCCGGACAAAACGGACGTGCAGGCTTCCACATACTTCGTCCCGCCGTCTCGGCTGACGATCCGGAACTCGAAGATCCCGCCCCGCGCTTCCGTCCCCGCCCGCACCAGCTTCTTGTCATCGGGGTGGACAAAGCCCAACATGTCGAAGCCGGGGCCGCAGATCTCCTCGGCGGAGGTGCCGACGAGCTTCTCGAACGCGGGGTTGACATACTCGAAAACGCCCCGGGAAACGACGTAAATGCCGTCGGCGGAATCCCTGACGAGAGTGCCGAAGATCTCTTCTTTCCTTTTCCGGCGCAGCTTGAGCGTCATGATCTTGCCCCATTATAAGCTTGAAATCGAGCGGGAATCAAGACTTCACCTCTCTTTCGTTTAGTCGGAACACCGCCCCCCGGGTTGATTCTTTTCCCTTGAAATCCGCAAAACTCTTTTGTATCATGGTCGCTTCAAGGGTCATGGATGGGACGACTCTCCGGTTTCGGCGCATCGCCTCGGAAGAGGGGCTTTCTCACCCTTTCCGGCGGGACAAAAAATGTAAATATCACCCCTTGATTACCCCCGGGCGGTGATTGACCTCGAATGGGGCTTGGCGCAAGATGGGAAACCGTCGGAGCGATCATGGCGTTTAGGAGAAAGGAATTGACACAATTTGACACAATTTGTCAATTCGCATAGGATATAGGATCTAGGTAACAAGATGGCATCGAACCTCGGCGAACTCCTCTTACGGGAAAAGATCATCAACGCGGACCAGCTCAAGTCCGCCCTCGATTTCCAGAAGAAAAACAGCCTGCCGCTCGGCACTTCCCTGGTGACGCTCGGGGTCATCTCCGAGGAGGAGATCGCCCAGGCCCTGAGCCGCCAGCTCGGCTATCCCTACATCGACCTGGACCAGTTCGAGGTCTATGCCGAGGTCATCAGCCTCATCCCGGCCGACGTGTCCAAGAAGCACATGGTCATGCCCATCCACCGGATCCGGTCGTTCCTGACCCTGGCCATGGTCGACCCGACCGACCTCGAGGTCATCGAGGACATCCGTTTCCGGACGGGGCTGAGCATCCAGCCCGTCATCGCCTCGGAATCCGGGGTGATGAACTCCATCAACAAGTATTACGGGACGGCCGACGCCCTCAGGGTCAAGAAGATCGCCGAGGACATCGCGCTGGCCGACGACGGCCGGATCAACATCATCGAGGAGAGACAGGACGAGATCGATCTCGAGGACATGGAGGCATCGAGCGAAGAGGCGCCCATCATCACCCTGGTCAACACGACGTTCATCGACGCCATCAAGAAGGGCGCGAGCGACGTCCACTTCGAGCCCTACGAGCAGCAGTTCCGCATCCGGTACCGGATCGACGGCGACCTCTACGAGATGGTCAACCTGCCTCTCAAGTTCCGGAGCCCGGTCCTCTCGCGCGTCAAGATCCTCTCGAACATGGACATCGCCGAGAAGCGCCTGCCCCAGGACGGCCGGATCAAGATGCGGGTCAAGCTCGAGAACGGCAAGCGCAAGGAAGTCGACATGCGCGTGTCCTCCCTGCCGACGCTGTTCGGGGAAAAGATCGTCGCCCGTATCCTGGACAAGGAGATGCTCAAGCTCGACCTGACCCAGCTCGGCTTCGAGGAGGAGTCCCTGGCCCACTTCAAGACGGCCATCGAGCGCCCCTGGGGGATCGTCCTGGTCACGGGGCCGACGGGGAGCGGCAAGACGAACACGCTCTATTCCGCCGTTTCCACCCTGAACACGCTGGACACGAACATCATGACGGCCGAGGACCCGGTCGAGTTCTACATTCCCGGCATCAACCAGGTCCAGGTCAAGGAAGAGATCGGGCTGACGTTCGCGTCCTGCCTGAGGACCTTCCTGCGCCAGGACCCGGACATCATGCTCGTCGGCGAGATGCGCGACTTCGAGACCGTGGACATCGCCATCAAGGCCGCCCTGACGGGCCACCTGGTCTTCTCCACCGTCCACACGAACGACGCGCCGAGCACGATCATCCGCCTGGTCAACATGAACGTCGAGCCGTTCCTGATCGCCGACTCGGTCATCTTGATCGCGGCCCAGAGGCTCATCCGCAGGGTCTGCAAAAAGTGCGCCCAGCCGCACAGGATCCCCGAGAAGGCCCTGCTCGACATGGGGTTCGAAAAGGACGAGTTCCGGGACCTGGACATCCTCAAGCCCAAGGGGTGCGAAGCCTGCAACAACACCGGCTACAAGGGCCGGATCGCCCTCTACGAGGTCATGCCCATCAACGACGACATCCGGGAGCTGATCCTGAACCGGGTCCAGTCGCGGGAGATCAAGAAGAAGGCCATCGACCAGGGGATGATCACGCTGCGCCGGAGCGGCCTGATCAAGATCAAGAACGGGATCACTTCCGTCGAGGAAGTGCTCCGCGAAACGGTCCGGGATTTCAGCTGACGCCCGGGGCGCCGGCCGTTGGGAGGACAACATGGCAAAGGCAATCCAGGAGTTTTTGAAGATCGCGGTGGACGCGGACGCGAGCGATCTCCACATCACGACCTACATCGCGCCGCGGATCCGCGTCCACGGCGCCCTCAAGTCCATCGACCACCCGCCTTTAAGCCCCATGGAAACGAAGGAGCTCGTCTACTCCATCCTGACGGACAAGCAAAAGAAGATCTTCGAGGAGAAGCTGGAGCTCGACTTTTCCTTCGGGATGAAGGACCTGGGGCGCTTCCGGGTGAACGTCTTCCAGCAGAGGGGCGCGGTCGCCGCCGCCTTCAGGCGCTTCCTGCCGTCGATGTGGAGCTTCGCCCAGCTCGGCATCCCGCAGAGGGTCGCCCAGCTGTGCTTCCTGCCGCGCGGGCTCGTCCTCGTCACGGGCCCGACCGGATGCGGCAAGTCCACGTCCCTGGCCTGCATGATCGAGCACATCAACAGCGAGAGGGACGTCCACATCGTGACGGTCGAGGACCCCATCGAGTACTACTTCAACTCCCGGAAATCCATCGTCAACCAGAGGGAGCTATTCTCGGACACCTATTCGTACGCGAACGCCCTCCGGGCCGTCCTGCGCGAGGACCCGGACGTCGTGCTGGTCGGCGAGATGAGGGACTTCGAGACGGTCGAGGCGACCCTGCGCATCGCGGAAACGGGTCATCTGACCTTTTCGACGCTCCATACAAACTCGGCCGTCGAGTCCATCAACCGCATCATCGACGTTTTCCCCTCCCAGTATCAGTCCCAGGTCCGGATCATCCTGTCCATGAGTTTGGAGGCCGTCCTGACCCAGGCCCTGCTCCCCAAGGCCGACGGGACGGGCCGGGTCCTGGCCATGGAGATCATGATCCCGAACGCCGCCATCCGGAACCTCATCCGGGAGAATAAGATCCACCAGATCTATTCGACCATGCAGATGGGCCAGGAGAAGTTCGGCATGCAGACCTTCAACCAGTCCCTGGCGAGCCTCTACTCCCGGAAGCAGATCACCTATGACATGGCGATGAGCGTCACGTCCTTCCCGGAGGAGCTGACGGACATCATCCAGAGGAAGGAAGGGCTGAGGCCGGAGGCGGGGAAGAGGGCGTCCGGGCCGTCGAAGAAGTGAGAAAGCCGGAAGCGCGAGCATGATCGGAGCGAGGTGACACATGGCCGTTTACACGTGGAAGGGCAAGAACAGGTACGGGGACGTCGTCGGGGGGGATCGCGTCGGCGCCTCCGTGGACGAGGTGGCCCGGAGCCTGCAGAAAGAGCAGGTCACGATCATCAGCGTCGCGCCGAAAAAAATTGCGCCTTCTATCCCGTTCCTGAAACGGGAAAAGGTCCGGCTGAAAGAGCTGGCCGTCTACAGCCGCCAGCTTTCGGTCCTCATCGACGCCGAACTGCCGCTCATCCAGAGCCTGACCATCCTGGCCGAACAGCAGAAGAACAAGTATTTCAAGAAGGTCATCAACACCATCAAGGACGACGTCGAGGCGGGCTCGACGCTCAACCAGGCCAAAAGAAAACACCCCAAGGTCTTCGACGACCTCTACTGCAACCTCGTCGGCTCGGGCGAGCAGAGCGGCTCGCTCGACGTCATGCTCCGGCGGCTGGCCGAATACATCGAAAAGACCGTGAAATTGCGGTCCCAGGTCCGGCAGGCCATGATCTATCCGGTGGCCATCATTATCTTCGCCGTCATCGTCGCGATATTCCTCCTCTGGAAGGTCATCCCGGTCTTCGCGTCGATCTTTATCGAGCTGGGCGCGGACCTTCCCCTCCTGACGGCCGTCGTCGTTAAAATGAGCAACTTCGTCCAGAGTTACATCATATTTATTGTCCTGGGCATTATCGCCTTCGTCCTCCTGTTCCGCTACTACCGGAAGACCCCCCAAGGGCGGTGGACCGTCGACCGCATGCTTCTCAAGCTCCCCCTGTTCGGGAAACTCCTCAACAAGGTCGCCATTTCCAGGCTGACCCGGACGATGGCGACGCTCATCTCGGGCGGCGTGCCCATGCTCGAAAGCTTGAAGATCACGTCCTCGACGGCCGGAAACGTCCTCATCGAGAAGCAGATCATGGAGACGCGAAGGCTGGTCTCCGAAGGGAAGACCCTGCACGACGCGTTCAAGGAGGCCGGGAATTTTCCTCTCATGCTGACACAGATGGTGAACGTGGGCGAGGCGACGGGGACTCTCGACGAGATGCTCACGAAGCTGGCCAACTTCTATGACGACGAGGTCGAGACCTCCGTGGCCGCCTTGCTGTCCATCATGGAGCCGGTCCTCCTCATTTGCGTCGGGGGGCTGGTCGGAAGCCTCGTTGTTTCCATGTATCTCCCGATCTTCAGCTTGATGCAGAAATTTTAGACCGGGCCGTTCTCTCCGGAAAAATCGCCATGACGCATGAAAAAGTCGAGCGCAAAGACGTTTTCTGGTACATCATCCTGCGCCTGATCATCCTCACTTCGATCCTCGTCTCCGCCGTCATCATCCAGTTCGCCGGGGCGCCGGTCTTTCCCATCGTCCCCATCTTTTACCTCATCCTCGTGTCCTACCTGGTGTCCGCGATCTTTCTCCTCTTCTACGCCTGGGGAAAGCATTACGGCTTCCAGGCCTATCTGCAGATCATCTTCGACCTTTTGCTCATCACGGCCTTCGTTTACATCTCGGGCGGGATCACGAGCTCGACCTATTTTCTCTATGTCTTCGCCGTCATCGCCGCGAGCCTGGTCGTCTCCGCGCGGGCGGCCTTTCTGGCCGCCTCGCTTTCGGCCATTCTCTTCGGGCTCCTTGTCGACGGCACGTACTTCCGCCTCATTCCCTATTTCAGTCCCGAGCACGCGGTACGCCTTTCCCTGGGGTCCGTCCTGTTCACGATGTTCATCGCCTGGGGAACGTTCTTCGTCATCGCCTTCCTGATGAACTACCTGTCAGGGAACCTGAAAAAGACGCGCGAGGCGCTCCGGCAGGCCCAGAAGGAACTGATCATCAAGGAGCGGCTGGCCGAAGCCGGCCGTATTTCGGCGACCCTCGCCCACGAGATCCGGAACCCCCTGGCGGCCATCTCCGGATCGGTCCAGGTCCTGAAGAACGACCTCGGGCTCGACGGGGAGCAGAAAGAGCTCATGGACATCGTGGTCAAGGAGTCCGATCGGGTCTCCCAGTCCATCGACCATTTCCTGGACTTCGCTTCTCCCGTGAAGCCTGTCTTTTCGGAAATCGACCTTTCCGGCCTCCTCGACGAGACCCTGAAGATGCTCCGCGGGAGTGGAGAGCTCAACGGAACGATCCTTGTCAAGGGAAATTACGCCGAATCCGGGGTCCGGCTCTTCGCCAGCGCCAACCAGTTCAAGCAGGTCTTCTGGAACCTGGCCAAGAATGCCATCAAGGCCATGCCCAACGGCGGAGAACTGGCCGTCGATCTCCGGGCGGAGAAAAAGAGCGTCAAGATCGCGTTTACCGACACCGGCACGGGCATGACGGACGAAGACAAGGCCCATATCTTCGAGCCCTTCTATTCGGGCTTCGAAAACGGCCGGGGCTTGGGCATGGCCAACGTCCACCGTATCGTGGACGACTACGAGGGGACCATTGAGGTCCGCTCCGAGCTCGATAAAGGCACCGAGATCCTTATCACTCTGCCGTTAAGAAAGATATAGCGATGGAAAATATACTCATCGTCGATGACGAAAAGAGCCTCCTCGATCTCCTGGCCGTCGTCTTTAAGAAGGAAGGCTACTCGGTCAAGACCGCGATCTCCGGCCCCAAGGCCAGGGAGATCCTGGAAAAAGAGGACGTCGACCTTGTCATCACCGACATCAAGATGCCCCAGATGTCCGGGATGGACGTCCTGAAATTCGTCAAGGACAGGAACGACGAGACCCCGGTCATCATGATCACCGCCTACGGCAGCGTCAAGCAGGCCGTGGACGCCCTGAAGGCCGGCGCCCTGGACTACGTCGTCAAGCCGTTCGACGTCGAGGAGCTGAAGATCCTCGTCGCCAGGGGCCTGGAGAAGCGCCGCTTGAAAGAGGAGAACATCCTCCTCAAAAGGGACCTCAGGGATAAATACAGCTTCGAGAAGATGATCGGCAAGAGCCTGGCCATGCAGGAGATCTATACGCTCATCGAAAAGGTCGCGACGACCGATTCCACCGTCCTCATTACGGGCGAGAGCGGAACGGGGAAGGAGATGGCCGCCCGGGCCGTCCACGCCCAGAGCCGTCGCCGCGACGGTCCGTTCGTCTCCATCAACTGCGCCGCCCTGCCCGAGAATCTCCTCGAGAGCGAGCTCTTCGGCCACGCTAAGGGCTCCTTCACCGGCGCCATCGCCGACAAAAAGGGCATGTTCGAGGCGGCCGGACGGGGGACCATCTTTCTCGACGAGGTCGGGGAGATGTCTCCCTGGACCCAGGTCAAGCTCCTCCGGGCCATCCAGGAGCGCACGGTCCGTCGGGTGGGGGGGACGGAGGAGATCCTCATAGACGTCCGCATCATAGCCGCCACGAACCAGGACCTCAAAAAGAGGATCCAGGAAGGAAAGTTCCGGGAAGAGCTGTTCTACCGGCTGAACGTCATCTCCTTTGAGATGCCGCCCCTGAGAAAACGCATCGAGGACCTCCCGATCCTTGTCTCCCATTTCCTCCAGAAGTATTGCGATAAGCTCGGCAAGCCCATGAAACGCATGACGCCGGAGGTTATCGGCTTGTTCGAGGAGTATTCCTGGCCCGGGAACATCCGCGAGCTGGAGAACGTCGTCGAGCGGGTCGTGGCCGTCGAGGACCGGGAGACCATCACGGCGGGCTGCCTGCCCAGGGAGATCATTTCTCCTCAGATGAAGGAAGAGACCCAGCTCTTCCTCCAGCCGGGCTTCAGCCTGACAGCGCACATTGACGACCTCACGAAAAAATACGTCAACCAGGCGCTCTTGACGACGGGCGGGAACCTCAGGCAGGCCGTCCCTCTTCTGGGCATCTCCTACCGGACCCTGCGCTACCTCATCGACAAGTATGAGCTGAAGAATATCCGGAAAGAAGAGAGGAACGGGGAGAACGCGGCGCGGAAAGATGCGGAGAGAGGATGACACAAATTGTCATAGAATGGCGTAAATCGTCATTCTCTCCCCTGCCCATGAAATTGGCTCTCCTCTAACATCTTTATTATCAACACAAAAAAACTGTGCCGATGTTGGCACGCATCTTGCTTACTATTAAGGTTCACGAGAATTTAAAAACACCTTGAGTGGTGGGAAAAAACCAACAAGGAAAAAGGAGAAAAAGAATGTTAAAGAAGATGAGAGGATTCACCCTCATCGAGCTTCTGATCGTCGTCGCGATCATCGGCATCCTGGCGGCTCTTCTGATCCCGAACGCCCTCGAGGCCATTCAGAAGGCCAAGCAGAAATCGGCCATGAAGGAGATAGTGACCATGGCCACCGCCTGCGCGGATTACATGACGGACCACGGCGATTTTTCCACCCTCGTGCAGAATGGGCCTCTAGTGCTCGCTAACCCGTTCATGGTTGCGATGTCAAGTTTCTACATCAAAATCATACCCGTCAACGACCCCTGGAACAATCCTTACAATATCTACTTGGGCGAAGCCGCCGTTGAGGGAGCCGTCACTGACGGAAATGTAGACGAGATCGGCGAAGATGATTTTGTTGTTGAGTCCCGGGGAAGGAACAAGACGCCGGGACCAATGGGCGTAGCTGATTGGCTTGCCGCTACTCCTGAAGCCACAAGGTACAACGTCAGTGCTATGGTCGATTTCAACAACGACCTCGTGAATTGGAACGGCAGTTGGATCTGCGGGCCTTCGACGACACTTGTCGCAGCCAGCTGATCTTAGGATCCGATCCTAACGCATTTTTTAAGGGGCGGCGGCTTCGCCGCCCCTTTTTTTATGGTTCCATGTTTTTGTGAGCCTTCCCTTTTCGCTCACAGATTTACCCCCTGTTGAGCGCTTCCCGCTAAATGCCCGGGGCGATGAAAGTCGCCCCTCTCCCCCCGACCCCCAGGAACCAGTCCCGGCGGTTCCCCCCGCCGTTAACGGCGGGGCCCCCCTCCGCTACGGGGGGCTTCAGGGCGACCTTCATCGCCGCTGAGGCTTTCATGCGATCTTTCTTCGAGCTTTGGCCCACATGATTGTTGCGTTATAATACATTTGTTTTGAACATTCTCACGCAACAGCCCTCCACCCCCCCGAATACAAACCCCGACTTGGCCAATCTCATTAACCGCTTGACCTCCTTCTTCCTACCTGGCGGCGGGTGCCCCTATTACAAGGGACGCGATTCTTCCGCCGAGCCGACATTCCTCGCCGCGCTCGCCATCTTCGCCTCCGGCGCCCCGGCCGAACGCGCCAAACCTCTTCTCCCCTGGGCTATAACTCTTCAAAACATGGACGGGTCGGTCAGCGTAAATCCAGGGCACCGCGGCCAGGGGCTCTGGCTGACGGCCCAGGCGGCCATTGTTTTCCACCATTACGGGCTCAAGGAGAATCTGAAGCGGGCCCTTGATTTCCTCCTCTCGCTGAGGTCCGTGACCGTGGCGAACGACCCCCGGCTCAAGCAGGACAACACCCTGGCCGGCTGGCCCTGGGTCCCGGGCACGTTCGGCTGGGTGGAGCCGACGGCCTGGTCGCTTATCGCCCTCCATCTCTCCGGCCAGGCCGGGCATCCCCGGGCTGTCGAAGGCCGGAAGTTGCTTTTGGACCGCCGGATCCCCTCGGGGGGCTGGAATTATGGCAACCCGAATCTGGACGATAAGGAATTGCTCCCTTTCTGGGACACGACCGGGCTTGCCCTTACCGCCCTCTGCGGTCATACAGAGGTCGCTCAGATCCGCCCGAGCCTCGACTTGGTGGAGAAAAGGCAGGACAAGATCGAATCCCTTTGCGGACTCGCCTGGGCCGTCATCTGCCTTCAAGCGTATGGAAGGGATGCCGGCCGGTCGAGAACGCGGCTTCGGAACGTCATGGGATCTCTGGCCGAGGAAGATCTCCACTTGGGAAATTTCGCCCTGGGCCTGATCGCTCTTTCCGGAAAAAAGGTGTTCACCGCATGAAAAGGCGCCAATTCCTGAAGGATGCGACCCTGTTGGCCAACGCGGTTGCGCTCTCCGGAATCGCCCAGAACGTTCCTCCGGAGCCTTGCCCCGTGACGCTCCTGGCGATGCCCGATTACGGCCGGGATCTCTCGCGCGAAATCGCCACAATCATGTCGGGAGACGGCCTGAAGCTCCAAGGCAAAAAGGTCCTCCTCAAGCCGAATTTCGTCGAGGCCCATCTCGAACGTCCCATCAACACCCACATTGCCGTCATTGCTAGCGCGGCCCATGCCTGCCTTCGCCTAGGCGCGGCCGAAGTCATTGTCGGCGAGGCTTCCGGCCACCGGCGCGACCCGTGGTTTTCGGTCCTCAATCCTTCGCTCAGGAGCATTCTTGAAAAAAGGGTCAAGTGTGTTGACTTGAACCACGGGGATGCCGTCTCCGTCACGAACGCGGGCCGGAGGACGGGGCTCCCGGTCTTTTATGTCGCCAAGCCCGTCGCCGGGGCAGATATCCTGATCAGCATGCCGAAAATGAAAACCCACCATTGGATGGCCGTGACGCTCTGCCTGAAGAACCTCTTCGGGATTCTCCCGGGGGTCTATTACGGCTGGCCAAAGAACCTTCTCCACTTCCGGGGGATCGACAATTCCATCCTGGACCTGGCCCAGACGATCAAGGTCCATTACAACATCATCGACGGCGTCGTCGGGATGGAGGGGGACGGGCCGATCATGGGAAAGGCGAAGTCCGTCGGAACCCTGGTCCTGAGCCCCTTCCCCCTGGCCGCCGACGCAATGGCCGCCCGCCTCATGGGGTTCGATCCTCAGCGAATCCCTTATCTCTTCCAGGCCGGCCGGTTCCTCCCGGGACTGAAGCAGCAGGACGTCGTCATTCGTGGGGAGAAGCCCGCACGACTCGCGGCGCAATTCGATTGTCGGGAAGAGTTCAGAGGGATGCGCGGCGGGCCTTTCTTTTAGACCGGATCGAAAAGGCGATCAAGCCGCTGAGGGTGAGACCCAAAGAGATCAGGCTTACGGCTGCTCCCCATAAAAAGCTCGCCGGAAGATACCGCAAGACGATCTCGTGGCGACCGGACGGAACCACGACTCCCTTGGAGAAGATATTAGACTCGATTACGTCCGATCCTAGACGGCAAGGTCGATAAGCGCCCAGCCCAGGACCCGGCCTTGTCACTCCCGGGGGCGATTGTTTTTCTGTATCTCCCTTATGGATTGGGTGGTCTGATCAAATGAACTTTTATCAAGAGGAATAAAATCGTAGGGGTGTCCCCAAGTCGAGAAATAGCTTTTGTCTTCCAACAGGTTCATGTTCGTCCCCAGGATATGGTTCATGAGGATAATAAAACTATTGATGGGGGAGATGTCAGGATAGAAGTCGTGATAGTCTCCTCCCGGAAGATAAACGGCGTTAAGTATGGCCATGACTTCTTTATTGTAGGTGGCCGTTGGGTTTTCCATGTCGGTTAGAGCCCTAGGGCCATGATCGCTTTGCAAAATAATGATCGGAGCGGGCGACGTTGCCAGAATGCTGTCTATCGCAACTTTGATTTTCTCGTTGACAACGGACAGCTGGTCCCTGTAGCTCTTAATGTAACTTTGGATACTAACCTCCTCGGTCCCATGCAGATAGCTTCCGTCCCGTATCAAATAAAAACCGGGGGGATCGATCTCTTCCCCATCTTTGCCGAAAACAAAAGGCGGATGGGGAGCCATGATATGCGCCAGGATAAAGAACGGAGTTTTCTTGAAGCTGAAATTCGAAAGCCTTCGGAAAGCGCCAAGAATGCGGTTTCGGTGGATCGTGTATGGAGATATTTTGGGGAGGAGTTTTAATAATAGGGGCAGAGGCGTTGTGTTTATGAGGACGTTTTGAAACTCCGAGGGGGATCTCATGAAATGGATATAAAGATCGGAATTACGGATCTCTGTCCCGGAATAACCTGATTCAAAAGAGACCAGCGAGTATCCCTGACTTTTCAAAAGCTGGATCACCCGGCTGTGTCGAATCATTTGAACCAGAGGCCGCCGGTCGTTAGACTGAGAACCCCATTGATCGGTTAGTTCGTTCAGGTAGGAAAGGTTTAAGGTGGCGGCTAGAGAGAGGTAGGTTTGGCAATAATTCGAATAACTTCGCGATGCGACATAAAAGCCCTTTTGCTCCAGATAACTGACAAAAGGGGTATTGTCAAATTCATAAAGTCCAGAAAGAACATCAGCCCGGGCATAACCGTCCATGACGATAAAATAAATATTCGGATAAGGTCCGATCTTTGCTGGGATGCTGATATTTCCCCTGGAAAGGGAGCTGCGCCTGTGGGTAAGAACCCGCACGCCGGAGATCAAGTTGATCGCAATAAGGGCAAGAGAGACAATGTTGAGGAATCTCGTCAGGCCGGCGAAGTTTTTTCGCGATCTGATCACAAGAAGGAAGCAGATCGCGATCATGATCATAGTGCCGTATAGGATCGTCTCGCCAAGTATCCATGCCGTCCAGGGATTCAGTATTCCTATGACATGCCCAAACGAAAAGAACCAGAAAAGAAACAAGGAGACAAGCACTCCGGCTTTGTCGCCGTTTCTAATCAGGAATTTAAAGGAAAAAAACAGGACAAGCGTGCCCGCAAACGAAAGGCCGGAAGGGAGAGCCATCTCTCCGATGGGGATCGAGATTGTCCTGGCGTTATAAGCGAAAAGAGCCACGATGGGGAATATTGCGAAGAAAAACGGGTGGATGATGGCCGGCTTTTTCAAAGAGGGCTCACTCCTTTCGTCGTAATGATAATCATGTGTGGCGGGTTCGCTTTCGTCCCTTTGGCTGGATCGGCCACCCGTCAATTCTATTTGTCTGCGGTCGATATTGTCAACAGAATAGGGGTGCAAGCGTCTCCCGGACGCTCTCGTCCAAGCTTTTGTGTTATAATTTTGAGGATCATGCGCGCGTCGTTCCTGCTCCTCATTTACACCCTCATCGTCATCTTTGTCGCGCCCGTCCTCCTCGTCTGCTGGGTCCTGGGGCTCCGGGGGAAGCTCATGGCTATCGGTAAATGGGCCATGCGCGTCGGGCGGCGCGTTCTCGGCATCGACGTCGAGGTCGGCGGCCTCGAGCGATTCGACCATAAGGCCTCTTATGTCTTCATGCCCAACCACGAGAGCTTCCTCGACGGGCCGATGATGGTCATGGTCATCCCGCAGTCCGTCCGGG
>Ga0315284_10006746_pt1 | contig 16364 bp, 23 predicted proteins | sample YL17G09_16_MG_FD_203696 | JGI IMG/M metagenome (GOLD analysis project Ga0315284, IMG submission 203696) | Sediment microbial communities from Yellowstone Lake, YNP, Wyoming, USA - YL17G09_16 | ecosystem: Environmental > Aquatic > Freshwater > Lake > Sediment | place: USA: Wyoming | collected... | reverse complement strand
ATCTACGAAGAGATGTAGTGAATTGAAGCACAGCAACAATCATTTAAATGATTTAATAAATGTATATTTAAAGGACTATTCGGACAAAACAAGACTTTTCGGACTGAGCCTATAATATACTTTAAAACCCTATAACCCTAGAAATAGCATTATTTTTTATTTTTAATTAAATGTTTTCCAAATTCTTTAATAGTTTTTTTACTTCTTAAATCTAAATAAATTTCTTTTTTTGCATTATCTTTATAAAATTTTCCTCTAATTTCTTGTAATATTTTTAATATATTATTAAATCGTTCTGCCTTTTTTTTATCTTCTTCTATTCTAGTATCATTCTCATCATCATATAATTCCGCGTCATTATAAAACCAAAAACTTTGTCTAGGTGTAGTTAAACCATTATTGCTAGGTAAGGGATTTATAGCATTATTACCTGCATAGTTTAAATAAGTAGTTTCAATTAAACCTAATGATAATAATTTATCTATATGTGGTTTTAATGATTTATGGTTTATATTTAATTTTTCCGCTACTTCTAAAACAGGATATCCCCCCTCGTGTGTAACTCGGTTAGGTTTATCTAAAAATTCTAAAATCTGTAAATCTATACTATCAAAATAAATATATGCCCTATTTCCAACTCCACGCTTTTTAACCATAGATTAAATAATAACATAAACCTTTTAAATATTGTGTTTCAAACACTATAATCTTTTAAATTACTTTTTCTTCTTCGGCTAATTGTTTAGCATAACCAACCATATTTTTATCAATCAAATAACGTGCTAGAAATTTCTTAAATACATCATCTTCTAACAATACTTTCATAACTTTATTTAAACTAACATATTTTTGCGTCTTTTTATCTAGTGTTAAAGCTTTCTCGCTTGCTAGCGCTAAACCGCAGTTTTCACACATAGTTAAGGTTTTTCTATTCAACCAATTACAACGCCAACACTTAACTAACTCTTCTTTTTGTTCTTCTTTTTTAATTCCATAAATCTTATTCATAGAATTAGTAACATCTCTACCGCTTAAATGCACGTATGTGCCCGCCTCTTTACTACCCTGTGTCCAACCCGCGAAATTTTTTAATTCACTTTCTGTTAATTTTGTAGCTAAATAAGTTAAACGGCTATGTCTAAAATTATGCGGATTTAATTTTTTAGTTATATTAACTTTTTCGCCCGCACGTTGTAAAATATCTGTGGCTCTTCTAACTGAAATAAAACCGCCATAATTATATTTTGGTTTTTTATTCTTAATTTTGTTATAATTCTTTAAATTTGCTAGTGTTTTTGTTGTGCCTATATTAATCCAAACATACGCCTCTTTATCGTCTTTATTGCCGTGTGCGTCTAGCCAATTCTGTAATAACTTGCTACACTCAACAATAGGTATAACTCGCGTGCCTGTTTTTCCATAAACGTTTATTTCAGTTACATAATCTTTAAACTTAATATGTTTAATTTTTAAATTAATAATTTCACCAATTCTACACCCACTATAATACAACACACCAATAAATGCTTTATCTCGCGGATTATCTGCAACACTTATAATTTTTTCAACCTCTTCGGGCGTTAAAATATTTTCAACACGTTTAATCTTGTTTTCTTTTTCCCCTTGTTTGTTATATTTTGTAGCTCTCAACCAACCAACCAATTCCTTATTATCAAAATAACTACCCCACAATTTTTTAATAGTTATTATAAAAATACCTCTACTGCCCGAATTTGTATATTTTTCTATAATTTTTTCTAGCAAATCTTCTATATCTTTTTTTGTAGCACTTTTAAAATCTTTTTTAAATAATCTACCAATTATTTTTAATCTGCCTAGATATATTGTTAATCTCGCTTTTCCTAACCCTTGATTATTACAATAACTTATAAAATCTTTAATGTGTTGTTTATTTACTGCAATAATATTTTTATCTTCTTCTACTGCTTTTAAATTGTGTTGTATAAGCTCGCTAAAATGATATAGTTTATCTGCATTACTTGTATCAGTTAGTTTTAATTTATTTTTCATAATATTAACTAATATTATGGGCTTTTTAAATATTTGGTAATTAAAATACAACGCCCCCGCCGAAATTAAACTTTAAATTGCTATGCTTTTACATATTGAATATTTAATAAAATAATCTAATTAAATAAGAAATATTGTGTTTATTTCAAAATTCCCGACGTGAAAAATAAACTTTGTATTTTAATAACACATCACTACTATAAATATCTTTTCTTTATCTTTTCCCTAGAATAGCATTTAAACACGTAAAACAAGCTCTACAACGCGTTTAATAGCTCTTATCATATCCCAACACCATAACCATATTTCTAATATAATCGTTCGGAGAATAGTTTAACTTATAGTAATAATAAAGGCGTCATATTCGTTCGGGTTAATATCCTCTCTAAAAAATACCGAAAAAAACTAACTAAAACTAACTAGTTTTAGGTATTAATACCTAAAACTAACTATTTCTACCTAAAACTAACTAGTTTTTTATTTAACAAGAATTAAAGCAAAAGCTAACCAAAATCTCAAAAAATTAGAATAAAAATAATCTCACGTAACCAAAAGCTAAATTCTTTACTCTCTTCACCGAACATTTTTAATACAACAAACTCGCTCATATCAATTTTATTAACTAGCTTAATTACAATTAAAAGCAACTTACCCAGTTTTTTTATATAATTCTGCTTCTTCTTGAGCATATTGAACTGCTTGTTTGTGAGAAATTGTTGGAGGTTCATAATCCTTTGGAACAAAAACATCTTGTCTTGGAATATAATAATAAACTGCTGTTGCTATTGATAATATTAACAATCCAATTAAAACAAATGTTAATAGTTTCATTTTTTTATAACTCCAAAATAAATGGGTTTATTTCTTCGGACGATTATAACTTTATCACCAAATTTTACAATATCATTTATTTTTTTTAATGGGTTTTTGTTTTTCATTAGTATTAACTTTGAATAATTGTTTAACTATTTGTTCTGGTTGAAGAATGATTCTGCTTCTTGGAATTAGAATATAATTTGTTTTTTTGTTTTTCATAAAAAAGAATTAGAAATATCTCTATTTAAATGAAACATTACAAGAAGTCACTTCGTAACTATCTTTAAAGGTAGTTCTTTATTCTGCAAAATTAACTGGCTTAATAATTCAATAGACATTCGCCTAAACTCTGCTTCACTAACAGGGAAAAGATTTTTAGAATTATATTTTAATATTGCAGATTTCATATTGCTTAAAGTTTTCTCATCAATTTTTAGTGAGCCGATTGTTTTCATTTTAAAAAAGGAAGTCCTTATTTGTTATCTGAATTTGCTTTAAATTTATACACACGATTATAATAACCCTTTTTTGTTCTTGGCTTTTTATCCCTTGAACCTTTTGGACGACCTATTCCTATAATCTTTTTTCCTGTAAGTCTTTGAATAGCATAACCTTCTTTCTCTATCTTTTCTTTTTGGGATTGCATACCCAGTTTAACTTTTTTAGAAAGATTAACAGAATAAAGGTTTGCAAAGTAAAGCCATAAACCCTTAAAACAAAACCACATCATAGGATTATCTGAATCAAGATTCTCCTGTAAAGAAATAAATCTGCACTTACAATCTATAATATGATTTAACATCTTCTCTGTAAGACTTGGTGTTTGTCTTGAGAACCTATCCATAGAATAAACAATAACAACATCATAAACTCTTTGTGCTATTAAGTCAAGAATGTTCTGGAGTTCTTGAGGAATACCTTTAGAACCTGACCCATAGTAAGACATAACCTCATAAGCCCATCCTTGCTTATTACAATACTCAACACAGGGTTTTATTTGTAATGAAACATCTTGTCTATTCTCATCTGTTGAACATCTACATATTATTATTGCTTTCATTTTATTATTATAAAAGAGGGATTACTCCCTCTTATCGTTCAACTTGATTAATGCAGGAACTATTTCTGAAATTAAACAATTATCTGAATGCACTACATTGTATGCATCAAAAAAATAAAGTTCTCCTGTCTGTCTATCAAGATATATGGTTGGGTTATTTGTTGGACTCAAATTTGCTTTAGGCAAATCTGGGTAAGTAATTGTTGTTGTAATAACCCCATCATCCGATTTTTCTGTTGTCATTTTTATACCTCCCTGATTTAATTGACTGAAAATCCTCAATTAGTCACCCACACTTTTTGCAGTAAAAATATTTTAAATATCTGTCAAAGATTATCTTCTTTGCTGAACAATAAGGACATTTTTGTTTTTTCATTGTGCCTGTGCCTCCTGTGGTAATTGTTTTTTATATTTAAAATTTGGATTTAGTTCTTTGAGCATTGCATAAAACTTTATTATGTTTCCATCTGCATTACATCCAGCACCAAAACAATGAAACCTGCCTGGACTTTCATAAAGCATTAATGATGGTGTGCCTCCTGTTTTATCATCGTGGAAAGGACAGAAACACTTATTGCTTTTAATGTTTAAACCAAATTGTCTGGCTATATCTACAATAGAAATCTTTTGTATTATTCTTGCTGTAATGCCTGAACCTTTTACATTTGGTTTATATTCTGTTGAGATTATGTAAGTTGGTGAAGCATTTACATCATTCCAAGTTACAGCATTAAAAATGGAACTATCACAGAAGTTTTGATAATTTTCATTTACAACTGCAATAAGTTTCTTTTCTGTTTTGTATTTGAAATGTGGTTTGTTTTCTTCTGCAACCAGATGGTCAGGAATACATAAAGTAAAATCAACCTTACTTAATCCCTCTGGCTCAAAACCTAACATCTCTGTAACAAGTGTCATATATTTCTTTATTAAAAGTTCTTTGTAGAGTTTGTTTTGTTCTTTAGGCAGTTCTGCTATGTGTGGAATATTTTTAATATGCCCGTGATAAGATTTCTGTCCTTCGGCTTTGTAAATTTCAATTTTATAGCCATCCAGAGAAAACATCTGTCCTATCCTTAATATTCCTAAATCCCCTTCTCCCCTAATATCACAATCCAATACAACCTCATCTCTGGCTATAGGTCTTAAGTTATTCTTTTTTTTATAACAATCATAGCAGATTGTCTGGTCATCCCTTATTTCTGTACCACATTTACATTTTTTCATCAGATACCCCCTGCTTAGAATATTCGTCATATTCATCATTTCCATCATATTCGTCATATTTTTTTATTTCTTGATTATTTTTATTAGAATATTCATCATTATTCATCATACATTCATCATTATTTTTACTATCATTTATAGGTAATTCTGACGAATATGATGGTTCTGACGAAAAATCAGAGGTTATTGGTGTTATTATTTCATCAAAGATGGATTTTGTAATTTCATAATAAGAGCCTCTCATGTCTTTATTCCTTAAATCCTTAAAACCAAGCTTATCCAAATGAGTAGAAATTGTTTTATTATAACCATAATTTGTTGGTTCTTTCATTGCATAAACTGCATTGTATCTTTCTCTTACTAAATTAATATAAATTCTTTCAGATGTTGAAGTAAGAAGTAAATGGTTTAAGCAATCTAAAAATTTGTAATCGGATGTTCCTTCACTTAAATAATCTGCTTTTCTTTGTTTGGATATTTTTTCTGCAAATTGAATTATTTCTTTCATTAGATTATCATCAATAACAGATGCTAAAACAATCAATGGTTTCCAAAGTTGTAAATCTCTTTTTTTTAAATCAGTTTTTATATCAAAATTTTTGTAAGTTTCTAAAACAATTTTCCAATTTTGTAAAGCAAATAAATAACATTTATTTCGTATTTGTGACCATTTAACATTATCATAATCGTCTTCTGGGTCTTTTTCACCCCGTGAATCTTTGTCAGGGGCTTTGGTATGAATTTGTGTTATTGCCCTGCTTTCAGTCGCCCCATATAAACCATTAATAGAACTTATTCTTGTCGGAGAATAAACGTGATAGTGTTTAGTAATATATTGATTTCCAAATTTTTCTTGTCTCGGAACAACGCCATTTTTTGTATATGAAGAATTAATTAATTCAACCCTATTATCAGGTTCTAATCCTTCTTTAGTCCATTTGAATAACTTTTCTGCTTCATCTACATATTTAGTTGGTCTTAAACTTTCAGTTTCCCTGAATAAAGTAGATTCAGAAGGATTTGTCATTATTTCAGTAGCATTTAAAGTAATATAAGAACTTACAACCATACTCTTTGTTTTTGCAGTTCCCGATAAACCTCGTTCTTCTTTCAAAGGAAAAGCAGAAAACAACTGGTGAAAATAAGTTCCAATATCCCAAAGTGAATTTACATTATACCAATTCTTTTCTCGGTAAAATAAATAATAGTTATATTGATTTTTTATGTCTTCAAAAAGTTCTTTCCCAAAAATAATTGGAGGATTTTTATGAAGATAAGTATCAATGTCTTTTAATTCCCATCTTAAAATCATTTGATAAGGTATCTCCTCATATCTAATTTTATAATCGTTCATCATCCATTGAGAGACAACCAACCCTCTCTTATCAGAAGTAATTACAACAGGTCTCCAAACTTGCTTCTCTCCAATTTTATTTCCTTTTCTATCATTTATATCCTCCATTCTTGGAAGCAATAAACCAAACCCAAAATTATTACCATTTAATAAATGAGAAGAAAAAGTTTTTGTTTCTATAACCAGATTCTTATCAAAGATAAAAGTTTTCAAATCATTATTCTGCTTTTCAATTCCTGCTTCTTCGGCGAGTTCTTTTGTTACTTCTGAATATTCTTTTTCTTTTGGATATTCTTTTGGAATTGTTTCTCCTCTTTTAATCTTTTCAATTTCTTTTGTTGCTTCAATTATTTTTTTATCTTTTGTCATTTTCTTTGCTCCAATTTACTTTTTAAATAATACAAATCTTCTACTCTCCAAATTGTAGAACTATCAACACCAAAGAATCCTGCAATTTTCAATCTTAAATGATGAGGAGGAACTTCTATTCCATTGAAAATTCTTGAAATATATGCTTTGTCAATTCCAAGAGAATCAGCAACATTTTGCTGTATTAGTTTTTTAGTATCAAGAAGAACTTTAAATCTCTCATGGATTGGCTTAAAACAACCCATATCAACCTCTGTAGGCAAAAAAAAGTTATCACTTTTAGAATTGTCTTTCTCACCAGTAATTACAAGGTTTTTTAAATTAGAATCACCTATTTTTTCCATAGTGTAATAGCGCTATAAAAAGAGGGTTATTTTATATTGAGTATAGGTTGCCCTCTTATTTTTTTATTTCTTTTCGTCCTCCTTTGCTTTTTTATTTATCCATTGTTTCAATAAATCATTTAATATAGGACTTAATGCCTGACCAATTTGTAATTTTTTTCTTGCTTCTGCAACAACCTCCGAATCAAGTGATAAGGTGTAATTTTTGATTTTAGTCATAGTTATTAATACATATAAATACTTTATAAACATTTCTATTTTAATTCCTGTTTCAAGAGTTACAACACAATAAGTGTAACCTCGTCTTTCTCTGTGTTCAAATCTCGGGTTTAACTTTTGCTCACACTCTTTTAATCTAATCTCTTTAACAATTTGCGCTAATACAATTCTTTTTAAATCTTTATTATAAACACCAATTAAGCCCGGCTCTTGTTTATAATCTGTTTCAATATCATAATAGATTTTTGTAAATTTCTTATTGCCTTTATTCATTAAACCAAAATTACCATAATCATTTTTCGCGGGTTTTGGTATCTCGGGTTTAAATTCAACAACCATATTTTTATTTTCCAATTCTTTTTTAACAATCTCATTAACTTGTTTCAACTCTTCATTAAATTCATTTAACTTTTCCAAAGTAAGATTTATCTTATTCTCTTGTTGCTCTTTAACTATTTCTTCTTTAGAAGTTCCTGTTTCGTATTGTTCTCTTATTTGATTAAGCCAGTCATTCCAGATTTGAGTAATTCTTGACCTTGAAAGTTGATAGATGTTAGCAACTTCTTCGTGTTTCTTTCCATCTAATATTTCATTTACCGACGATATGTTAATTTTATCACTAAGTGATTTTTTTAACAATGGATTTCTTTGTATCCTGTTTGATATAGCAGATTGTCCAACGTGAAAAATTTTTGCTATTTGTTTTAAGCAAACATCTTTATCAATAATTTCTTTTTTATTTTTTCTAAATGTATCTAGCGCAACAGCGGTTAAATAATCTGCATACATATTAAAATCTCTTTTAATCCAATTAATCTCACAGCTCTCAAATTTTTTAATAAGCTCTTTAACTTCTAAATAAATTGGTTTTATAACTTCGCTATTAACAGAATACTCACCATTTAAACATTTAACCGCTATCTCACTATCAGAATAAATTTTAATATCTTTAATATTTAATTTCAAACTTTCAATAATTCCGTTTCTAATTGCTTTTAATTCGCCGTAATTATTAGTTACGTCTTTCTCAATTTCACAATTTTCTTTTAAAATATTACAATCAGGATTAACCAAACAATAAGCACTAGCTATAATTCCACGCCCGCCTTTTTTAACGTGCCCTACTATTCCATTATCACAAAATAAATAATTCATTTCAACACCCCAGAATAATCTAAATTAGAATTTTTACAAATCGTTACTTTTATTAATCTTAATTGTGCTATTTCTATTATCATTTTGTTTGGTTACGGAATGATAGCCGAATAGTTTAATGCTCTTCGGCTTTATTTTTTAATTATCTTTAAGTTTATAAAACCCCATAGTTATTTTTAGTTAAAACTAACTATTTCTAACTAGTTTATTTTTTTAACTAAAATAACCCAAATTATCAGCTTTAATTTTATTATTTCTTAATGTAATAAATTTTTGATTATGTTTAATTAAATCATTAACAACACTCTTACAATTATCTAAACTTTCTACATTACTTTCAACTTCAACATCACAGACAGACACTTTATTAATATGGGTTAATCTAATCTCTTGTTCATTAATAAGGTTACTAACTAAATCAATTAATTCTTTTTTGCTCATACTATTAATATTAGTTTTCATTTTCTTCTTTCCATTTACTAAATGTTTTTGTGTCATCTTTATAACCATATTCTAAATTTTCTAATTTAAATTCTAATTGTTTAATTAATGCAACTGCTTGCGTATAAGTAAGTTTAATGATTAATGTAATTGGTTTGTTTATCATTTTGGGCGCTTGTCTTTCCATTTACTTATACAATCTGTGCGGGTATCAAAACAAAATAAGAACATAGCCCACATATCTTTTAACTCCAACTCACCCTCACCATAAACCTCACCCGTATTTTTATCTTCAACTCTTAACGTTTCCTTAATTACTCTTGCACTCTTTGGGCGGTGATTAACACATATCCAACCCCTATTAATTAATGGCTTACCGCAACCGCTACACTTTAAGTTATCCCTATTAATAATATCTTGTAGCTTGGGTTTAAGTTCTTGCTCATACACATCAGGGCTACCTAATAAATAGGGATGTTCAACCGCCACATCAATAAACTTATTGCTGTTCTGTATTCTTATCTTCATTCTAATAAACCACCTATTCTACCATCACAATAGCGAAAAAATCCTACCTTATAAGTTAATTTAAATGCGCGCGTATGTGCTTTTAACGGTGAAATATGGTTAAAAATGGTTAAAACCCCTTTTCCTAGTATATTTTGTCTAGATAAACAATTATTCAACATTTTCTTTAAACTCCTCTAAACTATACCCTTTTTTTTCACTTAACATCTTGCTTTTATGTATTGCACTCATACTAACACCTAATATCTTGCTAGCTGTTTCATACTTATTATTTGCTAGCACTTTCATAACCCTTTCTTGTGTTGGTGTTAATGGCTTTCTTATAGCTATCTCTTGTTTCTGTTCGGCGGTTATACAATCACCACCATCATCATACTTTTTTAATCGTGCTGAAATGTTTTTATTTAATCTCGTTGTAAATTCTAATTTTTTTTGCTCATATTGTTCTATTAACTTTTGGCTTGGCTTTGGAATATCCCAATAAAATAATTTATGTTGTTTATTAACTCCATTAATATCTTTAAAAACTACTACAAGCTGTTTTCTATATGGCTCGGTTTTAAAATCAGAATATTCTATGTATCTAGGTTTTAATCTACACGTTTGCGCATTCTTATTTATATTCATAGTTTCAATTCGCACGTGAAATAATTTTCTAGTGCTTTTATCTAATAAAGTTTCGTATGGCGTGCAAAAGAATAAACTTAAATTTCTGTGCCTAAATGTTGTTAAAAGAAAATTAAAAACTTTATTTGCCTCGCTTTGAAATTCCCTAGCGCCTATTGAAATTTGTGGCTCGTCAAAAATAACTTTACTACCTCGCTTTAATTTCCCGCTATTAATTAAATTCATTAATTCAGTTAAACTAAAAACAATATGTTCAATTCCAAAAGGCACACCATCAATTTTACTCATAATTTCACAAATACTTATACCACTCCACGTTTTTCCCGAGCCCGTTCGCCCGACGATAGAAATTAAATTATTTTGGTTTTTTTTCATAGTTCGCCCAACAAACCAACGCGCCCAACTATTAGATTTCGCTTTATCTCTATAAATTACAATAGGCGTAACCATTATTACTCCTCACCCTCACCTTTCTCTTCAACTATTTCCGAGCTGGTATCTTCACCAAAAACACTCTCTTTCAAATAATCATTTCTTTTCAAAAGTAAGTTTAAATTTCTAAATAAACTTCTATAAGCACATTTTTTTTGTGTGTAATATACACCCGCATAGTTATCTGAATAATCACGCGGGCTTAATTTTCTTTCTTGTTTATAATTTTCTTTGTTAATAATTATAAGTTCTTTCTCAAATTCTTTAATTTCATTAGTCATTTGCACATCATAAAAAGGAATTAAAACATCACTTAATACCTCTATTGAATTTCTATATAAACTAAAATTCTCACCATCCCGATTACTTCGCAAACTTAAATTAAGTATATTTTTAATGTGTGCTAGTATAATCTGTCTAAATTCTAATTTCTCATTCACAATAAAAGGTTTATCGTTTTCCATTTTTATTTTAAAATATTTTCTACTTTCACTTCTTTGGTTTGTATCATTCCCATTTTACCCTTCAAAATCTACGCCTTTATAGAAATCCAATCTTTCTGTTAATAAGGTTAATTCTTCAAGTATCTGTCTATAAATTTCTAATTCCTCAAAAAGATAATCTTGATAATAAGGAAGATCTGTTGAGAATGAATCTTGTCTTATAATAATCCCCTTGTTAAAATAATAATTTTTTTGTGATTGATTTAATTTCTCAAACCAAGTCCATTGTTCTTTTATTAATTCTTTTTTTCTTGTATTTATTTTATCAATCAATATCTTGATTTTTTCTCTTGCCTCTTTGTCAAAATCACAAATCATAATCATCTTCGCTGTTCTTACAGATTCAATAAATGCTTTTCTTATATCCTGCCTGTAAGTTAATTTTGTCCTCCCTTTCATATCTTTTTCTGTCAAGAAAATTCCCTGCGTTTGTTCTATTGTTCCATATTCAACACATTTTTTCATTGCTTGCATAACAAGTGATTGATGTGAAAATGTCTGCTCTTTTTGTCCTCCATAACTTTCTGTATCTCCAATTTGAATATTATCATCTTCATCATCCATAATTTTATAAGAATAATAAGATTTATAAATATTACTTCTTTAATTTAAATTAGGAGGGAAGATGAGAAGATGAAATTATTTAGATTCATTAAAGAGTTTTGGAAAGAAAATAAAGTTAATTATATTATTTCAGTATTTTTAATTAGTTTTGGAAGTGTGATTATTTATGCAAAAAGAAGTCATAATAATTTTCCTTTATTTGACTTTTTATTAAGCATTCCAGTATTATGTAGTTTATTATTTCTTTTGAGTTTAGGTCTTGCATTATTTTTATTTTGGGGGAATTTTGAAAAATGGGAATAGTTAGTAAATCAAAAAGCATAATTTCAAAAATTGTTGTAACAGCTAAAAAAATTGGTCCAGCAATTCAGCAAGGGGGAACTTATGGAGAAACAACAAATGTTGGTGGGAAAGAAGTAAAACCTACTGGTCCAACAGTTACGACAACTGGAACAACAACACCATCTAAAAATGTTGTAACAACTATAACTAAAGGTGGTGGTGGTTCTTCTGGAACAACTGGTGGCGGTGGAGGTTTATTAATTCCATCTGGTTCAATAAAAGAACAAGGATTAAAAGAGCCAATTTATGATAGTGGTTTATTAATTCAACCATCAGAAAAAACTATTGCTCAACAAATAAAAACTGCTCCACCAAAAACTATTTCTCCCTATAATCCTAATTTAAAAGAAGATTATAAAAGCACAGGATTAACAGGATGGGAAGCAACAAAAGCATCTATAAAAAATATTCCTTCTGGATTTAAACAATCTGTTTCTGGACTTATTACAGAGGTTAGTCCTTCAGAAGGACTAAATTATATTTTTAGTCCATTTAAAAGATATGGAAAGCCAAAAGAAGAAAAAGAAATTATAATTCCAGAAATGCCTTGGAGAGGAACTAAAATTGAAAAAGGATTTTTACCTCTTGGTATGGAAGGATTTAAAGGAACTTATGGAGAACTTGCAGAAAAAAGAAGAATAGAATATGGAATTATAGAACCTACAGAAGAATTTGGATTTATTAAATTATCTTCTGATATACAAAAAAGATATGAAGAAGAATTAACTTTAAAGTATCAAGGAAAAATAGCTGTTGGAGAATTAACTCTTGAACAAGCACAAAAAAGATATGAAAAAGAATTTACAGAACTTTATGAAAAAGAATATAATTTAAAATCTCTTGAATTACAACAAGCATATTTAAGACAACCAAAAGATCTTCACGAAAGAACTGGTGCTAAAATTTCAAAGTATGCTCCTGCTGTTGTTGAAACTGGCGCGCTAATAGGGATTTCAAAGTATGCTCCTGCTGTTGGTGCTTCTGTTGTGTATGGTTATATTTTTGGAAGAGGTTTTAAATCTACAATAGAATCTCCGACGATAACTGGAAAAGTACTTGGAATTGGAACTATGGGACTTGGTCTTGCTGGTTATGGTTTCACTATGAAAGGATTACAAAGAAGCATAACTCTCGGAGAAATTGAAGAAGCAATTGCATTTAATCCTTCTGGATTTGCAAAACCAACTAAATCATTAAAGTTTTCCTTATCACCAACGGAAAGTTTAGAATATACTCCACAAGTTTATAGATTTGGAAATGCTATTGTTAAAAAAGAAGTATTGATAGGATCATCATACACAAAAGGAGTTTCTTATATTAAAGGTATTGGAAATGTAAAAGTTTTTACATCAGAATATATGACAGGCAAACCAGTTAATTATCTCGCCAAAACTTCTTTTAAAGGTATTGGTGTTCCTGTTAAAGTAGCAGAAAAAGGAATATTGAAAATTCCGACAAAAGATTTGTTTAAAAATTTAAAAGTTTCAACAGAGTTTGAAGGTTTTCAACCATCAATAGTTTCTGGAAAAGTTTCAAAGGAATGGGAATTATTAACTTATGGAAAAAGAACAAGAGCAAATATTTTTACTGGATATGCAAGACCAATAGAAAAAATTAATATTGGAGCTATTTCACGAAGGGAAAATAATTTAATTTATTCTATGAGTGGAGATCTCAAATTCCCACCAAAAATAAAAATTGGCGATCTTACAATAACAAAAGAGGGAACATTTGGTTTTAATGTTGAAGATATTGGAATAACAAAAGTTATACAAAAACCTTCTGAAAGAATTAATATTTTTGGAGGAAAAGGATTTGAAGGAATTTCTAAAGGAAAGAAGACTACTCTCTTTTCAGCAACATTTAATGAGGGAAGTTTGGAATTAAAGCAAACAATACCTTCGCCTTCAATTACTTCAACTTCTGGTCTTAAAGAAAAATTATTTAAGCCAGTAAAAGTTGAAACTAAAACTTCTGGTCTTATAAGTATTTCCAAAACAAAAGTAAGGTTAAAAGAAAATTTGGGTTTATCGTCGGTAGTTTTATCAGCACAAAGTTTGCAGATTCTTCAACCACAGAAAAATATTTTATCACCAAGTCAAAAGTATAAACAAGCTGCTATTCCAATTTCTTCATTTTCAGTAGCGAGTGCATTAGGACAAGAACAGGGACAAAGGCAAGGAAATCTTTTAGCCATTTCTCCTGCATTTGCATCTGCATCAAAATTCAGAGCAAATCCTTCTCCTGAATTTACTGGAATTTTTGGAGGAGGATTATTTATTCCTTCTTTGGGATTTGCAGAAAGAAGAGGTAAAAGAAAATTCCAACTTTCAACAAGAAAAACAGCATACAAGCCAAGTTTAAGATCAATGGTTTTTAATATCAAAGCACCAAAAATTCCAAAATCATATTATTTAGGAGCAGGAGATATAACTTCAAGACCAATAATAATAAGTGTAAAGAAAAAGCATAAAACATAAAAAAGTGATGGATAGTGTTAGAAAACAATATCCTAATTATAATTTAGTAAGAAGAAAGAAAATTGTAAATGCAATAATTTACAGAGTTCGGAAAAAAAGAAAATAAAAACAGAGATTAAAAAATGACAAATGCAATTTACATAGACGAAAACGGAAATAGAATTGACCCTTCTACAGTTGGGAAAGATTATGAAGTAGTTGGAAAATCTCCAACTTCAACATCTCCAAATATTCAAAGCCAAATGATGCAGGAGCAGAGGGTTACAAGTTTTATAAGTCAGACATCTCCGTCTTTAACATTAGAAAGCATAAATTATATTTTACAGGGATACGTTTATAATACTGAAAGAAGCGAGTGGGTTAAAGTTTCCGACGGAATCCCAGATAATATACGGCTTGATTTTCTGCAATTTATTACTCCTGATTTAAGTGAGGATGTAAGAATGACCTGCCTTGATGCAAAACAAATAAATGGAATTATGGAATTTGTTATTGAATGGGTTGTTGATTATTTGGATATCGTCGCAGACAAAGAGAAAATAAGCGAGGAGCAGATGACTAAAATAAGTTTGATTATGATTAAAGCAGTTTATTATACAATTCTCCGAGCACAAAGCGGAATGGAAAGAAGTAAGATATTCAGCTCTTTAAAAATGGGTGAACAATTAAATCCTCCTCAAATGCAACAGCAACGAGATGAAAAATGGTGGAAATTTTGGAAATGATAAAGATAATTATAGGGAGAAAGATATGAAAGGAGGTAATGAAATAAATGGCAGTTGAATTTTTAGGTTCGCTTTCTTCAATGGGATGGTCGGCTATGAAATGGTTTTTAATTATACTTGGAGGATTAATTGTTTTAACAATCTTCACATTAATTGGAATATGGGCTTATCGTCGTAAAAAATGGAATTTAAGAGTAGAAATAAAGTTGTTGAGAAGTGATGGGCAATATAAGGATTCAGAACAAGCGAAAGGACATTACGACGCTGGTGCTGGAATAGTTGATATTAAAAGAAAAGGAATGAAAGTAGTTGGTATGAAACCATTTAGTCTTTCAGAATTTATTCAAGGTTCTCGGCTTCTTGAAGTTCTTCAAGTAGGTCCAAAAGAATACATTCCAATTCATCCAGATAGTTTTGATAGAATAAACTATACTGACCCTCTTACAAAAGAAGTGAAAGAAAAAGTTGTTATGTCACTTAAAGCCGACTTGCAGCAGAGGAAAGTTTGGAAAACATATATGGAAAGAGCTGCAAAAGACAGATTTACAATTGCAGGATTTTTAGATAAGCATTGGAGGGCTATTGAAATAAGTATAATCTTATTTGTTATGTTTGTTGGTTTTGCAATTTTATGGATGAAAATACCGAAATGTGGGGTGGTATAAAGGATGGATAAAAAAGTAATATTATTTTGTTTTCTTTTTTTATTTAGTATGTCTTTTATTTTTTCATTTGAGTATGACAACCCAACTCTACCAAAATTAGAAAAAGAAGTTGTTGGAGATATTAATATAAATGAAACAATTTATGATTATAGCAATACAACAACTTACAATAACTATACCTATAATAATTATACTTATTATAATGTAACTGGTGGGGGTTTTAATTCTTCTGATTTTCAAAACGCCTTTGAAAAGAATTTAACAGGTTCAATAAATAATACACAATTTCAATATAGTGATGGAATATTAACAATTTTAGAGAGTTGGTTAAAGAGTTTATTTTATATTAAATCTGAAATTAATGATATGATTTCTGGAAATAAAACAGCAGTAGAATCTACAATAATTTCTAATAGAACAGAATCAGAAATCAATTTAAGAAATAATATTCAGGGAAATTATACAGAAGTTATGAATAATAA
>Ga0315284_10006744_pt1 | contig 16365 bp, 22 predicted proteins | sample YL17G09_16_MG_FD_203696 | JGI IMG/M metagenome (GOLD analysis project Ga0315284, IMG submission 203696) | Sediment microbial communities from Yellowstone Lake, YNP, Wyoming, USA - YL17G09_16 | ecosystem: Environmental > Aquatic > Freshwater > Lake > Sediment | place: USA: Wyoming | collected... | reverse complement strand
CAGAACTGTTTCTCCAGTTGCGCTGAATTCGTATTCCCAATTTTGGGGTATCCACCTGGGCGGGCTCAGTGAAGGGATCCCCTGCGCTGTTCACAATTGCCTTTGTGGGAAAATACCTAACATCAGGGTTTGGGGCTCCCGGATCTGTGGCCAGCTTATATGACCGTTTCATGGCCAGTTTTTCATTCTCAGTGAAGAAACTGACCACAGATGGAAGGTCACAGGGGTGTTCAGCGTCAGACGGGGTGTTGCCCGGCTTCATGGCATAGTTGACTGAAACCTTCCAGTGCAACCGATCTTCATACGGGGCCACATCAAAACTGTCTGCCCAGATGTCTTCATCAGACGGATGATTGCTGTACTTCTCCGGAAGGCCCGGGGCTGTTAACACCACCATTTCATCATCAGTCACCCGGTCGTCACAGGTGACTAAGTAGATACGGCTTGCCGTTTTGTCCCCGGCGGTATCCATCTTTGAATTTCGGTCAATAAGTTCAACAGAAAGCACACTCATATTTCACCTATAGCTGGGCAGTTTGATCAGCCTCTCCTTCGTCTGTTCCGGAATCTTTCGTGTTTTCTACCACTTCATCCATCTTTTCACTAATGGCTGCCGTGTTGTCTGCCGTATCCTGCGCGGCAGTGGAAATTCCGTACTCTGCCCGATAGGCCTCAGCCGTCCCGTACACAGCCGCTGCCGCGTACTGGTGAACAAACGTTTCCACAGGCGGCTCCTGTGACACCTTCTTGGGCTTGGCGGCTTCTTCGGCGGCGGCTAGATTTTTGCCAGTGCTTTTTGCCAGCTTGTCCCATTTGGCTTTCAACTCGGCAATCAAACTCTTCTGAAGTTCCGTGTCACCCCCGGTCATTTCGTTTCTCAGCTTAGACGACCAGTCTTCGAGCAACGCCCTCTCCTTGTCCTGCTTTGTCTTTTGAAAATGTTCTGCCTGAATTCCGGAGATTGTCATGCCCTGAAGTTCTTCCCGTCTCACCTTGTCTTTATCCGACAAACCCCCTGTCACCAAATCCTTGAGGTTGAGCCAACTAATTATGGCCTTGTTGAAAACTTGGGCAAAACTGGCCGACAGCCAAGAGAACACCCAAAAGAAACCGTCAAGGATATAGGTGCCCATTTTCGCCACGCCTTCCACAGCCAAAAGAAGCAAATCCACCCAAAAGGTTCCCCAGTCAGGAATCATATAGGCAAGGGCCAGCTTCCACCCCAGCTTCAGCATTTCCCACATTTCACCATTCTTGATTGCCTCATACAGCATCCCAATCACTTTTCCAATTTCCATGCCCAACTTCGACAAATCTACTTTGTCCAGTTTGGCCAAAATGTCATTGAATACCGGAATCAGATATTCTGCCACCCCGGCAAAGATTCCTTGGAATCGAATCTTTGCCATTTTGAAACTCTCCAAAATCTTATCCCAAGCCGCTGCCGCGCGTTCTATAATTGCTGGCACTCCGCCCAAACCCTTCTTGGCATCTGCTATTGCGTCCGAAGAGAAGAAGCCAGCCATCCTATATCCCCCGGGGCCAAATAACTTTTTCAGGGCTTCCTGCTTCTTGCCCGGGTCAAGTTTATTGATTACCTTCCCCAATTGCTGCACCTGATCAAGAACTGGCAGTTTCTTCAGCGCGGCCAGAGATTTGTTATCCAGCCCCAGCTGGGCCATCAGAGACTTGCCACTCTCTGACTTGTGAAGCGCACCAACCTGACGCTGGAAGATTGACAGCATGCGCCCGGCCATGCCAGCTGACATGCCCGCGTTCTCCAACGCCTGTTGAAAAACCATGAGGTTTGCCACCCCAACCCCCGTGGTCTGGCTCATATCCCAAAGCCGACCTCCTCTTTCCATTTGGGCTGTGATGCCTGAGAAGACGCCTTTGATGCTGGCCCCGATCCCGGCAAAGGCCAGACCCTGAATTGCCATGCGTTTGAATGCCCCTATGGTCTTCCCGGCTGCCCCCATGGCTTTATCAAACTGACTGGTGTTTGCTGACAGTAAAACACCGAGCGAACCAAGTGTCTCCGTAATCATAGGTTTACTTCCTTTTGGCTCCTAAGGGCTCCCAAAGGCCCCCAGCTTGGGAGCCTTATCTTCCCGGAAACGAGGGTTATCCTGTTCCCGGGGCTGGCTGCCTGTTTAAGGGCCTTGTCGGATGTTTTCGCCTTTATTCGTTCTGCCCGCTTTTCCTGTGCGGCCACCCGCTTGTCCTGCATTGTCCGCCACATTTCCAAACGTTGGCGAATCTCTTTCTGCTTGGCTTCCGTATTCGGTCTTGTCGGTTCTGTCTTCAGCATGAAGTCATCAATCGTGAATGGGGTTGACTTCCTTTTCGGATCCCGATTCACATTCGCAATGACCGACGCTATCAGAGCTGACCGGGCGTCCCCACGGAAGGGATCACCCGGCTCAACCGATTCAAACGCCACCCACTTCAAAAACTCAACATAAGGCATTTCAGCTTTGGCCCGGTGCACCGTCATTCCGAGCTGCCGCGCCAGCCTGAACCACTCTCGTTCAACGGGGCTGGCTATCAGTTTTTTGCAATCTCTTCAGCTGACTCTTTAGTCATGCCATTGTGCTTCTGAGCAATTGCCACCAAACGCTCAATCACTGTTCCGTTTTTCTGATTGAGTTTGCCTAGATCGTCCGTGGTGAAAAGACGGTTGCCCGTGCTGTCAACAATAGCCATCTGAAGCAGAGTCACACGCACCTGCCGGATGTCTACCTTTGACAAATCCTGCTTGCCGTCAGTCCCCATCCCGGAGAGGCGGCGCTGAGTGAAGGTCTCAAACGATTCCTTCTCCGCCCCCGACAGAACCTTGATATAGATCGTGCCGCCCCACTCCGGGACTTCGACTGCGAACTTCACAACGTCATCAATGCTCAGAATGTCATCGCGTGTCAGTTGTTTTGACATGGTTAGTCTCCTGTTTACTTTTGGTTTACGCTATTGTGGGTTTGCCACTGACCTTGATCTTGCAGCTGGCCGTCATTCGATCTTCCAGCGGAGTGCTGGGAGAGAAGCCAGTCATAAATCCCATGAAAGTCCACGTGCTTGTGGAGCTGTCCGGGAATGTAATCACGATGCTCTCAGCCACTGCATCAATGGGTGGCTCAACCGAAGGGTCAAACGCGATTTCAACAGTCATTTCACCCCAGTCCACCAAATCCCCATGTGTGAACGTGTGGGCGTCCGATGTTCCCATGTGCGATGTTTCGATTGACTTCCGGCTGGCATCCGGGCCTGACACGGAAAGAATCTCCGCGAAGAAGCCGGTTGCAAACTGTATCGTTGTACCTGTCCCGATATCCATACTCACTTACTCCTTGCTGTTTGCAGGCCCGCCAGCTTCTGCCGCCGGGGCTGCTTTTTGTTCTTCATCTTCAGGAAAGATGATTGCCATCTTCCCCACTTTCAAATCCTTGTAATAAGCTGACTTCTTCTCTTCCCACGTGGTATGATGCAGAGGGTCAATCTGACGTTCTTCTGATGTAGTTTCTCTCTTCACATCAAAGGAGGCAACCTCCGGGTCATTGAAGTTAAATCTGATCTTCAGATCCTGAGACAGAAAGTGACCAAAGCGATTCACCTTCCATCCGTTTGTCTGGCACCACAGGATTGCCATTGCACGCCGGGTGGCATTTCTGACCCATACGGGCTCTTCAGACAGCTGCGTGATTACTCTCTTTCGGGGTCTGGCTGGCATGATTAGCCTCCTGTTGATGTTTCTTTTCTGACGCTTTCAAAATCTGCTGACAAAATGTATCTGTCTTTTTCATCCTGCTGAAACAAGGTAATCTCTGAACGCTGGAAGATATCAGAATATCTGACCACACTCATATCAGAGCCCGTGACTGTCCAAGACCCGATTCTATCTAGGGCAGCACAGATCGCCGTCATTTTCTGATAGGCCGTCAGGTATGTGCCCGCTCGAACCCGGGCGGTGAAAGACTCCCGGCGTAGGGAAGGGATGTCAGCATCCATGACATGCTCCGGGGTCTGCCCCCCGGTGTCATACAGACAAATGGCATCCACCGGGGCATCCGGAAAACGGGTAAGGAAGATTCCCCACGAGGCTGTGCCCGCGAAGGTGCCAATTCCGGCATCCACCAGCTTGTCCTTGATGTCCACTAAAACAGAATTCACTTTTTTCGTGCCTCCGATGCAATGATTTTCAAAACCCGGGCAGATTGTTCCTTCACCGCATTCTGTAAAAAGCGTGCCTCTCCTACCCGGTGACTGGCCTCTATATTTTCGTGGACATACAGGGCATAGTAGGCAGAGAACCCAATCCCCACCCCCTTGTTCTTCGTCTCTTCTTTTACCCGATCCCTGAGGAAAGACATGGCAGAAGCATGATCCTGATTCATGCGTCCCGTATCCACCTGAACCTGCATGCCGTTCTTTTTCGTTGCCCCATTCTTCCATGCCGGGCTGGCCCCAACGTTGCCGGTGGGCCACACTAGAAAACCGCTGGCCTTCAGGTTGCCATACTGTACTGGGCACTTCTGCTGGGCTGCCCGGAGGATCACAAATCCACCTTTGATAATCCCCTTGTTATTCCGTTCAGGGATTTCACGGATCTGCTTGGCCAAGGCCTGAAGAACTTTCTCCAGACCTACGACCTTGATTTCTATCCCGGGTCTACTCACAAATACGCCTTCCGTACAAACTCACTGGCATCTAGGCTTGCTGTCTTCACCGTGTTCTTAATGGGCCGGGCCGAATCAAGAGAGGACGGATCCCCATTCTCATACGTTTCAGGCAGGGTGACCAAGGTCCCCAACCAGAGGTATCCTCCTATATCTACGTCCTGAAGCAAGACCACAGTTGCTTGTGCCACCTTCATTTCTCCGGTCAAATCCAGATACCGGGCGTTCTTCTGGTTCCACCGGCAGGCCAGCTCAACCGGATCTGCATAAGTGGACTTCCCATAACCGTCCGCCACCGGGGCTGCCCAATATACGCAAGTTTGATTCAGTTTCGCAGGGATGTTCATAAATCATTCTCTTCTATCGGATTTAGTAAATCAAAGGATGCCTTTTTCCCCGATGCCGCCCGTGCCAAGGCCCCGGTTGTGTCCAAGACCATGGCCTGCTGGCCGTATCGTGTCAATCGCAATCCAAAGTCCGGCTTCGTTGTATAGGACTCAGATGTCCCCTCTATTGACTGACTGGACATTTCCCGCGACCTCATTGAGAGATAGTGAGCTGACAGCCAGCGTTCCACCTCCTTGAGTAGGTCCGCTGAAATTAGACTGGTGTCTATCACTTCGTTGATCATCAGATTGGCTGCCGTTATGAATGGGGTCAAATCCGTTATCTTCGTTGAGTCGTAATCTATGATCACTGCCACTTCTGCTGATGTCACTCTTGCCGCCATTTTCATCCCTCCACAATTGGGGTTTAATAAACGCCTTAACCTTGTCTTCCTTCCACTGCAAGCCAAGCCATTCAATCACATCCCGAATCTCAGAGAAGTCCCCTACCACAAAACGGCTGGGCCAAACTTCCCTAACATTGTAAACATGGGCATGCAATTCATAGAACCGTCTCTTGTAGGTTTCTAGCCAGCTATGCCAGCCATCTTCAGAGTTGTACGAATTCATGTAACCGGTTTTCATACAGGAGTTCACAACGTCTTTATCCATCCTACGTACCACTACCCACTTGGCCTTTGGAAACGCCTGAACCCAAACCGGCCATGTCAAGGCCAGCCCGGCAGACTTATAGAACCAGCTGCCATACCGAAAGCCTTCATATTTCATGGTTGTTTCCATCCGGCGGACAAGCCCGGCCAAGGGGGCCAGATCCTTGATATCCGGAAGGGGTTTTTGCCACCGATAGTCACAGCCAATCAAATGTGCATAGGGCTTTAGAACACTCTTCTTACCCTCTATATTTTCAAAGGTGTTGTCTACTCTACCCCCAAATGACCCACAGCGATGGATTATTCCAGCCGTCATGGAGGAGCCCGATCTGGCGCACCCGGTCACGAGAACGGGCGGGGATATTGTGTTGGACCCGATGCTATGCGTTTCCATGTGTGTACTCCCGGTAATGAACACCCCATGCTTCATCAATCCATGCCACATCTGTTACCTGATGAGGACGGGGCTGCCCGTGAAACCAAATTATCCGTGAGCCTGTGGGGGCACCACCCTGACACTCCTTCTTGTAAGACACAACCGGGGACGGTTTCTGACTCTGCCAAAATCGTAAATCCAAATCAGATTTAAGTTCAATGGCCCGGCGTCTCAGATAGTGTCTTTCAGATCCCATCGTGTTTCCGTAAATGGCAGGGCTTCGGTTGAGTGGTGCCCAAAATTCACTCAGCCCAAAGCCCGCCATGAACAGGTGAACCCCTCCGCCAATCCTGCCGGTTGCATAAGCATCTTCGCAGGTGACGAAAGAATTCGTCTCAAGTTTCATTTCAAAAAGTACATCCAGACGGTCAACAATCACGGTATCCAAATCCAAAGCCAGAACCTTGCCCTCCAATTTGGAGCACGGTCTAAAGATTGTCATTTTCTTCAGGTTGCCTTCCAAATCATCTGCATTCAGGGGGACAACTTCAATAGTGTCCCGGATAGTGCGGGCGGGCCTGTCTGTGAAGCACACAAACCGGATATCTGCCGTGCTGTGCTGAAAGACAGAATCCTGTAAAGCGTACAGATAGGCCAAACCCCTGCCCGGTCCCCAATCCCCCCAGAGAAAGCACGCCACGGTGTTCATTTGTAATTCTCCTGAATCCAAGGGTATTGATTCTGCAAGCTGATGTTGTTTGGATCCCACGCCCCGTTGAAAAATACCAGCCGAACATTTTGAGGCAAAGACGTTTTATGAATAGACTTCTGCACGCGGTTTTGTCTCATGGCTGATGCCAAACGTCTGCGTTGAGTTTCCTCTGCCTTGGCAAACTGAGCTGCATTCTGGTTAATCACGGATTGCGTCACCTGATTAAGACGCTCTACAATCTGCCCATCAGTCAGAAACACCCCATCATCCTTGATCTTGGCTATCTCTGTTTTGTGTCCTTCATTGATGCCCCTCTCAAGTTCTGCCCGTCTCCGGTCCCGGGTGGCTTTGAAACCACACTGCAAGGCCTCCAGTCCCGGATCCATTCTAAGATCAGATTCAAAATTAAAAACCCCGTCCGCCTTGGATACCATTTTTTCATTCGGGTACAGGGCATCACTGATTCTGGCCTGATCAGTACCCCGACTGTACTTCCCGGCTGCTGTGGGCTGATAGACACGATGATCAAATTCATCCCACACCTTCACCCGGGATCCTGCTGTCATCACCCAAAAACTCCCGCAGTAGGGGGCCGAACGTTTTGCATCCCCCCACACCACAAAATCATGAGTGTGGTCCAACAGAGGGGTTATGTCCCGGGTTATCACAGTATCCAAATCAATGGAACAAATCCTTGGGCCAATCAAATCCTTCATTTCTTTTGCAAAGGCACGGAGACGGAGGAAGCATCCTCCCTTGTCCCGGTAATCATCCCAAATCGGGATTATTCTAACACTTGGATCAATCCCCACCGGATCATCTGTCACGCAAGAAAGCCGGAAGGGAATATGCACATGCCGGTGAAGCATTGACGCCAAAGTGTTCACATGGTCTGCCCCAAAAATCATTTTCTTCTTTGGGTGCAAACCGTTGTTCCACTTCCAGCAGACAATTTCTATCTGATCCCATGTCATGCTACAGCGTCCTCTCATACGGGAATGACATTGTGAGAGGAGGGATCCCCTTCAGGCGTTTTTCCCTGACACGCTCATAAAATTTCACATCATTCTCCCGTGTTCTGCCCTCCTTGCGCGGTAGGTCATTGGTGCCTGAATCAGGGTACAGGCCCCGGGGGAAGTAGTGCAAAGAAACCCCATCCAGTTTGAATCCGCCGCCGGGGCTCTTGGCCTCCACTAAATTTCGATAGGCACCGTCTGTTCCGTAACGTCCGGCAAACTCTTCATCATTGCCGCCAATTTCCCAATAATGCTGGCGTGACATAAACCATGTGTCCGGATGATCCTTGTACGGCTGAAGATCAGGCATTATCAATCTGTTCAGCCGGTAATAGGCTTCCGGATTAAGACGCCCGCTTTCGATCTCATCAATCAGAAGCTGGGCATTATCTGCCGTCAGCATTAGGTCCATATCTGTAGTAAGAAGCCATGTGGCCTTTGAATTGAAAGCCCCAATGTTCCGGGCGGCTAGGAAATTCCATGGAACTTTCCGCGTAATCCTGAAACCAGACAGATTGACTCCCGGGATCCCATCAAGAAGCACATCCTTGGCCGGGAACTTTGATGAACAATCATCCGTCACCAGAAACTCAATCTTTTCCCTGAGGCTTTCAGAATAAAAAGCCCACTCAACTATGTGCTTATCCAGCATCCCCGGATTCTCATAGTACGCATAGTTGACTGCCAGTTTGAACTTGTCAGGCTTGTCAGGCATGATTAGCCATCCTTGTATTTGTAGATACGATCTGCCGCAACTTGACACACATATACATAACCCGGTTCACTCAAAATGACTTCCTCTGCCTTCGGCCCGGTGCCGCCTGACCGCGCGTTGTATTCGATCAGAATCATAGGGTGGCACCTTCGTATAGTCTCCCGACAGCCTATCAACACTTCGGGCTCATGCCCTTCAACGTCCAAAAGAATGGCATCCACATGAGGGAGGATGAAGTTGTCAAGTTTGAAGCACAGGCTGTCCCCGATTGCTGCCACAATGTGGTGGCTGGAATCCCCCTTGCGCTTCAGGGTGATAGTCCCTGTCCGGTAGCTCAAGGCCCCTTGGATCTTCATCACATTTTCATTCCGCACATTCTGACACAAGGCATCAAAACTATTGGGCTCTGGCTCAAAGGTGTAAACAAGTTTGAACTGGCTGGCCAGCCACTTGGGCCACATCCCATGGCTCCCGCCCGCCTGAACACACATGCCCCGGCGTCCCTCCGGGAGCATGCCAACCGCGTGCTTCATGGACTCCATGCGGGCTAGGTGGGTATGAATGGCCTTATCCGTTGTGCCCTCAGGCCAATGCCAATCTCCTTGGATGATCGTGTTCATGTGAGATAATCCACATCACAGCGGCTATATAAAAACCCAACCCACTTCCCGGCCTTCCGGAGAGGAAGATAAATCCCCTCCCATGAAAAACTGTCCAGCTTGGCTTTCCACTCCAGTGGGGTATGCATACTGATATGAACATTCCGGCCATCTGATAGAAACCGCTTATAGGACGGGACAAGGCAAATGACGATGAAAGCAAACTTGATAGTCACATCATGGATATTCTGAATCACGTCCTTCATGCAGTCCGGCTCTACGTGTTCCAATACGTCCGTGCAAACCACCAGATCAGCAGGCTTCGGAGGGGCTGCCAACTCCGGGCGTCCGGGCTCATAGTTCCGAAAATCCGTGCCCTTCGGAAGGCCTTTCTCACCCATCAACTTCTTGCCCAAGCCACCGGCCCCGCACCCGTAGTCGAGAATACTTTGGATGCAGCAAAACTTGTCTACTGTCACCATTCGCACAATGCCCCGAACGGTATCCGCCCAGCATCCGCTTCCCTTGCCCATCCCCTGTGCAAGCTGAACTTCATACTCCTTCCGTTGCTGCTGTGTGATTAACATGCGACCTTTCCCCTTTCAATTTCCACTTCATGTTCTGTCCGGTGATAAAACATCGTGAGATGTCCGATATCCACCACCTGACGATTGTGCCGGCAAATGTCCCCGGCCAATGCCGTGGCTGTTGGCCCCAAGGCCACAAGGATCAAAGTGTCCGGGGTGCTGGCATTCAAGGCCAGTTCCATGATCGTGTCATACTCAGAGAAGGCATTATACCCCCGAAACACCAGACGATTCTGAGACTTGGCCCCGGTGAACAAACTAGCTGCCTTGTCCAGACGGGAGACAGACCCTGAATAGCTCAACCCATTCACAACCTCCTGACGCCCGACAATGTGAAGGATATCTCTATCCTGCCAGATCTGGCGTAGGAGGCCCCAATACTCAGGGTTCTTCAGTGAGGGTACTGAATCCAGACGGGTGATGAAAGCTGAGTGATAATCCCGGTCTAAATCTAGGTACTTTTGCCACCTGCCCGTGAGTCTGCCCCAAAACTTCCACTTCTCCGGGGCTGCGTCCTTCACGTATCCGTCATAAATCCGGGGGATCCCGACCAGTAATCCGGGGATCCTAATCTTCAGGATATTCAGTAGTTTGCCCTGAAGGACATGGCTATACGGCTGGCATTTCTGTGAGGTTCCGGAAACAATGTGAAATTCACCGTCACCAAAACGGGAAATAGAGGCCCGTTCTTTCACAATCGTGCGGACAGTCTCAAACTCATCAATCACAGAGGGAACTGCGCAAGAGCATCCGTCAAGTTGATCTTTGGAAAGCATTCTAGGGCTGTCTCCGGTGTTGCGTTTAGGACTTCAAAGCCAATGGCGTTGGTTGCTGTGGCAAGTTTTTCAAATCCTGCGATGAAGCACGGCCATGGATTGGGGTTTGTCTTCCCGTCATTTTCATGTTTCCGATAGTTCTTCTCATCATTCACCCGGCGCATATCAAACCCCAACAGAACCACCCGGGAGGCACCCATCATGCGGGCTAGGTCAATGGCCCCGGCCCCGCTAGACCTATTCCAGCCAATCCCGCCCGGGTCAGAACTGCACCCGAAAGTACGGGCCTTGCGAATCAACTGAATATCCGGTTCATCCACCACCGATTTGTCCCGGCCCTCAACCACAATGTTGAGACTGTATTTAGGGCCTGCATATTGTGTAACCCTGTCCTTGTTCCACCAGTACCATTTGGCGTCTCCAAAAAACAGGGTGCTAACCCAGTTGCCCAGATACAATGCATTATTCACGGCCAAGGTAGCCCGACCTTTCAAAAGATCAGAGTCCTGTAACTCACGGAGACTTGGCCCCCCGCCAAGGACATAAACTGTCTGGCCCTTGAATAGCTGGGGTATTTTATCAACAACGTTTGCCATAGATCAGATCCAAAGCAGAGGTCAGCTGCATTTGTGGAAAAACAGTCAGGGCTGAATCCGGGGTGCAATTTATGACTGGGGTATCTGGGCACACCTCTTTCATATCGGATGCCAGTTTTGCAGCATGCTTCAGGAAACGGTGATACACTTCTTCAGCCGATACCGGATCCTTCAGCTTTGTGTACCAGTTTGAAACCCCCTCCTTCAGCTTCATATCAAAACCCAAAAGCAGAATCGCCTTGGCCCCCAGCTTCACAGCCAGATTGATAGCACTTATTCCGGTGTTGCTGTACCACCCGCAAAGGTGAGGCTCCAAGCGAAACATGAGGGGACGACGTTCCAAGACCAGTATTTCAGGGAATCGGATACAGTCTGCTTCACAGGCTATTTTCATTCCCTGATATTGTTGAAATGCTGGAAGGTTGTGATGGATTTCTGCCCACCGATAATCGCCAAAGAATACGGCATCCGGCCAGCCCAGCTGATATCCGTCATTGCAGGCAATAGTCCGGATACCAAACTTAGAAAACAGGGAGTGCATCCTTAGCCAGTTTGCCTCTTTGAGAGAGGGACCTCCGCCAAGGATGCACACAACCTGTCCCTGCCATAGATTCTGGCAATGCCATAATCCGGACATTACATTTCCTCAACTTCATCCTTCAATACAGCTGACTCTTCCTGAGGGGCTGGCATCTGCTGGGGCTCCTTCATCTTCTCACGGAGTCCGGCGGTGGCCTGAGTCTCAAGGGACTTTGCTTCATCAAGCGTCAGGTTCCGATCATTGATCGGCTGCCCGGTGTCCTCCCGCACCACATCATAACGTCCGCCCCCGCGCGCAACCACCCGGACACTTGGAACTTCAGTTGTTCCGGCCTGTGCACTGACGATAGCCGGGATCATTTCCTTCACCGCACGCTTCGCGGCTTTGTGGGCCTGCTCAATAACGGCTTCAGGAATTTCGATATCGTCCAAGACCCGCTTGAACTTGTTGAGGAAGATGATCGTCAAATCCTGATAGGACTCAATGATGTCTCCCGGGGTGTGCCGGATCTGTGGGCGCTTGTGCCCGGCGGGGTTTGTGTAATGACAACCCTGCATCAGCCGGAATCGCATCATCTGGGGACCGGCCTTTTTAACAGCCGGGGCTGAAGGGGCTGGGGCCTTCTGTACGGCCTCAGGGGCCGGGGTAGGGGGCGTTACCCTACTTGGCGGGCTTATAGGCGTGTGGGAGACGCCAGAGGCCTTGGTGGGCGTCTGGGCTTCTTTAGTACCAGTGGTTTTCTTCGTTGATATACGTGTCCTAGACATACTGCCTCCTTGATTAGAGAAAAGAAAAAGAGCCCGATTGATTACGGGCTCCTCTTACACTGCGCGTCTGCATCCTACGCGGAGTAGACAACGATGCCCGACCGGTCATCCTGATCGCACCGGACATGCGGGACCATGATAGCCATGACCTTGAACTGGCTGATCATGCCACCGTCCGTGGTCCATTCCACGTTGGTAATCGGCATGCCCTCAACCATTCGGGTCACGTCATCAGTCATCTGAACCAGCACAACTTTGCCACTGGTCAATTTGTCCGCGCACTTCACGCCAACAATTCCGCTGACTTCCGACAAACGCTGACGAATGGTCTTGTCAGAGTTGGCCTTGAAGTCGTTGTCCAGAACCGTGTCATAGGCAGTCGGATAGTACAGCATCCAAGGGCCGTAGTGCCGGTCATTGATGCTGGCCTGCTTCATGTTCTGCACATCAGAGAGGATCGTGCTGCCAGTGGCAGAACTATCATCCCACGGATATGCAAGGCTGCCCGTGTTCGCGTTGGGGGCGTCAAGATATCCGTATATCGTGCCACCACCGAACGAGAAGGAGGAGCTGCCGTTGAACAGATAGGTTTCGATCAGCTCAGAAACCTTCAGAGCCGCAAGCCGGGCCTGAGTGGTGTCCAGCTGAGAGGCGTTACCCGTCTGAGCGTTGCCAGAACGGCTGGCATTCAGCACGCGAATGGAAAGGTTCCAATCCTTGTGCGTGATAGGCAGGGGCAGGTAGTTGATCCCGAACGTAACACGATCATTACGCCCACGGGTTACACCGTCCATGCTGACTGACGCGGCGGCCATGTCAGAAGCATCCTCATACTCCAGCACCGTCTTACCCAAGCCATTTCCGACCCGGTAAACCAGCCCGCGTGAGTACAGATCTGCCACGCCAACAAGCCGCTGCTGCGCTGCCGCAATCACGGCTGTGTCATAGTGCATCCACTCTTCCTTGCGGAGAAGCGAATTCGTCCTGAGAGAGTTGACGTTCAGACCAGAGGCCATCAGACGCTGCGCCGTAGTGCCCCCGGCTGCCATCAGCTGCTCAAGAATTTTCATTTGCTCTTTGTCCATGACTGTATGACTCCTTTCGAGTCTTGTGAGGTTACACAACCTCAATGAGGAGACGCCCGGCGCTTCCCGATGTAGTGCAGGCTTCCAGCACAATGCCAACAACGGAATTGGGTTCCGCTGCTACGCCCGCGCTGTCTGCCGTATGCTTCCGCAGAAAACCGTTTCCTGCGCTTTCGACTTCATCCCCGACCACCAGCGTCTGCGAAGTGGCCGCCCACGCGTACACCTCATTGCCCCGCTGCATGACCTTGAAACGACAGATCTCATCGGCGTCAATATCCACTGACACCTCCTGCCCTTCCAGATCATTCTCAATGGCGAAAGCCCGCTGCGCGCCGCCACCGGCTGTTGCGTGCTTCCGGAGTTTGCCCGTGCTCATGCGCTCAACGAGCATGCCCGGGGTGATTGCCGCGTTGGCAATCAGTTCCTTTTGGATTGCGCCATCATCAATGACACAAACCGTCCGACGTACTGTCGTTGCCATAACTAACCCTTCCTTGTGTTTCGGTCCTGCGCCTTACTTCTTTGCTTCAGCAAAGAGGGCGGGCATGGCAGGAGCCATGTTATCATTGGCCTTCAAGGCCGTTTGATGTTCACCTGCATTCCGACCTGAGAAGTCCGTCTTCTCAACTGAGGCCAGATCTACAAGGTTCTGAAGCTCACTCACATCTTTCGATGCAAGCTGCTCCTGAGTGAATTTGCATCGGGCATTGGCCTTCAGCGTGTCCACCAGCGTTTGCTTCATCACCTTATCAGCGTCAACCGCCCGACGAAGATCAGCCTGCAACCCCTTGGGGGCAGAAGCAATCACTTCATCTAGCGTCTTCGCTTCGAGAACGCTCACAGGAGCCGGGGGAACAACGGCAGGAACAGCTTCGTTGGCTTTCGCCTTCTTGGCCTCTTCGGCAGCGGCTGCCTCATCCTCATCCGACATTTCCTCTTCGTCCTTCTTCGCACCCTTCTTGAGCCACGGCGGCAGCCCGGCCATGGTCACCAGCTTGGTGAATTTGGATTCCTCCATTGTCTTGAGGAATTCCACATCCCCCTCTTCCCACGCGCCGGAGGCAATCAGAGCCGTCACGGCTATATTCCTGTCCATTATATACTCCTTTCCTGAGTTGTTATGGACTACGTTTTCCACCATTGAAGCCAACACCTTGCTGGCCTCCTCTTGTTCATGGTTTTTCAAAATCTTCTGCTGATTCACACGCGGCATCCCGGCCCCGTCCGCCCATGAGCAAGCCCCCACCCCATCAGGGAGAACGGCTAGATGATCAGGCCGATAGTTTGTGGCAATCGCGCTGTAGGTTTCATCGTTCCATTTTCCACCCTCAAGAATATCATCGGTGAAAAGGCCAGTGGACACTTCAAGATTCTGATTGGCTTCAAGGCGGGCAATGATGTCCCCGGCAAGGGCGCGGCACTTACGGGTGTTGATCCAGACTTCACTTCGGAGGCCCCGGATACTTGAATCCCATCGGGTGTTGTAGATTTTGCCAATTGTACGTTCTGTATCCACGGCCAGACTGTTAGCAGACTTAGGGTGTCCCTGTAAGGTGACCGGGTGATGCACCACCACCGGGCGGCCATCCCACGCTTCGGGGAATTTGGAGAGCTGTTCTGAATTGTAGAGGACGCCGTTGTGAACCCCTTCGCGTATGAGAATGGCCGGGGAAACCAGATATTCATCCCCTTCATGGGTCTCCTTACGGATGAGACTAGACAAATTGGCTTTCGGTGATCCCTTCACACGGCCAAGTATCCAGAGGACGTTCTTTGCTTGCTCTTTGTTCATTTTCATTTTCATTCTTCGTCTCCCGTGTCAGGAACTTCACGTGACGGCTTCTTTGTTCCACCCCGTAAATAGAAATAACCCCGTAGCTTGAAACCGCCATCCTTGCGTTTGTACTGTTCACCTATTGTATCTTCATCAAACTCACCCCGTGAAGCCGAATCTTCACCGACCCCCGCCGGGATTGCAGTGCACCTACAATTTGGGTGTAACGGGATTAGTGGTTCAATCTGATCAAGGCTGAAGACACGCCCTTGTAAATCTGCACAGTCCGGGCAAACTTCAAAACCTGCCGTACTCCATTCAGCTAAAACATTCACACCTTCAAGCCCCGCCTCACGATACATATTTATCGTTCCGACATGGTGAGCCCTTATTGACTCTGTACGGGCAATTACTCTAGCCCGTTGAATGCTGATGTCTACTTCTTTTTCCATCTGTCTGGCCATTTGCATTGGCCCCCATCCCTCTGACATGCCCTGAGCCAAGGTGCGGCTAATCTTAGAATCCATTGCTGCCGTGATGCCTTCTAAGTCTGTATATGCCCGTGTATAGATAAGCCCGGCCTTGTCCGCGTGTACGGGGGAGAGGAAAGAAGCCTCAATATCCATAGGCGGACGCCTAATCCTAACACCGGTTTTTTGGTTGTACAGGTACGGGGACGCCCTCATCACTTCTGTGGCCCCCCGTCTAAGGCCGCGTTTAAAAGCCGAATCAATGTATTTTGACTGCCAGTTTTTATTCCCGACAATCTTGCGGCCTTCCTTGCTGTACTTCACTTCAAGGATCTTTTCGTCTATCTCATCCTTGAGCCAATTGTTAAAACCCCTGACCTTGCCTGCGCTTGTGGTGAATTCAAAGTCGGATTTCTGTGGCCGGGCAAGGGCCTTGGGGCTGGCTAATGATAATCCATCGTCCTGCCCGACAAACCTCTTGATCTCTTTCCGAATCAAGCCAAAGCGCCGGGCCAGATCCCTTTCCCACGCCAGCCGGATAACTGTGGTCCGGGTAGGATCCAAACGAAGAACGGCATTGGCCTTCAGCTTGCAGGAGCACGTCATACCACAAAACTCTCTGTCTTATGTATTTCAGGGGAGGTGGCTAACTGGCTGGGGGAAGATTTCCATGAGTCAACG
>Ga0315284_10006743_pt1 | contig 16365 bp, 17 predicted proteins | sample YL17G09_16_MG_FD_203696 | JGI IMG/M metagenome (GOLD analysis project Ga0315284, IMG submission 203696) | Sediment microbial communities from Yellowstone Lake, YNP, Wyoming, USA - YL17G09_16 | ecosystem: Environmental > Aquatic > Freshwater > Lake > Sediment | place: USA: Wyoming | collected... | reverse complement strand
TACTTAATTTTTCTTTATTTAAAACAATATCTGCAAAGTATTTTTGTTCCATATTAAAGGAACTTTTATTGGTTTTATAAGCCTTTCTACAAAATGAGAAAAGCCCTTCCTACTTTAATTTTAAAGTGGACTCTCACCTAAAACTTATTTGAAAATCCTGACATAATTTTACCTAATTTTTACATCTTTTAATTGAAGTTCTAATTTAATAATTTAATAAAATACAAACGCATCAATTCATGTTTAAACCAAGAAAATTATGGTAAGATTAGCATAATACAAAATTAATTTTAGGAGCAAAATATAAAATTATCTCTCGCCTAACTTTTTTCTATATCGCCTTTCAATTGCCAAAAGAACCACTGCGCCAATTACTGAGGCTACAAAGAAATAAATAAATTTATTGCTTTTAATTGAATTATAAAATCCTGGTTTTGCATCTTCTGATCTTGCTCCTGTAATTAGTGCTCTTGTTTGCATTCTTTCATCTAAAATACCTATTGCTTCTCCTGTTAATTTAACTTCTCCCTGGCTAAGTGTTGTTTTTCCATCACTTACCTTAATAGTATAAGTTCCATCAGGGGCAATTAATCTAAAGTTTGTTTTTTCTCCGATATTAAGTTTTACCTCTTTTGGTTCAATTGTATTGCCAATGATTATGTCTATTGTTTCTTCATATATTGTATTTCCAATGTTTTCAATTATCAGATTATCTCCCTCTAAACTAAGTTTTACTTCTTCATTTTTTTGTATTAAAAAAACTTTTTCTTCTTCTATATTCTGATAAGTTGCTATAACATTCCAAGAACCACCTGAAACATTTCCCAAATCAACTTCCACTATTTTATTAGTTTGAACTGTTTTTTCAAGCAACTGAGTTTTATCTGCATTTTCAAATGTTAATTTTATATCTGTGCTGATTGGAATATTTTGAGAATCAAGCAAAGAAATTTTTAAAATTATTTTTTCTCCTACATTAAAGTCTTCTTTTGATGGAAGGTCAATTTTAATTGATTGCGCAGATACTATGCCAGATAATAATATTATACATAAAATAAATGTTAACTCTTTCTTCATATTAATTTTACTCTTACAACATATAGCGAGAAACATAAATATTTTACCATGTTTTCTTATGTTTCTCGAACATAGCATAAGACGCTCCGTTCAAATATTAAAGTCTTATGCTATATTTAAAGATATCGCTAAATTGTCATTAGAATTGTTTTTTTGATTTTCTTAACTTTATTGACCAAGTTATGTTAATGATTTTTTGTTTATAATTCTGCTAATTCTACTATCCTACTTTTTTCATGGGTTGATTCGTTAAATGGTATTTGTTTAATTATTAGTATAATTCTAACTTAACCAATATTAAAGTAAAAACAAGTATTAACTTAATTTAATCTTCTTAAGAATATTTAAAAATGTCAATATCCTTAGTCTTTTATGAATAAAAAAGAGGCAATTTTCATACTCTTAGTTATAGGTATATTTTTATTGGCATTAGCATATGCTGAAAGTTTTAATGACATAGCACAAAGTGATTTTAAGGGAACATTTAACAGCACATTTTACAATTCTTCAGGGTTTATTCAGTTGAATAATACTATAGAGGGAACGACAGTTTATAATTATACAAACATTAGCGAGATGAATGGGAATGAAAGCGGCCTGGTTTCTTACTGGAGATTTAATGAAATTGCTTGGAATTCTATTTTAGGAGAAGCTAAAGATGTTCTTGGAAAAAATAATGGGACTGCATTATCTGGAGCAAATACAACTTCTGGATTATTTGGAAATGCTGGAAATTTTAGTGGAACAACAGGAACATATGTAAATGAAGTGCAAATTAAAAATGCAGAAGAATTAAATCCTGGAACTGGAAGTTTTACAATAACTGGGTGGGCTAAATCTATACAAAAAGGTGGTGCAAGTCAGTGGCAGTTATATGTTGCAAAAAGAAGCACAATAGCTACAGATGGATATTATCTTGGCCTTTTAGAAGGTTCTGGATTAAACTTTATGGTTGGTGACGGGACGAAACGAAATGATACTCGAAATAATATTTCTGCTGGAACTTATTATATTAATGTAAGTTATAACAAATGGTTTCATTTTGCAGGAGTTGTCGATAGAGACTCAAATAAAATATATCTTTATGTAAATGGAACTCTCAGTGCTGTTGCAAGCATATCCGGATTCGGAAATATAAACAACTCTTGGAATTTATCAATTGGAAACGACGAGGGACAAGCCATTGCAGGATTTAATTATCCTGTAAATGGTTCAATAGATGAAGTTGCAATTTGGAATTATGCTCTAAACTCATCAGAAATTTTAAATTTGTATAATAAAGGGATTAATTCAACTATTAATTCAACAGCAAATGCAACTTATTTTTATTCTGGAACTTATGAGTCTGAAGTTAAGGATGCTGGAGGAATTGTTGAGTGGGGGAATATATCTTGGAACGGCTTGATAATAGGTTTGGGAGAGCTTCCAGATAATCAGGGAAAAGATAGTTCTGCAAATATGTCTGGAAATGTTTTACTTATGCATTTAAATGAAGTTAGTGGCACAATAATTGATTCGAGTGGAAATGGAAATAATGGAAGTACAATTAATGGAGTTAGCTATGGTGTTTCTGGAAAATATGAAAATGCATTAAGCTTTGATGGAGCTGATAATTACTTGAATATAACTCATTCTATCACGCTTAATTTAGGAAATACTTTAACTGTTGAAGCTTGGATTTATCCTAAGAGTTTAATAAACAGGACTGTGATATTTTCAACAAGGGTAAATAATCCTGCTGGTTCCTGGCAGTTAGAGGTTGGGCGTGGAAATGCACACAATAAAGTTGTTGTTGTTGCAGGAGTAAATACTTGGGTTGCAGAAAGCATAAATAATACAGTTACCTTGAATGCATGGAATCATATTGTTTATACCAGAAATGGAACAGGGACAGGAACTCATAAAATTTATGTAAACGGGCAGTTGCAATCTCTTCAGACAGAAACTGCATATGATTTTGTAGATAATAGCAATCCTAAAATGATAGGGGCAGGAACAATTCTTCTTGGAGATCATTTTTTCAATGGAACAATTGATGAAGTTGCAGTTTATAATAGGACTTTGTCTGATGCTGAAGTTTTGGAAAGATATAATAGAAATAGCAGTGGGGATGGCACGAAATTCCAGTTTAGAATAAGCAATGATAATTCTTCATGGAGCGAATATAAAGGAAGTGATGGAAGTTCTGGAACATATTATTCTTCTCCTGGAAGTTTAAATTTGTCAAATTCAAGATATATTCAGTATAAAGCTTATTTTGAAAATTCTCTTGCAAAATTATATAATGTTTCTTTAGATTATACTTCTTCTGGCTCTTCTTTGTTTGTTTCTCTTGACTCTCCTGCTGATAATTATTTGACAAATTTATATAATGGGATAAACATAACTTGTTCAGCGTCTTCAACTTCACAGCTTGCAAATATAACTCCATATTACAGCAAGTTTGGATGGATGCCAAGTGAATCAGCAAGACAAATTTCAGGCACAACAAATACAACAACTTTTACTTTTAATGAGATTAATTCAGAGATTTTATGGAACTGCTATGCATGCACTGTTGACGGCAATTGTTCATTTGCATCTCAAAATAAAACAATAATTGGAGATATTTCTTCTCCTGAAATAAATTTAGTTTCTCCTTCAAATAATTACATTGAAAATTCATCTCAAATTATAAATTTCACTTTTAATTCAACTGATAACAGGGCAGAAACTTTAAACTGTTCTCTTTTAATAGACAATGAAATAAAATCAACAAATTCTTCTATAATTAATGGATTAAATTCTATATTTTCTTATACGCTATCTAATGGAAATTATACATGGAAAATAAATTGTTCAGATGGAATCAATTCTGCTTTAAGTGAAGAAAGAAATTTAAGCGTGAATATTTTAACACCTTACACTCCTTTTTGGGCAAAAGCAAATACTCACACTCACACAACAAATTCTGATGGAGATGGTTCTCCTACTATAGTTGTTGGCTTGTATAAAAATTTAAGTTACAATATTATCGCAATAACTGATCATGGTTATGTTACAAACTGCACACCATTTACTAATTTAAGTGCAGATTTCATTTGTATAAATTCAGAAGAATGGACTTCAACAAAACATGTTGTAAGAGTAAATGTGAGTGCACCATATGATAATAGTGCAATTAATCTTCAGAATGCAGTAAATGCCGCAAACAATGAAGGAGGATTTGCTATTGCAGCTCATCCTAACTGGAGTTCAACTATCTGGAGTGTTGGTGAGCTAACTTCTTTGCAAAATTATACTGCTATGGAGATTTACAATAAGGTTATAGAAAGATTAACTCCTGATCCTTATGCTGTTGATAAGTGGGATTCTGTTTTAAAAACAGGAAAGAAAATATTTGGTGTTGCAGCAGATGATATGCATCAGGTTAATGTTGATTTAGGATATGGATTTACAAAAGTTTATATGCCGGAATTTACAAAGCAAGATTATATAAATTCAATGAGAACAGGTTATTTTTATTCTTCTCAAGGGCTAAGCATGGATTCTGAGCCGTTTAAATTAGTATGTGATGGAATTGATAGTTATCATATGGGAGAGACTGCAAATTGCTCTGCAATAAAAGTTAATGCAACAATTTCTGCTACAAATTCAACTTTTGTAATGAAAAATATAACTTTAATTAAAGATGGTAATATAATCAATATAACTTCTTGCTCTTCTCAAAACTGCAGATTTTCTTATTCAGAAAATGTTTCGTCTTCAGGGTATTATAGATTAGAAGCGATTGACTCAAATAATAAAAAAATATGGAGCAATCCAATATGGGTGACTAAAATTGCACTTCCTGTAACTATAACTATTAACTCTCCTGAAAATAATTCAAATATTAATGACTACACTCCCTTATTAAATATTTCATTAAATCAAGAGACCTCTTTGTGGTATAATATTAATAATGGACAGAATGTAACTTTATGCAATGGATGTTCATCTTATTTAGGATATCTGACTTTGCCTGAAGGAAGCAATGAAATAAATGTTTATGCAAACAATTCTGATAATATTATAAAATTAAATAAAGTTTATACAACGTTAAATTTTAATAAAACAATTTCAGATAATTTTGAAGATAATTCTTCAGTTGAATCAACAAGCAATGTTTTTTGGGATAATGGTGGAATACACATGAATTCAAGCAATATGTTTGGGAATTTTGTCCTAAAACCAGTGATTACAACAAATAATATTACAAGCTTTAGTATTTCATGGACTGAAAATAATACTGAAAATGCAAAAGGAGAGGGGCAGAGAGTGCCGATAATTCTGAAATATAAAATTAATAAATCTGATTGGATTCATATAGACAATGATGGAGATTATATTGTTAGTGGAAGCAATATAACTAGGTTAAATGGAAATAATCTTTCAGTGATGTTTGATTTTGAAAAAAATTCTATTACATCAATTGATTTGTTAAGCTTTGAAATTATCTGGACAGAGTTTACAATTCCTTTAATAATGAATCTTGCAGAATCAACAACAACTTCAAGTGCGACAATTACATGGGAGACAGATGTTGATTCTAATTCAAGTGTGGAATATGGAAATTCTGTTTTATTAGGAAGTATTACTGGTAATTCAAATTTTGTAACATCTCATTCTTTAAATATCTTGAATCTTAATCAAAATACAGTTTATTATTACAAAATTAAGAGTTGCACTGTTGATAGCTGTGCAGAATATCCTCAAATACCTTACCCAGTTGATTCATTCACAACTCAATCAACTTCAAATCCTCCATCAGGTGGGGGTGGTGGCGGTGGTGGAGGCGGAAGCAATCCAACCCCAAGTATTACTCCTATTGGAAAATTAGAATTAACTAAATTATCTTCGATAATTTTAATTAGTGGTGAAAGCAAAAAAGTTAACTTGGGCATTAAAAATTCTGGATTTGGATTTTTAACTGACTGCAAAATTGCAAAAACTGGAGCATATAGCTCCTGGATTACAACCAACTCTGTTAAAAGTTTAAGTGCTGGAGAGTCAGGAGAACTTATGTTTGAAGTTTCTGTTCCTGATAATGCAAATGCAGGAAAATATGATTTGGGAATTTCTGTTTTATGCAAAGAAAATAGCAATTCAACAATCTTTTCTGTTGAAGTTGCTAAGAAACAGCTTAAGTTTGATTTTGTTGAAGCAAAGAGGCAGGGAAATGATAAATTAATTATATCTTATTATCTCGAGGAGCTTTCAGGAAAGAATCAGGATGTTGAGCTGCAGTTTTTACTGATTGACTCTGATAATAAAAATGTTGCAGAATTTTCAGATAAAAAAACTATTGGTGCTGATGAAAAACAATTATTTGAGACAAGTATTCCAATTGACAGTTCTTTAGCAGGAGCATTAAATCTTCTTGTTAATTTAAATTCTGAGAGTTTTTCTACTTTTGTACAAGAGAGGCTTGTTTTAGGCAAGGGTGTCAGTGGTTTTGCAATATTCTCAACAGGAAATATAGCAGACAATATACTTGCATTTGCAGTTATTTTTGTTTTTGCCATATTTTTAATTTTTATTGTCATTAGAATAATAAAACTGAGAAATAGGAATAAGATAAGGGCAAAGGCATTTTATCGGGTGAATTCATTTTAGGAGGATATAAAAATATTTAAGCAGTTTTTGCATTGATTAAATTATGTACATAGTTAAAAAGACAATTTCTGGAAAAGATTATTATTATATTCGTGAAAGTGTGCGCAAAGGAGACAAAGTTAAGTCCAACCTTGTTTGTTATGGGGGCAAGACAATGGAATTGGCAAAGAAGAAGCTTGAAGGGATGGGCATAAAAAAAGAAAATGATAATGCCAATGAAGATAAGAAAATTAAAGAAAAAATAGAAGAGAATATTGGTGTGGAAACTAAGAAAACTGATTTGACAATTGATGAGCTTACACAATTTTGCAAAAGAAAAGGATTTGTTTTTAGGTCCAGTGATATTTATGGAGGACTTGCAGGATTTTGGGATTTTGGGCCTCTTGGGATTGAGTTATTTAATAATATTAAAAGAGAGTGGTGGAATTATTTTGTAAAACAGAGAGAAGATATGGTTGGAATGGAAGCGAGCATTATTTCCCATCCTTTAACCTGGAAAGCATCTGGGCATTTGACGAGTTTTAGCGATACTTCTGTTGTATGCAAGAAATGCGGCAGGGCAAATAAGATTGATAAAAGTGAAGTTGGAAAAGTGAGATGCGGGTGTGGAGGAGAATATGAAATTAAAGGAGAGTTTAACTTAATGTTTAAGACAAGTATTGGGAGTATAAAACCTATGGAGGCTTATTTGCGAGGAGAAACTGCACAAGGAATGTTTATGGATTTTAAACTTATTCAGCAGACAGCTAGAATGTCTCTTCCATTTGGAATTGCGCAGATTGGAAGATGCTTTAGAAATGAAATTGCTCCGCGCGATTTTTTATTCAGAAGCAGGGAGTTTCATATAGGAGAATTTGAATTTTTTATAAATCCTGAAGAAAAAAAGTGCGATTTGCTTATAAAAGAACATTTAGATTTGAGATTTATGTTTTTAGATGAAGAAACTCAAAAATCTGGAAGTGATAAATTAAAAGAGACGAGTATTGGAGAGATATTAAGAAAAGGAAAACTTGATGAATGGCATTCTTATTGGCTGGCTGAACAGATAAAATGGTTTAGAAGTCTTGGATTAAATGAGATTAAAATCAGGGAACATCTAAAAGATGAACTTTCACATTATTCTTCTGCAACTTTTGACATAGATTATGAATATCCTTTTGGAAGCAAAGAAATTGCAGGAATTGCAAATAGGGGGCAATATGATTTAAATCAGCATCAAAAAGAGAGCGGGGAGAATATGGAAGTTTTTGATGAGAAATATAAAAATAAGGTTATTCCTCGGGTAATTGAACCTACTTTTGGAATGGAAAGGATTTTTCTTGCAGTTTTAGCTAAAGCATATAATTATGATGCAAAGAGACAGAATGTTGTTCTTAAACTTAATCCCAAGCTTGCGCCAATCACTGCAGCAGTTTTTCCAATAGTAAAATCTCCAGAGTATGAAAAAATTTCAGAAAATATTGTAAATGAGCTGAAAAAAGAATTTAATGTTGTTTATGACAGAAGTGGAAGTATTGGCAGAAGATATTCTAGAAATGATGAAATTGGAACAATTGCCTGTATTACAGTAGATGAAGAAAGTCCTAAAAACAATACATGCACTATTCGTGATAGAGACACAACAAAGCAGATTAGAGTTAAAATTCCCGATTTGAAAAATGTTCTAAGAAAAATTATTGACGGTGAAAGTATTGTTAATCTTGGAAAAATCGTTGAAACGCGGGTTAAAAATAAGGGTTAGAATACAGTTTCTATTTGATAATAGCATTAATAATTGCAAATGACTTAGAGAGTACAATTTTTTAGTGAAGGCAGGCAAGAAAATCAATTTTTTTGTTTACGGCTCTTAAAACACCGTTTGCAGTAGACTCTAATTTAAAAAGACTATGATTTCGAAGCAAAATTGCAGAAGAATTAAAACAAAAATAAAGAAATTAAAGAGAATATTAACGAGGATTAATTAAAATATTTTTAAAAATAAAAAATAAAAAAATTAATTATGAAATTTTACTTTTTCTTTTTTGCCATTTAATTTTTCCTCCCTTATGTATTGGTATAAATGTCCGTCGATAATTATTTTTTCCCAATAATTATCAATCACATCTTTTTTTATTAATTAATTTAATTGTTTGATGTTTATAAACGTTTGCATTTTTTATTTTTTTCAAAAAAATAAAAATTAAATCAGAAATAAATTGTAATTGCTTTTTATTGTTCTATTTTTATTAGTTTCTATATTTGTCAAAATTATTTTATCTTTTGTATCTGCATTAATTAAGATAAGTAGGAACGAGCGAATTATTTTTTTTGATTTTAATCGAGTATGGAAATGATGATAATTTAACAGTATCCAATTATGCTAAATTTTATAAACTGCTTTTGTTTTTAATATTTATGATGCATAAAGAAGACTGCCTATTCTGCAAAATTGCACTCAAGGAAATTCCTGTAAAAATTATTTATGAAAGTGATAATTTTATTGCATTTCCCGATGCTAATCCTAAAGTTGATGGGCATTTGTTAATAATTTCCAAAAACCATTATGTTAATATAATGGATATGCCTGCAACTCTTGGGCAAGAGTTGGTTGATACAATCAAGAAAGTTGCTGGTATAATGTTAAAACAGGGCGCTGAAGGGTTTAATGTCATTCAGAATAATTTTCCTGCTGCAGGGCAGATTGTTATGCATGCACATATTCATTTATTGCCAAGAAAAAAAGGTGATGGATTTAAGTCAATGTAGAAATTTTTAAAAGTTTATATAAAATGGAAAAAATTAAAATAAAAGGTGATGGATTATTGAATAATGATGAAAAAGAGCTGCTTAATAAATTGCTTAATGAATATGCTTCAAAAATTGAAAGAGAACTAAAAAAATCTTCATTAGAATTGCATATTAAAGTTTATGACAGAGAAGGGCAGAGGAAAAAATTTAGTTTGAATCTTCGTGCTCTTTCTCCTGCAGGAGTTATTGAAGCCAGTGATGCTGATTGGGATTTTGCAAGAACTTTGCATAAAACTTTTAATAAGCTGATGAATGAGATTGAACATCAGTTTCATATAAGTGACCAGCATAAAAGATAAATGCCTGCACTGAGGATTGAACTCAGGATCCCGAGCTTATGAGACTCGTGCTTTACCACTAAGCTATGCAGGCATAAGAAAAACAAATTTCCCTCGTTTAAAAAGTTATTTAATCTGTGATACTTAAAGCCACTTATTGTAAAAATCTATAAATATGCAATGCCAATATAGAATTATGATTATCTAATTTGATTGTGTGGGTATTATTTGAAACCTCAAGATTTGATTTGCTGCTCAAATTCAAATCTTGATGGTGCTCAAGAACCCGAGTACGCCCTAAACTTTAGTGTGAGGGTTCTTGACATAACCTTGATAAAATTATATTTTTTATTTATTTTATATTTTCACTATTTTATTCTCTTAATAATTTGTTTTTACAATTAATTTTAATTGAGTATGAAGGTGATAATAACTTGACAGTATCTTTATTGCTCAAACTGGGTGTAATACTCCGTAGCTTGCTACGATTTGTCGTTCCCAGTTTGAGGCTTAAAAAATACCCCACAGCTTGCTGTGATTGGGATTTTTTATTTACTAAACTTTATTATTCAACCTTTATTGCCTCTTCATCGTTTTCTATTCTCATTAACAGCCCTGCATTATATCCCATTTCATATGGTTCTTTGTCGCTTGTAAGAGGGGACTGGTATTTTTTGTCTCTTGGATAACCTGAATATGCATCTCTAAAACCAAGATATTGCGCATCTCCATCTAAAATCTTGTTTTTATTCTTTCCACTTTTAAAAAATTTGCTATAGGCATTATGTGTTTTCATCATTACAAATATTTTTAAACTTCGTTTGTTTTTATAATTTATGGCTATTGATTCATTAACAACCAATTTTTCAAATTTAGAGCAGGCTATGGCTAATTTAATTTTTTTGTTCAAAATCTTTGGCGGACTTTTTGGAGTTTATATTTTGGTTCTTTTAGTTAATATGATTTCTAATATCAGAAGAAATCGCCTTTTAAAAAAAATTATAGAAAATTTAGAAGAGATAAGCAAGAAAATAAAGAATAAATAATGTGGAATTGAGTCTTCTTTAAGTATAGAATAATAATATCTTAAGTTTAACAAATCATATATTTTTTCTTTTTTAAAGTTGCAGCCATCAATTACTTTTCAGGAGTTTTATTAATGTAAAGTAAATTTAGCTAATCTCAAGAAAGGGGGCAAGTATTGCGGTTTGATGCAATTAAGCCTTAAATTGTAATCAATTTGAGCAGGAATAAATAAAAATTATTTAGTTAAGGTTATTGCAATTGTTGAAACATTGATATCTTTCCCTTCCTCGCTCTTGAATCCTTCAGTGTTTATCTCTATTTTGTCTTTCAAGCTCAGATTTTCGTTTTCTTTTATTTTCTTTTTTGTAACTTCTGCTACATCAACTGCCCTTGAGATAAATTTTCCACGCGCTTTTATTACAGCACAGTCATTGCCTTCTTTTTTAAGCTGAGTTATAGTTGCAATAACATACTTCATAAAAGGTTTGTTGCCTATGAAGACTTCATTTGTTTCAGTTTTATCTGTTGTTTTCACATCCATTTTATGTTTGTTTTCACTTATTTTTAGTTTCTGTTTGCTTAATTCTTGTTATATGCCCTGCAATTTTATTTCTTGTTGACTTGTCTGGCAGAGTATAATTTTCTAGGACTTTTTTATTATGATTGAAGTCAGTTGAAAAATCATCTCTTTCTAAAGCTAGTTTTTTTGCTGATTTCTTGATTGCCTTTGATTTAATGCGTCCCATATAACAGGTTTTGATTTTAGGTATTTAAAGTTTTCTTTAGTGGAGTTTTTAGCAGATTTGCTAATGTTATTTTTATTTGCAAATCCTACCATATTCTGCCTTGCTTTTACATGGGCAGGTTTGTTGAGGTTTTATTTATTTGAAATTATGTAATACTTTGCCTTATTTAATCATGAGAATATTCGTCGATGTTTTATTTATTTGCTAATCATGCTATAATCTTCCTTGTTTTTACATGGGCAGATTTGTTGATTAAATGATTATTTTATTAATTAACAGTATATATTTCAAAATAAAGTGGTATTTAGTTAGGTTTATCCAAATAAGAATATTTAAATATATTCTATTGTTATTACTGTTATGCCAGTAAAAAAATCTAAGAAAATTAGGGCTAAATATCCCAAAGTTAAGAAAACTGTTAAATTAAAACCAGCGATTAAGGCAATGTTTGGCTCTGAGTCTATTGTCAGCGCTTCAAAATCTGCTGTTGATCTTTATAGCCAGAGCTTATTTGGAGAGTATATAAATAAAAGAATCCATTATTCTTTTGTTGAGGCGCTTTACTTAGTTGAAAAGGGAAAGATTGAAGTTTATTCTAAATCAAAAAAATTAAAATTTAATGATTTAATGGATAAATGCAAGAATATTGACAAAAAAATAAATACCAAATTTATGGTTTATAGAGATTTGAGAAATAGGGGATATTTGCTGAAGACTGCACTTAAATTTGGAGCTGATTTCAGGGTTTATGACAAGGGTGTCAGACCTGGAAAAGAGCATGCAAAATGGATTTTGTACCCTGTAAGCGAGTCATCTGAATTTACCTGGCATGATTTTTCTGCAAAAAACAGGGTTGCGCACAGCACAAAAAAGAATCTTTTAGTTGCAGTTGTTGATGCAGAGGGAAGCATAACTTATTATGAGATTGCGTGGGTTAGGCCTTAGTCATTTTTTTCTTTTACGCTTAGAAATGCCTGGTTTGAGATGGGCATCTGGAAAAAAGCTCCGCATTTGTCACGCTGGACTGTTACTATTGTTGTCATTGCTGTCAGAACTTTGCATCCTTTGCAAATAACTTTTGCCCCCAACTTCAATGCTATTTCATTGCCACATTTATTGCATTTCATTATCTTTTTGATTAGAGGTTCTTAATAAAGTTTGTTGTGTCAAGAATTTTAATTCTTAACCTTCTTTTCTCTTGCTAATTATACCATAATATTCTTTGTTTTAATGTTAATTGATTCGCTGTTCAATCATACTTTAATTAACAAACATAATTTAGGTATAATCTAATTATTAGTAAAAAAACATTTTGAGTAATTAGGCAAAAATAAATGTTAAATTGGTAAATTACTAATTATAACAAACTTTATAATCCTCTTATAATAATTATGAGTATGGATAGAGATAGGATAGTTAATTTAGAAGACCAGAAAAGGAAGATTATTGAGTTCATTGAAATTAATGGGCCTACGATTCCTGTAAAAGTTTCCAGTTTTCTGAAATTAGACACGATGCTTGCCTCTGCGTTTTTAGCTGATTTACTTGAAGATGGAAGATTGAGGTTGAGTTTTTTAAGAGTTGGAAATTCACCTGTTTATTATATTCGAGGACAGGAATTCCAGCTGGAAAAATATGCTTTGTATCTTTCAGGAAAAGAAAAAGAGGCATTTGAGCTGTTAAATGAAAAAAGAGTATTGTCTGATGTGCATACCCTTCCTGCAATAAGGGTTGCTCTGCGTTCAATTAAGGATTTTGCATTTCCAATTAAATATAAAGACAATTTATACTGGAGATTTTTGAAAGTAAGTGATCAGCAGGCAATTGATTTAATTGACGAGGGGCTTGAAGGGCTTAAGCCAGTTGTTAGAGCAGAATCAGTTGCCCAGATAATTGCGAAAGAGCCTTTAGTGCAAAAAGGCATTTCAATTGGCTATGAAAAAGAATCTGTTATAAAACCAATTGGATTTGAAATTGAAAAGAAACAGACTGAATTTGTGCAGCCTAAACCTCAAATTAAGGTTGAGAAAAAAATAGGTGAAAGAATAAAAGTCAAGGAAGTTGAAAAGGATAAATTTGCAGAAGAACCATTGATTGAAATTAAAAAACAAATTAAGCAGATTAAAATCAGGGAGAAATCTGATTTTGTGCTTGATATTGAAGATTTCCTTGAAAAAAGCGAATTTATTTTAGACCAGGAAATTGAGTTTAAGAAAAATGATTATATTGCGACTGTTAAGCTTGATTCTCAACTTGGCAAAATGAATATGCTGTGCATTGCAAAAAATAAAAAAAGCATAACTGAGAGTGATTTAAGCATGGCATTTCAAAAAAGCACAGAGTATAAAATGCCTGTGCTTTTAATTGCTCCAGGCGAGCTTAGTAAAAAAGCTGTTGAAAAATTGCAAGAATTAAAAAATTTAGTGTTTTTCAAGAGGTTGGATTAAGTATACAACTTTTTAAATAATCCCTACTAATATTTTACTGTTACAAATATCTTTTTTAATTAACTAATAATAATATTATCATTGAGTTTAACAAATCTTATATTTTCTCTTCTTTAAACTTGTAGCCCTCAATTACTTTTCAGGAGTTTTATTAGCAAAATAACTATCAAATCTAATTTTATCGAAGATAAAATACAAATAATAGTTTTGAAGTAAAGTAAAATTAGCTAATGTCAAGAACCCTCAGAAAGTCTCCAGGGCGTGCTCGGGTCGTCAAGAATCTATGATTCTTGAGAGCATCCAAGACCTCAAGATGTTTCGCATCTTGATGGCCGTCAAGAACTTTCAGTTCTTGAGGATTTCAATTGTCAGAATTCTTGGTGTCTTGAGCCCCATCAAGATTTGTATTCAAATTTTGAGGTTTCAATAAGTGAGGGGGTATTATGATTTACTATAATTAAGCTGTAATTTCCTCTTCTAATTGTTTGTTGGTTTCTAATTTAGTTAGTTCCCAATCAAGTTTTATTATTTTTTTGACAAATATATTCTGCTTGTTTAATTTGAATAATTTTGCATTTCCAATTGTCCGTGTTGGAAGAATAATTTGTTTGTTTAGCAATTGTTTCCAAATGTTTATAAAAGCACTCCATCCAACTTCTGCACCTCTTGCTATTTCAGTCATGCTATAATCAAATTCCTGCCCCTGAATTAAAAAATCCAAGACTTTTATATAAGGAGAACTCCCGAAATATTCTATAAATATCGTATAAGACTTCTTGTTCATTTTGATTTTAGTTAATTAATATTTATAAAGTTTGTTAGATTTATTTTTCTAGGGTTTTATTAAACTTAAAAATTCTGTTGGGCTTATTATTCTTATTTTTTTGAATTGAATTAGATTTAGAAGATGCTTATCATAAGAAATGATATATTTTGATTTTCCATCAACTGCTGCCTCAAGAATTATATTATCTTTTGGATGTTCTTTGATAATATTCAATTTAATTTTTGTTTCTATCAAAGTTGCCATTGATAAAATTGTTCTTGTTAATTCTTCTATATTTTGTTTTCTATCTTCTATAAATTTTTGAAATTTTGACTCTTTGTTTAATACTTCAATTATTTCAGATATAATTTCTTTAGTTATAATAATGTCAAATTTATTTTGTTCTATTTTTTCTATTAATTTATCTGCTTCCCCTTCCCAAAATATTGCAGATAGCCATACATTTGTGTCAAGAGTTATTTTCATTTATTTTATTTTAGATTGAATTATTAATTCATCTAAATCCTCTTTTGTAAAATTTGATTTTTTTACAGCTTCCCTAAATGGTTTTACAGCCTCTTTCCATGTTTTTATTTTTGGGACTTCTATTTTTTTAAGGCATAATGTATTGTCTTGAGTCATTACTATGAATAGTGTCCCTTCTTCTAATTTTAATTTTTCCCTTATTTGCTGAGGGATTACTACCTGTCCCTTTGAACTTAATTTTGTTATTTCTGTTTCCATGTAAGAAAGTAAGATAACTCTATTTATAAACCTTTCTATTCTTACTTTCTTACTTATTTGATTTTTGTATTTTATTGTTTTCAGAGGGTTGAATTAGTAGAAAAGTTTATAAATATGTAAATTTATAAATTTATATGAAAACTATAGGAATATCTGAAGAGGTGCATAGAGATTTGATTAATTTAAAACTTCAGGAAAGGGAAAAAAATGCAGATGAATTAATCGCTAAATTAATTATTGAATATAAAAAATTTAAGTTTATGGAAGCAAGTATGCTTTTTAGAAAAAACCTTAAAGAAAAAAATATTGCTTTTTCAGATGTTTTGCACAAATCTAAGAAAATAAGAGAGGAAATTGGAGATGAGTGGTTCTCAGATTGAAGATTTTGATAAATTTGTTATTGACACTAATGTAATTTTTATGGCACTTTATGACATTAATAGCAAAGCTGGGAGAGTAATCAGGGCAGCTATTGAAAATAAAATAAGATTATATGCTCCAGATAGCGTTAAAGAAGAAATTTTTAGAGTATTAAAAAGAGAAATGTTATTTGATGAAAAGAATATTGCAGATATTATCAGTAGTTTACCCATAAGTTGGATTGATAAAAAAATTTATGAATTTTTTTTAACTAAAACAAAAGTAAAACATAAAGCAGATAAACCAGTTGAAGCATTGGCTTTGATGTTAAACTGCGGAATTTTAAGCGCTGATAAACATTTTAAGGATAGGATTAATGTTAATGAGGTTTTAAAAAAATTAGAATATAAAAAATAATAGAAATGAATAAAAATCAGATATTGTTAATAATAAGAATAAAAAAGGTTAAATAGTTTAGTTTTATTTTTCTCATAATACCC
>Ga0315284_10006742_pt1 | contig 16365 bp, 17 predicted proteins | sample YL17G09_16_MG_FD_203696 | JGI IMG/M metagenome (GOLD analysis project Ga0315284, IMG submission 203696) | Sediment microbial communities from Yellowstone Lake, YNP, Wyoming, USA - YL17G09_16 | ecosystem: Environmental > Aquatic > Freshwater > Lake > Sediment | place: USA: Wyoming | collected... | reverse complement strand
GGGGGCGATCTTCTTGAACGATGTCGCGGTCGGCGAGGACGGGACCGTCTACGCCTCCGATACGCCGATGAATACGATCTGGCGGCTCAAGGACGGGAGCTTCGAGCCGTGGTTCGCCAACGATGTGTTGAACGGGCCGAACGGTCTTCTCGTGCAGGGCGAGAAGCTGATCGTCGCGTCATTTGGCAAGCTGCCGGGCGACGGGCAGAAGCAAGAGCTGGGCGGCCTGCTTGCCGTCGATCTCGAGAAGCAAGCGGTGAGCACGATCGGCAACAACGACAAACTCGGCAATCTCGACGGGCTTCAGGCGCTTCAGCCAGGCGTCTACCTCGTCACCGATTGGGCGGCGGGCGGGCTCTACCGCATCGACGCCAAAGGTAAGTTCGAGCGCCTGATCAAGCTCGGCAAGGGGAGCGCCGACTTGATCTATCTGCCTGACCAGAAGATGGCGCTGATCCCGATCATGCTGAGCAACTCGCTCGTCGCCTACACGCTGGACTAGGGCTGTTACCCGCCGCGCAGGCGGCTAGCCTCGCGCGTTGAGCCGCGCGAAGCCGGCGTCGAGATCCGCCTTCAGATCGTCGACGTCCTCCAGCCCGATATGTAAACGCAGCGCCGGCCCTTCCACCTGCCACTTGGTCGCGCTGCGATAGGCCCTTGGGTCGAAGGGGAGGATCAGGCTCTCGAAGCCGCCCCAGGAATAGCCCATGCCGAACAGGCTGAGGCCGTCGAGCATGGCGGCGAGCCTTGCCTCCGAGACAGGCTTCAGCACGATGGAGAAGAGCCCGGAGGCGCCGGTGAAGTCGCGCTTCCAGAGCGCGTAGCCGGGATCGGAGGGGAGCGCCGGGTGAATCACCCGCGCGACCTCGGGCCGTTCCGCCAGCCAACGCGCGAGTTCAAGCCCAGACCTCTGATGCCGCTCAAGCCTCACCCCGAGACTGCGTAAGCCCCGCAAGCCCAGATAGACGTCCTCGGGTCCAGTGCAGAGCCCCAAATCCTCATGCACCTTGGCGACCGCGGCCGACACCTGCTCGGTCCCGGTGACGGCGCCCAGCATCGCGTCGGCATGGCCGACGATATATTTGGTCGCCGCCTGGATCGACACATCGACGCCATGGGCGAACGGCTTGAAATAAAGCGGCGTCGCCCAGGTATTGTCGAGAATGACCACCGCGCCGGCTGCGTGCGCCGCTTTCACGATCGCAGGAATGTCCTGCACCTCGAAAGTCTGCGAGCCCGGCGACTCGGTGAAGACGACGCGCGTCTTCTTGGTGATGAGGTCCTTGATGCCCGCGCCGACGAGCGGATCGTAATAGATGGTCTTCACGCCGAGCCGCTTCAGCACGTTGTCGCAGAACCGCCGGTTCGGGCGATAGACGGTGTCCGCGACAAGAATTTCGTCGCCCGCCGAGACGAAAGCGAGCAGCGCCGTGACGATGGCCGAGAGGCCTGACGGCGTGAGCCAGGTGCGATGCCCGCCTTCGAGCTCGGCGATCGCCTCTTCGAGCGCCCTGACCGTGGGCGTGCCGAGACGGCCATAGGTGAAGTCCTGATCGTTCGCCTCGAGCGCCGCCACGGTGGGGAACAGCACAGTCGAGCCGCGATAGATCGGCGTGTTGACGAAGCCGTGCTGGCGTGCGGGCTCGCGCCCGGCATGCACCAGCCGGGTCATATCCTTCTGCTTCCCGGTTCGTTTGCTCATCTAGCCTCGGCCAGGCGAGGGGGTTGCATTCGCTTAAGCCCCCTGCCCAGTCTCGATGGGAAGGTTTTGATCGGCGCCCCATTCCGACCAGGAGCCGTCATAGACAGCGGTCTTGCGATGACCGATCTCGGCCAGCCCAAGCGCAAGCACGCTCGCCGTGATGCCTGAGCCGCAGCTCGCCACCACGGGCTTAGAGAGATCGACGCCCGCTTCCTCGAACAGCCGTTCGAGCTCGGGCGCGGACTTGAACGTGCCGTCCTTGTTGAGGAGCTTGCCGAAGGGGACATTGTGCGCGCCGGGGATGTGGCCCGAGCGGAGTCCTGGCCGCGGCTCCGGCGCCTGGCCGGAGAATCGCTCCGGCGCGCGCGCATCGACGAGCTCGGCCGACTTGTCCTTGAGCAGCGCCTTGACGTCGGAGACGTCGCGCACGAGGTCGAGATTGCGCCGTGCCGTGAAGTGGCGCGTGGTGCGGCTCCTAGGCGGCCCGCTCTCGAGCGGCCGGCCCTCCCGCTTCCATTTCGGCAATCCGCCATTGAGCACGCTCACGTCGTCGACGCCCATGACGCGGAAGGTCCACCACACCCGCGCCGCGCTGAACAGCCCGCTAGAATCGTAGACCACGATGCGCGAGCCGTCGCCGACCCCCATGCTGCGCATGCGCGAGGAGAATTTCTCAGGCGGCGGCAGCATATGCGGCAGGCCGCTCTTGGTATCGGCGATCTCGTCGATGTCGAAGAAGATCGCGCCCGGAATATGCTCCACGAGATATTCGGCATGCGCGTCCTTGCCCTCGCTCGGCATGTGCCAGGAGGCATCGATGATGACGAGGTCGGGCGCATCGAGCTCGCGGGCGAGGTCGTCGGTCTCAGTCAGCCATGTCTTCGTCTGCAACAAATCGAAATCTCCAATTCCAGCCTAGACGAACACGCGCGGCGCGGCGGCGTGCCCCTGGTCGAGCCAGGCGGGGACCGGCAACCCCTTCTCGCGCAGGAATTTGGGGTTGAACAACCGGCTTTGGTAGCGGGTGCCATAATCGCAAAGCACCGTGACGATGGTATGGCCCGGGCCTAGGTCGCGAGCAAGGCGGATCGCGCCCGCGACATTGATGCCGCTGGACCCCCCGAGGCAGAGCCCTTCCTCGCTCAAGAGGCCGAAGATGATGGGGAGCGCTTCCGCGTCTTGGATCTGGTAGGCCTCGTCGATCTTGGCGCCTTCGAGATTGGCCGTGATGCGGCCCTGGCCGATCCCCTCGGTGATGGAGCTGCCTTCGGACTTGAGCACGCCGTGCTTGTAGAAATTGTAGAGCGCGGCGCCCATGGGATCGGCAAGCCCGATCACCACGCCGGGATTGTGTTCCTTCAGGCCCATGGAGACGCCGGCAAGCGTACCGCCGGTCCCCACCGCGCAGACGAAGCCGTCGACCTTGCCGCCAAGGTCGTTCCAGATTTCCTGCGCCGTCGTCTCGATATGTCCCTGGCGGTTGGCGACATTGTCGAACTGGTTGGCCCAGATGGCGCCGTTCGGCTCGGTGGCGGCAAGCTCCTCGGCGAGCCTGCCCGAATATTTCACGTAGTTGTTGGGATCCTTGTAGGGAACCGCGGGGACCTCGATGAGCCGTGCGCCGGCCAAGCGCAGCATGTCCTTCTTCTCGTCCGACTGGGTCTCGGGGATGACGATGACGGTCTTCAAGCCCAGTGCATTGCCGACCAGCGCCAAGCCGATGCCGGTATTGCCGGCAGTGCCCTCGACCACCGTGCCGCCCGGCTGGAGCCGTCCCGAGTTGAGCGCATCGCGAATAATGAAGAGGGCGGCGCGATCCTTCACCGACTGGCCCGGATTCATGAACTCGGCCTTGCCGAGAATGTTGCAGCCGGTCTCCTCGGAGGCGCGCTTGAGCTTGATCAGCGGGGTATTGCCGATCGCCTCGATGATGCCGTTGCGGTAGGTCACGCGGAGCCTTCAGGTCTTCTCGATCTTTGACGGCAAACTAATGAGCAGGATGGCTGGCCGCAAGACGAGGAAATTGCAAGGAAGCACACTATAAGAGAAGACGGTTCCACCCAAAGCGCCGGGTGCGGATCGGAGTTAAGGCCCCTCCAGCGAGTCCTGGCGCGACTTGATCAGCTCGCAATGCTCGGCCAGGGATTTGATCTCGTCGCCCTTCAGCAGCCGCGTAAGCGGGTTCCACGTGAGGCTCTCGACCCTCTGACAGTCTGCCATGGCTTGCTTGAGTTTCTCCACGGTCTCATTGAGCGGCATCGCATTGAGAGCTTCTTCGGAAGGAAGACGCGAGCCGATTTCCGCGAGCTCCGTGCGGGCTGCGCGATAGCTCCAATCGACCCAAGCGCCCGCGGCAATGATGAGCACCGCCAAGATCATTCCAAGTCGTTTCATAAGCCACGCCTTTCCTGCTCGCTCCCTAGTGCAGAGCCACGCTCTCGATGGCGCGCGCGACTTTTTCGGCGGGCCAGGTCGAGGGAGCGCCCGGCGCGTCGAGCGGGGTGGGAATGTCGGTCCCTTGTCCCGTGCCCGACAGCGTCACGCTTCCTGCCTGGTTCGAGACGGTGATCTCGCCTTCGAGCAGAAGGACTCCATATTGCGCATCGAGCGGCCCGCCCCAGAACTCCGTGCCGCGAACACCGATATCGGCGGCGGGTGTCGAGATCGCGATCTTCTTCTCCTTGAGCTCCTTGAGCCGGCCTGTGGCGAAGCGGAAGGCGCCCTTGGTCGCCTGCAGCACGGTCTCGCCGATGCCTCGATCGGGATCGTAGACATAGCGGTCGATCAGCACGCTTGCGTGCTCGCCGAGGGTGAGCACGGTGTCGTCGCGAAAGATAACTTGCAGCCGCGCGCCCGCGCCGGTGCGAAGCTCATCCTTCATATGCACGGGCGTGCCGACAATTGCGGTGGCGGCGCCGGAGGCCGAGACGACTTGCGCCTGGTTCTCGACCTTGTCCACGAGGGCCACGCGGTCCGCATCCTCAGCCTCGGCCGCGCAAGCGAAAGACGGCAGGACGAGGACCCCGAGGAGGGTAAAGAGGCGCAAGAGAGAGGTTCGAGCTTGCATCCGCGTGCTCTTTGTTGGTTACGGTGGCCATCCCTTGGGTTTGCCGAGGATCGCAGGGGGGCATAAAGGGCGGCATAAATGAAGGCCCGCATCATAGACGAGAGGTGCGCAGCGAAGTAAGGGGTTGCTGCCAGGGGTGCGGGCTGGGCTAGCAGCCGAGGACTCCGAATGTTATAGAGCGCCGGGTCGAAGCGCGGGGACGGGCGACCCCTTAAAGCGGGCGTGGTGAAACTGGTAGACACGCCAGATTTAGGTTCTGGTGGCTTCGGCCGTGGGGGTTCAACTCCCTCCGCCCGCACCAACGTCGTTGGATGGGTTTTTAGTGTGATCGCAGCGCCGCAACGGCGCTCAAAGCCAATGGATTGACGCCGAATGAATGTCACGGAAACGAACACGGAAGGTTTGCGCCGCCAGTTGAAGGTGGTGATCGGCGCCGAGGAGCTCGAGAAGCGCCTCTCGGCGCGTCTCGACGAGCTCAAGGGCAGGGCGAAGATCAAAGGCTTCAGGCCCGGCCATGTGCCGAAAGAGCATTTGCGCAAGGTCTATGGCCGCTCGGTGATGGCCGAAGTGGTGCAGCAGGCGGTCGCCGACACGAGCCGCGAGGCGCTATCGCAACGCGAGGAGCGGCCGGCCTTTCAGCCGACCGTCGGGCTGCCCGAGGACGAGGCCGAGATCGACAAGATTTTCGCCGGCACGAGCGACCTCGCTTATACGCTCTCCTTCGAGGTGCTGCCTAAATTCGAGCTGATGGATTTCAGCAAGATCGCGCTCGATAAGCCGGTCGCCGAGGTCACCGATTCCGACATGGACAAATCCATCGACCGGATCCGCGCCGCCAATCTGCGCTACACGCCGAAAGACGGCGCCGCCGAGACCGGCGACCGCCTGGTCATCGATTTTACGGGCTTGATCGACGGCACGCCGTTCGAAGGCGGCTCGACCCAGGATGCACCTGTCGTGCTCGGCAGCGGCAATTTCATCCCGGGCTTCGAGGAGGGACTTGCCGGCGCGCGTGCCGGCGACGAACGCGAGGTCGATGCGACTTTCCCCGAGGCCTATCCTGAAGCGAGCCTTGCCGGCAAGGCCGCGCGCTTCGCGGTGAAGGTCAAGGAGGTGGGAGCGCCAGAGACGCCGACGCTCGATGACGAGTTCGCCAAGGGCCTCGGCGTCGAATCGGTCGAAAAGCTGCGTGAGACGATCAAGCAGCGCCTGGAGCAGGACCGCGCGGGCGCCTCGCGCCTGAAAGTGAAGCGGGCGCTGCTCGACGCTCTCAACCAGGGCCACAGCTTCGAGCTGCCGCCGACTCTCGTCGACAACGAGTTCCAGGCGATCTGGCACCAGGTGACGGCCGATCTAGAGCGTTCCAAGCGAAGCTTCGAGGACGAAGGCACGAGCGAGGAGAAGGCGCGCCAGGACTACCGCGACATTGCCGCGCGGCGCGTCCGGCTTGGGCTGATCCTCTCCGAAGTGGGCTCGCGCAATCAAATCACCGTCACCGACGATGAGGTGAGCCGCGCGCTGCTAGAGCGCGTCAGGCAGTTCCCGGGCCAGGAGCGGAAAGTCTATGACTATTACCGCAGCAACCCTCAGCTCCTCGCCGAGCTCAGGGCGCCGATCTTCGAGGACAAGGCGGTCGACTATGTGCTCGAGCTCGCCAAGGTGAGCGATACGAAAGTGACCCCCGAGGAACTCTATGCCGATCCCGACGGGGATCACGACCATCACCATGATCACGACCACGAGCATGACCACGACCATCAGCATGGGCATGATCACGGACATGCACGATCACGGTCATGATCACCACGGGCATGACCACGGTCACGACCATGATCACAGCCCCAAGAAGCGCGGCAAGAAGCAGGGGTGACGCGGGGAGAGGGGAGCTTCATCATCCTCCCCTCTTCCGTTTAGGCAAGCGACCCCATATGTAGTAGGACGAAGCAGATTCGCGAGGCGGCCTTGACTGGGCCTCAAGCCTCCCCACCTTAGGACATCCATGCGAGATCCGGCCGACATCTATCTGAATACGCTTGTGCCCATGGTGGTCGAGCAGACCAACCGGGGAGAGCGGGCCTACGACATTTATTCGCGCCTGCTCAAGGAGCGGATCATCTTCGTCACCGGGCCGATCGAGGACCATGTGGCCACGCTCATCACGGCGCAGCTCCTGTTCCTGGAGGCGGAGAACCCGAAAAAAGAGATCTCCATGTATATCAACTCGCCGGGCGGCGTCGTGACCTCCGGCATGGCGATCTACGACACCATGCAGTTCGTCAGGCCCGCGGTAGCCACGCTCTGCCTCGGCCAGGCTGCCTCGATGGGCTCGCTGCTGCTCTGCGCCGGCGAGAAGGGCATGCGCTACACGCTGCCGAACGCCCGCATCCTGCTGCATCAGCCCTCGGGCGGCTTCCAGGGTCAGGCGAGCGACATCGAGCGTCACGCCGAGGACATCATCAAGATGAAGCGGCGATTGAACGAAATCTATGTGCGCCACACGGGCCAGGACTACGCGACGATCGAAAAGACGCTTGATCGCGACTATTTCCTGTCCGCCGAGGATGCACGCGCTTTCGGCATCGTCGACGAGGTGATCACCAAGCGGCACCCGCTGGAAGAAAAAGTGGAAAAGCTCACGCCGGTATCGTAAGGCGCATAAGCCCGTTCTCGCTACGTCCGAGCAGCGTGGCCCATTAGAGCTAACGGGCGAAATTTCGGGCAGCGTGCGGTGGCGTGGCGCATAGGCACGCAGTGCGCATAGGATGCGAATCGTGTGGGTTGTGTCCCGCGCGCGGGGGTCTCGGATTAATCAATCCTTGATCAGTGCCGCCCTAGCATGCTGAGATTGCCCTTCGGGCAGCTTTCGCCGGAGGAGGGGGCTCACACTTGCGAGGCGGCCAGACGAATCAAGGGCGCTAGGACCAATTTGGGCCGGCGCCGCATAACGGTTGAGAACTGGATAAGCGAATGAGCAAGGTGAGCGGAACCGATTCGAAGAACACCCTCTACTGCTCTTTCTGCGGCAAGAGCCAGCACGAGGTGCGCAAGCTCATTGCCGGGCCGACGGTGTTCATCTGCGATGAATGCGTCGAGCTTTGCATGGACATCATTCGCGAGGAAAACAAAAGCTCGCTGGTGAAGTCGCGCGATGGCGTGCCCACCCCCATGGAGATCTGCGCCGTCCTCGACGATTACGTCATCGGCCAGGATTACGCCAAGCGCGTGCTCTCGGTCGCCGTGCACAACCACTACAAGCGGCTCGCCCACTCGAGCAAGAATTCCGACGTCGAGCTCGCCAAGTCGAACATCCTCCTGATCGGGCCCACGGGCTGCGGCAAGACCCTGCTCGCCCAGACGCTCGCCCGCATCCTCGACGTGCCCTTCACCATGGCCGACGCCACCACGCTGACCGAGGCCGGCTATGTCGGCGAGGACGTGGAGAACATCATCCTCAAGCTGCTGCAGGCCGCCGACTATAATGTAGAGCGGGCGCAGCGGGGCATCGTCTATATCGACGAAGTCGACAAAATTAGTCGGAAATCCGACAATCCGTCGATCACGCGCGACGTGTCGGGCGAGGGCGTGCAGCAGGCCCTGCTCAAGATCATGGAAGGGACCGTCGCTTCGGTCCCCCCGCAAGGCGGGCGCAAGCACCCGCAGCAGGAGTTCCTCCAGGTCGACACCACCAATATCCTGTTTGTATGCGGCGGCGCTTTCGCCGGGCTGGAGAAGATCATCGCGGCCCGCGGCCGGTCGACCTCGATTGGCTTCGGCGCCAAGGTGGAAGCCGCCGATGACCGGCGGACCGGCGACATCTTGAAGGGTGTCGAGCCCGAGGATCTCTTGAAATTCGGCCTGATCCCTGAGTTCATCGGCCGCGTTCCCGTGATTGCGACCCTCGACGACCTCGACGAGGAGGCGTTGATGCGCATCCTGACCGAACCTAAAAATGCCTTGGTCCGGCAGTATCAGCGGCTGTTCGAGATGGAAGACGTGCAGCTCAGCTTCGCCGAGGAGGCCATGCGGACCATCGCCAAGAAAGCGATCGACCGGAAAACGGGCGCGCGAGGCTTGAGATCGATCATGGAAGGCATCCTGCTCGACACCATGTTCGAACTGCCAAGCCTGCGCGGCGTGGAAGAGGTCATGATCAGCTCCGAGGTGGTTGAGGGCAAGGCCCGGCCCTTGCGCATCTACTCCGACCGCCAAGAGGAGCTCGGTACGAGCGCCTGACGGGACTGGCATCATTCCTGCTTGCGGGGTAAGGCGAATCCCACTCACAATGGGCCGGAAAATCGTGGCTCCGCCTGGAGGAACAGCCACTTGACGGCGACTAGGCCGGTCGCCACGTACGCTAACTGGCGGGGTAACTTGCCACAGGGCCGGCACTCTCGTTTGCCGTGATACTTTCCGGTCCACGAGCCGGCTCTTGGGGGAGGGAACAAAAGACAGAGCGGCGGAACGCCTCGGCGGTCCCGCCTCCAACCGAGAAAGCGACGGAACTGCCATGACTGAACCAAAGCCGTCCACGACCAAAGAAGGCGCTCCGGAGCTCTATCCGGTGCTGCCGCTGCGCGACATTGTCGTCTTCCCCTACATGATCGTGCCGCTCTTCGTGGGTCGCGAGAAGTCGATCGCAGCCCTTGAGGAAGTGATGCGGTCCGACAAGCAGATCCTGCTGGTGGCGCAGAAGAATGCGAGCGACGACGAGCCGTCGACCGACGGCATCTACGCCATGGGCACGCTCGCTTCGGTGCTGCAGCTGCTGAAGCTGCCCGACGGCACGGTGAAGGTGCTGGTCGAGGGTACGCGCCGCGCCGCCATCCGCCGCTACACCAATAACGAGGCCTATTTCGAGGCCGAGGTCGAGCGCGTCGAGGAGAGCGTTGGCGCCGAGGACGAGATCGAGGCGCTCGCCCGTTCCGTCGTGTCGCAGTTCGAGAGCTATGTGAAGCTCAACAAGAAGATCTCGCCCGAGGTGCTCGGCACCGCGAGCCAGATCGAAGACTATTCCAAGCTTGCCGACACCATCGCCTCGCATCTCGCCATCAAGATCGCCGAGAAGCAGCAGATCCTCGAGGTCACTTCGGTCTCCGAGCGGCTTGAGCGTGTCTTCACGCTGATGGAGAGCGAGATCTCGGTGCTCCAGGTCGAGCGCAAGATCAGGAGCCGCGTCAAGCGTCAGATGGAGAAGACGCAGCGCGAGTACTACCTGAACGAGCAAATGAAGGCGATCCAGAAGGAGCTCGGCGACAGCGAGGAAGGTCGCGACGACCTCGCCGAGATCGAGCAGAAGATCGAGAAGACCAAGCTTTCCAAGGAAGCTCGCGAGAAGGCGCTGGGCGAGCTCAAGAAGCTCCGCCAGATGAGCCCGATGTCGGCCGAGGCGACCGTCGTACGCAATTATCTCGACTGGCTGCTCACCATCCCGTGGGGCGTCAAGGGCAAGATCAAGCGCGACCTCGACGAGGCGCAGAAGATCCTCGATGAGGATCATTACGGGCTTGAGAAGGTCAAGGACCGCATCATCGAGTATCTCGCGGTGCAGAACCGCACCAATATGCTCAAAGGCCCGATCCTCTGCCTGGTCGGCCCTCCCGGCGTCGGCAAGACCTCGCTCGGCAAGTCCATGGCGCGCGCCACGGGCCGCGAGTTCGTGCGCATGAGCCTTGGCGGCGTGCGCGACGAGGCCGAGATCAGGGGCCACCGCCGTACCTATATCGGCTCGATGCCCGGCAAGGTGATCCAGTCGATGCGGAAGGCGAAGAAGATCAATCCGCTGTTCCTGCTCGACGAGGTCGACAAGATGGGCGCCGATTTCCGCGGCGACCCGGCGTCGGCGCTGCTCGAGGTGCTCGACCCGGAGCAGAACCACACCTTCAACGACCACTATCTCGAGGTCGATTACGATCTCTCGAACGTGATGTTCGTCACCACGGCGAACACGCTCAACATCCCTCCCGCCTTGATGGACCGCATGGAGATCATCCGTATTGCGGGCTACACCGAGGACGAGAAGATGGAGATCGCGCGGCGTCACCTGATCCCCGCCATGACCAAGGCGCACGGCCTTGAGCTAGGGGAGTGGAGCCTCGAGGACGATGCTCTGAAGGAGATCATCCGCCGTTACACGCGGGAAGCCGGTGTGCGCAATCTCGAGCGGGAGCTCGCCAAGCTTGCGCGGAAGTCCGTGAAGGAGCTGCTCACCAGCAAGAAGAAATCGATCAAGATGTCGCTGAAGAACCTCGAGGACTATCTCGGGGTGCAGAAATACCGCTATGGCGAGGCCGAGCTTGAGGATCAGGTTGGCGTGGTCACGGGCTTGGCCTGGACCGAGGTCGGCGGCGAGCTTCTGACCGTCGAAGGCGTGATGATGCCGGGCAAGGGCAAGATGACCGTGACCGGCAATTTGCGCGAGGTCATGAAGGAATCGATCCAGGCCGCCAACGCCTATGTGCGGTCAAGGGCAGTCGATTACGGCATCGAGCCGCCTTTGTTCGAGAAGCGGGACATCCACGTGCACGTGCCTGAGGGTGCAACCCCTAAGGACGGTCCCTCTGCCGGCGTCGCCATGGTGACGGCCATCGTCTCGCTGATGACCGGAATTCCGGTCCGGCGCGAGGTCGCCATGACCGGCGAGATCACCCTTCGAGGCCGTGTGCTGCCGATCGGCGGGCTCAAGGAAAAGCTCCTTGCGGCGCTCCGTGCCGGCATCAAGACCGTGGTCATCCCTGACGAAAATGCCAAGGATCTCACGGAGATACCGGACGAGCTGAAGAATGTGCTCGATATCCGCCCGGTCTCGCGCATGGACGAGGTGCTGAAGATTGCCTTCACGCGGATGCCTCAGCCCATCGTTTGGAGGGAGGAAGCCGAAGTGGAAGCTCAAGTCGTTCCGCCCAAGGACGAATCCCAACCCGGCGTCACCGCTCATTGAGGAGGCTAAAGCCTACCTTGCCGCGGATTTGCCTCAATCACGTGGTCCGGCCCTGTTCACAGAGTCGGACCATTTTTGTTGATTTTCCGGGTTTTTTACGCCAGTCATACACCACTTGTTTGTGAATCGGAGCGTACCCAAGCGGCCTCGAGGGCGAAAACCCCTCTCGATTGGGGCCCGAGCGAAAGGATGATGACCCGTGAACAAAGCTGAGCTGGTCGCCCATGTGGCGAAGGAATCTGATCTGTCGAAGGATGCGGCCGAGAAAGCCGTGGACGCGACGTTCAAGAATATCGAGAAGGCCTTGCGCGGCGGAGACACCGTGCGGATTGTCGGCTTTGGCAATTTCCAGGTCGCGCAACGCAAAGCCTCTATCGGCCGCAATCCGCGGACGGGCGCCGAGGTGAAGATCCCGGCCTCCCGCGTGCCGAAATTCCGCGCGGGCAAGGCTCTCAAAGAGGCCTGCAACAGCTAGGTCCGGAAACGGACGACTTTTTGGAGGCGGAGTCTCGCTGTTAGGTGAGGCTTCGCCTCTATTGTTTGCAACATTTCCTATGGCGATCCGGGTTAGCTTGCTCTATCGCGCGGCGTAGCAGGGCGGTTAGCTCAGCTGGAAGAGCGCCTGGTTTACACCCAGGAGGTCGGCAGTTCGAGACTGTCACCGCCCACCAGCGCGTTGCCGGCATCTCTCGTCGTTGCATAGGAGGTTTCGATGCGGTGCGTAGCTGCCGCTTTAGTCTTGCTTGGCTCAGCCATCGTGTTGCAGCCGGTGACAGGGCTGTCCGCCGCCCCCTTGGACTTGGATACTGTGGCTCCGGAGCAGACCCCGGAGCAGCTTTGCGACCGTGTTGCCGCCGATCCCTTCTCGGGCTTCGGTCCTGACGAATGGGGCCGTCCCTTCCAGACGATCGACTCTTACCGCGCAATCCCTGCGTGCATCGAGGCCATGAAGCTCCATCCCGACGAGCGGCGCTTCGTGCTCGAAGCCGCACTCGCTTATCTCGCCGGGAAGAAGAACGAGGAGGCGAAGCCGCTGCTTGACCGGCTCATCGGCGAGGGCAATGGCTCGGCGATGCTTGCTCTCGCTTATATCTCGCCCGAGGGCGAAGCCGCCGGCCTGATGCAGAAGGCGGCCGAGCGCGGCGACCCGAGCGCCATGATGCTGTTCGGCATGGCGCAACTGACCGGCAAGGGTGTCCAGAAGAACGAGATCGACGGCATCCGCATGATCCGTCGCGCCGCCGAGGCAGGCTCCACGCGCGCCATGCTGATCCTGGGTCATTTCTACAAGGACGGCTCTTACGGCGTCGGCTTCAACCCCGAGGAAGCCAAGCGGCTGATCGGCGAGGCAGCCAAGCGCGGCGATCCAGCGGCTCAGAACATCCTTGCCAGCCTGGAGGATGGGAGCGCGAGCGAGACCCCCGAGCAGTAATAAACGGGTTTCGGGCCCCAGTTTACTTTAGCGCAATTCAGCTCCCCCCAAAGTTGATCGCCCGGCGCCTTAGCGGTCCGGGCCTTGCCTTGACTTGGCGAATCCGAGGCCGTACATGCTGAAGATCGCCTCCGGCCGTGGATTACGGCCCGGTAGGGGGGTGTAGCTCAGTTGGTTAGAGCGTCGGCCTGTCACGCCGAAGGTCGCGGGTTCGAGTCCCGTCACTCCCGCCATTCTTTTGGCCCCCACACTCGGAAAAGAGGACCATGGGCCAGCTGCTTCAGACTTACCTGCCGCTCGCGATCTTCATCGGCATCGCCTTCGCCATCAGCGCGGCCATTCTGCTTGCGCCTTTCGTGATCGCCGTGAACAAGCCTGATCCCGAGAAGGTCTCGGCCTATGAATGTGGCTTCGACGCCTTCGACGACGCGCGCATGAAATTCGACGTCCGCTTCTACCTCGTGTCACTTTTGTTCATTATCTTCGACCTCGAGGTCGCGTATCTGTTCCCCTGGGCCGTGGCCTTCAAGGATATCGGAATCTTCGGCTTCTGGGCCATGATGATCTTCCTCGCCATTCTCACCATCGGCTTCATCTATGAGTGGCGGAAAGGCGCACTGGAATGGGATTGATTACGGACCCCCATTTCGAGAAGGAAGGGCGGAGCGGCGGCATCATCACGCCGGGCGCGACGAGCTTCGGCCTCTTCTCCGACGAACTCGCCGATAAGGGCTTCCTACTGACCACCGCCGACGATTTGATCAACTGGGCGCGCACCGGCTCGCTCATGTGGATGACCTTCGGGCTTGCCTGCTGCGCGGTGGAGATGATGCAGGCCTCCATGCCGCGCTACGATCTGGAGCGCTTCGGCTTCGCCCCGCGCGGAAGCCCGCGGCAATCCGACGTGATGATCGTGGCCGGCACGCTGTGCAACAAGATGGCGCCCGCGCTACGCAAGGTCTACGACCAGATGCCCGAGCCCCGCTATGTCATCTCCATGGGATCCTGCGCCAATGGCGGCGGCTATTATCATTATTCCTACTCGGTGGTGCGCGGCTGCGACCGTATCGTGCCGGTGGACATCTATGTGCCCGGCTGCCCGCCGACGGCCGAGGCGCTGGTCTATGGCGTCCTCCTTTTGCAGAAGAAGATCAGACGGACCGGCACGATCGAGCGCTGATCCGTTTCCGCGAACGTCCCTCCTGGAGCCTTGATGGACGAAGCCCTTAACAAGCTCGCCGCCTATCTCGGCGATCGACTCGGGACCAAGCTTCTGGCGTCGCAGGTGACGCTCGGCGAGCTCGCCATCGAGGTCGAGCGCGACGCCATCCCGCACGTCATTCAGCTCTTGCGCGACGACCAGCTTTGCCGCTTCGGCTCCCTGATCGACATTTGCGGCGTCGATTACCCCGAGCGCGAGGAACGCTTCGATGTCGTCTATCATTTGCTGAGCCCCTGGCTGAACCACCGCATCCGCGTACGCGCCAGAACCGACGCCGCGCACCCTGTGCCGAGCATTGTCGGGGTGTTTCCGGCCGCCAACTGGTTCGAGCGGGAAGCCTACGATCTCTACGGCATCCTGTTTGAAGGCCATCCCGATCTCCGGCGCCTCCTCACCGATTACGGCTTCCAGGGGCATCCCTTGCGCAAGGACTTTCCCCTGACCGGCTTCGTCGAGCTCCGCTACGACGATGAGCTGAAGCGCGTGGTCTATGAGCCGGTGAAGCTGATGCAGGACTATCGGAGCTTCGATTTCCTCAGTCCCTGGGAAGGCATGGACAGCGCCATCCCCGGCGACGAGAAGGCCGGAGAGGCGCGCGACAAGGACCGCGAGCCATGAGGCCGTCGTTGAAGGCAGGGCTGAAGCACAGCTTCTCCTATCTGGTGCCGCCGACCAAGACGGTCCCGCAGCTCTATACGGAATCGCCGCAGCTCCAGGCCATGCCCGACGTGTTTGCCACGGGCTTCATGGTCGGGCTGATGGAATGGACCTGCGTGCAGCTCATGGAGCCGCATCTCGATGCGGGCGAGGGGAGCCTCGGCGTCCATATCGATGTCTCCCACAAATCGGCGACGCCCCCCGGCCTCACCGTCACCGTCGATGCGGAGTGCATCGAGGTGAGGGGGCCACGGGCCCGCTTCAAGGTCGTCGCCCATGATGGCGTCGACGAGATCGGCACCGGCACCCATGAGCGCTTCATCGTCACCTGGGATCGCTTCAATCGCCGCATCGCCGCCAAGCTGGCGAAGTTGCAAGCCACGAGCGCTACGGGAGGGGCGGATAACCCAAGATGACCGCTCGCTCCGAACTCTTGCCTGCGGCGCTTTCGGCGCTCCTTGGAGCGGCCGACTGGGAGCTCACGCGGCAACTCGTGCACCGTCGCGAGGCCTGGGACGATCCCCTCTATTGGCGGCTCGGCTATCCATTATTGCTGCTCGCCGCGTTTCTCATGGGTTTGGCATGGCGCGACCGTCCCTGGCGGTGGGTTGTCGGACTGATCGCCGGCCAGGCGATATGGTCCCTGATTTTGGCATTGACCCAGGACGGCGTCCCCAACCTATTGCCGGCGGGACTTATTATGTTCGCGGTGCTCGGCCTACCTTGTCTGCTCGCGGCTTATGCGGGCCGATGGGTCGGCGAGAAGGCATTCGCTTGAGCGCGACAAAGGAACCGATGGCCGAAACCGCAACCGATACGTCCGAGGCCGACGCTGGCAAGCGCGGAGGCGAGGAGCGCAAATTCACCATCAATTTCGGGCCGCAGCATCCGGCGGCGCACGGCGTGCTTCGTCTCGTGCTCGAGCTCGACGGCGAGGTGGTGGAGCGCGTCGATCCGCATATCGGGCTGCTGCATCGCGGCACCGAGAAGCTGATCGAGTACAAGACCTATCTCCAGGCGCTGCCCTATTTCGACCGGCTCGACTACGTGGCGCCGATGAACCAGGAGCATGGCTTTTCGCTGGCCGTCGAGAAGCTCGTGGGCGTGACCGTGCCGAAACGGGCGCAGCTCATCCGTGTGCTCTATTCCGAGATCGGGCGCCTCCTCTCCCATCTCCTCAACGTCACCACGCAAGCCCTGGATGTCGGGGCGCTTACGCCGCCGCTCTGGGGCTTCGAGGAGCGCGAGAAGCTGATGGTGTTCTACGAGCGGGCAAGCGGCAGCCGCATGCATGCGGCCTATATCCGCCCCGGCGGCGTGCATCAGGATCTTCCCCCCGAGCTCGTCG
>Ga0315284_10006741_pt1 | contig 16365 bp, 16 predicted proteins | sample YL17G09_16_MG_FD_203696 | JGI IMG/M metagenome (GOLD analysis project Ga0315284, IMG submission 203696) | Sediment microbial communities from Yellowstone Lake, YNP, Wyoming, USA - YL17G09_16 | ecosystem: Environmental > Aquatic > Freshwater > Lake > Sediment | place: USA: Wyoming | collected... | reverse complement strand
ACAGGAATCAGGATCGCAACTCTCTTGTGCTCTTGTTCTGTCAACTTTCTCGGGTGAACCTTGCCGCCGGCAGGCCTATTCAGGGCCTCAGAAGGGTCATGCAAGGCTCGTAGAAAACGCTGCTCCGTTCCACGGCGACGCAGTTCCACGTGTTTTCAAGGTTTCCGTCCAACAAACCACCTGGCCCAAGCCGGAAGATTTCGTAGTCACACCCCAACTCCAACCGTACTTCGTCCAGTGTGAATCCAGGGCGACTGGGTGCGATGTATTCGAAGATCACGAGCGGCCTGACCCGCCGAATGAACTCCCGTCCGCCTCGCATGACCAGAAGCTCGGCCCCCTCGACGTCGATCAGTACAATCGTGGGCTCACTCACGCCCGTCAACTCAGCGTCCAAAGTTGTGGCCTGCAGAATGACGCCCCCCAACTCGCCGTTCAGAGCGATCCCCGAGATCCCGGGATTCTGCGGCTTCACGAGGAAGCTCACCGTCGTCGCAGAATCTTTCACAACCCTCTCGATAACCTTGACCTGCAGGAGATCGCCGAGCAAGGCGCTGATTCTGAGCGCTCGTGCGCAAGCGGGGCTCGGTTCAAAGGCAATGACCTCACGGACACCCTCAAGCCGAGCGACGTCAACCACCATCTCGCCTACGCTGGCACCAACGTCAACAAAACGAATCGGGGTGTTGACCGCGTTCACTACGGCCCTCAGAAACGCATGCGTTTCTGGCTCGTTCCACTCGCCGCTGAGGTGCCAGTGATAGCAGGGGGCCACCCTGTGATCGAAGTAGAGCGGGGCGCCGTGGACCCAGACGACTGTGTCGAGGCCAACGCGCCGCAACAGCCTACCCAGACCCCTCCCGCGCCACCGGAATCTGCTGCTGAGGGACCAAGATAACTGCGCGTAGAACTTGGCTACAAGAAACCAGAACATTAACTGTCCCTGACGGACGGTCCATGCCAAACGAGATCGGCGTGCAAGTGGAGCACCGAGGCGTCAACCTGCCTTCTCCCGGCGTCGTTTCCAGCGGTGCTAGGCATTCAAGGCCTTGGCGTAGACATCCAGAGTCTCTTGCGCACATCGTTGCCAGGAGAACAGCGACGCCCGTTGCAGACTTCTTCCCCGCAGGCCCTGGACCCGCGGGTCCCGATTCTCGAACGCCTCCATGGCAGAGACCAGACTCTGCTCGTCGCGGGGATCCACGTAGACAGCAGCCTCGCCTCCGACTTCCGGCATCGAAGTCACGTCAGATGTGATCACCGGCGTGCTGCAGCTCATCGCCTCGAGGATCGGCAGACCGAATCCTTCATATAGCGAGGGGAAGAGGACAGCAGTGGCACCACAATAAAGGTCTCGCAGCGCCTGGTCTCCTTGGCGTCCAATGAAATGAATGCGTCGAGCCACCGCAGGGTTACTGTACTGATCCCGAATCGCTTCCGGGGGCTGCCATACAAGAACCAGGTCATTCTCCGGCGCGCCATACAACAAACGGGAGTAGGCGCGAAGAAGGGACGGAGTGTTCTTGCGGCCGGCTGAGCACGACACTGCAAGAAAATAGGGGCGTGAGAACCCGAGCAGCCTCGACAGTCGCACCCTTAGTGCCTCGACATCGGGTTCCGGTTTGAACTCGTTCCGATCCACGCCCAAATAGACCACATCTACTTTGGCCGGATCGACTCCCAACCGATTGACGATGTCGGTCTTGGAGTGATTGGAATCCGTGATGATGTGGCGGCATCGGCGGGCAAAGTCCGGAACCCATCGCGCCAACCGGACATGGTCCGGCATGTCCTCTGGCTCGATCAGGAAAATGAGGTCATGAATACTCGCCACCGTCCGTCCGACGTCTTTGACCGGCATGTAGAAATCAGTGGCATGGTATAGGTCTCCATGACAAAACCCTTCGACGAGCCCCAGGCTGCGGATCGCTGCTTCGGCCATCCGCGGCGCCCGGAAGTGAACTGTCTTCGGAGGCAGGCCAAGACTGCTCAACCGCCTGCCAAGCATCCGCCGGCCAAAGAGCACTATCTCCTCATCGTGTTTGAGAGACAGTATCGTCTCAATGAGCTTGCGGGTTGCCCGCCCGATTCCGCTAGCCGTGTAGAGGAGCGGCGTTGCGTCGATTACGACACGTTTGCGGGTTCTCATCAGCCCATCGTTTGCGCTGGAGCACCATCGGTAACACCGGAGGGCTTTTGCGGGCGCTCTCGGATCGCCTGCTCATAAATCGGCACCAGCTCGTCGACATGTTGCGCGACAGTTCGAACCGGCCGGATCCCTTCAGCAAGTCCTAGGATTTGCCGGGGGTCACTCGCGACGGTTGCGAGCGCGCCGGCCAGTGCTGCCGCGTCATCGCGCCTGATGATCAACCCATCAACCCCGTGCCGGACTAACTCCTCGGGGCCACCGCTTTCGGTCACGATCACAGGCCGTCCGGCCGAAAAAGACTCCAGGATGACAAGGCCGAAAACTTCGAGGCAGATCGACGGAAGCACAAGGACGTCGATGCTCGCATATGCTCTACCGAGTCCCTCCGGTGCGATTCGTCCGTGGAGTCTCACGTCGTCCTTTCGAGGACAGCAGGCTAGCCACCCCTCAAAAGCCTCACTTTCCCAGGGGTGCTGAGCGGCCCCGAAGATGTGGAGCTCGGCCAGGACGTCTCTCGGCAAAGCGCCAAACGCCCCGAGGAGGATGTGGATCCCCTTCGGCCGGTTGAGCGTCCCGAAGTACCCAAACCTGACGTGCCGGCCGTAGAAGGGTTGCAGAGCTGTCCTATTCAGCGGGAAAATCCCGTGCGGCACGACTGCCACTCGCGAGCGCTCCACGCCGTTGAGGACCAGATAGTCCGCGATCGCCCGGGACGGCGCCACCCAGGACGAGCTTGGCCGGTGCAACTCCGTCTTGGCCTCGAGTGAGGCGCGGACCGCCAGGGGAAACGTCAGGGCCCGCGCCACGAAACCCACTGTCCCAGGTGCGTCGGCCCACTTTTTCGCCACGCGCGAGACTGTCTTGGGCACGCTCGCCAGAACCCGGCCGCTGGCTGCGCTCCCGGCCCTCTGGGTGCAGCAGCAGCGCACGCACACACCTGGGCCCGCCTTCAGCTTGCAGAGGCTTTCTCTGTCATCGAGAAGGGTGCCCGCGGGGCAGACGATGCCCGGATGGTGCGCGGTCACGACGTACGGTATCCCGAGGTCGCGGCATACCCGGGCGAGCGCGACCTTGTGGCCATTGAGATGCACCAAGTCAGGATCGAGGTCCCTTACCGCCGGTTCGAAGACGCCGACGAGCGCGTCCCCCATCCCGGCCTGAGCCTCTACCCACTCGAGGGAGGGTAGCCGCACCGCCACCACATCGACGCCCTCGTAGCTGTACCGGCGCAGCCCGCCTCCGCTCGTCCGAGCTTCTCGCGAATCGGTGATCACCGTTACTGTGTGACCCCTGTCACCAAGGGCTTGAGCGAGACGCAGGACGTAGGTCTGGCCACCGCCGTAAGCTTCCGGCAGGAATCGCTCCACGGACAGGGCTATTCGCATAGTGAACCCCGTCGATCAGTGTTGTTTCGGGACAAGCCAACCATGCTCATACCCGGCGCTGACAAGGCCCCCGTCGCAGGCTCATCAATCCTCGGCTGCCTTGCGGGCTCACCCGCGCCTGTTGTCAGTGACTTCCCCGCGGTGCCACCGCTGCAGCTCGTCGGCGACGTCCTGCACTTGCACCACGACCTTGCTCTCGCTGAATTCCTCCGGGGGCTGATTCGTCCCGAATGTGGCGCCAAGCGACCGGATCGACGAGCACTACGGGTGATCCCATGTCCCTGCCAAACAGCTTTCAGGTCCAGGAGGAGGGGTTCAGTCCAGCGATCGCGCCTCCCCACGCTCAGCTTCCCCGCCCTGGTTTGGGCCACGTCCACCGGGCAAGAGTCCGCCCATAGCGCAGCCAGGTCACAGCGTCCCGCGGATTGATCGAGAGCTCCGCCAAGAATAGCCGCCGCGCCTCTTCCACTCTACCTTGGTCCCACAGCCACCGTGCATAGTGGCCCACCTGCTTCGCTAAACCCTCCCTCATGATCCTACCAAGCCGACCACGCCCGACGTTTGTGCCAGAGTACCAAAGTTGCAGGGCAGACGCGGCGCAACACTTGGCCAGCCATTCCCGGTTGGCCACGCTCTCTTGCCCCGGATGCACGGTGAGTGTGATCTCTGGGTCCGGGAGGTACACCACCTTCGCATCCTTCTGGCTGGCGAGGAGGATGTGGACAGCCCAATCAAGCGCCGTCCCCCCCATACTGGCTTCGTCCCAGACTGCCTGGAGTACCGTCTTCCGGTACAGTGTCGCACCGTTGAACCATTCGCCACTGACCCCAAGTGCCAGCTTTCCAAGATCGGGCCCCGAGAACGCCCGGGCAACCTCAGCTGGCCTGCGAGAGAGGCTGCCCAGATCCTCGTCTTCGCGCTGCATTCGGAATGCGCCGGTGACGGCTACGGCCTCTGGCCACTTCCGAAAGGCCTCCAACCTTGAGCTGAGAAAAGTTTCGTCGTAGTGATCGTCGTCCCCGAGGATGGAGATGTACTCGCCTCGGGCCAACCTTACCCCGAACGTCCAATTCGCAACAAAACCTATCCTGCAAGGATGACTGATGAGGCGCACCCGGCGATCGGTATGTGCCGCGACCAGTGCCGCCGTCGCGTCGTTGCTGCCATCGTCCAGAATCAGGACTTCCAGTTCTTCGTGAGTCTGGGCAACCACGCTTTCGAGTGCTCGTCGGAGCGTCGCAGCCCTGTTCAGCGTTGGGACCACTACCGTCACAAGTTCTGCACTCATACAACCCGCCCACCGCGGGTGTCGCTTCGCAATGTGCTCACCGTGCTACACCGGCATTAACGCGGGTGACACTCGGCAGCCACCTGGCTGCCCGCCCACGCCCTGCACGCCGTGATGGCCACAGCCCTATGATTTTGTGAACCATCCAATTCCGAATCCACCCTGGTTCCAATCCTCGACGATCTCGTGCACAGGCGCGTGCTTCTTGAGCTCCTGCCAGAACATCGGGACGCCCACCCCAGATTCATAAGGGGCCGGCACGATGTCGTGGAAGGCGATAATACCGCTAGGGCGCACCAGTGGGCCGTACAGGCGGTAATCACTCTGGACGCCTTCATGAGAATGGTCCCCATCGATGAATAGTAGGTCCACTCCCCGGCCCCGAAGCAGTTTCTTGACCCTATCGTGAGTCTGTGGGTTGTGGGAATCGCCCCTAACAAACCGGATGCGCTGCGGTTGTCGCGCGAACTTCTTGAAGACCCAAGCCTGAGACCGGCGGTGGCCCCCGCCGAAAGGACCGTGGTGAAGGTCCACTGTGATGATCTCAGCATCCCTCGCGGAGACCCACGCCCAATATAAGAGGGTCCCTCCTTGCCCCGTGCCGATTTCAAGGACCACCGCTAGACTCTGTTTCTCCAGCACCGTCAGGAAGCACTTCAGCTCCGCCCGCTTCTGGATGATGTCGCTGAGACTAGAGCCTTCAAGATACCGCCAAAGAGCCGAGAAGTTCGATTCCTTCTGGGCCTTTCTCAGTTGCCGGACCTCACTCTGGTAAACGCCTGGATACTGAGCATAGGAGGCTATTCTTTTTAGGAAATGCATAGTGTCTCTCACCTACTGCCGCTGACGCATACCGCTCCATTTCAGCTCCGAGTAGTCGCTAGTTGACGCGGCAAGGGACTGATCGACCTGGTCGGCACGTACTAACCCCCACCAGTCCGACTGTACAGTGAGGAGATCAGGCGGCCCAGCGGGCATGGCGTTCCTGGAAGTAGCTGCGGACCACGCCGGGGCGCAACCCGGTACTGCGGAAGTAGGCTCGCAGCTCGACGACAATCTCCGCATTGTCCTTCGGCCACTGGCCCCACAGCGCATCGGTCCTGGCGGCATTGTTCAGCATCTTTTCAGGCACAGTTCGTGCCACCTCCGTTTGCCTCATCCCCGACAGCACTGCCAACACGCCGCGCTTCCTCAGCGTCACCGTGGCGCTCTGCGAGGGCGATCTGGCGCCCGTCCGTCCCGTACCCACAGGATGAGGCACCAACGTCAATACTTCACCCCGAGCGCTGTCGGATTGGGAGGCTTGACCCGCGGGCCGCTGCCCGATGCCACAGCGAGCGCTTCCGTTGAGATGAATGTGGTAGATGTGAGGTCCTTCGTTCAAATCTACTGGCACTGAGGTGTTACGGCACAAGGCCCGCCATCCGCTCCATCACCCCGGCGATGTGTCCCAATGGACTCCCCTGCGGCGAGATGTACCCGGCCAGAAGAAGTCGGCTGCACAGGAGTGTCCAGGTTGTTCCCACGCCACAAAAGCCTATCAAGATTCGCCGCCACCACTTTTGACGGGTCGAGAACGCTGCGGCCAACCCCAAGAGTAGGAATGGCAGCGCCTCAATGTAGGATCGAGCTCCGAACCCATCACCAAACCACCAGCAGTACCACGCGGCGTTCAGGTAGAGCAACATCAATCCAGCTCCAGCGCTTAAGGCGACAAGCAACCTAGGAGTTGTTCTTGAGCCAGTGATCGCCATGACGACCAGGCCGACCAACCCAACGAGACTGATCGGGGAGTAGAACGCTAGACCGTGCCTGTACGAGAAGAGATAGTTGGCAATTTGGGGATGGGCCCAGGAAAACCCTTCGTTCCCGTAGGAGTAGACCACCCAGTGTCCGTAAACCTGGTGCCAGGAGGCCATCTGAATCAGCAGTGGTGGTATCGAACCAAGGGTAGCCGCCGCGACTGCAGCCCAGATCCTCCTGATGTGCGCTCGGGCTTTGGTTTCACGCATCATGTCCCGCAATGCCGTGGCCGCGGGATAGACAGCCAGTACCGCGAACACAACGTTGCTGTACCGTATCGTACACATCAGCGATCCTGATAGGCCGAGGCTGGCCCACTGAAACCACTCCTTGGTTTGGCCTATGGGTCGATCCTCCGCCAAAGTCACCGCCGTATGCACAAACCAGGCAACAGCAAAGAAGCCCGCAGAGTGGGAGAACAAGTTACTGACGACGGTGTAGTAGAGAAGGGGACTTCCCAACAGGACACATAGCACACCCAACATGCATGCCAAGGGTGGGAAGTAGCGCTTTGCGATCCTGTAGCACAATACCGTCCCCAGCCATGTCAAGAGAACTCCCATCACGCCTACTGCCAGGGTAAATGGGGCCTCATAGCCGGAATAGGTTGGGCCGCCCAGCCGTGTGTACGCCGCGGTTCCGACACGAATTAGCAGGAACGCAGGCAGGTTGACCAAGGCCCACCCTACTCCGTACTTGTTTTGAAGCATACCCGTGCTGGTTTCAACCCTTAGATTCATATTTTCAGGGTGGGGCGTGAGGCGAAGGAATTCATCGTGGAAATCAAAGTCCCCATCAAACACGATCGACCGCAGGGTCGCGTAGTAGTACTGCGAGTCGGCACCATAGAGTTCGTACCCCGCCCCCCGTCGGAGAACGTAAAGAGCATAAAGACCAAGCAGAACGACCAGGAAGCATGAGAAAAACGCCTTCTCTCTATTGGCCATCGGGAGCAACTTAACGTCACAATCCGGTGGGGACCGGTGCGTCGCTCTGCGCCAGAACGATGCCAAGAACTGCAGCCCCCTGAGGGTCTCGTAGCCAGCGCACAACTGTGCGCGAGAGGCCCCCCTTATAGCCTAGGGGCCACTACCGGATGACAAGAGCTCACCAAGTTGCACTGTCGCGGTGCCACGCTTGGAGACAACGATGCCAGCCGCGCGGTTGGCCAGCTCTGCGGCCTCCCGGATGGATCCACCAACCGCAAGGGTGAGGGCCATGATGGCGACCACCGTGTCGCCCGCACCTGTCACGTCGAAGACCTGGCGCGCCGCTGCCTGGATCGTGTCGACGCGACCTTCCTCGGACGCCAGCATCATGCCGGCGGAACCACGCGTCAATAGCACCGCGGCGACACCGATGCGGCGTCGGAACGCAAGCACTGTGTCCTTAAGCCGCTCGTCTTCCTCAATTCGCTCGCGGCCGAGGGCCTGGGCCAGCTCCCTGGTGTTGGGCGCCACGACCGTGGCGCCGCGATACTTCCGGGGGTCGGAACCTTTTGGATCCACGACGATCGGAATAGGCCGGCTGTTCGCTAGCTGGATGATCCTCCTCGCAAGGCGGCTGGTGACGACCCCCTTGGCATAGTCCGAGATGACGCACGCGTCAGCGCCAGGCAAGCTATCGCGCACTCTCGCCAGAAGCTCGTCCTCGGTCTTTCGAGATATTGGGATTACGCTCTCGCGATCCACTCGCAGCAGTTGGTGATGTGTGGCCACCACGCGAGTCTTGGTCGTTGTCGGCCGCAATGCGTCCACCACGACGCCCTGTTCACTAATGCCACAGCCCCTCAGGCAGTCGACAAAACGCCTGCCGTGCTCATCATCGCCCACGACGGTGAACAACTCAGCGGTTCCTCCAAGCGCGGCGATGTTGGCCGCGGTGTTGCCGGCGCCGCCAGGGAAGAAATCGGTCACCCCGGCCTTGACGACCGGGACTGGGGCTTCCGGCGACACCCGGCTCACCTCACCGTGGAGGTACTCGTCGAGCATCGCATCCCCGACCACGAGAATGCGCCTCCCGGCAAAACCGCGGGCCAACCGTGCAAGATCTTTGAGTTTCATGAGTCGCTCTCCGCAGGGGCGAGGATGCTACGAACGGCGTCGGTCCAGGTTCTAGCGCGGTAGGTGCCAGGAAGAGCTGTGCCGACCATGTCCTTGTCGTCCACAACAAGCACCGATCGGCACCCCGCCGCGAGCGCCGCCTGGGCGTCCCGCTCCTGATTGCCAACGAGGAAGGACTTCTTGAGGTCGATCGAAAGCTCCTCAGCCGCCCGCAGGATCAGCCCCGGCTTCGGCTTTCGGCACTCGCAGTTGTCTTCTTGCGTATGGTAGCAATAGTTTGCCCCGGCTAGCAGGATCCCGCACTCGCTGAGAAGGGTGACGACACGGTCGTGGACGGCTTGCGCCTCCTCGGGACTGATGAGGCCGCGGGCAACACCCGACTGGTTGCTCACAACCACGAGGATGAAGCCCGAAGCGATCAGGCTCTTGAGGGACTCCAGCACCTCGGGGAGGAGTCGAACCTGACTCGCTCGCCGGGGATACCCGACTTCCTCAATCAGCGTTCCGTCGCGGTCGAGGAACACTGCTTTCCGTCGGGTGCCGCCGAAATCACTCCCTTTCATCCAATCCCTTGATCGCTTTCAGCAGCGCCGTGGTTGACAGCCCTGGAACGAGCGGAAGGAACTCCACCCGGCCGCCATAGGCCGCGACCTCCGCCGCTTCCGGAACCGGCTTTCCGTCTGGCGGTGCGTAGTCGGCACCCTTGCAGTGCACGTCCGGCTGCAGGCGGCGGATGGATTCGACCGGGACCTCCTCATCGAAGATTACGACGTGGTCTACGCACGAGAGCTGGCACAGCAGCTCCGCTCGCTCTGCCTGGGGCACAATCGGCCGACCTTGGCCCTTGATCTGCCTCGCCGACCGGTCGCTGTTGACCCCCACCACGAGGATGTCACCGTAGGCCTTTGCCGCCCGTAGACTGCGGGCGTGCCCGACGTGAAGCAGGTCGAAGCAGCCGTTGGTCCACACAACCCTCAGCCCGGCCGCCCGCCACGCGGCCCGCAGCTCCAGCAGGCGATCCCACCCCACCATCTTCTCGAGGGCCCCGTCCCTGGTGGTCTCCTCGCCCCATTCGCGCGCGACCTCGTCGCGCTCCTCGGTGTGACGCAGGGTGTCGACCAGCTCGCAGATCAGATGGCCGACGAGGGCATGGCCCTCCTGAATCCGGTCCGTCCTGTCGGCAGGCACGACGATCGGCACGTCGCAGAGCGCTCCGAGCTTTCCTCCGCCGCGGCCAGTCAGACCAATCGTCGTAGCTCCTCGCGTGCGAGCCATCCGCACCGCCGCAAGCACGTTCGGTGACACACCGCTGGTGCTGACCGCGATCGCCACGTCTCCGGTCTCGACCAGCGCACACACCTGGCGGGCAAAGACCTCTTCGAACCCATAGTCGTTGCCGAGGCTCGTCAGAACCGAGATGTCGGAAGCGAGCGATAAGGCCGGCAGCGGGCGGCGTTCCGTTCTGAACCGGCCGGCCAGCTCGGCCGCGATGTGCTGGGCCTGCGCGGCACTGCCGCCATTGCCGAAAAGGACCACTTTCCCGCCTTGTGATAGAGCCCGGGCGGTCGCTTCAGCGGCACGAATGATCTGCTCTCCGCACGACGTTACAACGGCCAGTTGAAGTGCAGCGCTGTCATTTGCCCCCTGAGCGATGAGCTCACCAAGCTTTGCCCGCAACTCCGGTTTCATGGCTGGAGACTCCTTGCCGCTCGTGGTTGTTTGCTGACCAGCATTTAGGAATCAAAGGCCAGCGACGTCTTGAGGACTCACCGGTTCCTGGTCGTGCGCCGGCCGGCTGTCCACGCTGAAACCGGGAGAAGCCGGCGTCGCGGGGACCCCGGGCTCGATAGTTGCCCGGTCCTCGGCCAGAGGCTCGCCGTGCCGAGCGAGTACCCTTTCAACTGCCCATACGACATGGTCGGCTGTGATCTGGCGCATGCAAATCCGATCGAAGTCGCAATCGTTCCAGAGCCAGCACGGCGCACACAGCGGGTGGCCCTCCAGGTTCTCGTTGCAGGAGTAGCCGGTCTGCCAGGCATGCTCGCGACCACCGTAGATGATCACGGACCGGCACTCGGCGGCCCGAGCGAGGTGGCTCAGGAGACCCGCGGTCCCGATGAATGTCTCGGACTGGCTCAGTATGGCTGCTGTCTCGCGCAGCGACGTCTTGCCCCGGAGGTCGAGTACACCGGAGAGCGGCGCGTCGCCACTGGAGCCAACTTGAATGACCGTGACATCTCGCTCGAGATTGGCCAGTCGCTGGACCACCTCTTGAAATCGCTCGTGAAACCACGTCTTGTTCCGCAACCAGTTTTCGTGGGTACGGTCGCCGACACTTTGAATCGAGATCTGCCGCTTTGCGAGCCTGCCCGCGGCCGCCTCGGCCTCAGCTTGGTGGTACCAGGGCCGCAGCCGGACCGTGCCAGTCAACCCTGCGCTCCGGCACAGGGCCGCCAGGATGTGCTCCGCGGGAGGTTTCTCGGCGCGCCCGGGCATTTTCTCTTCCGCATAGCTCAGGCGGATGCGCCACCGTTCGAGCAGGTTGGAGTGCCGCAGCGCCCAGTACCTGCCATCCAACACCAGGGCGTAGTCAGGGTTGCCGCGAAGCAGATCGGCCGCATGCGAGATCTGCCAGATGGCGATGCCAGGGTGCCGTTCCGTCAACTCTCGCGCCACGCAAGTCAACAGAAGCTCGTCGCCGAACCCACCGAGAAAGTGGAGGATCCTGTCCGGTCTGCCGTGCCGGGCCACCATCCACCCGGCCTGACCCTCGATCTGCAGGGCCCTCACAACCTTCGCGGGCGAAAGCAGGTTTCTCCAGTTCATGCCGGCTTCTGTGCACACACGTAGAAGGAGTAGAAATGGTCAGGCCCATCATCACGCGAACCAACGGAGAGTCCGCTGCTCAGTAGAAACTCCCCAATGATCTCCGGCTCGGGTACCCATTTGTGGAGTTCGGCCATAGCGGGATTGTCTTTGTGCCAAAGCTTGCACTCGGGATGTGGAAGGTAGAGAAACAGGACACCGCCCGGCTTCACCTTGCTCAGCCAGGTATCCAGCTCGCCCTGCCAATCTTCGATGTGCTCGAGAGTGTGCGAGCTGAAGACATAGTCCTGAGAGCCAGGTGGCACATCCTCTAGGGAACATTGCATTCCTGGTCCTCGGTTCGGGTCGATTGGCGTGCTGCCAGGCAGAGGCCAGTAGCCGGCGCCGATATCGAGCCCGTTACCATGGCAGAAAACCGCGGCCGTTCGGCGAATTGCGAAGGTATTGCCACCAACGGTCAGGTAGTCCGGGTAGAATTCGCCCCCAACCAACCAGCCACCGGGAACCCGTTCCATGCCGAATCCAGGCATGAAACGGTACTCATCGAAGAGGCTTGGGTGATCCGGCATCTCCTCCAGGAGGATCCGTGGAGCCAACGCCAAATGCCGGGTCACCGGCAGGCACACGCGCAAGCAGGCCTTAATCAACTTTCGAAGCTGACCCAAAAGCGCACCAGTCCTGTTCGGCAGGCAACAGCCTCATACTTGCACCCCATCGGCCTCGCGGCCGGCATTGGTACTCCGCCCTCCACACAATCCGCCGTCGATTTGTGGGCCAGGCTTTTCGCGCCAGTCCTTTCCTCGCTCTTTCCGGGCTCTGTGCCGTTGTCGCTGCAAGATCTGGGGACTAGCCGCGCCAAGCGTAGATCATTCCCACGTAGTTGCTCCCAGGATGGAGAGAAATAACTGCAAATCTGTGACGCCCGAGGATTTCCACAATCGGCACCGGGCCGCGCTTGTGCCACTCAATGGCGTACATGCTGACCTCGCGGACGAGGCCCTGCTTGTCTAGCCGCTCCATGATCTCGTATTCACTACCCTCGCAATCCATCTTGACCACGAGTTCCTTCCCTGCAGCCTTCCTGCGGACCTCGGCCACCACCTCGGCGCAGTCCTTGATCTGTACTTCCACCGTCCGAGACTCGACGCGTTCAGTTCTGAAAATCGAAACGGCTTCAGGTTCGATGCCGTTGGTTCCAATACTGCCCTTGAGCTGGTAAGAATAGGGCAGGTTCATCGTCCTGGAGGGGAAGCCCACACCGTAGTTGAACATATGGACCTTTTTCTGCAGGCTACTATTGAGCTCAAGGTTTCTCTCAGCCTGTCTGCAAGTTGGGTCGAAGAGTTCGTAGCCGTAGACCACCTCGACCTCATCCTTCAGCGCGAAAAACAGTGAGGCGACGCCCACGTTCATGCCTATGTCCAGCACGGCGCATCGGTCTGGCAGATGGAAGTTGTAGCAACCATCGACCAGGATTTCTTTCGTGGTTAAAATATCCTGAGGTGTCTCCAGCATCACATGAAGATTACCGAGAGTAGCGACAATGGAATTTTCACCAGTCCTGCTAAGGGCTGCCCCTGCGGCAATGAGACCTAGCAGCGGGTCAAAGGCCTTGAGCGCCCATTCGTCGCGGTGCGAAAGCGAGATATTACTGCCTCGAAGCCGCAGCTCGCCATTCCCCCTGCACGGCAGAAAATAACCTGGATCGACGGCGTTGTGCGAGAGAACTGTCGCCCAGCGGAAATTTCGAAGGCGCATCAGGCAACGCAAGAACCTGACTAACCGAACAGTATTCTCGTAGAGCATGGCTTCTTCAGATTATCCGGAACCAGTAGTAATAGTCCGCTCCCCGCGACAGCAGACAAGACTCCTTATCCCAGCCGACTTGGTCCAGTAGCATTCTCCTGCGTGCTCGCCACGACACTCGGCGGCTGGGGTTGCGACATGCGACGCGGCACCTACCCCGCCTCGATCTCAGAGTGACCCCCAAGGAGCGCCCAACCCACCTGCTTCATTTGGAGGACCTGCCCCGTCGCAAGCGGTCGACCATCGGCGATCAGGAGCACTGCAGGCTCCGCAGCTGCCCAGATCGTGACGCTCGGATGAGTGAGGCGAATGCTCAGGTTGAAGCGCCCCTGGTTGAGGCGAGGCAACTGGATGTCGGCAACGAGCGTGAAGGGCCCCTCGCGGAGGCTATGGCCGCTGCCCCGGACGTGCCCTGGGCTGAAATACGCAAGCGTCGAACCCAGCTCGTCACTCAGTCGTGCCTCCAGGTCAACCGTGGCCGCGCGGTTTGCCACGCCCGTCACGCGAATTGTTATCTCCTGATCCTGAGGACCCAGGTGCAGGACCTCCGACGGCGAGCTGTTGACCTCGCACGACGTCAGCGTGATGGCTGGTTCGTAAACCCTGAAGTGCGCAACGATTGGAGCCGTTCCCGCTTCTGGGCGCTCCGAGTAGAGGCGGACGGCCTCCTCGGCCTCACCGTCGTGGAGCAGTTCTCCCGCATCGAGTACGATAGCTCGCGAGCAGAGCGTCCGGACGACCCCCATGTTGTGGCTTACAACGAGCACGGTCCTACCGCCGCCAGCGATGTCCCCCATCTTCCCGAGGCACTTCCTTTGGAACTGTGCATCCCCGACGGCCAGCACCTCATCCACGAGCAGGATCTCCGGCTCGAGGTGGGCCGCCACCGCGAATGCGAGGCGGACGTACATGCCTGAGGAGTAGTGTTTGACCGGGGTGTCAAGGAATCTCTCGATCTCCGCGAATGCAACGATCTCGTCGAACTTGCGGTCGATCTCGGCCCTCTTCATGCCAAGGACTGCGCCATTGAGGAAGATGTTCTCCCTCCCGCTTAACTCTGGGTGGAAGCCTGTACCCACTTCAAGAAGACTTCCAACACGCCCGAAGAGGTCGACCTCACCTTCGGTCGGCTCGGTGATACGCGAAAGCACCTTAAGGAGGGTGCTTTTCCCGGCGCCGTTACGGCCGATTATCCCGACGATCTCGCCCGGCATCACGTCAAAAGTGACGTTCTTCAAGGCCCAGATAGTTGGACGCTGTTGACGGTCTTTCTTTAGAAGGGCCCGAAAGGGCTGCCGTCCCCACTTCGTGAGCGACTCGCGCAGACTGCCGTAGCGTGCTCGGTGCGCACCAATACGATAACGCTTCGAAACACCACGCACCTGGACGATCGGCTTCATGGGCTCACACGATGTCCGCGAACTGTCTCTCCGTGCGGCGAAAGTAGAAGACCGCGTACAGCAGGAAGAGGATCGCTACCGCCGCTGAGTAGCCGAGTGCGCCCCACATCACGGGCCTGCCGAGAAGAGAGGCGCGGTAGCCCTCGATGATGCCCGTGAGCGGGTTGACCGCCAGGACCCACCGCCATCTCTCCGGCATCAGGCTCGAGGGGTAGATGACGGGCGTGGCGAACATCCAGAGTTGGAGGAGGAACGGTAGCGCATAGCGCACGTCGCGGTACTTGACGTTCAGAGCAGATGTCCAAAGGCCAACACCAAGCGCCAGCAACACCGTTAGCACGACGAGCACCGGGAAGAGCAGCACGGCCCAGGTGACGGAGTACCCGTAGTAGGCGAACAGCCCGACGAACACAACGAACGCGATGCCGAAGTCCACCAGGGCGGCAAGGACCGCAGCCCCGGGGATGATCAGCCGTGGAAAGTACACCTTGGTGATCAGGTTGGCGCTGCCGACCAGGCTGTTGCTGCTGTTAGAGACGGCGTTCAGGAAGAACATCCAGGGGAGCAGCGCCGCGTAGCTGAAGATGGGGTACGGGATTCCATCGGAGGGCACCTTGGCGAGCTTGCCGAAGAAAACTGTGAAGATGAGCATCGTAGCGAGGGGCTGGATCACGGCCCACGCGATCCCGAGCACGGCCTGCTTGTAGCGGACCTTGACGTCTCGCCAGGTCAGGAAGTACAGCAGCTCGCGGTAGGCCCAGACCTCCTTGATGTTGAGCGCAACCCAGGCGCGGCTCGGGCGGATCTTTACAACCGGCTGGTCGGAGAGACTGAAAGAACGCACGGTGGTTTTGGGCAGTCCCGCTGGCAAGGGTTGGCCAGTTGAAGACGCGCCAATCTGCGTCTCTTCAGGCATCGGCACCCCGGTTCAGCAAAGAGACATCCACGATTCTCACGTCAAGTCACAAGCGGACAGGGCGGGGGCAAGCCCTGCCTAGGTCTTTCACGGGATCGCTTCGTCGCTGCGCTCCTCGCGATGACAGGATGCGCGGAGCGTATGCTCCACAAGAACAGAGGCAGACATAGGGCGACGGCGTGATTGAGTGAGCACGCGCGGGGCGCGCGCTCCACAGAAACGGATGCAGGCACGGTGAGATCCTTCGTCCCCTTCGCCTTTGCACCGCGACGGCTCAGCGTTCTCAGGATGACAGCTACTGCGATCATTTGTTGGTCGTCGGTGAGACACCCAGGAAGTCGGCACAGGCGGCGACGATGCGGCCCGTCGCCTTGCCGTCGCCGTAGGGGTTGTGGGCGCGGGCCATCTCGTCGTACGCTGCCTTGTCGGTGAGAAGCCTGCTGGTCTCCTCGACGATCTTGCCCTCGTCGGTCCCGACCAGCTTGACGGTTCCGGCAATGACCGCTTCGGGGCGCTCGGTGGTGTCGCGCATGACCAGCACGGGCTTGCCGAGGCTCGGGGCCTCCTCCTGGACGCCGCCCGAGTCGGAGAGGATCACGGCAGCGCGGTTCATCATCGCCACGAACGGCAGGTACGGCAGCGGCTCGATGAGGTGGATGTTGCTCGTGCCGGCGCTGCGAAGGATCTGGTTGACCGGCTTGCGGACGTTGGGGTTGAGGTGCACCGGGT
>Ga0315284_10006740_pt1 | contig 16367 bp, 38 predicted proteins | sample YL17G09_16_MG_FD_203696 | JGI IMG/M metagenome (GOLD analysis project Ga0315284, IMG submission 203696) | Sediment microbial communities from Yellowstone Lake, YNP, Wyoming, USA - YL17G09_16 | ecosystem: Environmental > Aquatic > Freshwater > Lake > Sediment | place: USA: Wyoming | collected... | reverse complement strand
AATATCAGAAAAATATTGCATGTACTTCGCAGAACATTCCAGATTTCATCAAGGAACATTGGAATGAATTGACTGAATATCAGAAAGCTTTATTTCATGAGCAACCTTCATTGGAAGTAAAGAAATCGGAAGCGAGGAAATACGCAAAGTTTCACGGACTAAGAGTTACGAAGAGATACCTTTACGCTTTCAGGAATCATGACAATTTCGGTTGTGGAGTTTACAACAAAGTTTACAAATATACAAAGGGGCAATACTATAAGGATTGGCATTGCGATGGCAATCCTGCGAACGAGAACTCTTTTGGTTATGGAATTTGGCCGAAAGGAAATACTGCAATCAGAGTCAGACTTGAAGATTTCTGTGTTTCAGTCAACAGAGATGATGGAAAAGCTAGAGTTTGGGGATTTGAAATTGTTTGATTATATCAATTTTTCTGAGAAAGGAAACTAACATGGATATCGAACAGCTTTTTGAAAGAACCGAATATCTGATGCAGAACCAATACAGTGTCAGTATCACGGATTTCTTCAGTGAGGACGATGTTCGCCAGTGGCTTATGGACAGCGATGAACCACAGGCCATTGTGGATGAAGCGGCCACTAAGTACCACCTTGTGAGGCGTCCAGGCACCTTGGCATACGATCATATCGAATCCCTTGTCATTTCGTGGAGGGAGTTGATGGTTAAGGTCATGGGGCCGAAATATGCCGCTACGGTTACAGATGACTCCATTCGTGAGTGGTTGAAGAAGGGTGAAGCTCCGTCTGTCGAATCGGTTGCCAGTGTTGAAGCGGAAGAGTTGATGGGGTATCTGAAAGACTTGGCGGAGATTATCGAATAAAAGGAGACATACGATGATACTTGTTTACAAGACAATGACAAAAAAAGCTGCTGCCAAAATCGCTGTTGAGGCAAAGGAAGGCGTCAAGAAGTTTTTCGAGGAACACCCAGAAAGGCGTGTTTGTAACGCTCAGCTATGGTATCAACGTACCTACACGATCAAAAAGGCAAATGTGGACAAACAAGTTGATGACCTTCTGCTAACTATCAAAACAAAGGGCTGAAAGTGAAAAGGCCAAATCACAGAATAAGATGCATGAAGGAGTGAGCGCATTCAACGGTTGATACGCTTATACAAATGGAGAAGGAGGGCAAGAGTCATAAAGAAGGAACGGTATTCCTCAACCTTTCCATGCGATCAGCAGAACTGATGGATAATGTAATTACTCGCACTGAAAATACTGATAGGATCATAAAATCTTTAACAAAGGACTGAAAGTGGATAGACTGGTAAAAATCAAATTCAAAGGTAACGTTACCTTTGACGTTTTCTATGGTGAAAGCGAGAGAGATTTCGAAACAACGGATTTCTTTGCCGGTGAAGTTCACGAAGTAACCTTTCTCGAAGATGGTAACCGAAAAGTCATAGACGTGCAGTTCGGTGATGGAACGATTGCTTTCAACGTACCAGTAAAACTGTTTGAAATAGTACAGGGTGAGTAAAATGTTTGATCAAGAAACTTTGGAAAATCTTATAAAGGAAGGTTCAGAAGTCCTGATATACTTCATAATCGATGGAATTGGGGCCATGTCTTTCCACACAAGACATGACATCGCTCATGGAAGATATCAGGTCGATGATAAATAACTTGACGCTATCGAAAAAGACCTTGATGGCGCTCTGAATCAGCAAATGTTGTGCGTTTCGTCTCTCACAAGATTTGGTTTTAAAGAGTCGTTGGACTCTTTTGGCAAACCAACCCAGGAATATTGGGATTGGTATAAGTGGTGGAAAGATTGGCATAATGGAATGTCTGACGAGGAATGGAATAAGGTCAACTTAATGCTGGGCAAAGATATGACGCCTGAGCAGATCGCTTACTGTCGTCCTCCAGGCACGTGGAAAAAGTCATCGGAACCCTTGATTTCTGCCACAGACGGTGTAAGGTAATGTCTGATAAAACTGACGAAATGTGAAGGAGCGTCTGACAAAACGTACAGAGCTACACGAGACTGGTACGACCGCTAGGGCTCATACTATATTTGAGAAAGGTGGTTGCCTACACCGCCAAGCGGCGTTGACTTACGGTGCCTCTAGGCAAGAGGAAGGTCGAAACAACATCGACCGTAATAGACCGTAATCCAGTCGCATTTCAAACAACTTAAATAGGAGAAAGAAAATGAGAATGTCACTTCCACCGATTGAAAAGGTCGCCGCAAAGGTCCACGAATCTTGGATGAACGGAAAGAAAGCGAAGGGGGTATTCTCTCGCAAAGCGGAAGATGGTGAGGAATTGATGGTTCCTTACGAGAAGTTGAGCGAACCTCAGAAAGATCAAGACAGGAGCACGGTAAAGGCGGTTTATGCTGCGATTGAGGAATGCGGCGCTTGACTTCCTCAGTTGTTGGTGTAGAGTAGGTTTTGTGGTGAAGGTGGTTGGACCAGTGTGGCCACCGTAGCTAGCCGGTAAGACTATAATAACATTGGTGTAGGTTTGCAGTGCCATTTTCACTAGTTTAAATCATTCAGGCAACCTGGGCTTGTGAAATATGCAAACCGAAATATTTAACAGGGGTGGGCTCAACCCGGCTAATGAAGGTCAGTGGTGATGGTCCTAGCCCTTTAGTCCCGCTTGGCAGCGGGACAGGCGAACTTGAAGCCGGACCTTACTAAAGAAAGTAGTAAAGTATGTTTAAAATAGAGGGAAAGAACTACTGCGGAGAATGCGGCAAGTGGTTTTTGGACTTCAACAAGGAATGTCCAAAGTGTAAGGGGAAACTTGAGGATCATTTCACAGGATATGTTGGGCGATATTTTTGCAAGCATTGTAGAGTGGAAATTGTAGTTATTCACTCAGGTCCGCATAAACGCAACAAGCGTTGTTGTTGGTGTAAACGATTTATTAAGTTTATGGGCGAAGATCCAAAACGGAGAATCTAATAGTTAGGAAGACAAAAAGGAGAGACTAAAATGGCGGAAATGCAACCGGGACAAATGGAACAGGCGGCGATGGGATTCGGGTGTTCGTGCTTATTGGTATTGATCTTGGCATCTTGCAAAATATTCATTCCAGCGTGTGCAGGCTGGTTGTGGTTGTGGATTCTTTGCCCGCTTTGGATACCGATTGCACTTGGCTTCATTGCAGGAGCTATTGCAGGGGTTTGCTTGGCGGTTAAGCAAATCATGGATATGCAAGGCTAATCAGCATGAAAACAGATAACAAAAAATGGACGGTAGTAGGATCTCATTCTAATTGGGGTTTTGATGTTTCTTTCGATATGCGATGTTCGGAAGAACAGGAAGCATGGATTGACACTCTTGAAAGGATGCTGCATACCGCTTTTAAGGAATGGGAAAAAAGGGCGACTGAGGAAGAGGGAATTGAGATTGGTAACGTAAAGTGGCTTTGAACAAGCATTGCATCACCGTGGGCTTATGTTCCTTATTGCGTTGTATGAAGTCTACGATGAACAGAAGCGCATTCACCACGATAACGAAATGGCGATAGACGTGGTGAGAACGGCTTTCCTTGCCAAGCACAATAAAAGTACAGTAACGACGTTCTCCTACTGGCTTGCCCGCACGTCTGCACTGAATGCGCGGCGCGACTATCCCGCGTACACGCTCGTTGTGCGTGACGGGCGCGTTCGCACACGAATGCACGCCGGGCGTGAGAGCAATACAGAAAATCTGTCAAGTTTCCAGAAACTACCTGAAACTTTTTCTCCACTTTCTCCTTGACTTTTTCCGGTTGCCGTGGTATACTGTGAGAAGTAGAGTGAAGTTTCAGACGGAGCTTCCCCTAAAAACCTCTAGCCAAGGAGATCACGATGATCGTCAAGACCTGCGGGCCTGGACTCAGATTGGAAAAAGAAAACGAACAATTTTTCTGGAGTCGTGACAACGAACGCAGTCAAGAATTTATCAGTTACGATCTAGCATTCAATGCTTTGAGAACTCGTGGTGTAATTAGGTGGACGAAGGTAAAAAAGGAAATCGAATGTCAGGTGAAAACCTGACAAAGGAGTCGGTCTCAAAATGGACACATTACTTCTTGTCATTTTGGGAATTACCCTGATAGTTTTTGGCGTTGTTCTGCTTTACTTTTTCGGGTTTTTGTCTACCTGTCCGTTTTGCAACATCGTCCTGAAAAAATCTCAAATCAAGTGTCCAAAATGTGGGCGCTCAATCGAAGACGAAAGGTAAACTATGATTTCAGTGTTAATCGCTGACATTGTGGTTGTCGCTGTGATTATTTTCCAGTTTTCTTCTTTGGTGTTTTTCCTCGTACAAAGTTTCCGGAAGACGCCTTCCGACGAATATCCTATCATCTGTCCAAGATGCGATTTTCCTATAAAACGTGAAGAAAAGACATGCCCAAGGTGCGGACAGAATATTGTGTGAAAGGAAACTTACCATGAAAATCGGTGACACGGTTGTAAAGATAAGCAAGAAGCCTTTTCAGAATGGTATGAGAGAAGCCATCGTGGTTTCCTTCGGTGAAATGACCATTCCAGTCAACCATACGAAAGTAGGAAACAAAACCGTTGCTTGCGTTTTTCTGAAAGACTGCACTGGTCCGGTGAGACAAGACATCCTTGAAGTAAAATAACTGAGGAAAGGAAACTATTATGTTGAAATTCTGGCATAATGTAGCTTTCGGGAAGAGAATCTATCGGGTTGAAAACGAGAAGGAATCATATATCGGGGATCTCGTTTTCATTCCAAAAGGAGAGCCTGGAATTTGTTTGTGTACCTCCAGCACAAGCTATTTGACCATCGATGAAATGAAAAAGTGTATGGAGGAATACGGAAAGTCAATTGAAAATCTGTGGCACGTTGCTTCGTACCAAGGATTTTGTTACGTCCGTCGTGGAACAAGTCCTTACGGTCCAACCGTAATACTGGAGACTCCGAAAGGAAATACCCGCAAGTTCAAATCTCTAGAAGCGGCACAAAAAGTGGCAGACAAACTGAATTCTATCCCGCCCGAAAAATCTGCCACAACCGCTTGATTTGCAAGGTTGTAAAATCTTCCGCTCTGCGGAAGTGGAGAAAGGGCAGGCCGGGGAGGTTCCCGGCCTGCCCTCTTTTACTCTGTGGGATTGTTCTCCTTTTTGTAAAACTTCCCACATTGTAAACCCGACTCACTATGTCGGAAATTGTATCCCAAAAGGTTGCAATTGTTAGAAGCTGCGGGATTTTAATCCCAGCAGAGTGTCACGGATTTCCGACATGGTATACTCAACCAAGGTTTGTCGCCTTTTCCTGAAAAGTGACGTTGATTGATTTTCTGTTTCTCTTGCCTGGGACAACCTGTCACCTTATGATTCGAATCATAGAGTGGAAGCTGAGGCAGGCTGGAAAATTGTACGTGTCCGCTTGCGCCAGTGGAATTATGTGCTATCTTACGTACATGGACAAAAACGGAGAACAGACATGAGTAATTTCACGAACTTCATGGAAGTCGAAGATTGTTTACAGGAATTTGGCGTGTTCGCTAATCCGTTTACCAATCAGACTTGCCACTCAGATTCATACGGAACAATCGTCCTGTTTGATAAACTTGATAAGGCGTTGGACCACATTGTAGTTACATACCCGACGATATTACAGGAATTGGTTACTTACTGGACAACAAACACTAACATGCAACCTCCGCTTCGTCTTGTAGGATTTACGCTTGCGAGAAGGCTGGCATCGAAAAAATGAACAGTCAAGTCATAGTCGTTGGTGATATTCACGCTGAATGGAGCCCTCTCAATTCGTTTCTGAATAAAAAACGTCCTGAAATGGTTTTACAAACGGGCGACTTTGGCTTTTGGCCCCGAATCCCAAAATTCGATATTAGGCTTTTGAAACCGAAGAATACCGGAATTCATTGGTGTGACGGAAATCATGAGGACCATTGGTCTCTGAAAGACCGTAGTTCAAACGAAATAATTCCAAACGTTTTCTTTCAACCACGTGGAAGTGTTTTGACTCTATCCGATGGAAGGAACGTTCTATTCTTCGGTGGAGCACATTCTGTAGACAAAGATATGCGTCAACTTGGATATGATTGGTTTCCTGAAGAAATTCCTTCATACGTTGATTTCGAACAACTGGACAAGATCAAAGTGAAAATCGATATTGTAATCAGTCACACTTGTCCGAATGAGTTTGAAATCGAAAAAGGCTACTGGTCTATTCCAGGATCAATCAGAGAAAAAATCGCAGATCCAACAAGGGATTTGCTTTCTGTAGCTCTTGAAATGTTCAGACCTTCTTTGTGGTATTTCGGCCACTGGCATATACAAATGCGTGGCGAATACAAAGAATGCCATTGGCGAGCGATGAATATGTGTCCAGAGAACAACTGGTGGATGGCACTGGAGTAACGATATGATCAAAGCGGCAGCCATATTACTGGACGGAGTTCTTCATACTGGTAAAAGACATCATCTTATTATTGCTGACATTGTGGCTGCTGGTGGAAGTAAGCCGGTAAAAGGAACGCAAGGCTTTGTGACAGATAAAGGTGAGTTTGTAAACAGGGTAGAGGCTGTGAAGATAGCCTTTGAATGTGGACAGATAAAGAAAATAAAGCCCCGGTTGTATAGCGAAGACTTGTAGTAAACATCGGAGCGGAACATGAAAACAATCACCTTTCCGAAACGTGGCGCTTTGCAAATTCTTCGTGAAAAGCATGGGGCGCAGATTGTTGCCAATAAAAAGCTAAAAGAAACTTTCCTGAAAGGGGAAGCTATTATTTGCGTGATGGATCAGGGAATAACTGAAGCCGTGCAATATTGTGAAACCGAAGCGGATATCGACAAACTTCTAGCTCTTTCGAGTGTCCGCTTTAAGAGTTGGATGTTCCTTAGCAAGTCTGAGGCAGAAAAGTTGTCTGGCGGGCTTGACATTGCCACAACTGATGCTAAGTTGGTAGTGTCTGAGTAACGATCTGGATGCTGGTGTAAGAGGCAAAACGACAAATGGATATCAAAGCTGTTTATTACACTGAAGAGACCTTCCCTGGTCATCTTCATATCGTTAGCGTTTGTGATGATCAAGATCCACGTCTTGATAGTCTTATTGAAGACAGCGCAATCGAACAGTTTCTTTTGTCTCTTCTGATGGACAAGATAGAAGTAGAAAATATTCCATATCCACATTCTGATGTTGCGTTTTTTGTAGACGGAAGCAAACGGAATGAAGTTCTGGCACAACTGGAAATCGAAAGAAAGCCGGTTCATAAGAAAATTGAAGAGATACATTCAAAAGTAGTTTACACCTACTGTGTTTTCTATGTTTTCACCAGTATGGATGAAGGTGGCCGAGTCGATTTATACACTGGAACATGTGATGTCGGAATTGACAACAGGGAGATAAATTGTATTGGTGATATTGACGAGATGGCGAAAGTTGTTTACGATAAATGTTTTGCCTCCAAAAACTTGAACGGTAAGGTTATACTTACTTCTGCACCTTTGTTTCTGAATGTGAAAACGGTAATGGTGGAGTGACAAAGGCTATGGAAAACATCGTAGAAGGTCGTCTGACAGCCATTCCCAAGGTCGAAAACCTTTATTTGGTCAAGTGTGGCGATATCAAAGAAGCTGGCTACGTTGGTTCTTTCTCGTACTTTCCACAAGAGAAAGCCTGGGCTTTCTTCGTTAGTGAAGAAGGATGTATAGAAGAACAGGACTTGCTTTCATTGGCAAAGCTTGTTCAAAGAATTCGGACACAAAGAGGGCAAGTTTAAATGGATAAAACACAACAACACAAAGCCGACATAGTTGAAGGTCGGCTGACAGCCGTAGACAAGAGCGAGGTTCTATTTGGGCTGTATCAGGTTATGGTTGACTGGGGTACTGGGCCGAAAGATATATTCGGAGAGTTTTATCGCACGGCAAATCAGGAATGGTTTTTCTTCCTTGGCAAAGAGCATTGTGCGGTTGCCCAACAAGACCTTGAGTCTTTGGTTAGAATAGTCAAGAAGCTTTAATAGAGGTTTTGCGACAATGAAATACACTTGTGATGATTGTACAGATCACGATGGAAAGTTTCAGCCGCTCCTTATCTACAGGGGCGGAAAGGCTCCGTGGATCAAGGATCAGGTTTATTTTTGCCCACAATGTGGACAGATTTTCGTTCAGCAACCGCACGTTAACAAAGTCATAGCAATTACGATTGACGAGTACGAGCCAAAAAACGTTAACTGAAAGGTTTCAATATGTGGTCACTATGGAAGTTCCTGAGACCAAAGCCGGTTAGCAAAAACAACCGTCGTGTTGCATTGACCACGATTCACAATCAGCTTTACGTATCAACTGTCAGAGTATCCATCAATCGGTTTGAGACGATAATCGTTGGAGGTCCAAGAGATCAGGAGACCTTTGAGTACGCTACTCTCGAAGCGGCAAAGGAGGGACACAAGGCAGTGGTTAACAGTCTGAAGATGACCCGTCTGGTAAACCTGATTAAACATGCTGGAAGGCTAGCTATCAAAGAAATTGACTGCGAACCTAACTGAAAGGAATATGGGTGGCAGCATGGCTGGGTATAACATGCGCTAAACAGTGCCGAGGAAATCATATCTGCCCGTTGGGGGTTGAATCAATACGGACAGGTGCTGATCGGCATGAGAAGCAGAGACGGAGGTTCGATTCCTCCCCGCCCGCCAAGGAAGCAATGTTGCATAGGAGTAAAATGGTTACCGGTTGAAGTGGACGAACCGTCTGTGGCCGTTGAGCATGGATAATGCGAGACCCGCCCAAGAAAGTAACAGGTTGGTTTAAGAAAGGCTTCCAAAACCATTCAAGAACTGACAACAATAACCGTCCACAAAAAGTTAAGAGCGTGTCCTAAAGGGTCTGGACTAAGTGGTACTCGAAAGAGGCTCCAGATTCATAAATCCAATTGACCACTGCCTTTAATGGGCGGGTAGCTCAGTGGTCAGAGCAATTGGCTTATAACCTTTAGGTCGATGGTTCAATCCCATCCCCGCCTACCATCTTTATAATCCCATGATCTAGTTCCCAGTGACAATTGGGGCACAGAAGAACTAGATTTGTGGGATCGTTTATTTCCGAAATCTTCGTGTCTTTTGCGAAGTCTTTAATTGGTCTTCTATGACATATTTCTGCGTGTTTGTCGTATCCACATATGGAGCAAATTTTCAAAAGATCTCGCATAATCCACTGAGCGTTTTGTCTTATTACGCCATATCTATTGGTCCCCTTTTTGTATTCTAGTTTTGATAATGTCGTTTCTGAATAAACTTTGTTTCTACCTTCTTTTCTTTTCAATACACATTTGTCACAATATCTTTTGCTTGAGAGTATTGGTTCTTTACAGTCAGGACAGAGTTTTTGCTTTTTTCTTTTTGGTGAGACCGTATTTGAATTCTTCGCAGAACAATTTCTTGAACAAAATTTCTGCGAACTTGTTTTTTGCATAAAAGGGTTTCTACAGATTGGACATATAACTTCATGTAGTGGAATACCAGTTTTGGTTTTTACTTTCCCAAAGATTTCAATCAACGCCTTATTCCAACTTCCCCACCTTCTTTGATATACGCCTTTGCTGTATTCTCCATATTTTGCGTAATCTATTCTGCTTGGAATCTTACCTATTGTTTCATATATCTTTTCCATATCTGACACTAAGGCTTCTTTAGAAATTTTCATGCTAACCTCCCTTGACTTCTTTGATACTTACACTATACTAGAGGAGTAGGTACAATCCCTTCTCGAAAACAAGAAAAAGTTTACCTCATGTTCAAATTAAGCCGAGACCACTAACATTGTATATGGAGAAAAACAATGTATCTCGTATCTCTATATTACAAAGGTGCTCTGAACGTTGACATGATGCGTCTTGTCAAAACTCAAAGGGAAGTGCTTGAGCGTTTGGCAGAACTTGGCGTTATTACAAAAACTGGTTATGGAGACCAGCCAAATGAAGTTGAAATGAGAAACTTCAGAGTATACAATCTGGCAAAAAACATTCCTCCTGTAAATCTAACTCACGAATTTTACGAAAAGTATCTAGCCTGTAAGGAAAACCTTGGAACGAAGCGTATAAGGATTGGGAAGCGTCTGGTTATGTTTCCAAGCAAACTGTCGAAATCGTCCGAATTCGATCCGACTATTTCTCTAAGCGAAACCAGAGTTGGAGAGATAGTCTTTCCAGATCGTGCTTATTTCGGAAGCAGCCTTCCATTTCTGTGTAAGAGGATCAATCATCCTCTTGAGGAAATGTGCGGAATTCCAAGATTCCGTGTTATTGCTTCATACAAATCTGGAAAGTATGAAAGGATTGGCAAGGTGATTTGGTTTCCAAAATCAAATCCATCAACCAGATTTGTCAGATTTGACGAAAAGAAACATGACACTACCGGAATGGAATTCTTGGAAGGATGGAAAAGATGAAAACAGTCAGTCGAATCAGCGATATTCCTAAAGGCGAATACTACGTCGCCATGGAACAGGTTGTTACCAACATTCCTGGTGATGAGAGAAGTCGCACAAATCCTGGTCATGGTTACCCGGCCTCGACCGAATATTCGATGAGGTTTGTCGTTTTTGAGAGCGAAGATGAAATGAAAGGCTATGTTAAGGAGAAACAAGATAGGAGTTATGGGAATAGAAACGATTACAAAATTCTGTACGTCAAGGTTCCAACGATTACAACAAAGGTTGAGGTAGGAGTGTCGCTATGAACAGAAGTCTTCTTCAACCAGACAGAAGTTCAAGTCATGTTCTTCGTATTCGCAATGGGAAAGAAAACAGTCTTTTTGATTTTACCCATGACTACGAAGTATGGAAAGCAAGAAAAGATCAAGGGTTGCCATATGAGCGTCAAAAACAGATATCTCATCCACTTGTTGGAAGATATCTGATTGATCAGGATGCTCAGAAGAGATACCTGATTGAGAAAGCTTACGAGGAATGGGCTCTTGGTTGGTACTTGAAACTTCTCATTCAGCATGATAACAGTCATACTGTTGTATATTGGGAGAGCAGGAACAAACTTAATCCTGAGTTTGATGATTACGTTGAGAGAGATAACAAGGAATATAAACTGGAGGAATAACATGAACGCAAAACTTCTTCAAGACACAATCGATTTTGTTTCGGAGGTTGGCTGCAACACGTTTTACCATCGCTGCAACGGTCCTACCATGCGGCCAGTCAGGGACCAGACCTGTCCTCGCTGTGCACTGCTCGCCCGTCTGTTGCACGCTCAGAAGACCTACAAGCCTCGTTCCAAGCGTTCTAACCTGCACTTGAACCTGACCAAGGAAAGTTGACCTGAGCGCTTGCAAAGCTGGGAAGGTGTGCTACCTTAATTCCATGTAAGGAGCTAGATATGTTCGCCTTCATCCTCAAAATAGTTTTAGTGTTGACCGAAGACAAGGTTATTATTTCCTTGTCTATGATAGGACTAATCATAGCAATCATTGCTGCTTGTTTGTGTGAAAACGATAGGGAAAAAATCATGAAAAAGTATAAGATTAAGTTCTTCTACTACACTGACTTACGCTGGGATGAAATCATCCGCTTTGATAAAAGCGTCCGAACTTATGTCAAGCACAATTGAAGATTGGTGTGTGGCTCCGGGTTTCAGAATTGAAATTTCTCTTGCGTGAAAGACGAAGCATTACGATAAGCATAAGTTATGACAAAGAAAAATATACTCTTGTGGCAGAAAATGGCTGACCTGACTTGGGACAAGTGTCTTAAGACATGTCGTATTATTGGCTCATGTTGCAGTCCTGAATACTGCAAAATGGCAATGGAATACGCCAAGGAACAGGGAGTAACACTGGAACCAACCGGAAACCCAAAAATGATTTTCCTCGGTGAAAAAGGTTGTACGTGTCCTCCACATTTCAGACCATTATGCAGTTTACACCAGTGCCAGATAGCGGGACTTGGTTTCGATCCGAAAGATCCAAAGTGGACATATAAGTATTTCAAAATTCGTGAAAAACTTGATGAAATCATGGTTTAAGGAGAAATAAAATGCAAAATAACTCAGTATCTATTATATGTCTTATAATAGCAGTTCTTTGTTTTGGAATTGTTGGTGCTTTGAACGGTTGCAGGATTACAGTCCTTGAAATGCAAGTGAAAACGCTTCAGGCATACAACCAAGAGGTCTGGCGTACATTTAACGAAATGGACAAGGGGCACGTCAATGACAACTGAAGCAAAATGCCCGAAGTGCGGAGCGGGAATTGAGGCCCTTTCAGCACGGGCGAATGCCTACGTTCCAATCAGACTCGTTGACCATCGCTTCTCAATGGAGACAGAAAAAGCGACGTTTGAGACGGATCAAACGATCCTTGACGAAGACAGTACGACAGTGGTTTGCGATTGTGGAGCCGTAGGCATGTGGAGAGAGTTTCTTAACACGCTGGAAGTCCCGGTTATCAGATGCGGCGTCTGTGACTGCTATCACAGAGTTGCCTATCATGGCGACTGCCGCAATGACGCTGAAAGGTTCGCTGACCTTGAAGATTCAGCCAAACGACTTGGCAAGCCGATTGAAGAAGTCGATGCAGAGGAAGACTTCATTCCAAGTGAATGGTTTTAACGGAAAACCAATGGTTCAGAAAAACGGATAAATTGGAGAAACAATCGTGAAAAAGTGTTCAGCCTGCGACTCTCTCGGATTTCGACTCATGGACAATGACGTTCATGGGCTTCGAATCGAAAAATGCGATGTTTGTGAAACCTTCAACAGCGACAAGTTGGCGGTCGAATACGTGTTTGGAATAGCGAAAACAGCTTGTATAGCCGCCCTCCCTATCTCAAAAGCTGAGTACGATAAGCGTCATAAAAATTGTAATAAAAGGAAAGGTTAATGATTACACTTCTCACAATTGCTTGGTATCTTTCGTGGTATGTATGCGGCTGTGCTTGCACTTTGTTTTTCATCGTTCTAACTCCAAACTTCAAAGACGAGTTTGTTCTGGTTATCGATTCGTCCGACATCGTTACGGTTTTGTTTTTCGGACTTTTCGGTCCTTTAACGTTTTTAGTTCTGGGTGGCATAGGTATTTGTCTTTTCTTGCTAAGTATTCTGTTCAACGGTATTTTGGAAGCAATAAGTGGCATGAGATGGTTCAGAAATATGAAAATAATAATTCCGATTAAGGCAAAAGTCGCACCTGAAAAGTTGGTGTGAGCGCTTGACTTTCAGGCTTGTCGAGGTAGAGTAATAGTGTTGGTGAGGCGTGGAAAAGGAAAAAGAAAGTCATAAGTTGTTGGTAATATGGTTCGGTAGCTCAGCCAGGTTTAGAGCATCTGCCTTTTAAGCAGAAAGTCCGGGGTCCGAATCCCCGCCGAGCCACCATTTTAAAGACCATACGGTTAATTCAGCAGGTTACAAAAAAGGATAAATCATGGATAGAATTTGTTACAAAGTGGTAAGTTGTCAGAACAGCGAATTTCATTCGGCAATGTATTCAGATCTACCGCATGAATATTCTTTGAAATACGAATTTGGTGTAAAGACAATTCCAAAGATAGGAAAAATCTTCGTATTCGATACATTGGAACATGCCGGAAAATTCGTTGAAGAGCATAATGGCTATTTGGCTATTTTCTCTGGCTTGGCTACTGACGTTGGTAGGCCCAAGAATTTGTGCTACTGGTACGATACGTTCGATATCTTTAAAAGGTTTTGGGAGTGCAAACAACATAAGAAGAAGCTGAAAGTAGAACTAAGGGAATCTCCGAAAGGAACACTTTCCTGTAGTTCATTCACCCCCCATACGTTGGTCCAAAAAGGACTGTAAAGATATGTACTGTCCATCATGCAGAACAGAATTGGTTGTTACCGGTCAGGAAAGACTGGAAACCCTTGATGAACATATAAGCGGTTGCAGGACGATTCCTCTCAAGGACAAATACGAGTGTCCAAATGACAAGTGTCCCACTTTCGGGAAACTGTGCTGGAACGATGATGGTGATTGTTATGGAACTTTAGGAAATCATGACATTCAATTTATTGATAACAACGATGGTGCTTTTGGAAGTATTGCTCGTAGGCTTAACGTCGAAATCAATAAGAAAGATGAGAACTTTGACCTTCTAAAGATTGGAAGGTTCTGGTTCCGTCTAGTCTACTCCTACAAATCAAACGATGATGGAGAAATTCTCAATAGACATAGGAGAATAGAGACGTGGATCAAAAACAGAGAATGTGGTGGTTACGTTCTCTATCTGTCAGGAATCAGAATGTTTTTCTTCAAAATTGGAAGTTTTCATTATGCAAGAAACAATGCATGGAGAATTGACAAGCTTGACGAGTTCACTGATAAAAACTCCTGGAGGAATAAAAGAGAATGGTGGAGGATTGCTTCATGCTGGTATGCGAGAACATACACGAAGTTGTTCCCAGAAAAACGTGAGGCTCAACATGTTTAAAGATTTAACGAAATGGGCAGAAAAGCTGGAGGCTGATGTTCCCATAAACGTTGCTGGTGGCGTTGTGGAGGTCACGGTACAAAAGATAATTGGAAACAAATTGTTTACTTTCAGTAGAAGCAGATCGACGGAAAATCTCAAAGGTTTCAAGGAGGAATTTGGATCAGCTTTTCTAAAGGCTGTTGGAGTGAAAAAAGACTAACATAATATTTTGGGAACGAAACAATAACAGAAAAGGGTACTGCATTATGAGCAAAATTTACTTCAAAGCAGTGAGTAGAAGCGATTTTACTGGATCTTTTTGCTCAGTAATGGCTTGTGAACTTCCAGCTAAGTATTGCTTGACGTATGAAATAGGAAAAACCACTACTCCTAAAGTAGGACGTATTTTCGTCTTCGATACATACGAACATGCAAAGAGTTTTGCAAATGAAAATAACGATTGTACGTTTGCTATCTGTAAAGGAACTGCCACTAAGGTTAGAAAACCACAATTCCTATGCGGCGATTACGGTGATGAAGATGTTTTTGTTGAGTTCTGGAATAAAAGCAAGAAATCTTGGAGAAGATCCGCCCCTATTGGAACTTTGTCTTGTAGTTCATTCACTCCAGCAGAGATTGTCTGGCAAAAAAGAGGACTATGATCATGGGTAAATTCTATTTCAAGGCGCTAAGTAAAAATTGTTCTGGAGAATATCTTTCAGCAATGGCTTACGATATTCCTAAAAAGTATTGTTTAACTTACGAATTAGGAAAAACCACAATTCCAATTATAGGACGTATTTTTGTGTTCGCTACATTGGAATATGCTGTTTATTTTGCAGAATGCAATTCTACTGATGTGGCTGCTATTTGCAAGGGAACTGCCACTGAGGTTGGAAAACCAAAATTCTTATGCCCTTCTTTTGGAGTAGAACATCACTTAGTGCAGTTTTGGAATCGTAATATAGTTCGTAGAAGGGTCTGTCCTATTGGGACTTTGTCTTGCGGTTCTTTTACCCCGACAGAAATTGTATGGAAAAAGTTGTCGTGAAACCCTAAACAGAAAGGAGGGCTGAGACAATTCCTCTAAGATTGCAAAATTGAAACCTTGGACAATCGTTCAGATTGTCGTGTTTCACGAAGGGGCTTGCTCTGGGTGGGCTGGCCCCTTCACCTTTTTTCTTCCAGGCGGCTTGCTATCTCCAGCAGGTGTGCTATCTTATCTCTTGTAATGGTTGTCATACCAGACCTAGATCAAGTCGAAAGGTCAGACAATGAGTGCAAGTTTACTTCCTACGGTAATCAGTTCAGTTTCCATCTTTTTGCTGGGAACTTTCGTTTCGTTGTTGCTTTCATTGGACTTGCATAAAAACAACCAAAAATTGGAGCAGAAAGATGAATGACATCTTTGGTTGGGACTACCCCCCTGGTTGCAGTTCGGTTCCCGGTGACGAAACGGGATATTGCGAAGTCTGCGGGAAAAACGCAGACTTTTGCGTTTGTCCTGAATGTCAAATCTGTGGCGATGCCGGGAATAAACTGTGCTATTCAAAGCACGGTATGGTTATCAGCGAAGAACAGATCGAAGCGTTCAACGAAAGTTGGGGCGCAATCGAAGCAGAAAACAAATACTATCGTCTCCATGGCGATGAACTCAGCGCCAAGGAAGAGAAGGATTGGGGTCAACTACCCCCGCCTAAAGGCGGAGGCTTGTAACGGTGAAATCTCCTCGTTTGCAAAGCAAACTCGGGATTTCACGCTACTATAAGCCGGTTGACAAACGGCTCCTTTGTCCAGGGCACGCCCTGGACAAAGAAATGCTGCGGGTATGAGGATGAAACCTTTTGACCTCTATAACTCACTCATGGCTCGCATTTGGCTCTATGCGCCATACATTCTTGAAATTTATGAGGTGAAACGATGATAAGATTTCAGGCTTATCCAGTTGCACAAAT
>Ga0315284_10006739_pt1 | contig 16369 bp, 8 predicted proteins | sample YL17G09_16_MG_FD_203696 | JGI IMG/M metagenome (GOLD analysis project Ga0315284, IMG submission 203696) | Sediment microbial communities from Yellowstone Lake, YNP, Wyoming, USA - YL17G09_16 | ecosystem: Environmental > Aquatic > Freshwater > Lake > Sediment | place: USA: Wyoming | collected... | reverse complement strand
GTTGGAGGAATTTTGCCATTTTCAATAAATTTAACTTAAAATAATCTTAATCTTTTAAGTGCTCATCCCGCCCAACCAGTGAATTAAAATAAATATGGCAATTTTAAATCTCAAGTCTTATGAACAAATTTTGACTGATATGCTCAATTCTTTACAGTCAAGAGTTGGCTTAAGCGATGATTCTATTGGCAGCATTACGCTTTCTTTTCTTGAAACAGCAGCTCAGAGTGATTTTCTTATTAATTCCAATATTTTAGCCGCACTTGATTCAGTCAGTATTGATAGAGCTAACGGTGCCATTCTTGATAATCTTGGTTTTGCAGAAACAATCACCAGAGTGCCCGCTTCCAAATCTTCTGGTGCCATCACAATATCAGATACGTCATTTTCTAAGATATCAACACAAATATACTCCAACAGACCCCCTCCAATCACTGGAGCTACCGCAATCTATTTAAATAATGGTTCATCATTTCCTGCAAATGGCAGTGTTTATGTTGGTAGAGGAACTGCGGCAGTAGAAGGGCCTATCGCTTATTCATCCGTAACACAAATAGGTGGTTATTATCAAATGGTTTTAGCTGCAGCGCTTAGTAAAAATCATAATACTGGCGAAAGTGTAATTTTAGCACAAGGCGGCAATAGGGTTATTGCATCTGGTTCAGCATTACAAACTCCCGCGTCAGGTTCGAGTGCTCAAATAACCTTTAATACAATTAATTCTAGCGCTATTCTTGATGGAGAAACATCTGTTACTGGTGTTTCGGTTCTTTGCACTCAAACTGGCACAGTTGGAAACATTCCTGCAAATATTTTAACAGTATTCAACACATTACCTTTTCCAAATGCTGCAGCAACTAATGCGTCTCCTTTTTCAAACGCCACTGATATTGAAAATGATTTTAATTATCGAGAAAGAATTAAAAATACAAGACAGGCTAGGGGTCTCGGCACAGATATAGCTTTAATTAATTCTGTTGTCAACATAATCGCTCCAGATGAACAAAAACGTTTATCCTCAGCTGCTGTTGAACCTGCACTAAGCATAGATTTACCAACTATTTTAAGAATAGACGATGGTACTGCCTATGAGCCAATCTTCTCTGGCATTGGTAATGAAATAATATTAGATTCCGCATTAGGTGGAGAAAATGTTTTACAATTGAATAATTTGCCAGTTGTAAAAGCTCAATTAACGACTATCAATACACAGCCATTTGCTATCTACGATGATTATAAATTATCAGTTTTAGTAGGAAATGTTCTTTCTGAGCACGCTTTTCAAAGCTCTGATTTTAGAACACCAGGAGCGGCTACGACTTATGAAGTGGTAGCTAGCATCAATGCTAATTCTGAATTACTATTTTCTGCTAGAACTGCATCAGGCGGGACCAAAGTTGTCATTGTATCAAAATCAGATTCAAATGAAGATTTAGAAATAACAATACCAGAATCTGGAACTGATGCCAATAATCTTTTGTCTTTTCCATCAATTCATGCTTATACATTACTTTTATACAAGAATAATAATTTACTTGTAAAAGATGGAACTGCGGCAGAAATAGAAAGTTCTAGTTATCCATGGAATCTATCGTTAACATCATATACTTTGGTATTAAGCACGGATAACACACCATATTCCACTTACACATTTAATTCAACAAATTTAAGTCCGTACACGCCTTCAAATGCCACCCTATCAGCTTGGGTAAGTGCTGTCAATAATACTGTTCCTGGAGTATCTGCTATTTCTAGAAATAATTTATTAGTTATTTCGTCAAATAAAGGTTTTAAATCAACAGCTGCGTTATCCATTTCTACATCAAGCACTCTAGTTTCTATTGCAAATATTTTTCCTACTCTTTCTGACACGGGCGCTGACAGCGACTATTCCTTAATTAGAGGCAGCGGTCAAATCAAATTAACAACTCCTGCCGTTAGCAGCGATAATTTTCAAACTGGTACTGCTAATTTTCAAGGATATGTTCAAACTGATGCAATTTCTGGTGGTATTTTTAATCTGAGTGCCACTGGCAATGTTTGGTTAATTACCGATAGTGCGACAACACAAATTTCTAATAACGTTGTAATTGGCACAACAATTACTACATCCAATCCTTCTACCAATATTTGGAGATTTGCTGGCCCAGCTAGTTGTTTTGCTAATGTGGCCGTAGGTGATTGGGCAGTTGCTTGGGATGAATCTCTATCCGCTTCTAACAAAGGATATTGGAGAGTTGCCAATTCTTCTGATACATTTATAGATGTGGAAAAATCAACTGGTTTTGTTCAAACTGCTAGCATTACTAATAATAACAGTTTTGTTACGGTAAGAAGTTCTGGATTAATAGAACAAGCATATCTTCCTTCTGGTTCTTACGCATTGGCTACCGCAGTTGATTCGTTAAATGGTATCTTGATAGGAGCAACTGCTTCAGTTGTTGATACCAATAAATTAAGAATTTCTACAAATACCTATCTCTCAAATGGATTTATAGCCTTACTTACAGCCGATACCAATGGTCAAGCCATTGGCTTTGACACCTTTACCACAAAAACTAACGGAAATCAACATGTTGCCGCTATTGAAAGCGGCAATTCCGAAATAGGCTCGCCATTATTTAGTTTACCAGTCATTGCTAATACTACAAATAACAGTTATCCAGTTGTTTTTCAAAGCACTATTGCGCAAACTGTTAATCCTGATAAAATGTTATTTTTCAAGAAACCGTTAGCATCTACTAGATATTCTACAAATAGATTTAATAATACTGGCATTAGAAATATTCTTGCTTCGACCACATCATTAACGTTGGTTAATAAATTATCAATAAAAGAAATAGTGACTGGCGACAGAGCATATTTTACAAATGGATATGATTTTTCATACGATGACACTTTAAATATTGTGCTTGATGACAATGCCTCTACGAATACTCTCATAATGCCTGTTTATAGAGAAATTTCTGTTAATTCCAGCCCAGCGCCCAATACCAATAGTTTTAGCGCTACTGATGTTGATGGCGGAAATCTTTCATTAACAAAAACATTTGGATCTGCTTACGATTTTAATAATTATAGACTTTGGTCAAGGGCTAGACAAATAGTCAATTCGGCTGGAACAAATAACGCTTTTATTATCAGAAGTCAGCATTACGGCCCAACTGGAAATCTCTATAGATTTAGCGTAGGATATCCGTCCACTGCAAACAGCGCATTGACTTCTTTTGCGTCTGTTACAAATTCTTTTATTGATAATTTTGTTACGTTGGGTTCAGGCGCGAGTAAGACCACCGGAATTGATACGACAAGCCAATTTTCATTAACTATTTCTAATTCCAACCCATATACGGTGCAATATATTCATGTTGCCGGAACAGCGCCAGCATTTGTGGCAAATGGAGTTGCCGCAGGTGATATTTTAAATGTCCCATCCACGTCTGCTTTTTCAACAGCAGCCGAAGGAACATTCTTAATTACAGGGGTAAGCGCAACTTCAATTACAGTAACCAATTGGGCTTATAACGGAGTTCCAGCAAATCAAACAGTCACATTATCCAGTGTTACTGATTTATCCATCTACTCGCTATCTGGGAATACTGCCACCACTATAATTAATCTAATTAATACTGGCAATTTAAATCAAAATATTACCGCCACTTTAGCTTCTGGCGAAAGTGGCGCTGGATTTATCTTTAGATCTACAAATGATGATTCTGGAAACACGACGCCTTATTTAACTTTAGTTGATGGAGAAAATTGGGTTAAGAACGCAACTTTAACAGCAAGTCCACAATTTACAACGGAAGTAAATCTTTCATTGACGGATAGCGTTTACTTGCCATCGTTAGTTGGCGAACGATTTAGATTAATCCCCTATACTGCCAAACAAACAGCCACGTTTTTAGATAGCAAAGCCATTTCTAATATTGGAAATATCGGTGGTTTAGAAACCAATTCACAAGGCAATAAAATACAAATTAATTCACAACAGTTTGGAACTTTGGGCGCCGTTAGAGCTACTGGCGGACATGCAAACAGTGCCGGAGGAAGCATTATTGGTACCGCATCCACGCTGACAAGCAATACTTTTTTAATCAGATCTACTCAAGGTGCGACCGAAGGGCTTCACGCTGATTCTTGGATTCAAATTTCGTCTGCATTACCATTAAAGAAAAATATTAATTTTAATGCAACAGCCAGTTTGCAAGTGTTGTCTACTGTCAGTTTAACAATTAGTGGCGGAACAACTGCATTTAATACAGCAAATGCTCATTCCGGTAATGCCACAACTCAAATTCAAGTTGAAAAAATAGGCAAATTTGCTGTTTATATTTACAATTCCGGAACAGCTCCAGCATTTTCTAATGCCGAAGGAGACTGGGCTTACATTCTCAGTTCATCAACATTTAATAATAATAATCTCGGTATTTTTAGAATTATTCGTTCAAGTTCAACATCATTTTGGATTGAAAATGAAAATGCAGTTGAGGAAACAGTAACATTAACTGGAAATACGGATATACAATTTTATACGTCTGATTCGATCATGCCCGGCGATTCTCTAATATTGTCTGGTGGAATTTTAAATTCTGCTAATGATGGCACATATATTGTTAGTCAAGTTGCTGCTTCTAGTTTGACTGTATCAGTATTGACTCCATTCGCAACAACAACGGCGTCTACATTATTATCAAATAATTTCAATAACGTGAAATCGTTTGATGCCAAAACGACTAATTTTTATAAACAAATTTATACATTGCAAAATGTTAGTTCATTTGATTCTGATCTAGTGGATATTATTTTAAAATCTAGCAACTCAACATTTGATTTAAAAATTAGCGATGTGTATGAATGCACATTCGTAGCTTTAAATAAATTAAATTTCAACACAAAAACATTTTTTGGCATTGATTCATATTTAGTATATGAAGGATTAATCAAAGAAGCCAATAGAATAATCAGGGGTGATCCAAAAAGTCCCCTGACTTATCCTGGAGTAAAATCAACAGGCTCATATGTTGACATCCAGCCACCTTTGCCAAGAAAAATCACTATGTCTATTGGCGTTAGATTACGAACTGGTGTTGCGTTTAAGACTATTGAAAATAATATCAAATCTATCGTAGCTGGTATTATAAATTCTACAAATATAGGAACCAGTATAGCGCCAAGTGATATTAGTGGCGCTATACGCGGAGTACAGGGCGTTTTTGCAGTAAGTATCATTTACCCGGTATTTGATGCTGAAAATGATATTATTATCATTCATCCGAGCGAAAAACCAATTTGCGACGCATCAACCGATGTAAGCGTTACATTATTGGGAAGCTAATTATGTCTAATGCCTATACGGTTTTACGTCAATTTTTGAATGAGGCTATTAAGGGAACCAAAACGGATTCTATTCTTTATGCTTTGGCTACGGGCGACGATCTATTACAAAATAATAGCGAAGCTGCTGCTCATAACATGTTTTTAGCAACTGCCAATGGAGAATTTCTTGATTATCTTGCCGCTAACATTGCTGTAATTAGACCTAATAATATTGGCATTTCTGATGACACCTTAAGAAACATTGCAAGAGTTTTTACTGGATATAAAAATATTAATTCTGTGATAAATGACTTATTACAAATTTATTTTTCTATTTACCAAACCAATGCTTATATAGAAACCGAAAACACCGAGGACTTTATATTAGTCGATGGTGATAGCCTAATTATCTCCTTAGATGATGAAAATACCTATACAATTTATTTTGATACACAATATTTTAATAATATAGCTACGGCTTCTGCAATCGAAGTAGCGAATTATTTGAATAATATCTTCTTAGACCAAAAAATTAATGCTATCGCCACAATATTCTTGGATGTCACCAGTAATGCGAATACCGTCAGAATCATAACCAAGACTCAGGGATCTGAAGGCGCTATCAAAATAACTGGCGGAACAGCCCAAAAGGGTCTTAAATTCTCAACGTCCATTGCAACCGCACAAGATGTCACTACGGGAATCACTATCACTCAGCCAAGAAATTCTATTTTTAGATTTACTTGGACGGCGGGCACAGATCCTGATTTTGATTTAATTAGAAAAAATGATTATGTGGTTGTTTCTGGATCTGAATTTAATACTTCAAATCAAGGCACTTATTCTCTGGTTGATGTAGTTTCTGGCAATGTCAATAACTCTTATTTTGAAGTTTATAACTCATCAGGCACGACCCAAACCAATTTTACGCTCGTTCATGCCAGCGATTTATCGTTTTTTAGACCAACTGATTATACGATAATTCATAGAAGTCAATATGCGGCCATCTTTGAAACTGTTCCAGGAGAAATAGATCTTACCATTCCGGCTTCTACTAATATTGTCGCCAGAACTCCTACCACTGGCGGATCTTATATATCGGAGACAGAGTATGAGTTTACTCTGTCTGGGGCTGTTAGCTTTTCCTTAAACGAAACAGTGATACAATCAACTAGTAGAGCTACAGGGACGGTAATAAGCATTAGCGGGACAGCTTTGATTTTGGGTAACGTACAAGAAGTTTTGGCGCCGTTTGACACATCCGGGTACTTGTACGGCTCTGAAAGCAATTTGACTGGAACTTACACATCTTATCCGACAAAAGATTTCATAAGAGATATCGAAGGAGCATACTTATTCGATCTGAATTCTTATGTTTTGACCGAAATCTCATCCACCTTAAGCACAACTATCATTCAAGGAACAAATCCTATCATCATTAGCGTAGCGAGCACAACAAATTTTCCAACTAGTGGATATTTGGTATTTGATACTGGATTTGATTCAGAGGAATCAATTGTGCCCTATATTAATATTTTAAATGCTAGCCAAATTCAACTTGACTCTTCTTACGTATTCGCCCGCACACACACTGCTGGCGCCGATGTCACTGTTTTGGACGGCAAAGAGAAATATAAAGTTAATTCAGATGGCACAGATTTAGGAGTCTATATCACAGATGTAGCGAATGCTCGTCAGAACTTCGTAGATAATTTAAATAAAATTAAATCATCAGGAATCTTCTTGAATACTAGAGTATTATATCCTAATGATTATGGTTTTAGCAACGCAGGAACGATTTACAGTGACATTATAAGAATTTACGGACCAGATTCGGCTTTAGATACTGCCGGATTTATGGCGTTGGTGTAATTATGGGTATTGGAACCAGTAGCATGGTTGGCAGTCGCGCCATAGTAATTATCAACAGTGTAACTTTTGGCATTGTTACATCGTGCAACTGGACCGTGAATTACGGGATCAAAGAAATTCGTGAATTAGATAGGGTGGTGGCGAGAGAATTGGCGCCCGGTTCTTATTCGGTTAAATTTAGTTTTGATGGCGTAAAAGTAATGTCTAGCAATTTTAACGAATCAGGAATTATTGCAGCGCCAGGGACCAATTATTTGCAAAGTTATATAAGTTTGGCCATTTTGGACAGAATTTCCAATCTGCCACTTGTGAATATTGAAGCCGGAATTATTGAAGAAATTTCATTTAACTTATCGGCAAAGGGAATAATGAGTTTTAATTTCTCCGGAATGGGATTTTTAGCTGCCGATGACCAGAGTGCTATCGACATGGCCAATAATCCACCAAAACCGGCTTCCGTGTAAATTTGACTTAAATTCATTAAATATTATATTAATCTTAATCTTAATGGAAATCCTGCCTAAAAATTCAATAAATTGGATCAATTAATCAATGTATGGCGTAATTTACATGTTATTTAATAAAACCAATATTAAATCTACTAGCATTTATATAGGGGCACCATGCGGACACTTAAAAGGCAAAAGAAGACATGTTGAAACCATGACCTTTGAGTATATGGATAAAATATGTGCGCTTTAAAACGTCAACAAAGATGGCTCAGTCAGCAAAGAATCAGCGTTCCCAGCATCAGAGCCTTGGAGGCGAGTGTTGCTTCAGACTTTGACTCCGTTTTGCGCGACTTTATGGCAGGCACTACAACTGCTTATTTGCTTAAAGGTTTTTCGATCAATATCGGAGTGTCGTCGTTCAGTCAAAGTGCCGACAATCTTACTGTAAATACTTTAAATGCGGCAATTCTCCACACCTTAGCCATTGAATCGGGCACTCTCTTAAAAATCACTGGTTCTGCAACAGAAGCTCTAAATACCTCTAATAGCAGAGTATCTGGATCTTTTGTTGCTGGTTCTGCGAACTACATAAGTATAAATTTCATAAGAAAAGCAGATACTTCGACAGATACGAGCTATTTTTACGATAAAAATTCAGAAACGGAATTCTCCAAGCTTTTGCCACAAGCAACACTTTTAGATTATAAAATCATTATTAATATTACTGGTTTTGGAAACAACGTACCAGTAGCAATTGTTACCACAAGTGCCAGCAATGTAGCAACACAAATCGTAGACAGCCGGCAACTATTTTTCCGACTTGGCAGTGGCGGAACTAACCCTGATGCTTTCAATTCATATCCCTGGTCACAGGGACGCACCGAACCTGGTATTATAACAACTAGTTCTGCCACTGATCCTTTTACTGGCGCTGATAAAAATATCAATGTTTTTAAAGATTGGCTAGATGCCGTAATGACCACCCTAAAGGAAATCAAGGGTACGTCTTATTGGTATTCTTTGGGTAGCGGAGGTAGCTCGTCTGGACTTTCTCTTTTGAGTGTGAATGACGATGCTAATCTGAGCACTTGGACTGGCGCTGGTAATATAATTCATAATCTTAGCATTACTGGTCAATTGATTTCTGATGACAATTTATTTATTAGAAATTTTGTTACTGATTCTAATTTTAGAGTACAGACTTTCACTAAATCATTATCCGATGGTGATGTCCTATTTTTAAATTTATCAAGATACATAGATGTCACTGGAAATGTTACAATAGATCCGCCAGGGACATTGCCTGGCTCATTAGTTGGCTTAAATACTAAGGTTATTCAAGCTTCTGTAGTAGGACAATTGGCCAGCTTAACCTACGGATCTGGTACCTTCGGTGATTGGATTAAATCAAAAAATGACAATGCTAGATATTTTAGACAAATCGATTCATTTTATACTGCTGCCGGATCAGTAACCACATCTGCATCTGGTGCAACCTATCTATTGCTAGACTCTGCTTACAATATTGCTGGCGCAACTACGGGTGCACAACAAGTACACTATAATAAAGGTAATTATTCGGCCTCTGACATCGTCACGTCTTCAAAAGTAAATATTTTAAGCATTTACAATTCTCAAAATGTGTATTGGCTAGGATATAGAGACTCTGATAAATTATATGTCAGAAATATGGGTCGTTTTGTTGCTGGAGAAAAACGTCCAGTTAATGAAAACACCTCCGCTAATATATTGAATTTTATTGGTTCTGCCAATGAATCTCTAACTTTTCCAATATATGCTAGCAGCGCTGTTGGCGCCATTACAACCAGTTCTCAAGTTAATTATAGCGGAACTTCTACTGATAATCTTACCGTAAGAACATCTATTCTGTCAACTGCAATGGCTGACAAGGCTCAAGATAAAAATATCACCTTGATGGGTGGAGGAACTTTAGATAATACGTCTGGATTAATTACTTGGAATGCCAGTGTCACTGTAGCCATTGGTGGACCAGGAACTGGAAATGTAAATTACATTCCGGCCGGCAATGCTAATTTAAATGCTGATAATTCCTGCGCCTACGTCACGATTGATAGAAATGTCGTTTCTTCGCTAGCAGTTTCTGTTACTACTTTTGCCAATTTGCCACTCACTGAAAATACTTATGTAATAGCCAGAAAATTAACTGGCGGCGATGTATGGGTAGGCGTGGGTGGCCAAGCTTACTTAATTTCAGATGGAACGAACAGTTTAAGTGGTTTTTCGCCAACATCACCTTCTTCTTTAGGATTGGCTAATCTACACAAATGGCGTCAAGAAATTCCAATAGGGGCTATTAACAGTATCAATACCTCATTTACCATTACCAACGTTCCACACTCTGTTACTGCTTTGATGGTATTTAAAAATGGTTTATTTCAAAGTCAAGGGCCATCTAGTTTGACTTATGATTATTCTTTAACTAATAGTACAAATATAGTATTTTATACCGCGCCAACAACTGGAGATGAAGTTGTTGCCACGTTTGCTCGTGGCAATAATGTTCCTTATGTTTATGTACAGTCACTTACTAGTATTATTAATAACTTATCAACAATGGCGTTTTCTCCATCGCCAGCATGTTCGTTTACTCCTGGAGTAGCAGTATTCTTGAATGGTTTGCAAAGATCTATCAATACTGATTTTACAGCCTCAGCTTCTGGTATCGGATTTACATTTATTTTAGCAGAGAATGACATCGTATCGTGTTTTTATGCTGGTGTCAATGACAACGAGATCGCTTTGCAAAGTATCGTGAATGAAACAGTGACTAGCGGTAGAACTATTTATACTTACAATAATGATTATCATCATGCTGAAGGTGCATTATTAAGCATAGATGGCGTTGCACAATTTCCTGTAAATAATACTTATGGATTAACTTCAAGCAGCATAACAGTTAATGATTATAGAATTTTAAATTATCCATCTGTTTTCGAAGTGAATGCGGCATCATTGACACTCGGATCTGTAATATATTTTTGGAGTAAGTAGATGCCTAAAATCGTTCAAGATGACATATACAATTTCAGTATATCTTTTTCTCGCTATGCCACTATCACTATTACTACAACGTCTAGTGAATTTTCTGGTAATGTCATTGCTAGTCCTTATGCGCTAGGTTTATCAACTGCAATGACGGCCAACCAGCCTCTGGCCATAAAAGAATTTGGCAACCTATCTGTTACCAACTGGAGTGAAGAGCAAGATTGGTCACTTTACAATGTATCATACACTACCATTATACCCGTATCATTAATTTCAGGGGCTGAAGTGGTTCAAAGTTATATAAGTACGGCATCTTTATCTATTGGCGATTTAGTAGGTATTTATGGTCCTGGTGCATGGTCTACCGGTAGTCCTTTAAGTGTGGCTAGACAAGCTCCTTCTGGTGCAGGTTCTCAAAATGCAGCTTTGGTGACCGGTGGAGTTAATACAAGCGCAGTTGGTTCTACTGAACTATTCAATGGATCGATTTGGTCAGCCGGAAGCAATTTAAGCGTATCAAAATATAGAACTGCCAGCGCCGGCTCACAAAATGCCAGTTTAGTTGTTGGCGGACAAGATAATAGCGGCGCTACCAGTATTACAGAATTATTCAATGGTACGACTTGGTCTACTGACGGAGTTATGAGCGTATCAAAACAACTAATGGCCGGAATGGGTTCTCAAAATGCTGCCATGATAGCTGGAGGCTTCGGTGCTATTGGTGATGTCGCCAGCACAGAATTATATAACGGTTCTACTTGGTCTATAAGTTCGGCATTAAGCGAAACGAGAGAAGGTGCCGCTGGCGCAGGTTCTCAAAATGCTGGTTTGGCGACTGGTGGTTCTAATAGTAGCGTGACTCTTAATTCAACTGAATTATTCAATGGATCTACTTGGTACATTAGTGGCGCGTTAACTGTATCTAAAACAAGTCTATTCGGATCTGGCTCTCAAAATGCTGCTATAGTATCAGCCGGAGTCACAGCTATCGACGGTGGCGTATCGACCAATGCTACTGAATTATTCAATGGTTCCGCGTGGGCTATTAGCGGAGTATTAAGCCAAAGAAAATATGAATTATCTGGTGCAGGTTCTCAAAATGCAGCTTTGGTGGCAGGTGGAGTTATTACTGACGAGGAGACGATATATCTACAGACGACAGAACTTCATAATCAAACAGTTTATAAGAAGCTCACTTATGAAAATATTAAACATGCAAAAAATATAGGCATTGCGACCGACGTTACATCAACGACTTGCAATGTTAAAATATATGGATATGCAAATAATATAAATGTAACGCCATCCAATGTTCAATATACAATTGCAACCAATTGGGTAAATAATTATTTGGTCTTAAGCAGATTTAGTCCGAATACCTCTGTTAGCAATAATCCTTCTTCGGTGATAGCAAAATCATCATTAGAGGCAGATGACTTAGTCATTGGCACAACAATATCGCAAACACAAGTTTTTGTTTTTGGCAATTCATTATTTCCATTGGACGAAATTAAACGGTGGTAAAATTCATTATTAAATTGTGTTTTGTAAGCTTGATCTCATGTTATGAAAACATGCACAAGATGTAAAAAAGAACAATTATTAGAAAATTTCAATATTAGAAAAAACAGAGGGATTCGAAATTCACAATGTAATAAATGTATCGCTAATTTACAAAGAAAAAATCATAAAATAAGATATGAAAATAATAAAGAAAAAATAAAAATCCAAACATCAATATATCAAAAAGAAAATCCTGATAAAGTAAAAGAATGGCAAAAAGCATATAGATATAAAAATGTTTACAAAATTAAAGAAGATCAAAAAAAATATAGGATATCTAACAAAGATAAAATGAAAAATTCTTATTTAATTAAAAATTACAATATTACTTTGGAAGATTATTATAAAATTTTAGAAAAACAAAATTATTGTTGTGCGATATGTCGCACGGATAATCCTGGCAATAAAATAAAATATTTTCATGCAGATCATTGTCATAAAAATAACATAGTTAGAGGATTGCTTTGCACCAATTGCAATAGAGACATAGGTCACTTAAAAGATGATATTGAAATTATGAAAAATGCAATTGATTATTTGAACATATATGAAGATAAAAGGATGACAACGCATGAGTGCTAAATTGACGTTCCAGGACGTTTTTAATAATGAACTAGCTGGATCAAAATTAAATTTCGGTTCTTTCACAACTACGCTAAGCACAGGCATAGGAGTTCCATCAAGTGATAACTCTACTGGTTCATTATATGTAGATACTGCCACTGGCAATTTGTATCGAAAAATTGCAAATGGTGGAAGTAATTGGAAAAAAATAGCTAGCGGCTCTACAAATGTTTTTTTAAATCATGTTCGTGATATTATTGTCAATTCAGCTTTAACTGCTACAGGTGTTCAAGCGCCTTCTTTAGGGGATTTGGTTGGTATTTGGGGAGCCGGAGCATGGTCCAACAGCGGCGCACTAAGCCAAACAAGATCTGGAATGACTAGCGCGGGTTCTCAATTTGCTGCTCTTACGGCTGGCGGAACAACGGCCGGAGGCATCACCAACTTATCTGAATTTTTTAATGGTTCGGCTTGGACGACTGATGGAACATTGACTTCTCCCAAAGATCTAATGGCTGGCTGCGGATCTCAAAATGCCGCAATAGCAGCTGGAGGGACGGCAACCGTTGTTACAGGTGTTACCGAATTATTCAACGGATCATCCTGGTCAGCGGGAAATATTTTAAGTACATCGAGATCTCAAATGGCAAGCGCGGGAAAACAAATTGCTGCCGTTGTGTCAGGGGGATTAAACGGCGCTTTTGTTATAATAAACACAAGTCAATTATATAATGGTTCAGTTTGGTCAAGCGGAAGTAACTTAAACATTTCAAAATATAGAATGGCTGGTGCAGGTTCTCAAAATGCAGCTTTGGTTGCAGGGGGACTCGAAGGAACAAGTACTTATTCCACAAAGACAGAACTATTCAATGGATCAACATGGAACATTGGCGGAAATCTGAATTCAGTCAGGCAACAATCTGTAGGAATGGGATCACAAAGTGCCGCTTTGGTAGCTGGCGGATTCAGCGCTATTGAAATATCCACGACGGAACTTTTCAATGGCTCGACATGGGCCGCTAGCACAAATATAAATACGGCGAGGCGACTTTGCGCCAATGCCGGATCACAAAATGCCGGATTAATTGCTGGCGGCCCAGCGTCCGATACAACAGAGTTACATTCACAAACTCTTTATAGAAAAATGTATTCTGGGCATATCCCAGATGCCAAAAAAATTGGAGTTTTATTAAATAAAAATACAGTATTACTACAAGGTCAATCTATCACTGTAAATTTCTATCCCGCAAATAAATATTTAATTTTAAATAGATCTGGTATTTGTTCTGTAACCAATGAAACAAATTTTTCAACAAGTATAGCATTTGATTCCGTCTTAGGCACTCAGCCAACCATGACTTACAGTTTATCAACATCAGTAAATTTATTACAATTAATTCCTGGAAATATAGTAAATATAGTTTCAACTGGACCAAATCCAGTAGCTGCAAATAATGCAGGAACATTTGTAGTTAGCAGAATTGTTAGTCCTTCGTCTATTGAAATTCAAAATACAGCTGGTGTAGCTGCAAATCCAGGTACCGGCACCTTAAGCTTTATTTCTAGCATGCTGGCAGTTGATAATATTTCTCCTCAAGATATTATTATTGGCAAAACAGATGCTAACGGCATCTTGACAATGCCAAAACCATTAATCGTCGGAAGTTTGACTAAAAGATTAAAATAAATTATATTAGGTTGATATGTCACGAACATTAGTTAGAAATGAAGATTTTAAAAGTTCATCTGTGCCACAGCAAGTACAGGGAATACTATACTATGGCGAAGGCTTCCCTGCAGGAAGCGTTCAATCACCAAATATGGGGGCCATCTATATAGATGGTCTATCCGGACAAATGTGGATATGTGTTACTGCAAATTCTACTGAAGTTACAGCCTGGAAACCTTTTGCCAGCGAAATCAAGACTGACATAAGAATTGATACTGATGTACAAGAAGGAGATTTTATTGGCATTTATGGTGCGGGCTCTTGGGCAGTCAACAGTGGAACTTTGAGTGCAGCTAAATTTTCAATGGGGGCTGGCGGTTCTCAAAATGCTGCATTTTGTGCTGGCGGTTTTACTTCCGCCGCCTCAGTTCCAACAAATTTAACTGAATTATTCAATGGCACTGTATGGGCCAACAGTTCTATTCTCAGCGCTGCCAAAAGAACTGTAGGCATGGGTTCTCAAAATGCTGGGATGGTGGCCGGAGGAACAACTTCTGGGTCCATAACCAATGCTACTGAATTATTTGACGGATCTACATGGGCTTCTGGCGGAAACTTAAGCACAGCCAAACAATTAGAGGCTGGAATGGGTTCTCAAAATGCTGGTCTAATCGCCGGTGGCGCAACTGGTGCGGCATCAACCAATTCTTCTGAATTATTCAATGGAACGACTTGGTATGCTGGCGCAACAATCAGCGTTGCTAAACTGCGATTATCAGGTGCAGGTTCTCAAAATGCTGGTCTAATAGCTGGCGGCATTACTTCTGATGGTAATATTCCAACAAAATTAACTGAGCTTTTCAATGGCTCAGCCTGGTCTACAAGTGCATTTTTAAGTATTGAAAAAATGAGAGTTTCTTTGGCGGGATCTCAAAATTCTTCTTTGATAGTGGGCGGACGAACACCATCTGGGGTCAGAACCAATTCTACTGAGATTTTCAATGGATCAGTCTGGTCTGCCAGTGGAACACTGAGCGCAGCCAAATCAGAGGTGGGCAGCGCCGGTTCACAGATCGGTGCAGTTTCATTCGGAGGAGCCACGGCTGGCGATGCGCCAGTTAATGTGACGGAATTACATTCTCAATCCATTTACAGAAGATTGAACTATTCTAACATGGCATCTGCTAAAAACATTGGGATGGCTTATTCCGTAGCTGGATTCGATCAAGTTGGTTCCTTGACCGCATCAGTAATGCTTGGAGATTTGCCATCAAATATTATACCACAACAGTCCTTCTTTGGCATTTCTAAATTTAATACGAATCAGAATCGCGTACGTCTTTCAACTATTACGGCCACGATAGTAAGCATAACAGCATCTGACTCATCTATCGACGTAAATGCTGGTCAAGCCATATTAAATCTATCTACCACTTTGACCGATTGTTTTTGGGCTGGCATGGGAATATTAGTAAATAGAACCACGGTATATCCAGTGATAGATGGCGACGGCGGTGTTGGTACCGAAAAGGCCCCATTAGTAAGATGGGAAAATGCTTCTTCTTCTGCATCCACGTCTTTGACTGTAGCCGCAGTCTCGTTACAAAGATTTACTAATTTAACTGCTCAAAGTATTACTCTGAATGCAAATATATTAAACGTCAATTTGACCAATGTTGGCAACATCACCATAACAACCTTTGCTAGATGGGTAGGAGTCGGGAACATTATCAGCATTCCTCGTAGCAATACAAGTAATTCTTTTGGCTCGGCTTATAATTACGGATCTTATATGATAACTTCCGTAAGCAACTCGGGAAGTCTTTTTACAGTATCAGTAACTAGCCAAAATAGTTTAGCTAGAACCGAAACTCCATCGGCTGGAATTGGCAACATTACTATT
>Ga0315284_10006737_pt1 | contig 16369 bp, 15 predicted proteins | sample YL17G09_16_MG_FD_203696 | JGI IMG/M metagenome (GOLD analysis project Ga0315284, IMG submission 203696) | Sediment microbial communities from Yellowstone Lake, YNP, Wyoming, USA - YL17G09_16 | ecosystem: Environmental > Aquatic > Freshwater > Lake > Sediment | place: USA: Wyoming | collected... | reverse complement strand
CACCAAGTTCTTGACACAGACAAAATCTCATAACTACTTGACAAATCAAGATGTTATGGTATACTCTCTAACTAGAGAGTGATGTATCGCTCTCTACATAGAGAGTGAAATGGAAGAGAAGAAGATATACCTCATAAAAGACCTGTCCCGCCTTTCAGGACTTTCCGTCTACACTATAAAATACTATCTGAAACTCGGGCTTATAAAAGAGATCTCGAGAAGCCATGAGACGAACTTCAGGTATTTCGACGATTCTACCGTCGAGGAGTTGAAGAGAATAATTGCTCTCAGAAGAGAAAAGGTATCGTTGGGAAAGATAAAAGAAATTATTTTATGAGCTACTACGAAGCCCTCGGATTGACTAAAGAGCCGTTCTCGACGAGCCCGGACCCCGCGTTCTTCTACCGGTCTTCATCCCACTCGACCGCGATACAGAGGCTCGAGATAACGATCAGGCTGAAGCGGGGTTTGAGCGTAATACTGGGCGATGTCGGCATCGGCAAGACGACGATGTCGAGGGCGCTTTTGCAGACATTCGCCAGCGACGACGATTATATATTCCACATCATACTCGATCCGTCATACAGCTCCGAATTCCAGTTCCTCTCATCGCTCGTCAAGATGTTCGGGATAAAACCGAACTCGCGCACCACGCTCGACTACAAGGAAGAGATCGAAAAGCACCTTTACAGAAAAGGCGTGGAAGAGAACAAGACCGTCGTCCTGCTGATAGACGAATGCCAGAAGCTCTCGACGCCGTTCCTCGAGATATTGAGGACGCTCTTAAACTACGAAACGAACGAATACAAGCTTCTGCAGCTCGTGATGGTCTCGCAGATGGAACTCCTGCCGAGGATAAAGAAGGTGAAGAACTTCTACGACCGCATCGCGTTGAAATATATTATAAATCCCCTCGACGAAGAGGAGACGAAGGAGCTCATCGAGTTCCGGCTGCAGGAGGCCGGGATAAGCCATTCGAAAAAGATATTTACGGATGGGGCCATTGAGCGTATATTTGAATACGCCGAAGGATTTCCGCGAAAGACGGCGATCATCTGTCACAACGCGCTTGAGGCGCTTGTAATGCACGACAAGCTCGTGGTGGATGAGGCCATGATAGACGCGATCATAAAAAGAGAGACTATATAGAATGCGCAAAGAGACGAATCCCGAAGAGAAACTTTTAAAACTCATAAAGAAGAAGAAAGAGCCGCCAAGCCCCCCAAAGGCGGAAGAGCTTAAACCTGAGAAGCCGGCGCCTGCGCGGCTGGACGGCGTCCTGAAGAGCGAGATCTTCAGGAATAAGATGTTCGAGCCCGCGGCAATGAAGAATATGAACAGATACCTTGTCATAGCGCTCGGCATAATCACGTTATATTTCCTGATCGACCTTATCTTTGTGAGGCCGTACAGGAACATAGAGAAGATCGTGGAAAAGGGCGCTCTCGCCCAGGGCGAGAAACCCGGGGCTCTTGAGTCCAGGGGGGCGGTGGCCGTCAAGGATTACGGGTCCTATTCAAGCGCCGTAGCCAACAAGAACGTCTTCGGCCCATACTCAGCAGGACCCGATAGCGCGGCCGCATCCGGAGATATTTCCGAACGGCTGGGCCTTGTCGGAGTAATCGCCGGGGACAACCCGCAGGCGATAATAGAGGACAAAAAAAATCAGAAGACCTACTACCTTAATAAGGGGCAGTCTTTTAACGGCTATATAGTGGAAGACATCTCGGAAGGGAAAGTGATATTGGATAGCGGAGGCAATAAGATATCGCTGTTTCTGTAGTGAGATAATACGTTTGTTGTGCGTTCTGCGTTGTGCGTTTTGCGTAAAACGGAGGGTCGTATGAAAAAAATAATAAGTCTTACCATCGTCATCTTTCATCTCTTTACCATGGCCGTCGGCCTTCCGGCAGCTCTGGCGGAGAATCCTGTCGAATCACCGGCTGCATTATCTGCCGGCGCCAGGAATCCCGCGCCTCAAGCCGGCATATCGGACAAGATATCGCTCGATCTTAAGGGCATGGATGTGGTCGAGGTCATAAAGATGCTCGCGACCAAAGGAAACCTCAATGTAGGGTTATCCGCCGACGTCAAGGGCCGGGTCACCATATTCTTAAGGTCTGTCGAGGTGATGGACGCGCTCGATATCATACTCGCCTCGAACGGCCTCGCTTACGACAGGCGCGGCGATATCATATACGTGATGAGCCAGCGGGAATACGAAGCGATCTACGGGGAAAAATACGCCGACAGGAAAGAGGCGAAGATATTCCAGCTCAAGTACGCAAAGGCATCGGACGCGGCGAAGGCATTGAACCAGATGAAGACTAAGATCGGCAAGATAGTGACCGACGACGGATCGAACACCATAGTCGTGATCGATTCGCCCCAGACGATCGCTCACATAACCGAGACGGTGTCGAAGATAGACATGCCTACGGTGACGAAGGTGTTTGAGCTGAAATACGCGAAGGCCGCGGACTTAAAAGTAAAAGTCTCCGAGACGATGACGAAGGGCGTCGGCACGATGCAGATAGACGAAAGAACCAACAAGATATCCGTTACCGACTTGGAAAAGAAGATGGATGAGATAGAGAAGCTCGTAACCGCGTTCGACGATAAATTGCAGCAGGTCCTGATAGAGGCGAAGATCGTCCAAATTACGCTCGACGATAATTATAAACTCGGCGTTGATTGGCAGGCTGTGATAAAGAAATGGGGCGAATTTCATAAAGTGCTCAACCTGACGAACGCTTTCCAGCTCGCGGCGCAGAACGCCTTTGGCCCGCCAGGCGCGCAGCTCGTCATCGGCTCTCTCACCGATGGAGACTGGGGCGCAATGATCCAGATATTGAAGACGGTTGGCGATACGAACCTTCTCTCAAGCCCCAGGATAACGGCGCTGAATAACCAGGAGGCGAAGATACTGGTCGGCACGTCCCAACCCTACGCGACCAACACCGTTACGCAGACGACAGGCCTGGCCACGACGGCGACGAACCTCACCTTCATAGATATCGGTGTAAAACTTTTCGTGACCCCGACGATCAATAAAGACGGTTTCATCACGATGAAGATAAAACCCGAAGTGAGCTCTTCGACATCCAACTACACGTATGGCGCCCCGGCGACGACCGTTCCTATAGTTACGACTACGCAAGCCGAAACGAGCGTTACAGTGAAAGACGGCACGACCATAATCATAGGCGGGCTTATAAAGGACCAGAGGACGAGCACCGTTAACAAAGTCCCCCTCCTGGGAGATATTCCTATAATAGGGCAGGCCTTCAGGAAGACCGAGAGCATGGTGCAGAAGCAGGAGCTCGTCGTATTCCTGACGCCCCATATCGTAACCGGCGAATACGACATGCTGGAACAGCCTAAGACATATCCGATCGGCCAAAAAGATTTTACGATGCCGGAGAAGCCTACCTTTGAAAGAAGGAGGGAAGAGGAGATGGACCCGGGCCTCTTCAAAAGATCGAAGCAGACCGCCGCAGATAAAAAGAAAGGCGTTTCGAAAAAAGTTTTAATAGAAACTCCGGAGGATTATTTTTATGCGATGCGGGAGAAGATATTGGGGAATATGCAGCTGCCGAAAGTGAGCGGTGGCGCGTCCACAGCGGGAAGCGTGCGCTTGACGTTCATGCTCTCCCCGGACGGGGGCATCGCAGATATGCCTCGGGTCCTGGAGTCGACCAACCGTATGCTGGACGAGGCGGCGCTCACCGCGGTGAAGAAATCGGCGCCATTCCCGGCCTTCCCGCCGTCTCTCGGAAGCGGGGCAAAACGTTTTAATATAGATATCTCTACCGAATAGGCCTCGGCCTAAAGGCCTCGGCACTTAGCCAACATCGTGGCTTAATAAACTTGGGGGTGTTTATGGTCAAGGACAACAAACTCGTAATTATCGCTCTATCCATAATCTGTTTCATACTTTTATATGGGACGATAGCGTTCTACGTCATGGAGGAGGGCGAGAGGTCGAAGAAGAATTCTTTACAGAAACGCCTCGACGAAATGACCGTAGTGAAGCAGGACCTGGAGGCTAAGCTTAAGGACGCGGAGATGGTCAAAGTAGAATTGAATACCAGGTTAAAATCTCAGGAGGATACGATCGCGTCGATGGCACAGCACCTCGAAGAATTAAAGGCCGAAAATAACAGGAATATCATAACGCTTAAAGACAGGGACGATGAAATACGCTCCGTAAAAGCGAAGCTTGAGGACGAGAGGACGGAGAAGGACAGCATATTGAAGAAGCTCGAGAAGATGAATGAGGACTATCTCGCCGCCAAGTTCCAGCTCGAGGGCTTGTTGAAGACCAAGGAAGAGATGGATAGGAAAGCGAAGGAGCTGGTCGAAAAAGAAGGAGTGTCGCTGGGGACCATTGTGGTGAACTGAATATAAATATGGTTCAATTGACTTTTACCGTTATATTATGTAAAATCAGGTGATGTGAAGAGAAGAAAGAAGGCGGTAAAGATAAGGAAGAAGTGGGCCATAAACCCAGAAGTCCGCGTAGAAGAGAGCGGGAAAGTTTATAACAGGCAGAAAGAGAAGAGGGTAAAGTGAAAGAAAAAAATCAGAAACTAAAACTGGGTATACCAAAGGGAAGCCTGCAGGAAGCCACCGTGAGGATGTTCAGGAAGGCGGGATTCTATATCGGCATAAGCGAGAGGTCGTACTTTCCGTCGATAGACGACGACCAGATCGAGTGCATACTGTTCCGGGCCCAGGAGATGTCGAGGTACGTTGAAGACGGCATCCTCGACGTCGGTATCACGGGTAACGACTGGATACTTGAGAATTCGTCCAATGTCGTCAGGGCGGCGGAGCTGATCTACGCGAAACAGAGCATGCGCCCCGTCAGATGGGTCCTCGCGGTCCCTGAAGGCTCCAGGATCAGGAAGATCAAGGACCTTAAGGGTAAGAAGATAGCGACCGAACTGGTCAACGTTACCAAAAATTATCTCAAGAAGAACAAGGTTACCGCAAATGTGGAGTTCAGCTGGGGCGCGACGGAGGTGAAGGCGGCCGTAGGCGTCGACGCGATAGTCGAAGTCACCGAGACGGGCTCTTCTTTACGCGCGAATAACTTAAGAGAAGTCGCGACGGTATGCGAATCGACCACTCAGCTCATAGCGAACAGGAAGAGCTGGATGATACCGTGGAAGAGGGCGAAGATCGAGAACATGGCGCTCCTGCTGAAAGGCGCGATACTTGCCGAGGAGAAGGTCGGCTTGAAGATGAACGTCCTGAAGAAGGACCTGAAGGCGGTCTTGAGCCTTCTTCCGGCGATGAAGAAGCCGACCATATCGGACCTATCCGACCCCGCATGGTCGGATGTCGATACGATAATAGACGAGAAGACGGTGAAGTACCTTATACCTCAGCTGAAGAGGGCTGGGGCCCAGGGGATAATCGAGTACCCTTTGAATAAAGTTATATATTGATGAATACGAAATACGAAATCCGAATATCGAAATTCGAAACAAACCCGAAATTCGAATTTCGAAAATTAGAATTTGTTTCGTATTTCGGATTTAGAATTTCGAATTTAATACTAGTCAGGGGGTGATAATTCCATGCCTTGCGGACGAAAGCGTAAACGCGCGAAGATGGCGAAGCACAAGAGAAAGAAAAGAATGAGAAGAGATCGCCACAAGAAGAAATAAGATGCGCAAAAATGTTTTATTGCCCCTTGCAGTTTCTATCGCCATTCCGATACTTTTGATCATGAGTTCAGACGCGGTAATGGATATATCTGCAAGGGGCCGTGTCTCGAGCGCGCGTGAAATATATATTGAGCGCGCCCGCCCGTCAAGCGCCCTTTCGAGATCTTTGGCCCATTACACGATGGGCATAATCTACGATAACGAAGAAAAGCACGCCAACGCCATACGCGAGTTCCGCGAGGCCATAGCGCTCGAGCCGAACATAAGTTGCCTGCACATGCGCCTCGCGGTAGATTACATACTGACGAATAAAGAAAAAGAGGCGCTCGAAGAAGCGGATAAGGCTAAGGCGCTTGACCCAAGCGACATAAGGCCCAAGTTCCTCGCCGCGCTGGCTTATACGGCCCTCGGGCGCTTTGCCGACGCCCGTAAAGAGTACGAAGATATAGCGCGCCTCGACCCGCAATCGGTCTGGGCCTTAAGTTCTTTGGCAGACCTCCTCGTCTTACAGAAGAAGATGAACGAGGCGGCCGCGATATATGAAAAGCTCATCGCGAAAGAGAAGGATTCGAGTGTCCTCTACTTCAATCTCGCGGTGATATATTCAAGGAGCGGCAGAACGCCTGAGGCGATAGAAAAACTTAAAGAGGCCTTAAAGATAGATCCCGATTACACAGAGGCGTACATCGGCCTCGGGATCATCTGCGAATCGAAGAAAGATGATAAAGGCGCCATCGAGAATTTCGAGAAGGCGCTTGAGATAGAGCCGTTAAACGCCGCCCTTCGCCGCCACCTGGCCGTTCTCTATTATAAGGCGGCCAGACCGGGCGATGCGATCCGGCAGTATGAGTTTTTGATAGACGCAAATCCGAAAAACACGTATACTTACGTCGCGTGGGCTGAAACTTACCTGAAAGATAAAAAGCCCCTCGAAGCGATAAACGTATTGAACAGGGCGATAAAGAACGGCGCAAAAGATGCCGGTATCTATGTTGCGCTCGGGTTCGCGCACAATGAAGCCGGCAAAGATGTTGAGGCGCTGAAATACTTTAACAAGGCGATCGAGCTCGACAAAAAAGAGCCGGCGGCATATTTTTATCTCGGCATATTGTACGAAAAAGAGAAGAAGAAGGACCTTGCGGTAAAGAATTTCAGGGAAGCGATAAAAGTCGATCCGAATTTTGCCGAAGCGTACAATTATCTGGGGTACATGTTCGCGGAATCAGGCGTTAATCTCGACGAGGCGGTGGAGCTCGTGAAGAAGGCGCTCGAGATCGACCCGGATAACGGCGCTTATATCGACTCTCTCGGATGGGCGTATTTCAAGAAGGGCATGTATAAGGAAGCGCTTGCAGAAATAGAGAAAGCGGTCAAGCTCGAGCCTGATGAGTCTGAAATAAAGGGACACCTGGATACGGTAAGGAATAAGCTTAGAAAGAGGTAAAATTCGAAATTCTAAATCCGAAATACGAAACAAATCCGAATTTCCGAAATTCAAATGTTTAAAACTTGAATGTATTGAATTTTGAAAATTAGGATTTCGATATTGTTTCGAATTTCGACATTCGAATTTCGGATTTAAATGTTATGAGGGAACATGCAGCCAGACATTTTAATGCTAAAGAAGAAAGCGATCGGAATACGTAAAGATATACTGAAGATGCTGACGATGGCCGGTTCCGGACACACGGGAGGGTCCCTGTCCGTCGTCGAGATACTGATAGCCTTGTATTATTGCAAATTGAAACATGATCCGAAGGATCCGGCCTGGAAAGAGCGCGACATATTCCTTCTTTCTAAGGGGCACGCCTGCCCGGCGCTCTACGCGGTCCTCGCCGACAGAGGTTATTTTCCGAAAGAGACCCTGTGGGGACTGCGCAAACTGGGAAACCCGCTGCAGGGCCACCCGCAGCTCGGTATACCGGGCGTCGAGATATCGTCCGGCTCGCTCGGCCAGGGGCTCTCCATTGCGAACGGAATGGCGCTGGCCTGCCGGCTCGATAAAAAAGATTCGCGCATATACTGCCTGATGGGCGACGGGGAGACGAACGAGGGGCAGGTCTGGGAAGCGGCGATGACCGCGGCCCACTACAAACTCGATAATATCTGCGCGATAATCGATTTCAACAAACTGCAGATCGACGGATTCTGCTGCGAGATAAAGGACATGGGGCCGTACGCCCACAAGTGGACGGATTTCGGCTGGAACGTCATGGAGGCCGACGGGCACGACATAGCGGCGCTCGAAGACGCATTTGACAAAGCAGCGGGTATGAAAGGCAAACCGTCCCTCATAATCGCGCATACGATAAAAGGAAAAGGCGTATCATTCGTCGAGAATAAGATCGAATGGCACGGCATAGCTCCTCGATTAGAGGAGTATGAGCGCGCCGTTAAAGAACTTGACGCGGAATTGGCAAAACTAAGCTAAAAATAGGAGACCCTATGACAGCATGGCTCATATTTGAACTTCTGTTCTATTTTATCCTGTTGCTTGCGGCGACGGCCGTTTACCTGTTCAACAGGCGCACGCGGCTTTACATCAAATCGCGCAAGATCATGCTGATAATAATCTTCGGCAGCTATGTTATCTTGAGGCTTGCGGTATGGGGGCTCATGTCGCTCGAGTCCTTCTACCAGAAGATAACGCTTGCAACGATGCCTATACAGCTCATCATGGTCGCGCTCAATGCCACCATCTTCGTTCTATTGTATACGATGTTCCTACAGGGCGGAATGGCCAAGATATCGAAATCGAGGATAAAGGGTGAGCTCGTCGACATAAAATGGTCGGACGTCATCGGCATGGATAACGTAAAGGAAGAGGCGAAAGAAGTCGTCGAGCTCATTAAGGACAGGGCGCGCGTCAAAAAGATAGGCGGAAAAATTTTGCGCGGCATCCTGATGTTCGGCCCTCCGGGCTGCGGCAAGACATACCTCGCGAAGGCGATCGCGACCGAAACGGGGCTGCCGTTCCTCGCGATGTCGGGAAGCGAATTCGTCGAAGTCTTCGTCGGGGTGGGCGCCTCGAGAGTGAGGAAGCTCTTCAAGCAGGCCAGGGAGCTCGCCGCCGCGCACGGCGGCTGTATCGTGTTCATAGACGAGCTCGACGCGATAGCCAGAAAGAGGGTCTTCTCCGTATTCGGCGGGACGGAAGAGACGAACTCGACGCAGAACCAGCTGCTGGCGGCGATGGACGGCCTGTCAGAGGTAAAAGATAAAAAGGGCGAGCTGGATACCGCGCAGAACGTCATCGTTATAGGCGCGACGAACGCCCCCGAAGAGAATATAGATAGGGCCCTTTTAAGACCCGGCAGGTTCGACCGGAAACTTTATATCGACAGGCCCGGCCTCGAAGACAGGGAGAAGCTATTCGCATATTATCTGGGAAAGGTCCAGCGTGACCCGACGATAGATGTGGGCAAGCTTGCCCGCAAGGCGGTCTACAAGACCCCTGCGGATATCGAGAACATCGTAAAGGAAGCGGCGCTCATCGCTACGCGCTCGTTGCGCGACGTCATCCGGCTCGACGATATCTCCGAGGCGATCGAGCGGATCGATATGGGAATGAAACATAAAAGGACGATGACCCCCAAAGAGCGCGAGATGACGGCATGGCATGAGACCGGGCACCTGGTAGTGTTGTATCTCCTGCATCCGACGAAGGACGTATTTAAGGCCTCCATTATAGGAAGAAAGAGCGCCCTGGGCGTCGTTCACGAGAACCCGAGGGAGGAATGGTTTACCAGGAACAGGGAGATGATCATAGCGGATATAAAGACTTCGCTTGCCGGATATGTCGCGGAGAAATTGAAGTTCAAGACGACATCGGACGGCGTCGATCAGGATTTCAAAATGGCGATGAGCTTAGCGCATAACATGGTCTGGAGATGGGGCATGAACGATGTGGGGCTCGTAGGTGATTATACGCTCATACCGGAATCGCAGATCTCCGAGAACACGAAGGAGACCCTGAATAAAGAGACGAACAGGATCATGGGCGAATGCCTGAAAGACGTCGAGGTCCTTCTCAAAAAAGAGTGGCCGATCGCCGAGAGGTTTGCCAAAGAGCTTCTGGAGAAAGAAGAGCTGGACTACGACGACATCGAAGCCATATTCAACGAATACGGTAAGACGCATTACGAGCAGCATGAGGTGTAAGAAGCTTCCCGCACTTGCGCTCTTGTGTTCTTGTGTTCTTGCGCTCTTACCAGGCTGCGGTCCGACTTATCCCAAGGAAGATCTCAAAGAATCGATAATAAAGGTCTGCAAGAAAGAGTACAAGCTCGACGTGAAGGTCGAGCTTGCCGGGAAGACGGTAGCCATATATTGCGCGCTTCAGGACCTGTGGGACCTCACATTCGCCATGACAAAAAAGGCGAGCGAGGAACTCAACGACGTCATCCTGAGCGTTTCGAGAGTGACGCTCTCCACCGACGCAAGTGTAGAGTACTACGTCGTAATAGCGCATGACGCGCGGCTGCCTGAGATACAGATAATAATAGTCAAGCGCGTCGAAGACGTGAAAAGATTCATGTTGAACGACATATCCCGCGGCGAGTTCTCAAAAAGGATGCTCATAGATAAACGCATCAACCCGCAGGCCAAGAAGGAGCACGATATAAAACAGGTATTCGAGAAGATGGGGCTCGAAAAGAAGTGGCAGGATACCGTGATGGACGACTTCTTCAGGGCCCAACCCGCGGCGCTCGGGGATATCGGTTACTGGAACGACAGGTTCTATATAAAGGATATCCAGCTTCCGGAATTCCTGGTCGAGCAGATAGCGGGCCGCGTCAGGATGGAATTTTTCGAGAATAAAAACCTGGCCGAAAGCGTTCTTGTAAAATCGACCAAAGGAAATTATATAAATAAGGACGGGAAGAGGTATTTCGAGGTGAGCGTCCTCGGAGAGGCGAAATCCGTCGGCAGCTTGCGGCCCGACGAGATCTCGAACATGATATTGAGCCAGACGCTTAAAGTAGCCGCGGACGTGATCCACGGCTATGGTTTCGAAGATGTCGATTATATAGTCATAGTCGACGAAGCGAACTCGAAGGCGCTGAAGGTCACCACGGCGGACGCGGAGAAGTTCAGGAAGAACAGGATGAGCTTTGATGAAATAGCGAGCCAGACGGAGAATTGAGTTATCCACATTGTAGGGGACGTTTAAACGTCCCCTACAATTAAGGTGAGGAGCTAATGACTGCAGATAAACCAAAGATGGTTTCGACGCGGGATGGTTTCGGAGAGGGCTTGGTCGAGCTCGGCAAGGCCAATAAGAACGTCGTGGCCCTGTCGGCTGACCTGACCGATTCGACGCGCGCGGCGTGGTTCAAGAGGGATTTCCCGGACAGATTTTTCGGGCTCGGCGTGGCCGAGCAGGATATGTTCGGCGTTGCGGCGGGGCTCGCCCTCATGGGGAAGATACCGTTCGCGTGCACGTTCGGCGTATTCGCGTCGGGCAGGGCGTGGGACCAGATAAGGGTCTCGGTGGCTTATATGGACCTCAATGTCAAGATCGCCGGAACGCACGGAGGCATATCCGTCGGGGGAGACGGCGCGACGCACCAGGCGCTCGAAGAGATAGCCCTGATGCGCATAATCCCCAACATGACGGTGGTAGTGCCTTGCGACGCGATCGAAGCTAGGAGAGCGACCATCGAGGCCGCCGCCATAAAGGGCCCGGTTTATTTGCGCTTGGGGAGGTCCGGCGTTCCTGTTATTACAAAGCCAGAGGACTTTTTCAAGATAGGTAAGGCAAATGTCTTGAGAGAAGGTAAAGACCTCGCAATATTCGCGTGCGGCCAGATGGTTTCGGAAACATTGATCGCCTGCGATGCGCTCGCCAAGGAAGGCGTTCATGCGCGCGTGATAAATCTGCATACGCCTAAACCTATCGATAAAGATGTCATAATAGCCGCCTCTCTTGAAACGGGCGCGATAGTCACGGCAGAGGAGCACACGGTGATGGGCGGGTTCGGCAGCGCGATAGCCGAAGTGGTGAGCCAGTCCTGCCCGGTCCCCATAAAGATGGTCGGTGTCCAGGACCGTTTCGGCCTCTCCGGCGAGCCCGATGAGCTCTTCAAACATTTCGGGCTGACCGCGGGCGACATCGTCAAGGCGGCGCGTGAAGTATTGAAAATGAAGAAATAAAATTTTTCGATGCAACACTAGAATGTGCTGTGTCGAGTGGTTCGCTCAGGACGCGCAATTTTCAGCCATGTGAAAATTGCGCTCGGTAAAATTTCTCGTACGCTGCCTCGAAATTTTAACGCCTGAGCTCACCACGTCGCCACATCCCATTCCTGCAGAACGAAAAATTTTACCATGGGTGAATGAGAAAATTTTTCGAGTCGTCAGATGGCAGAACTTTTGGGTGCGTGCCGAAGCGACTCTTAAAATTTTCGATACCTTATGGCGATTTAGAAAGGACGCGAAAACTGGTCAACAGCTCTAAGCTCTGCCAGGTTGAGCGGCCATCGAAAATTTTGACAGCAAATCGCATGCCTAATGCGATTTGCGGCAAGCGGAGGCACCACCCAAAAGTAAATGCCTCCACGAGACGAAAAATTTAACGATGAGATCAATCACACTCACTGCACCTGCGAAGGTTAATCTCTTCCTCAAAGTCCTCAATAAACGTAAAGACGGTTACCACAATATCCTCACCCTTTTCGAGCGGATAACGCTTGCCGATAAGATCACGATATCGAAGATCCCCCAGGGTATAGTGGTTACCTCAAATAAATTCATTACGCGTGATCCGAAGGATAATCTGGTTTACAGAGCGGCTGAGCTGATGTTGAGGGTCAAGGGTCAAGGGTCAAGGGTCAAGGGCGTTGGGGTAAGAATAAGAATAGAGAAACACATACCGATAGCCGCAGGGCTGGGCGGGGGAAGTTCTGATGCGGCGAGCGTATTGATGGGCATGAATAAACTGTTCAATTTGGGCTTGAAAGAAAGAGAGCTTAGCGCGCTGAGCAGAAAGCTAGGCGCTGACGTGCCGTTCTTCCTGCTTAAAACTCCTTTCGCCATAGGAAAGGGCCGTGGAGATGAGCTCAAGAAGGCGGGTATAACGGCCAGGCCATGGCATCTCATTATAAATCCAGGGTTCAGATTACCCACAAAAGATATATATGCGGCATATGATAAGGCAGGCCTTAAGGGCTTGACAACAAAGAGCGCGGATGTTAAAATACACCGTTATTTAGCCGGCTCTGCAAACTTCAAATCGCTGGAACAGATGCTATACAACGACTTAGGACTAATAGCGATAGCGAAAAATAGGGTTTTGGGTAATATCATAGAACGCTTGGCCTATCATCTTGGCAGGAGGGCTATTGTATCGGGAAGTGGGCCGAGCGTATTTTGTCTCTACAGGACGGGAAAGGAGGCTAGGGAGGCCAAGGAGAAACTGTTTCGAAAGACACCGGCGCGGGAACGTAAAAGCTGGCAGGTATTTGTTGTCAGAACGGAAGATGGCAAGTAAATCCGAAATCCGAATATCGAAATTCGAAACAATATCGAAATCCTAATTTTCAAAATTAAAAAATTAAAGTTTTGAATATTAGAATTTAGAAAATTAGAATTTGTTTCGGATCTCGTATTTCGATTTTCGAAATTAGGGAGTAAGTACACCATGGATATCACTGAGGTAAAAATCTTTTTGAAGGAAGGACAGGATAAGAAGTTAAAGGCTTACGCGACCCTTACACTTGATAACTGTTTCGTGGTAAGGAACGTCAAGGTCATAGAAGGCACGAAAGGCCTCTTCGTCGCGATGCCGTCGAGAAAAGTAAAAGACCCTTGCCCCAAATGCGGCTTCAGGAATGCGGTCCGCTCGAAATTCTGCAACCAGTGCGGCTCAAGCCTGCCGAATCAAGAGCCGAAGCCGTTCCAGCCGGGCGACGACGCGGCCAGGCAGTCCGACCATAAGGACATAGCCCATCCGATCACCGCAGAGTGCAGGGATTACATACAGAAAAAGGTCCTGGAGGCTTACGATAGCGAAAGGAAGCTAGCGCCATCTCAAAGCGCCGCCAGCGCGGTTCATAGCGCTAGTCCGCAAGTCCCGCGCCGGGAGATAATAGAGGAAGAGAACGATATAGAGTTATAAAATTTTTCGATGCAGGTTGTTCGGCTTGGATTGCCCGGTGGTGTAATGGTAGCACACCAGCCTTTGGAGCTGAGGGTCTAGGTTCGAATCCTAGCTGGGCAACCATGAACCATTCGCCCCTTCGGGGCTCAGGTTCATGGCGCGGCCATATTGATAAGGGCGAATGGTGAATGCCCTGTACCCTGCACCATTTCTCGCTTTGCTCGTCAGGTGCAGGGCGAAGCCGGAGGAGCGAAGCGACGACTGGTACAGGGCAAAAGGAAGTCAGTAAAGTGTGCTAGGATTCGAAGCAAATTATACTTTATGATGCTCTACGAAGAGATATTGAGAGAATTTCAGAAACAGAAGGTCAAATATATCCTTGTCGGAGGGATGGCGTTTAATCTTCTTGGCGGCCAGAGAAATACGCTCGATATGGACGTTATCGTTGAGATGACAGATGAAAATCTTCGCAAAATAGTCAGAATATTGAAAAAAGCGGGATATCATGTTAAGCAGCCGGTCGATCCCATGATGATAGCCGATAAGAAAACGCGAGAAGATTGGATTAAAAACAAAAATATGAAGGCCTTCAATTTCTATAAAGGCGAAAGCAGCTATGAAGAAGTGGATATAGTTATCGATTCTCCGGTTAATTATAAAGGCACCATTAAAAACGCCTTGAAAGTTAAAATAGGAGGGCTGATCCTTACTATCATTTCGCCGGAAGATTTCATAAAAATGAAGAAAGCTTCGGGAAGAGATAAAGATTTAGAAGACATAGAAAATCTTAAGCTGGCAAGGAGAGAAAAGTGAAATTCGGGTGGGAAACAAAAAAAGAAAAAGTTTTAAGAGGACTTAAAATATCCCCTGGTAAAAAGCTTGAAGGTATCAGATTGATGAATGAATTGGCGGATAAAGTACTTAACGGCCGCCAGAAGCTTGCTCGCCGCAAAATGAGGGAAGCGCAGTAAAAATGAAACCCAACTCAGATGGAGTCAGATGGTTCCATGTGCAATTGACCGAGGTGGGCATATGAAATACCCGACAGCGATCATACTCGCGGCAGGGCGGGGCACGCGGATGAAGTCCGAGACGCCTAAAGTACTGCACAAGATGCTGGGCCATACGATAATCGAATATGTCCTGGATTCGATAAGGGAAGCGGGCATATCGGAAAGAATAGTCGTAGCCGGCTACGGCAGCGAATTATTAAAGAATGAAGTCGGCGGAGCCAGGGTCGTCATCCAGAAATCGCTTCTCGGATCCGGCGATGCGGTTGCCGCGGCAAAGAAAGTTTTGAAGAACTATTCGGGCGACATTCTCGTCGTATGCGGCGATACGCCGCTGGTCAGGCCCGGGACGATAAAGAAATTGATAGAGAAACATTCTTCTTCCGGGGCGAGCGCGACGATCCTGACAGCGGACCTGAAAGACCCCTCAGGATACGGCCGCATAACAAGGAACGCCGACGGGAAAATTTCCGGGATAGTCGAAGAGGCCAACGCGACTTTTTACGAAGAGGTCATAAACGAGATAAACGTCGGCACATACTGCTTCAAGGCGCGCGATCTATTTGAGGCGCTCTCCGCGGTGAAGCTCGACGGAAAGAAGCGGGAGGTTTTTCTGACCGACACGATAGCGGTCTTACGCGGCAGGGGAAAAGCGATAGAGTCTGTGTTGACCGAAGATCCCGACGAGGCCATAGGCGTGAACACGAGAATTGACCTTGCGCTTTCTACGGCGATACTGAAGAAGAGGATTATGGATGCGCTGATGCTGGGCGGCGTTACCATAGAGGATCCGGCGTCGACGATAATCTACCCCGGCGTCAAGATAGGTAAGGATACAACGATATATTCGAATACCGTTATAGAGTCAGGCGTCGAGATAGGAAGCGGGTGCCGCATAGGCCCGTTTTCGAGAATAAGGCCCGGTGTTATTTTAGGCAACAGAGTGGAAGTGGGCAACTTTGTAGAGCTCGTAAGGACAAAGATAGGGGCCGGCACAAAGGTCAAACATCATACGTATTTAGGCGACAGCGTCATCGGGAAGTCGGTAAATATAGGCGCCGGGACGATAACGGCAAATTACGACGGAAAATCCAAAAATAAGACCATCATAGAGGACGGCGCATTCATCGGCGTTGGCGCTGTGCTCATAGCTCCTGTTCATATCGGCGCAGGCGCCCTCGTAGGGGCGGGATCGGTGGTGCTGAAGAATCATGACGTTCCGAGGCTCGCCACCGTAGTGGGCGTGCCCGCAAGGATATATAAACAGAGGAAAGCGGCTGACAGGCGAAGATGGTAAATACGAAATTCGAATATCGAAATTCGAAAATTCAAGTTTTGAACATTAGAATTTAGAAAATTAGAATTTGTTTCGTATTTCGGATTTAGGATTTCGAATTTTAAAATAAGGGGATGAGACATGAAGAATCATTTATTGATCTTCAGCGGCAATGCAAACAGGAAGTTGGCCGGGGACATCTGCAGATTTTTGAAAGTAAAGCTGGCTGACGCATCGGTCGATCGGTTCTCCGACGGAGAGATACATGTAAAGATAAACGAGAACGTCCGCGGCCACGACGTAT
>Ga0315284_10006736_pt1 | contig 16370 bp, 14 predicted proteins | sample YL17G09_16_MG_FD_203696 | JGI IMG/M metagenome (GOLD analysis project Ga0315284, IMG submission 203696) | Sediment microbial communities from Yellowstone Lake, YNP, Wyoming, USA - YL17G09_16 | ecosystem: Environmental > Aquatic > Freshwater > Lake > Sediment | place: USA: Wyoming | collected... | reverse complement strand
AACCACCACGTCTCCTCGCTCGCTTATAACGCCTTAAAATTTTACACGCCTTCTTCGGATCCCGAGAAAAAAGCCATTAAGGATTTGCGGGTGTCCTCGCTGGCGGGCTCGGCCGCGAACACTTTCTATAAAAAAGAGCTGATGAGGATACTGGCATCTTTCGCCGCGAAGGGGATAGCCGTGATGCCTCTTAAGGGCGTTCTCCTGTCCGAATATCTTTACGGCGACGCGGAAAGCCGCGATCAGAGTGTCGACATAGACCTCCTTGTAAAAGAGAAAGACGTCGAGAGGGCGCGATCCCTGCTGGAAGATATCGGCTATACTTTCAAAGGCGCCGGCGAGATCGAAGAATACATGTGGGCTTACAATTTTACAAAACCCGGCATGCCGGCGATAGACCTCCACTGGGACATAACGATGATGGTCCGCGGCCGCGAAAGGATAGAGGGGCTGTGGCGATCCGCATCTTTGCAGGATTCGGCAGGCGTGAAATATTATTATTTCAAACCCGAAGAGCTGCTGCTATATCTTTCGGCGCACCTGGTAAATTCCGGCGCCTTCCGGCAATTGAGGCATATCCGCGATATCGAGCGGCTGATCGAAAAATACGGAAATGAAATAGACTGGAATAGCGTTGTCCGGAAAGCGCGCAAGTGGCGCCTCTCCGGCTCGCTGTACGCGGCCCTGGTGCTTATCAGGCAATCTTCGGGTTTTATATTTCCCGCGGAGATGCTGCGAGAGCTCAAGATATCATTGCCGAAACGCTTATTCATACGGCTCTTCGCCGATAAAAAAGTCGTCATAGGCACGGGCCTCAGGAGGAGGGTCCTCGACGCCTTTCTCGCTTATACGTTCTTCGAGATCGTCGAGGCGGCTTCTCTCAAAGATCATCATGATATCTTCAAAAGAATATTCTTCCCCCCGAGAGAGATCATCGGAGAAAGAGGTTATTGTCTGAGGATCCTTAAGGGAGCCGTAAAATTTGCCAGGCATCTAAAATAGGGACAGCGACATGAATCTCAAGAAGATCCAGAATTTACCCAACACTTCCACGGGCAGATTGCTCAATGTGATAAGACGGTTCAGGGGATATAGCCCGTTACTTTTAAGCGCGTGCCTTAGCATTACATACAGGTGTAACTTAAGCTGTGAATTTTGTTACCAGGCCGGAAAAAAGAAAGAAGCTTTTCCTGATATGAGCGTAAAGGACGCAGTTATGATAGAGAGAAATATCAGGGGGGCGTTTAACTTTAAGCCAAGGATACATCTATTTGGCGGAGAGCCCACCGTTAACAGCGATTTTGTAAAGATCCTTAAATATTTTTCTCAGAAAAATTACAGGATATCCATGACGACCAACGGGGTGACCCTCGATAAATATGTTGATGAGCTTGCGGCAATCGGGGGACTCGCGGAAATAATAATATCTTTGAACAACATGGATTTTAAAAAAATATTACAGGTCCCGCGGCTTTTTGAAAAATACGCGCACAAGAGAAAGGCCCGCATCACTATCGCGTGCCCGGTGAATCATGTAAATCAAAACTCCCTGACGGATATAGTCAGGGAGTTTGAGGATAGCCATGTAAACTGCATCGCCATCCAGCATACCACGTTCATGCCGCACTATGATAGGGCCATCGATTTTAATAATATCAGAAGGCATACGGAAGAGATCAAAAAAACCAAATATAAAATACCCGTTTTATTTCTACCCGACATAAAATCCGGCGATATAGAAAAATACTATAACGACCCGTCCTTTCCCTGCAACAGAAACAAATGTATAGCTCCCTGGATCGCGCCTTTCATCCAGCCGAATGGCGATGTGATCCCCTGTGATGAAGTGGATATCGTAATGGGTAATGTCAAGCGGCAGGGCCTGAAGAAGATCTGGAATAATGAAAAATACATGAGCTTCAGGGATAGCATACAGAAGTCCGGTATCTCGCACGCCATATGTAAAAGATGCTGCCACAGGCAATATTACTGATCGGGACAAATTCAGGCGCCTTCCGGGATGCGAATACTCGTCCCGCCCTTGCCTAAATGCCAAGCGTATAGTATAATTATATGAAAATATAGGGGGCTATCAATTGAATCGAAAGATACTCATAGCCTTTTTGGCGTGCTGCTTATTCAGCGCAGATTTTCCTCTCCGGGATGTTTTCGCTCAAGTCCCCAGGGAATTCACAAGGCTCAGGAGCAATTACCAGGGTCTACCGCCGACCGCTGACACGCTATCACCCACCGGAGAGAGGGTGGCCGAATATTACATAGCGCCTAACGACAAACTGGAAATATTTGTCTGGCAGAATGCGGACCTGTCAAGGGCTGTCTCTGTCCGGCCTGACGGCAAATTGTCCTATCCGCTGGTTGGCACGATCGAGGTGGCGGGATTGACGTTGGATCAGCTTCAGAATCTCATACAGGAGAAGCTCGCGGTCTATGTAAGGTTTCCGCAGGTGGTAGTTTCCCTGACAGAATCCGCGGGTAATAAGGTTGTGGTCCTGGGGCAGGTGAACTACCCCGGCATATTTACGTTTAAGGGCAATGCGATAAGCCTGATCGAGGTCATAGCGATGGCCGGCGATTTTACTACGGACAGCAGGAGGGAGAGCGTGATGGTGATAAGCGATAATTTTAGCGAGCATCCGAAGGTGCGTAAGATCGATCTCCTCACCGCTATAAGGAAAGGCGTGACCACTACGGATATTTTTATCAAACCGGATGACGTGGTCTATGTGCCTCGTTCGACCGTAGCAGACATCAGTAAATTTTTTAATGATATACAGCCGATCATAAACGGGCTTTCGACCGTGATCAATCTGAGCGGGACCTTTGCCACTACCTCTACCCAGTTGAAGACATTCTTCTGGCACAGGAACGTAAAGTCGATAAACGCCAATTAACCCTGGCAGGCGGACAGAATGCAGCTGTACGAATTAAACCTCAGGGATTACTGGAATATATTCCTGAAGCGGAAATTCCTGATCATCATATCCTTCCTGGCCGTCTTTTTGAGCATCTTCTTCTACACGAATCTGCAGACACCTATCTATAGCGCGAGCGTCGTCATAAAGATCGATCAGAGCCTGAATATTCCCGAGATCATATTCCCGTCCAATATGCGCTACCGTGTGGGCGGGGAGGCCGAGACGAACCTTGCGGATTATACGAGGCAGATCATCAGCCGGCCTGTCCTCGAGATGGCGACCAGGAATTTAGGGTTGATCAAGGATGGTATGCCCGACAGGGAAAAGAACGAGGTTATAAGCGCCATATCCGCCGGAGTAGTGGCAAACGAGATAGAGAAGACGAACATGATACGCTTGCAGGTCAACTCAAGGGATCCTCAGGCTGCCGCCGACCTCGCCAACAAAATAGCCGAAGCTTTCAAGAAAATGAACCTGGAGCAGAAGAACCAGCAGGCCTATAATGTGAGGGCCTTTATTGAAAAGACGCTTGAAGACGTCTCGAATAAGCTGAGAGAGCAGGACGAGAGACTGCGCGACCTTACGATGCGCGGCGCGGTAGGGACGGGCGTCAATATCGTAAATCAGATCTATGAGCTTGAAAAGAAGCGGGAGGACCTGCTGACCAAGTTTACCGTAAAGCATCCCGAGGTCGTCCAGCTGGAGCAGCAGATACTGGAGATGAAAGAGTCCCTCAGGAGCCTTCCGAAAGAGGAGTTCGAATACGGCATATTGAAAAGGGACATCACCATAAACGAAGCGCTCTATACCAACCTGAAACAAAAATTGCCTGAGGCGCAGATCAAAGAAGCGGAGAAGGTCGATAATGTCCTCATCGTAAATCCGGCCATCACGCCGCGCCACCCCTCATATCCCGATAAGAATAAAAATTACGCCGCGGCCATCGCCCTGGGGCTCGTTCTCGGCGTGGCCATGGCCCTCATAACAGAAAATATAGATACGTCTATAGGGCGGGTCGAGGATATAGAGAATTTTATAAAGGTCAGCGTCCTCGGGGTCATCCCGTTCTGTTCCCGCAAGGAAGAAGATGCGCACAGGAAGAAGGGATGGCTTGGAAAATTATCCGCGGCCCTTACCGGATCTTTTAGAGGCGGCCTGTTCGGAAGATCGAAGAAGAGAAAAGAGATAAAATGCGAAGTCCTGATCTCCGCGCTCGACCAATCCTCGAAATCGATCTTCCTGGAGGCGTTCAGGATATTGAGCGTCAACATCCAGGTCCTGTTCGGAAAAGGCGAGAAGATCAAAAACAAGACGATATTGATAACGAGCTGTAACCCCGAGGAAGGCAAGTCCATAGTCAGCTGCAACCTCGCCATGATAATGGCGCAGATGGGATACAGGACCCTTCTCATAGACGCCGATTCGCGGAGGGCCAATGTCCATAAGATATTCGGGTTGAAGACGAAGGAAGGCGGGCTCCTTGACATGCTCATGGGCAAAGCGGAATTCGACGCCGTGGTCAGGACCGCGACAGACATAATGCTCGGGGCAACGGACTCCAGCAAGGTCATAGACAGGCCGTGGCTGAATAACCTCAATATTCTCACCGCGGGCGCGGTATTCCCTAACCCTGCGAATCTTTACAATTCCGAAAAGATGGACGATATTCTGAACTATTGCAGGAAAAAATACGACCTGATCATAGTAGACACTTCGCCCGTCCTGGCCGTCAGCGAACCCTCGATCCTGATGCCCAAGGTCGACGGAGTGATCTTAGTCTACAAGGCGGGCTCGACATCCCGGCTTGCCTTGCGCCGCGCAAAGATACAGATCGAGAGCGTCAAGGGGCCCGGTTCCCTTTCGGGCATAGTACTGAACAATGTCATGCCTGAGACGGGCATCGATACCTACTACTATTATTATAACAAGCGATACTATGGCTACGGTGACGATGACCAGGCCGATCCTAAGGCGAAAGGAGGCGGAAGAAAAAATGTATGAGAAATACTGGGGGCTGACCGAAAAGCCTTTCGAGAACACCCCTAATCCCCGTTTTATGTATTATTCCAACAAGCACGAAGAAGCCCTGACGCGGCTACTCTACGCGATAAAGGAAGAGAAGGGCTCCGCGATGCTGACCGGCGAATACGGTTCGGGCAAGACCATATTATCAAGGATCATCATCGACGAGCTTATAAAGGACAAGATATACGAGGTGGCGCTCATAACCCACCCGCAGCTCTCGCCCATCGAATTCATACAGGAGATAATCTATCAGCTGAAAAACGAGCATGTCGAAGGTTCGAAACCGCAGCTGCTGCACATGATGCAGGATATCATATATAAAAATTTCAAGGACGGCAAGAAGGTGGTCATACTTATCGATGAAGCGCAGATCGTGAAGTCGAGGCAGACGTTCGAGGAGGTGCGGTTATTCCTGAATTTTCAGCTGAACGACAGGTTCCTGATCACGCTGATACTTATAGGCCAGCCGGAGCTCCTTAACAGGGTGAGGGAGATACCGCAGCTGTGGCAGAGGCTGGGGATAAAGTATCACCTGTCCGGCCTGACTCATAAGGAGGCGGAGGCCTATATAAAACACCGTCTCTCGGTCGCCGGCGCCAAGCCGGATATATTCACCGCGGACGCGATAGAGATAATACATAATTATTCCAAGGGGATACCGAGAAGCATCAATAACGCCTGCGACATGAGCCTCCTGATAGGTTTCGGGCAGGAGGCGAAGGTCATCGACAGGGATCTGGCCTCAAAGGTGGTGGAAGACCTGAAAATGGAGAGTTTTCTTTATGCCAAGAATGTTTGATATATTAAAAGGCAAAAAGGGAGACGACGATCCCGGCGGCGGAGACGGAAAACATAAGGCCAAAAAGGCGGCGCCGGAGAAGAAGCACCCTTTGAGTTTCCCCAAGGGAATTTTAAAGACGCTTTCGCCAAGAGACCTCGAGAAGGAAGACCAGTCCCTGGTTTCAAAAAAACTGATCTTTGCCGTAAAGCAGCACGGAGTGGATAATCAGGAGAGGTCGGATGAAATATACGAGAACGCGGTCAAGACGATAAAAGGCCTGCTTGCGGAGATAAGGGGCGGCGAAGGCCCCGGCCAGGCGCGCATGGAGAAGCTGTACGAACTGCTCGACACCGTTTTCAATCAGCTTGTAATGGGAGACAGCATACTGTTCAATCTATGCGAAAAGAATAATGGGGAAGCGACGCTGCCTTACCATATCGTCAATGTTTTGATCTTATCTTCCTTCATAGGGCTCAATATGGGATTCAATAAGTCCAGGCTTAGCCACCTGGGGCTGGCAAGCATATTTTATGACGTCGGGATGGATTCTTTCAGCGAGCTCGCGGGAAGCCCGCGTCTCTTTACCGCTAGTGAGCGCGAAAAGGTCAAGGGCCATATCGGCAAGAGCCTGGAGGTGGTGGGGAAGATCGGCTCGGTAAACGACGTCGTGATAGAAACGATAAGCATGCATCACGAAAGGATGAACGGGAGCGGATATCCGGCTGGTATCAGAGGCGACGAAATAAACCCGTACGCGAAGATCCTCGGCCTCGTGGATACCTATGAGGCGATAACGCACACCCGTCCGCACAGGGAGGGCATGAATACGCATAAGGCCGTCAGACTTCTTATAGGTCCGATGAAGGGCGACTTTGATTCGGACGTCATGAAGATATTCATAAATAAAATGTCCGTCTATCCCATAGGCAGTATCGTGACGCTCGATACCGGCGAGGTGGCAAGGGTCATAAGCGTCGAACCCGGTTCTCCGCTGCGCCCGGTGATCATGATACTGAGGGATGCGAACGGCGTAAACGTCAAGGAGAAGGTCGTGATAGATCTCTCCAAGCAGGATTTCCCGGCCATCAAAGATTAATGTGAATAAACCTTTAATATACTTTTTAGTATTCGTGCTGGCCGTCTTTGTCAGTTTTTTCGCCATAAAGAGCCATTTTTCTTTCCAGTCTACAGGGCTTCTCCTTTTTATTCTCGTCTTTATCCCCGTTCTGATAAAACCCGACATCGGCCTTATTGTCATAATCGCATCGATGCTCTTGTCCCCGGAAATCGTGATGGGCCGCGCGGGCGGCAGATACGTGACCATCAGGATAGAGGACGTTCTTCTGATGGTGGTTATCTTCGCATGGTTATTGAGGACGTCCTTCACAAAAGATATCGCGGCCACGTTCAGGACAAAATTGACCGGCCCGTTTTTTCTGTATATATTGATCTGCTGTCTTTCCACGGTGCTTGCTGTTTTTTTTCAGGGCGCCATAAATTTCAAGCAGAGTTTTTTCAGCATACTGAAATATCTCGAATATTTTTTGTTATTCCTGATGGTGCGGGACAGCATCACCAGTATCGGACAGGCGAAGATGTACACCGCCGTGTTTCTGCTGACAGCGGTGGTGGTGGCGGCCCAGTCGAACATCTACATCGAAAACCAGCTAAGCGCCGGAAGCCAATTTTTCAGGGTCGCGCCGCCGGTCGAGACGACGAACGTAGGAGAATCAGGAACGCTGGGCGGATATATTGTCTTTATAACGGCGATAGCCGGAGGGTTGCTGCTCTATCTACGTTCGACAACCGTCAGGATACTCTTATTATGCCTCATACTGGTCATGTTCAGGGCCTTTCTCTATACCCTCTCCCGCGGTTCTTATATCGCCATGGTGCCCATGGTAATAGGGTTGACATGCTTTACCAGGAAGAGCAAGGGCATCCTCATTTCCGGGGTCGTTATCGGCCTCGTGATGCTTGCAATGTTTGCGCCGCGCATGGTCAAAGAAAGGGTTACCACGACGATCACCGAAGAATCCGGCGCATCCGGCAAGTACTTAGCGCTGGAGGCCTCTCCGGCCGACCGCCTGAAGAGCTGGAAGTTGGTTTTATTTGACCTATTCCCGCAACGCCCCATATTAGGATACGGCGTCGCGCGGGCCTTTATCGACGGCCAGGTATTTTTAATTTTATTCGAGGTAGGAGCGGTCGGGCTATTTTTATTTGGATTGGTACTTGCGAGATTATTCAAGATGGCCAGAGGTGTATTAAAACTGGAGGAGATACAGAACGATGATTTTACCGCCGGGCTTTCAGTGGGATTCCTGGCTGGATATATGGGGCTCTTGGGCCATGCCCTCAGCACGAATACGTTCATTATAATAAAGATAATGGAGCCGTTCTGGTTCATAGCGGCGATCGTCTTATCGCTGCCGCAGCTGATCGAAGCGCAAAAGGCCTCAGATGCGGCGCCTGGCCCCGCCTGATATGAAGGATACCATCGATATTAAGCAAGCGGTAATTTTCGCCGGGGGAAGAGGAGAAAGATTGAGGCCTCTTACCGACGCGGTCCCCAAGCCAATGGCCCCGGTCAACGAAAGTCCGTTTTTGGATTATTTGATCGAGTCGTTGATACGAGTGGGTATAAGAAAAGTGCTTTTTCTTGTCGGTTACAAAAGCGAAATTATAATAAAAAGGTATAAAGATTCTTTAGGCGATATAGTGCGATTTGAATATTCAATAGGTTTGACGGAGGATAATACCGGGAGGCGGCTTTTAAACGCATACGATCTGCTCGAAGATCATTTTATTCTTCTTTACGGCGACAATTACTGGCCCATACAGCTTGAGCATATGGTCTCTTTATATAAAAAAAGCGGGGCCGAGGTCTTGACGACGGTTTTCAGCAATAAGGGCGGAACGGGAGAATACGGGGGTGAGAATAATGTTGAAGTGGGAAATGATAATCATGTGAAACGCTATGACAAGGACAGAAAGTCTTCCGGTTTAAACGGCGTTGATATAGGCTATTTTTTGGTATCCAAAAAAGCCCTTGATCCGGGCGCAAAGGAAAATCTGTCTTTTGAGTCATCCATCCTTCCGGAATTTATTGCCAGGAAACAACTGGTTGCTTATGTTACGGATGATCAGTATTACGCTATAACCACTCTCGCATCCCTAAAAAAATTTGAAGCTTTCGTCCGTGAGAATAAAGTCGGCCATATTGCTTTAGAAAGCGCGTAAGGAGGGAAATGGTATGGGGTTTTTTGAAGATTATTTCAAAACTATCTGCGAGAAGACCGCGCAAGTCGAGGCCGGATCCCTGGAGGCGGCCTGCCGGTATCTTAAAGAAGCTAAAGAATTGCGCAAGAAGGTCATTATCGCGGGCAACGGCGGAAGCGCGGCGATCTCAAGCCACCTATCCGTCGATTTGACTAAAAATGCCGGTATCCGCGCGATAAACTTCAATGAATATGACCTGATAACATGTTTTGCCAACGATTATGGGTATGAAAAGTGGCTGGAGAAATCGCTTCAGTCTTACGCCGAACCGGATGATGTCATTATTTTGATCAGCTGTAGCGGCGCTTCCAGGAATATTATAAATGCCGCGCGGAAAGCAAAAGAGATGGGGCTTACAGTGATCACGTTCTCCGGATTCAGCAAAGACAATCCTCTTAAAAAGCTCGGAGATCTGAACCTTTGGGTTGACTGCAGCGAATACAACATCGTTGAAACGGTCCACCAGGCATGGCTCCTGGCCGTGGCGGATAAGCTCACCAGGGAAAATAAGAAATGAAAGAGGCGCTGTTATGAAGGTCCTGGTTACGGGCAATCAGGGATACATCGGATGTGTCCTTACCGATATATTGCTTGAAAAGGGTTATGAAGTTTCCGGTTATGATATCGGGTATTACGAGGATTGCCTTCTCTATCCTTATCATGCGCCGATAAGGCAGATCACCGGGGACATCCGGGATGTCAAGGCAGAGGATGTTAAGGGTTTTGACGCGATCATCCATCTGGCCGCGCTTTCCAATGATCCTCTTGGAGAACTCGCGCCGGGCCTTACTGAAGATATCAACCTTGGCGGGACGATCCGCATGGCGCGGCTCGCGAAAGAGGCGGGCGTGAAACGTTTTATCTATTCTTCCTCGCAGAGCATGTACGGCATTTCCAGAACAGATGTAGAGATCGAGGAGGATAATAGCGAAAAACATCCGCTCACGGCGTACGCCCGTACGAAATGGGAGGCGGAGTGTGCGCTTAAGAAAATGGGGGATAAGGATTTTCATGCGGTCTGTTTCAGGCCGTCTACCGTCTTTGGGGCGAGTCCGCGGCTGCGGTGCGATATCGTCTACAATAATCTTGTCGCTTGCGCGTATACGACCGGGAAGATAGAGATCAAAAGCGACGGGACCCCATGGCGGCCGGTCGTCCATGTGCGCGATATCTGCCAGGCGTATATTGCCGGGCTTGAGGCGCCGCTGGAATTGGTTTCAGGAGAATCTTTTAACGTGGGGATCCCGAACGGTAATTTTACCGTGCGTGACCTGGCGGAAGCGGCTCAGCGCGCGGTTCCGGGGAGTTCGATCATTTTTACAGGAGAGCACAGAAATGATTCGCGCACCTACCGGGTGAGTTTTAAGAAAATCTTACGGGTCCTGAAAGATTATTTCAGCCCGGAATGGGATCTGGACCGCGGCGGGAAAGAATTGGTGGAGCTGTTTAAACGGGTCGGTTTTACCGAGGAACATTTCCGGGGGCGCATGTGCGCGCGTTTAAAACAGATCAATTATTTGCGCGATCAGGGACGGTTGAATGCGCAGTTGAAATGGCAGGGATAGAGAGATGGTTTTATCTGATTTCCGGTCGATCACGCATTGCCGTTCCTGCGGTTCTCCCCGACTGACTGATATCCTTGATCTGGGAGATCAGCCGTTAGCGAACACCCTGGTCAAGGATCCTGACGACCGGGCCGGGAAATATCCTTTGCGGACAGCGTTTTGTCCGGATTGTTCCCTTTTTCAATTAAAGGAAACGGTCCGGAAAGAGATCCTGTTTGACCGGTATGTCTGGGTCACCGGCACATCGGCGGCGGCCAAAGAATATTCCCGTATCTTTTTTACCAGGGTTATTGACCGGGTTAAGATCGTCCCGGATGATCTGGTCGTCGAGATCGCGTCCAACGACGGAACGATATTGAGGCCTTTTGTAAGCGCCGGATTTTCGGCCCTGGGAGTTGAGCCGGCGAAGAATATTGCGCAAATGGCTGAGGCGGCAGGGGTGCGGACCCTGTGCGCTTATTGGAATAAGGAAACCGCGGAAAGGATCGTCAAATCCCGCGGCCATGCCAGGGTTATCATCGCCCGTAATGTGATCCCGCATGTCAGCGATCTGCAGGAAGTCATGGCCGGGATACACGATGCCTTGGATGAAGACGGAACGGGGATCATTGAATTCCATGACGGCAGGATCATCCTGGAGGATCTGCATTATGACTCGATCTACCATGAGCACCTGTGCTATTTTACCGTGAAATCCATGACCGGATTGCTCGGCCATTACGGTTTTTACGCGTTCCATATCGATCCCAGCCCCATCAGCGGCGGTTCGCAGGTAATTTATTTTTCCAAAAAAGCGCGGGCCCCGGATGAAACCTGTCTTCATGCCGCCGCCGCTGAGGATGTTTCGGGGTGCAATGATCTAAAGGCCTGGGAAGAATTTGCCGAGAGGTGTTTCCGGCACAAGGACGAGACGCTTGAACTTATTTCCGGATTTAAAGATAAGACGATCGTAGGTTTCGGCTCGTCCGCGCGCAGTTCCACTTATCTTAATTTTTGCGGATTGAACGTAAGCCGGATCGATGTTATCATCGATAATAATCCGTTGAAGCAGGGACTTTATGCCGCGGGTTCCAATATCCCTATCGTTTCCCGGGAGAAGGGGATGGCCTTGAAGCCGGAACTTATTTTTATTTTAGCCTGGAATTTTAAGGATGAGATCATGCGCGAGTGCCGCGATATGGGTTTTCGGGGGCAGTATCTTTTGCCTTTTCCCAAGGCCCCGCGGCTGGCGGCGTGGGAGGCTGCATGAAATTTATCCCATTAACTATTCCCGGCGCATTCAGGATCGAACCCGTTTCGCATCGGGACGAGCGCGGTTTTTTTGTCAGGACTTATGACGAAGCCCTTTTTAAGGCCCAGGGGCTGGTGACGCATTGGGTTCAGGAAAGCCACTCTCACTCCCGGTCAAAAGGCACATTGCGGGGCCTCCATTTTCAAAGGCCGCCTCATTCGGAGACTAAATTGATCCGCGTGGTTCGAGGGAAGATTTTCATGGTCATGGTAGACCTGCGAAAAGGTTCTGTGGCGTTTGGCAGGCCGCTTGCGGTTATTCTTTCTCAGGATGAGCCGCAATTATTATATGTTCCGCAAGGATTGGCTTTGGGGACGTATACTTTGGCGGATGAGTGTTCGCTCGTGTATAAAATGGACCGGGAATATTTTCCGGCAAGTCAGGGCGTTATCCGCTGGGATGACCCGGATTTGAAGATACCCTGGCCGTTAGAAGGCAAGCCGATCGTCTCCGAGCGCGATGCCTCGGCGCCTTTGTTCAAAGAATTTGTTAAAGCCGAAGGCGGTTTTATTACGCCTGAAGGTAGGGGTGCGGATCTATGAAAGTTTTGATCACGGGTTTAAGCGGTTTTATCGGTAAGGGTCTGCGAAAACAGTTACCCGGCGGCCATGAATATTTCGCGCTCACCCAACGCGATCAGGATTTTGGAGGGGGGGTGCAAGTTTTATCAGGTGATTTAGACCGCCTTGACCAGATCAAGCCCCAGATCAGAAAGATCCGTCCGGATATCTGTATCCATCTGGCCTGGGAGGGAATCCCTGATTATGGCTATGAAATATCTTTGCGAAATCTCACTCAAGGGACGGCGTTCTTCCGCTGCCTGATCGAAGAATGCGGCTGCCGGAAGATCGTGGCAACTGGGAGTTGCTGGGAGTATGGGCGGGCCTTCGGGGCTTGTCGTGAGGACGATCCGGCTATGCCTGGTTCATATTTTGCCTGGGCTAAGCAATCTTTGTGTAATTTCGGGCTGATGCTTGCAGCTATGCATTCAATTTCTTTTATCTGGATCAGGCCCTTTTATGTGTATGGCCCGGGCCAACGGGCGGAGTCATTGATCCCTTATCTTATTTCGGAACTTAAGAAAGGACAACGGCCTCAAGCAAAGACGGCGCTCGACGCAAACGATTTCGTTTATGTTACGGATGTTGCGCAAGCGCTGGTAAAAGCGGCATTTAAAGAAGGCGTTCCCGGCGGGATCTATAATGCAGGTTCCGGGATATCCACACCCGTGTGGCGTATCTGCGAATTACTTGAACAGGCCTTGGGTAAAGGAACCGGGTATTTTAGGCAGGTTAAAGAATCGGCCCCTAAAGCAACGATGGATTTCTGGGCAGATACCGGGAAAGCGCGCGAACTCTTACAGTGGGAGGCCGGTATAAGCGTTGAAGAGGGTATCATAAAATATCTGAACGAAGGAGACGGATAGACATGATCATTTCCCGCACGCCATTGCGCGTGAGTTTGGCCGGCGGTGGTTCCGATCTGGAAGAATATTATAAAACCGGTTACGGCGCGGTTGTAAGCACGGCGATCGATAAATACATCTATATCACCGTGAACAAAAAATTTGATGACCTGATCCGCGTAAGTTATTCTTCGACTGAGATGGTAGCATCTGTCGCCCAGATCAAGCATAATATCATCCGGGAATCGCTTAAGCTTGCCGGTATCGATAAAAAGATCGATGTTGTTTATATGGGCGATATCCCGCTGGGCTCGGCGGGCATAGGGCTGGGTTCTTCAAGCGCTTTGACGGTCGGCGCTTTAAATGCCCTGTATGCCTTTAAAGGGTCTCATGCGTCTGCGGAACAGCTGGCATCCGACGCCTGTAAGATCGAGATCGATGTCCTGAAACATCCGATAGGCAAACAAGACCAGTACGTCGCTGCCTACGGCGGCTTTAGTTATATTCAATTCAATAAGGATGGCACGGTTTATGTCGACCCCATTATCTGTAAAGCCGAGACCAAGTCGCTTTTACACAGTAAATTAATGCTTTTTTATACCGGATTGGCAAGAGTTTCATCTGATATATTATCGGAGCAGAGGGATAAGACATCGTTGAACCTGGGTTATCTGGATAAGATGGTCGCTCTGGCAAAAGAGTTGAAGGAACAGCTGGTCCGAAATAAGATCGATGAGGTGGGAAATATCCTGCAGGAAGGCTGGGTATTGAAGAAAAAGCTTGCAAGCGGTATCTCTAATCCTCAGATCGACGAATATTATGACAGGGCCCGTAAAGCCGGGGCGTCAGGCGGAAAGATCCTGGGCGCCGGCGCCGGAGGGTTCCTTCTTTTGTATTGCGGGGAAAAATATCAAAATAAAGTCAGGGAGGCTCTTCGTGATCTGAAGGAGAGCCCTTTTAAACTGGAACCCCAGGGAAGCAAGATCATTTACGTCAGTGAGTAAACATCGAAAACAGGCAGGAATAATAAGACAGGGGATGGAAATGAAAATAAAAATATTAGATGATGGCGATCAGCGCGAGATCGATCTTTACACCCGGGAAGGGCTTGAGGAGATGTCCAGGTTATGGGTCAAGACAGCGGCGCATCATCGGCTTATGTACGAACCTACCTGGCTCGGAGTGCCGATCATTCAGCTGGCGGAAGATATCGTCATGATGCAGGAGTTGATATATAAAGTGAAGCCGGATGTCATCGTGGAAACGGGCGTAGCCCACGGAGGAACGGCTGTATTTTATGCTTCTTTACTCGAATTGATTGGCAAAGGAAAAGTCATCGGAGTCGATATCGAGATCCGGAAAAATAATGAGTCAAATATAAAGAGCCACTTTTTATCCAAAAGGATCGATCTGATCCAGGGTTCTTCTGTAGATCCGGAGATCTTAAAACAGGTCCGCAGCCGGATCAAAGAGACCGACAGGGTTTTAGTTGCTTTGGATTCCAACCATTCGTATGATCATGTCCTGAAGGAATTGGAATCTTATGCCCCTCTGGTATCTCGAGACAGTTATCTGGTCGCCATGGATGGAGCCCAGGAATGGGTCTGGGATATCCCGGCAGGCAAGAAAGAATGGAAACAGGATAATCCTTTAAGGGCTATCAAGGAATTCCTGAAAGATCATCCCGAATGGGAGGCGGATCCGCATTATAACCGTTTCATGATCACCTCCAGTCCTTTGGGCTTTTTGCGCCGGGTCGCGGTATGAATAAGGCAGATCTTATTGAGAAGATAAATACCCTAGGCCCCTGGACACACGGATATTTTAATCTGGGCAACGGGATCGTTATCCATGACAGAGACATTATCCAGCAGAGAAGATTAAAATGGTATAAGCGTTATTTCATCGATATTATCTATCGCCTTTACGGAAAAAAATATTTGGGCGATAAGACTTTTTGCGATATCGGATGCAATGCCGGTTTTTTCCTTTTTGAGCTGTATAAAACTTTCAGATTTAAATTATCCGTAGGGTTTGAGGCAAGAGATAAAAATCTTGCTAAGGCCCGTTTTATCGCGCGGTATTTTAAGCTGCCGCCGGAACGTTATCAGTTAAAAAAAATCGATATTTTAGGAATGGGGAAGCGTCTGCCGGTTTTTGATATAGTCCTTTTTTCCGGCGTGCTGCACCATATCGACGACCAGCTCCTCGCGTTACAGAATTTATATAAGATGACGCGGGATGCGTGTATAATCGATACCCATATTCTGCCGGATGGTTTTAACACCCCGGCCCTGCGCGAAAAGCTGGAGCTGAAGGACCTTATTTACACCGGTATTGAAAAAAATAATTTCGGCGTCATTGGTTATAAATTGGAGGACAGCAAACTTGACGGATCTACTTTTCATCCGGGTATCGTAGGCGTTCCTACGCTCCGGGCCCTGCAGATGATGCTACGGCATGTAGGATTCTCGGAAAGCTATGTTTACCGCGGTTGGAAGCGGTTAAAGAAAGAAGTCTATTCAGGAAGATTACATCGTGATATTTATGACGCGATTGTGATCGCCAGGAAATCATCCGCTGGCGTCTCTGCGCAGGATGAATATAGCCGTATAACCCATGACGCGCAATACGGGGAATTGAGCTGTTTTATCCCGGAAGATATTATTTCACCGTGTTACCGGTTTATCAGAAAGAAGATGACACTTTATTCCCTGCCGGCACCCGCCCGCCTGATCTGTGAGAGCCAGATCGGAATTTTAAAGAAAGATAACAGCTATATCCAGAAAAAGTATGTTAAATATTTCTCTAAAGATCCTTACTATCCGATTCTCCAGACATTTAAATATGCCCCCGACCATAAAATTCCGTTTGAATATGCCAAGACATGTTTAATGGAAGGACGGATATCGGAAGCGAAAAACGTATTGGAGGGATTGATCCGGATCTTAAATCTGGATTGGCGGACAGTCTATAAATCTTATCATTTATTATCTTTGATCGCTTTCCGGAGGCAGGACAAGAAATCGGCTCTTAAATACAATGCGCTTGCTTTACAGGCATTTCCTTTCTATTACCCGGCAAT
>Ga0315284_10006734_pt1 | contig 16372 bp, 17 predicted proteins | sample YL17G09_16_MG_FD_203696 | JGI IMG/M metagenome (GOLD analysis project Ga0315284, IMG submission 203696) | Sediment microbial communities from Yellowstone Lake, YNP, Wyoming, USA - YL17G09_16 | ecosystem: Environmental > Aquatic > Freshwater > Lake > Sediment | place: USA: Wyoming | collected... | reverse complement strand
TAGCCGAACTATGCATAAACCGGAACGCCGCGATTCCAAGATGGCCCAACTGCTATGTCGAGCCATTACAAGCAGCCTACCGCAACAAACCGGCGGCTGAAGCTGCCGCAAAGGCTCTTTGTACCGGGGAAACTAAGATGCAAGCCCTGGTGAATAAACTCAACGGGGTCCGCTACGTTTCCACACTGGTGATCGAAGAACTTGACAGCGGACTCAAAACGTTCTTCAACGTCAACACTCCCTTAGACCTGAGAAAGGCTGAAACGATGCTCAGCCAAGGCATGGGCAGGAAGTCTCGGCAAGACTGAGCTGACCTAAGCTTTGGCTTGTTTGGCAAAGTTTTCTGTCTCTTCGAACAGCTTCTCAAGGTCCTGCTCCGAATGTGCGAAGCTTATTACCCCGTTATGGGTGGGGAGCAAGAACGCTCCGTTGGCTATCAACGCTAAATTGTAAGCAAGAAGCATTTTCCTGTCGGCTTTGTAAGCATCTGATGCGTTCTTGACGGGGCGCTTGGTGAAGTGAGTATTGAATATGGAGCTTGCCCCAACTACCTGAACGTCTAAACCGTTTCGGTCAAAAATGTTGGTCAGATGCCGCCTGATTTTCGACCCTGTTTTGTTCAACTTGCTTATGATATGACCATCTTCAAGCTGCTTCAGTGTTGCCAATCCCGCGGTCATCGTTATTGGGTTCCCAGCGAAGGTCCCACCGTGAAAAGAGTATTTAGGACGCCCGTAGGCGAGACTGTTCAAATGCTCCATCATTTCCTTTCTTCCCGAGAAAGCGCCGACTGGGAAGCCTCCGCCGAGTATTTTTCCGAAGACAGTCAGGTCAGGTTCTACGTCAAAGTATTGTTGAGCTCCTCCTGGTGCCAAGCGGAAGCCTGTTATTACTTCGTCGAAGACCAGTACAATACCGTTCTCATCACACAGTTCTCGTAGTCCTTTCAGGAATTCCTTTTCGGCGGGGACGCCTCCGCCTGAACCTTGAACAGGTTCGATGATAATCATAGCCACAGACTCCTTCTTGAGCTTCTTTTCAACCGCGTCCAAATCGTTGAAGGGCAACACAATCGTGTCCTGAACTGCTCCAAAGGTCAACCCAGCGGATTCTGGAAGGTCGAATGGATATTTCACTGCGACATGAAGAGCATCGTAGCCTCCGTGCCATCCTCCCTCGAACTTCGCAACTTTTTCTCTTCGAGTGTATGCACGCGCGAGGCGCGTTGCGTACATGTTTGCCTCTGTTCCCGAGTTTGTGAAGCGTGTCATCTCCGCGGCCGGAACCATCTTTGCTACTTGTTCTGCAAGCAGGATCTCCAATTCGTGCGAGGTTCCGTACTGCGTGCCATTTCTCAGCTGCTTTTCCACAGCTTCAACCACCACGGGCGGACTGTGCCCAAGAATCAATGCTGTGTGTCCCAACCAAAAATCTATGTACTCATTTCCATCAACATCGTAAAGTCTGCTCCCACTGGCCCTCGAAGTGTAGAATGGGTAAGGCTCAAAATATCGTATGCCATAAGAGACCCCAGCAGGAAGAACCCCCTTTGCCCGCTCGTATAACCTTCTAGATTTCCGAGTTTTCGAAGCGTAATCTCCCATCACTTAACCCTTGAGTCTTTCTTTTCACGCTACTTTATTATAGTTTCTAGGGCCTGGTCCAAGTCGTATACAGAAGCATCAACCGAACTACATTGCGGACGAGCCTTAAGGTCTCTATCCAGCAACACAGTATGGATCCCCAGCTTCTTGGGAAGAACAACATTCAGAGGCAATTCGTCTCCGATCATGACAGCACCATCCGGCCGTACGCCGAACAATTCGAGTACTTTCCAGTACATCTTGGGGTTCGACTTGTCGCACCCAACCTCGTACCCTGTCATAACGAAGTCCAAGCAATCCGTGATCGGGTCAATGGTCTTTTCAAATTGAAAGCGAAGCACCGTCGTCACAACAGCCGTCCTGAAACAGCCCCATTCGCCTGCTTCACCGCCCGTGAAAAGTCGGGAAAAAGCTGATACGATGATGCTTCAAGAAACTTGATAAGTGTCTCAGGTGTTTCCTCGCCAACTTCAACCTCAAGCCTAACGAAAATCCGTGAAAAGAACGACTTCCAGTTCTTGCAACCGCCTTTTGGACAATCCACTAAAACGACAAACGACCATGCAGCTCGCAATGTCTGCGGCGAAATTTCATAGTCTTTGTTGAAGCTCTCCGAAATCTCCGTGTCGCTCATCTGATTTGACAACACGCAAGTGTCCCGTGCAAATCAAAGAAACGTTCTTCACATCCATCAGAATAGATACTCCCTGGAGAATGCATGTGGCTTCCAGCAATATTAAAGGGCAGATCCAAGATCTGCACCAGCTAGAGTCGAGTCGCATTAGCGGAGAAGCGAGCAATGTCGTCGGAAGAATCGGAAAGACTGAGCCTTCAGTTTCACGCCCTAACGCCTGATAGATGGTCAGACCTAGAGAATCTCTTCGGAAAACGAGGAGCATGCGGAGGATGCTGGTGCATGTGGTGGAGACTCGCCCGCAAAGAATTCATAGAGAACAAAGGCGAAGGCAACAGAAGATCATTGAAGAGCATCGTTGATTCAGGAGGTATTCCAGGAATAATTGCCTACATTAATGACCAGCCTGTAGGATGGTGCGCCCTTGGACCCAGAGAAACGTATTCGACGCTTGAACGTTCCAGAATACTCAAACGTGTTGACGACAAACAGACGTGGTCAGTCGTCTGCTTCTTCATTGCGAAGCAGTTCAGACGCAAAGGCGTAACGACAAATCTGCTCAAAGCAGCTGTCGATTTTGCACTTCAACGCGGCGCCAGAATTGTTGAGGGGTATCCCATTGAAACAAAGAGAGGCAAACTGCCCGACCCCTTCGCATACATGGGGGTAGCCTCGACATTTCGCAAAGCAGGTTTTGCAGAAGTCATCCGCAGGTCCAAGGCGCGACCTATAATGAGATATACTATGAACAGCACGGGTTGACGATACGTAAAAGCTGAAATGTGCGCGCCGTCTTTTACCTCTTAATAGTCGGAAGCTTTTTAAACAGATCGCAAAATCAAAAGGTTTTCAGCATGACCATGTGCAAAGAGAGAAGGCTGTCGCTTGAATATTGAGACAGAAGCGATAATTTCCCTGCTGAAACTAACACGCGAAGGGTCTGTTTCACATGAAATGGTAAAACAGGACGCAAGGATGCCTGCCTCAACCATCATGGATTTGCTGCGGAAACTACAAAATGAGGGACTCATTAATGTACAAGGGACTTTGATAGAGGTTGATGCCCTGAACCGCCTCAAACTAGCCGTACGTGCAGTCGATGCGGGTGCAGACCTCGAGCGTGTAAGCAAGCTGCTTCGATGGCAGGAATTCGAAGGAATAGCCGCGTACGGCTTCGAATGCAACGATTATCGCGTGTTCAGAAACGTTCATTTTAAACATAACGACCGGAGGTATGAAGTAGACATCGTTGCATCCCAGAGCCAGCTCACAGTATGCGCAGACTGCAAACATTGGAAAAGGGGTCTTACGTCGTCGGTTCTGAACAAGATCGTGGAGAAACAAACACAGCGAACAGCTGCACTTGCCGAAGCCCTGCCAAGTCCTAAAGTAAGAATCAGCTTTGCGCCAGAAGTATCAACAACGTTTGTTCCGGCGATCCTCACACTTGTTCCGGCAAGCTCAAAATTATGTGACGATGTGCCTGTGGTTCCTGTGCTCCAGCTACAAAATTTCCTCAACGAACTCCCATGCCACATATTCTCGCTTAGAAACTATCGGAAGAAGATGAGATATTCCAAGGCTCTCGGATAAGTTCCAAGATTCGTTTTCTTGAGAATCTAACAGACAGATAGAGGCTGAACACGAAAGTTGCAGCAAGAGGCGAGAGCATCCCTCCAAGTATTGCGCGCTAAGCTTCGCAGGTTTTGGAGAGTGCAGACGCTGAAAGTGCCTGTTTAAACGGTTTCAATTCTTTCAACACTCGGTATCCACGTCAAAATTTCCCCTGTCCCTCTTCAGAATCCTCGCCTTTTCGGGGAGTCTACCCTTCTCAAAGTCTTTCCAACTCATCGTTTTGAAGATCCATCTTTTTCCGAGATGTGCCGCCAGAACGGCATGCTTGTGCTCATTTTCAAGAGGGATAAGCTCGTTCAGAAACCTGAACAATTTATCAATCTGCTTCTTTGGAAAATAGGCATAGTACTTCGCGTTCTTGACCTCGAACGCGTAGACGCTGGAACCTTTCCGCCCTATGATGTCCGGCAAAGGATTAAGGCTTGGGTTGCTCACAGGAATCCGGACAGAATGATAACCATGCCTCTGTAGAAGCTTCACCAACGCGTTTTCGCTGTAGAACCCTCTTTTTCGCCATCTGCGGATCGCCGCCCTGTCTGATTCCTTCACGAGCAATTGTCATCTCTAGCCCAGGGAGACTGCCTACTCTCTGGACCAGAATTTCCTAGGGTTTCCTGCGCTTATAAGCTTGCACAGGAACCTTAAGCACAGGGCCTCCGACCAAACATTCTCGGAGATAGTCGTCTAGTGTGGCAGCAGGCACGACATGTATTGAATAGTCGTTGATATCGATCGAATGTTCATAGTTCTTCTTCGGTACAACAACTTTTTTGAACCCCCACGTTTCCGCGGACTTGATCTTTTCGTAGACGCCGCCAACCGCGGTTATGTTGATGGTATCGTCAACGCCTAAGTTGATTTCTCCGGTCACTGCCACATCCTGTCTCACAGGTTTCCCTTCGATAAGTGAGCACAAAAGAATCGTCATGGTCACCCCTGCTGAGGGTCCGTCCACACCATGGGACTGTGAGAAGTCGATGTGTGTCAGATAGTCCTGAGCTATGTCTAACCCATATTTCTGCAATACTACACTTCTGACTTTTGCGATGCTGTCGGATATGAAACTCTGGCCTTGTGCGACTCCTGTAACTTTATAGTAACCTCTGAACGGATAATCACGCGGCAGATCATCTCTGCGGATCATCTGCGCCTTAACGTTCAGCACGCTGCCTGTCATCTCGCCGCTGAACGGATCACGTGAAATCGCCAGGCCATGTATCTGCCCCAGTTTGACCCCTTCAGGTTTTATCTCCAGAAACTTGCCGCTCTCGCTGATTTCATTCTCAAGTATCTGTCTCTGTATCGTCTTGCAATGTTGTCCTATTGCCTCAAGGACGTGTCTTTTGTCGACAAGCTGACAGTCCTCATTCATCGCCAAAGTTCCAGCCGTCTTTATTATCGAAATCAATGGTCTAAACCGCGTTGACAACGCGTCTTTCTTGTTGCTTTTTCTCCTTCCCTCTTCGGCTATTTCCTGGCAGGCTTCTCTAGTGAACGGAGCAAGGTTAAACCTCCTGACTTCCTGCGCTACAAACTGCACGTATCTGCGCCTATTTTCCAACGTGTTCGGCATATCATTGTTCATCCTCACAACTTTGCCATACCCGTAGATTCTATCCATCAATGCGGGATGGATCTGGGTCACGCTGTCAAAGTTTCCTGCACCCACCAGAAAAGTTATCGCAGGCACGGGCTCAGTTGAAACGGCCATTGCTGCGGTGTCGCCGCCGTTGAACCTTCCCCTCAACGTGATCGGCAGTTGACCATCCTCAAGTACTGTCAGCAAAGTCACAGCTTCGTCTGAGTCAAGATTCTTTATTTCGTCAATGTACAGGATTCCCAGGGAAGCAATGTGAACGTCGCCCGCGCTCACTCTTTGATGTTCAGGAGTTCCCAGGCCGCCTGTTTGGTAAGGGTCCCATGCTATGGAGCCAAACAGTTGTGCACTCTTGTGCCCTGTCGCATCTATGAACGGAGCGTGTCTAGAACTGTTCTCAACAAGCATCTTTGGAGCGTCCGACTGCTGAGCGCCCCCGATGCCTTTCATGCCTCCGGCTCCGCTGAGCTTCCCGAACCAGCCTATGAACACTCCGAAGAAGACTAGGCTGCCTCCTGGAATGAACGTTAACGGAACCAGACCAACGAACTTTTGCAACAGAAAATCAGAGAAGCCATCAAAAGAGCTGCGGAAAGCCTCAGTTGCTGCGGACCACGTCTGCCAAAACTGATACATGAAGTAGAATCCTAAGGACATCAGAAAAACGCCCATGACCATCATGAAAACTTGGATCGCTTTGAAACCTACCTTGGTGAGAAATTTCCTTTTCAGCTCTCTGAGTTGCTGTTTCCGTTGTATCTGTCTGCCTTCACCTGCCTTGTGAATCGAAATCTTGGGTTGGCTAGGCACAATCGGGTTCTTCCAGCTTAAGGTGTCAAAGAGCCTTATCCCATTCTCCTTGTAAACTTGAGTAAGCTTTTCTGCCAACGCTTTGCCGATTAGTGACTTCCCAGTTCCGGGGTCACCTAGAAGCATAAGATAGGGACCGGGACTCACTACTGTCTTTGTTCTTGCTTTCGACTCATCTGGGCTGCCCCAGCTTTCATACCATTTCTTCTTTTCCAACCATTTCAGCTTGTGAACCCATTCGTCCAGGCAAAGGAAGCACTCCTTCAGCGCCTGGTCTTGGCCTATTGCCCAGTTGATCAAGTTGTCATCGATCGGGAAGCCCTCAGTGTTCTTGAAACTTCCCCAGTCCCATTCAACTCTGACCTTTCTCCCGTTCACGTTCCTTTCAAGCATCTCAACGTCGTTCCCGAAGAACTCTCCCTTCAAGCGTGACATCCTAGTAGCCCCTCTCTAGCAGACCAAAGCGTCATGAACAATTAAAGCGGTTATTTCCAAATCAACAATATGTCGCACATACAAAGACAGGCTAGCCCACGTCGAAAAATGAAAGGCCAGACTCTCCGCCTGTACGAGGTTCCGAATAGGCCTTTTCGGGATTCTGACAGTCTTTTCTCAGCCTTTAGTAGTGAAACCCACTTCCTAAGCCTGTTTGGTACCGAACGCCATAACGCCCAAGGACTTGCAAGGTTTGTGGGGAAAACATGAAATCTAGGACCATGCGGAAGCCTCGGTATTCGAAAAGAAGCTGATATCAGGCGTTTCTGTTTTACCTTGCAGACTAGGCATGGACTTGGCTCGCGCCTCATATAAAAACCGGCGATAATCTCCATGTGAAGCTTTAGCCTGTGACTTCGAAGTAGCTTCGAGGTTTTCCACAAGTCTCCTGTGCACAGTCGACCGGTTTTGCAGACTGACAGTGACTGGGGTTATCATTTTCTCGTTAACAAGAAACCGAATGGGCCAGGAGTCCTCCCGCATTCTTTGCTGAGATCATGTTGTGCCGTATGCTCGACTTCCTGTCAGTCCTCCACCGTAAACAAGGAAAAAGCTGTTCACGCACGCTTAGGCGATGATTCGGTATACAGTCTGGATACCCCGATGTGCGTCTCCCTGACTATCACGACGTCAGTAAGCAACTCGAATTGCGCTGGATTAAAGCTTTTTTCTCGGTCTTTGAGTTTGAGAGGCACTAGTTATCACGTTTGCTGTAGGCTAGGTGGCTCATATTTCCGATAGTTTCACATGAGCTTTTTGCACTGTAGTGATTCTCGTTGTATTGGTATTACGTTGGGTTTTGCCATATCACCAGACTACTCTTCTGCTTCTCGACAAGAACCGTTCGTATACGGAAGCATCAACAAGGTAACCTAGATTCAGTCGGGACTCTTCACAAAGCTGGAAATCATTTAAGGCACTTCTACGCTTTATGCTTGATTTATGCTGGTCGGCAAGATTGTGAAACGGTTCATCCTCAAAGACGGACGCAAGGTCGTTCTAAGAAAACCAAAGTGGGAGGACCTGGATGGCCTGCTTGAGTTGATCAATTCGCTTGTGGATGAGGGAGCAGAGATCGCAAGAAGCATGAAGGTCACGAGAGAAGAGGAGATCGACTGGCTATCCGGTGTGATCGTCCGCGTGGAGAATGGCAAAACGTCTTTCATAGTCGCCGAGGTAGACGGGAACGTTGTTGCTTCCTCGGATGTCAACCCGGGGACGGGCTACGAGAGTCACGTCGGAACCGTTGGCATAGTGATCAAGCAGGGTTACCGCGATGCAGGCCTCGGGACACAGATCATGCGAACTCAAATCGACCTCGCCAAGAAGATGGAACTTAAAGTATTGACGCTTACGGCTTTCGCCTCCAACAAGAGAGCGATTCACCTTTACGAGAAGGTCGGCTTCGTTCATACAGGAAGAATTCCGAGAAAGCATTTCAAGGACAGCGAATACATAGACGAAGTCATAATGACAAACTCGTTGGAGTAAGAGGAAGATGTCCATCTTCAAGTTCTTTAGTACAGGTTTCCAGTTTTCCACTAGGGGTGAGATAGAAATCGTAGACCTTACGGACAAGCTTCAAGCAGCGGTGGCCAAATCAGGCGTAAGAAACGGATTAGCTCACGTTTTCGCACCCCACGCTACAGGTGTGATGATTCTCACAGAAAACGAGTACGGCTTGCTGGAAGACATTAAGGAGCTTCTCGAGAACATTGTACCCAAGAACCGAGGGTACAGACACACCTCTAACGCTCATGCGCACCTGAGGTCAGCCCTTTTTCCACCAGACAAAACCATACCGGTAGTTGACGGTCACGCCGAACTCGGAACATGGCAATCCTTGATGTTCGTGGAAACAGATGTTCACCCAAGAAGAAGAACCGTGACGGTGCAAGTGATTGGAGAACAGTAGCAACTCAGCGCAACCATGTCCTAGGAATTGCAGGGGTCCAGATGCGATTCCATGTTGACCTCTTTTTGTTCGTTCGCCAGTGCTGAAGAGTAGAAATCTGGCTGAATCTGACAATGTTCGAGGTTTTCTTGCCCACTAAGGAATTGTGTCCCCGGGAAAGTTTAATCCAACTAGCACATTTCGGTGGCTGGCTCAGCAAGGATTTCACTATTTTATTGTTAATCCCGCCGGTTCGACTGGATTCCAGATGGTCGTTTTCCAACAAGGCGACAGCCTGGGGAAAACATTTGCCTATCTGTCGTCAAGCGACAATTGGAAAGCCATCAAAAAAAGCGGAAGAATGTCAGGTTGCCTTCTGAAACAACATGGTCGCAGACAAGATGAACCTTGTCTCCCCACAGATTAATAAGGTTCGAAAATCTTCGTTCGAGTTCGATAGAGACTTTAGTGGTTGGCACGCAAAAGCTAATAGCTGGCTCCAGAAAACATGATCTTGCCGCGGTGAACCTTTCGTTTGTCGTTTGAGATCCAGGAACTGCAAGACATCATCCGAGTTATTGTCCTGATCAATCTGAGCAGGGGGAATAGGGCAGAGGAAGCTTTGCTGAAGCAGCAGATCGACAAGGTGTGCACCGGCTACGCTTGTGTGGAAATAGACGACTTAGAAAAAACGCTTGATGATATGGCCGCTGAGGGACTGGTACTCAAGGACAAGGAACAGGTCCAACTGACTGAACAAGGCCTGAAACTTGGGAAGGAATGGTCAAGCCTGCTTCTAAAGAAAGAACCTGTCCTTGAAGTTGTTGCGGGGCTAGTTGACGGTTCGATCACCAGTCTCGTTGTTGTCCTTTCTGCGTTCATCGCAAGTTTGACCTTCAAAGCTGCAGCATTCGCAGCTTTACTCACTCTTGCGTCGGTGGCAATAACAAACTTCTCCAGTTTCTTACTCGGGGGAATAACCGCTGATATGGCAGACATGGTGACCTTGCAGACCCTCATGAACTACAGCCTAAGTGATATTCCCGACAAGAAAGAACGAGAAAAGTCACTGATGCTACTTCAACGATTGTTCACGGTACTGCACAAACAGATAAGCAGGGCAAACATCTTCTCAGCAATAATGTGCGGAACCACGACTTTCCTAGCAGGCATAGTGCCAATACTCTCCTACTTCGCCTTGCCTCGCCCCCAGAACATTATCGCAGCATTGGCAATCGTCTGTGGACTTGTAGGATTCTTCCTAGTTAGATATCGGTCAAAAAGGTCCCGAGTCCACTGGAAAATAACGCTGCTGGAGACCGCGGTAATAGTCACAATCGCGGTCATAGCTTCTTTGCTGATAGGCGGAAGCGCCTAGCCCTGCCCAGGCGTCTTCGTTTCTTCGAAGGTACTGCTGGCCCTTGACATGTTCTGGATCACCTGTTTCGACTCAATTATCCACTTTATGAGGGGCAGTTTCGACATGTTAGATTTAACAAGTGTTGGTTCGGCAAGATTTCGTCTGCTAGACATGTGGGAGTTGCCGTGCACGCAAAGACTCTAATGGAAGACAAAGCTGCCAGGATGGAAGCATTGGACAGACAGACGTATTTGCACGTCAATTCTAACGTAAAGAGAACAACTTTCAAAGCTTCACTTGGAGTCCGTACAACTCTATTTATAGTTCGGAAGCCTTCGAAACGCTTCCATATGCCGTGGCATGCACAAGGCAAGCACGCGCTAGCAATGGATCCAAAAAAGTGAGAAAGTAGCTCATTGAAAGCGCCACTAAGGGCAGAAAGGACCTACAGGGTTTTCCTGGCTGGTTGAGGTTTCAAGCTCGCCGGACACAAGAAGAGCGACGACACGCTGCTAATGTGTAGTAGATCAGAAGCTTTTTCATGGATTGGACGACAGCTTTATCACTCGCATAGCGCACAACGTTCAAGAAGCCGTCGCTTTCGTTGAAGTAGGCTTTGAATACGTAACCGGAGAATACAATTATGGCGGCAAAATCTTCCGAAAACGAAAATAGGCGCCGAAGCGTACGGGGTCAAGGAAAAGTCCATCAAAGTGGCCGGGGTGAGGTAGCTTGGTAGCCTCTAGGCCTGTGGAGCCTATCGCCTGGGTTCAAATCCCAGTCCCGGCCCTCCAATTTCTCTTAACAGCAAGCGGGAGGGTCAAGAAAGGTGTTTCTGTTGATGCTTTTGTATACGGGGTCCAGCGGACCTCTGGCGTAGGAGAGCTTCTGGTGCTGTTCTCGGCGCTCATGGTGCTCTGATAGGCGGTTGGGTCATTCTCTTGCCCTCTTCTCCTAGACGCATCCAAGTTTGAAAGTCTTTTGGTGGAGGGTGAACAGCATAGAGTTCTTTTCGATCGGCTTCCAAAAGATTGTTCTTCTCGCCAAGATATTCGGCCGCGGTTTGGACTGTGTGTCCCGTTTCGTATGCGGTGCTGAAGACTTTGGTTGATTTTTCTTGCCAGTTCTTGTCTCGAAGGATATGATGCTCTAGGATGGTATGAGGTACTTTTTCTATGATTTTGCAAAGATTTTCAAGCGCTCGAAAGACTTCGTTCGTGCCTACTTTTGTGCCTTCTAGATAGAGCGGTGGACCACCTATGATAAGAAGTTGAGGGGCTTCTTCGATTATCATTTTGAGCGCGGCCAGTGTCATTGGGCCTTGTACGTCTGGGGCGAATACAAACGCCTCATCCTTGCAGGTTACCGATGTCACAAGTACCCAACCTAGCTCAGAGTTCTTGGGTCCGTGAAAAACTGGCGGATAGCATTTGACCTGTGTGTTGTCAAACTCTAAGGTTCTTCCATCCGCGACTTCCGATTTCTTAACGTATTTGCCGGTAGTCTTCTGAAACATCCAAGCCCTTTCTCTTTGGCTGTAGTTGATCTGTTCTCTAGGGTTCTTCATTAGGACTGTCTTGTGCTCGTAAATTTGCCTGGCTGTCGCATCACGGCTTGTCCAGTTGCAGAGCCAATCCTCAAAAGAAGGTGTGTGATGATCATAATGATAGTGACTAATAGCCACGATTTCAGCTTTTGCAGCCGCTTCGGCGATTCTGGCCCGTGTCCTCATGATCGCCTGGAACTCGAATGGGTGAGGCGGCAGCCCGAAACGTTTCGGACAGAGCGACACGCCAGCGTCAAAAAGAATTCTAACATCCCGCGTCTCGACATAGGTGCACATTGACCTTACACCTAGGCTTTCTGCAACCAAGGGAGTGACCTGTATGTACTTCAACATCCGGCTCAATAGACGCGCATGACCACGTATAAGCTTTTTATCAAAGATACATAGTCAGTATTGATCGCGGACGATGACGACTCTGGCCCCAATGAAAAACAATGATTTTGATCTTGAGTGCTGAGCCCGCTTACTTCGACCGTCCTCTGCTTTCGCTTCGCACGTTTGACCAGAAGGAAAAAGAATAGGCCCGACTGCTCGGCAACGAGCGCGGTCGTAGCGCGTGTTAAGACGCTAGAATGAACTCTCAAGTCCTTAGCCTGTTTTCAGGCACTTTTCCAGGCGCTTGGGGTGCTTCGCGGGCAAAAACAGGGGTTTGTTGATACTTTTGTATACGGATCGTCATCTGCAACTGGAGGGACTACTTCTTTCTTTGTTTCTCTTCGACAGGTTTTTCCCACAGGTCAATCATTTTCTTCTTCACTTCGACGCGTTTCCGATGTAAGACCCTGTAGACCGTTGTGTGCATACTGCCTTTGACTAGCATTTCGATCGCTTCTCTGGCTGGCTGCACCTGTTCAATTGTTCCTATGATGCTAATCGTGTGCCCAAACACGGCAACATCCGTGTCGGTCAGCTCTTCTATCAACCGACGGGTCTTGCCGTTTGTCCCGATTATTCTGCCCTTTACACGCTTGATGTTTTCATCAGACTTACCGAAGACGGTGCGAAGGTCAATTACGTCTAAAATAGCATCCTCATCTCTTACAAGTCTGAACGCATGTTCCGGAGAGAAACCTCTTCCGAGAGCTGTCACCACGTCCTTTGCCTTGAAAAGCATAGACGGATCTGTGGCATTTTTGCTCATTGTTATGGTAACGTCCCCAGAGTCGCTGTCGATTTGGAGTTCCACTGAGAGTTTCCCCTCAATGTTCTTCTTCGTGACTCCCTCTGGACCGATTATGACTCCTACTCGCTCTCTTGGAATTTTGATTAAGGTGCTAGGCTGCGACATGTCCTGTTATCCTCCTATAGCATTCGTCAATCGACGGAACTTTCACGCCTAATCCACTGAAGTACCTGTTGATGTTGGTCAAGTCCCGCCGCAGCAAAGAATCGGCCAGTGGATGCACGAGCAGAACGGCCTGTGACATGTCAAACATCACGGTTCTGCCTCTCCATATCATTATATTGTACTCACTCAGGTCGCCATGGACAAGTTCAGCTTTTCGGTAGAGTTTCTGCATGAAAGTGAGAAGGGTCTTATAGATCTTTTCGGGGTTCCTAGGAGGCTTTTCCTTCAATGAAGGGGCGCTTTTGCCGGTTTCCCCTATGAATTCCATAATGAGCACGTTCTTTTTCACGGCTATCGGTCTCGGGACCCTGACGCCCGCGCGGGCCGCAAGTTCCAGGTTCCTGAATTCCTTCTGTGCCCAAGCAAAAATCAAGGATCGCGTATCAGGCTTTACGTCCTTGAAACGAGGATCCCCGTCAACATACTTCCGCAAGCCTTTGTGAAACTCTGATGATACAACTAAGTAGATCTTGATTGCCAACTCTTTTCCTTCTTTGTCTTTTCCCCAGTAGACTCTGGACTCTTTCCCAGCTTTGACAACACCATGGATCTCGCCTATCGTACCCTTGTTCATAAGATCGTAGATCACCATAAGCGTGGAGCGGTCAAAGACCTCCTCCAGAACTTCATATTCCTCGCTGCGTTTCTCCTTCATCAGCTGGTCTGTCTCGTAAGACTTTTCCTTCCTCAGAAGTCTTCCATCAACGCGCCTGCGGAAGGCCAATCAATCACCTCTAAGACTATACGTCACTAAATGGTCAGCAATCCTTTTTTCCGCAGCATTTCAGCCTGTCCTCTTGTGTATCTCCAAGTGAGGTCGCCGCGTTCGTTAGACTGAAACTCCCACGGAGAAACCAACACAACATCTCCCAAACGTATCCAGACTCGCCTCTTCATCTTTCCCCGGATGCGACACAGACGTTCAGGGCCATCCTGACACTTCACTAGTATACGGTCGTAACCGAGCATCTTTATGGCAATACCTAGGACATCAGTCTCTGACGGGACCACTAACCGATGCAATTCCCCTTCGCTTAGAACTTTCTTCTTGCCCAACTGAGCACCTCAAATGTATGATTGTAAAAGCATGTTCCTTCCTTTTAAAACTATGTTTGCTTGCCTGGCAGACAATTTCAATGATCTGCCGGCCTGAATTGGTCCTAGCAAAGAGATAGTCTTGACAGAATCCATCGTCACTTTCGAGGTGCTGGACACCTTCTGTCACCAACGAGTCTAAGCAGGTTCGACTTAACGATATCAAGCCAGAGGCAAGCTCTCTAGTCACCTGTAGGGCCTATGTCCATCTACACAAAGGTGCGGGATCGGTGACCTATTCTTCCCCGAGATCGTTTCACCTGGGCGGTATGTATTTAGCTCCCGAAATTGATCCGCCCATATTTGGTGTTCTTTTAGTAAAATAAGCTTTAATGTTGAAGCTTTCTATAACCTTAATGAACGTGTAGTCCAAGCCCAAAAAGGTCCCCTTTTCACGTCTTAAGCCTGTTTCTAAGTTATTGATGAATATGAGCTAAATACATACCCTGGGCGAATTGAAACTGGCTCTCCTCGAAGCGTGCGCTACTCCTAAGCCATCAGAGACGAAGAATCGCCGAGAAACTCAAGAACCCACAAATAGTAGAGATCAACTATCACAGCCTGCGACATTGGAAGGCCACGCAGCTCTATCACCAAACAAAGGATGTTCTGTATGTCATGAAGTTTTTGGGACACCGAGACGTCAAGAACACGCTGATCTACATTGACCTGGAAAGCGTCGGCTACTCAAAAGGCGGCGAAAACTACCACCCAAAAACTGCAAAAACAGAAACTGAAGCCATACAACTCGTGGAAGCAGGATTCGAGTACGTATGCGACATAGGAGAGGTTAAACTGTTCAGAAAACGAAAATAGCCAGAAAGTTTCACCACACGCGGAAAAGCATGGTCAAAATTTCACGATTTGTGCGTGCGGTACTCCTTCTATGTTGAGGACCCCCTCTGGATGCACGTAACCTTGCTCGATGGCTTTCTTGACAACGTTTTTTCCTACAATGTTAACTATCGTGGAGTTCTCAATCATTGATACTGCCTCGTCAACATTGACTTTCGCGCCCTTGTAGAACTCTTCCTTAACGCGAAAGACTGTCTTGCCTTCGCGCAGGGTTTTTCCGAGCAATTCCACATCACATATAGCCAGAAGAACGTTTCTGCCTGCCTTCTGGAGGTTCATGTACACTTCCAACCGCGAGACGCTCTCAAACCTGCTTTATCGACGATTTTGCCCCGCATGCCTCGCATACAAGAAAGGACAAGCGTTTCTCCTTCACAATCTTTGTATCTGGACGATGACACACCGGACAATTTACAAAACCCTCAACATACCTCTGAATAAGCCGGCTAAACGTATCCTCAGAAAACTTGCCCTGAAAGATAACTCTTGAACCTTGGGCAGTCGCGGCCGTCGCCATCTCACCGGTCAGAAACTTCGAGAAATGCTGCGCGTCCCGGTTTAAGGCACCTGCGACTTCCTTGAAATTGTAGATCACGGTGCGCATGCCGATTCTCGCATACTGCAGCTTAGGCAACTCCAAACGTTCACGCTTCGAACCTACCTCAGAACATTGCGAACGGGCCCTCTTCAACAAATCTTCATACTCGTATCCCATGCAAAGCTCACCAACATCAGAACACACGTTACCCTATTAAAAACTTGTTTGTCCCGTTCTGGGCAAAACTCCAAGAATCAGCATCCAATCTTGGAACAACCGTGAAAACCTGTGATGAAAAACAGAAAATTAAGCGTCACTTGAGACCTTCATGCGACCGAAAAAACGGTCCGTCGGGCGCGATTTCGTCAACGAAGTGAAGAGTACAGGAGCATAGAAGGCAATGGTCACCGTAAAAAGGATACGATATTGACTGGTGTGAATCAGCCGATTCCTGTTCCACGTCCAGAAAATCGGTGATGACTGAGAAAGTTTAAAGCCACTGTATTCAAGTGTTATTCCTAAGCTGGGAAACGTTTGACCAGACTAATTCATCCCTACATCCCGAATTCTGTTCCGTACATCAAGCAAGAAATGATGGACGAACTGGGCATAAAAAACATGGACGAATTGTACGCCGACATCCCTGAAGAGTTTCGGCTCAGCAAACAGTTGAACATTCCACGAACTGGTCTGTGCGAGTTCGAAGTCAAAAAGCATGTGGAAACCCTGCTCTCAAAGAACGGGCCGTGCAACAGTATGCCCTCCTTCCTCGGGGCAGGATGCTGGCCTCACTATGTTCCCGCCGTTGTGAAAGAAATTGTGCAACGCAGCGAACTGCTCACTTCTTACACCCCCTACCAACCGGAAATCTCCCAAGGCATGCTTCAAGCGCTCTTCGAATATCAAAGCATGATATGTGAACTCACAAGCATGGACGTGG
>Ga0315284_10006733_pt1 | contig 16373 bp, 36 predicted proteins | sample YL17G09_16_MG_FD_203696 | JGI IMG/M metagenome (GOLD analysis project Ga0315284, IMG submission 203696) | Sediment microbial communities from Yellowstone Lake, YNP, Wyoming, USA - YL17G09_16 | ecosystem: Environmental > Aquatic > Freshwater > Lake > Sediment | place: USA: Wyoming | collected... | reverse complement strand
CCCGCACAATACACATTTATATCCATCGCGTGCAAATACTGCTTCGCGAAATGAATTGCGTGTTAAAAGCTTTTGTGACATATAATTTTCACCTTGCTTAACAAATGAATTTTTGATAATCTTATTTATGAGCAGATTTTGCTGCCTTCATTGTGTCATATACTTTGTCGTGAATCGCATTTGTCTTTTTATTCTTCAATACATAAGGCATTAAGTTGCCCCTGCAGCTGATTTAATCATCATAATCTTTATGAGTTATTTAATGCATTCTTTGTTTTAAACACATCTTCATTCTTAATCGTTTTTCTGAATTGCAACCAGCCGACAAAATTACCATGTCGTACAGGGCAAGCGAGTGATTGCGCAACATGTTCCATCGGGCTCATGTGTCCAGATTCAATCAGCCGTTCAGCTAGAACAACATCTGCCGCAGGATCACGCTTTCCATCATGAGTTAGATAACTCACTCTTGCACAGCGGCCGGCTGATACTTTTTTCGCATATGCTGTCGTGAAAACTGTGCATGGAAAACCAATCGCTTCATTCTCATCTGAGACAAATTCATCTTCTTGCAGCAATGGCATATGCCATTCGCCCGCTTTCTTTAGCGTTGGTGCATTTTCTTCATATGCCTTCTTCATCATCCGCGCAATCGTTTGTATTTCTGGCTGTGCATCTGGGTGTGTTCGCAAATTGAAAAAATTCTCCCACTCCGTAGCAGATACGATAATAGTTTGCCACATAAATGGTTCAAGAAGACGATTCGTAATTTGCTTGTGCACTCCAATTTTTGCAAGCTGATTTGTCATAGCAACAGCATTATCTCGAGCCGAGAGCCACTTTATAGTAGCTCGTTTTCGCTTAGCATGAGAAATTTGCTGAACAGCTTGCATGCCCTTCTGGTTTTCGCCCCAGTAATCAGGGACAAAAGGATCATTAACGACTCGCTGGATCATCTTTTCAATAGGAATCGCACGACTCGACGCGCTGTTTCTTGAAAACATTCGATGTGTATTAAACTCTGGAAGAATAATTCTAGGCAGAACGACTTCCATCGTTGTCAATCTATTATCGTTTTCATTGATACTATCTGCTAGAATTTTTACTGAATACGCCATGTTACCATCCTTGTCTAACTTTAGCAGTAGACAAAAACTCTTCTGCTGCAATTTTTGCTTCATTTGAAGAATTTATATCATCAACTAGTGCATTTGCAATTTCCATTGCATCACTTCTAAGTGTATGTTTCATACGCATCAAAGCATCGAATCGTTCGTTTGTGTCAGCATTTGCAATGATTCTTAATGCACTAGATTCTGTCAATGAAATTTTAAACATTGCTCATTTGCCATCCGTCTTCGTAAAATCTTTACCATCAAGTATAACATGCCATCCCGCATCATTCATTATCTCAGCAGCAAAAACTCTGTGACACTTGCCTTCTGATGCTGCGTCTTTTGAACATACGCAACAGATTGTATCACCGCTTTTCACGTAAACCTTCGTATCGTTCTCAGTAATTGCTTGCAATCGACCGAGTCTAAACAGGGACATCGAACTCAATTCGGCAAAATAATTCATTCGAAATTCGTCGAATGTTATCTTTCCCGATTTTGCATTGATTGTATCTTCTTCTGTCGGAACAAGTTCGTCAATCGACCCATCACCTTTCTCCCATTCTCTGGGAAGAGCCATCATTGTCCACTTTTTGCCTGGACCATGCAACTTCTTTGAAGGCCAATTTGTTATGTGAATTATTGGTTTAGCAATCATTTTTTCTTATCTCTTGGTCGAGGAAATTCTGCAGTACATTCTTCGCCCGGGTCGTCGTAGTGAATGTAACCAAATTTCTCTCCATAGAATATCGCTTTTCCGCAGTCATCGCATATCTCTGCGTTTGGCGGCCAGATCACAGCTTTCTCAGCATCAACTCTATCATTATGACGCTTCAGCTCATCAGCAAGTCTTCCAATATTCTTGACAAGCTGTGGCAGCGTGCCATCAAAAAACGTTCTACCCAAACCAGTAAAAGGCCAATCAGTTCCCGCCATTAGTTTTCTCCTTAGTCTTTGCTGCTTTTACACGAACAGGAACCCAAGACGGTTGTTGTGTGCGAGTCCAGCGCGGAATATGTTTCCATGTCGCATATTTTCGTTGCAGCGCTGCACGATATGCGTCGTGCAAAGAAAGCACAGTCAAATCTTCAGCTACACATTTTGGTACAGCTGGCGCAGGAACTGCAGGTATTGCAGAAAAACCTTGACTTTCTATGATCTTAAGCTGTTTAAGCGAGCCATGTTCCTTTTGGAATCGCTTTTGATACTCGTCGCATAGTGCGAATCCATGCTTAAGCGTCCACTCAGCAGCCTCCTGACTTGATGCAACCCACAATACACACGGATGCTTTTTATGAGTAAGCTTATACAATTTTTCATCTGTAGCACCACGCAAACGCAATGCGCCTGCAAGGATTTGTGCTGTTTCGACAGCCATCTTAATTACATGCTTATCAGCTAGAACAATTGCACATTCAACGGGATCATCAGACGTCCTGAAAATATTCATTTATGCTCCTCTTCGAGATCCGTAACCTTTGTGTTTTGCTTTGGGCTTCTTACCTGGGCGCGCATGAAGCTCACGAATCTTATGCGGCGGAATACACGGCCAGAAATCACCGTATCCATGCTCAATATCAACAGTCATTAATTGAAGTCGTCTGCCGCAGTCAGGACAGCGCACTTTTTTGAAGGTGTGTGTCTTATCGGCAATTCCAGATTCAGAGCGTGAGCCTCGAAACGGACGAGCGATCGTAGTACACCAAGGTATAACAGACGGAGCGACAGGAGGTCGCGCATGATCACACTCAAAACCGCGTACTGTTTCTGCGTGTGGATGCGCACGTTTCAAACGATATTTGGCCGCTTCACGCTTATTCATAACATCACCAAAATTTATTGTTCATAACACCATACAACAAAACCACTAGATTTTGTATAGATTTTAGCTTTTGGAATAGCCGTGACTAGACGCTGTGTATCTGTGTCTTTCGTATCTGCGCGAACTGTATAAAAAATCTTTCCGCCACACTTGTCGTTTCTAAGATATTCTCTTGTTGCTTTTGCAATTTCATCTGCGTCTTTTTCTGAGACGACGTTGAGCACATACGTGCAAAGTATCGTATCGAACTTTCCTTGCAGAATATCTGTAGACCACGTCGGATCCCAACCCACGACATCGTAGCCTAGTGACTTAAGATGTGCCACGTCAGCACCGTGACCGCATCCATAATCCAAAACTCGTCCAATGATTTGGTGATCATCAAGTAAAAGCTTAAGTGGTGCTGATGGCTTGCTACGACGCAGTGCAGTCTTTGCTGCTGCAGCAAGATTAAGATAACCATCGACGATGTGTGTAATGTTATTCAACATCTTTCACCTTGCATTTACAATTTATTTTGAATGTCGAATCACCAACAGTATACGTGCTGTCTACACCTTCATTGCCGCAATAATCGCTTGCACGAATAGAAGATGTCTCAGCTGAATACGGCAATCTTACATAAATAGCTTCTCCTTTGCAATAGTCACTTTTGCTGACACACGATATTAGAAGAATTGCGAATAGAATACTCATTAGTAAGCCTCTACCTTGCCAAGCGCACGTGCTTCAGCAACATATGCTAATGCCAATACGTGATCATTAACTTCTTCTACTGGCGCAAAGTAACCTCCATTGTCGCTGTCACTAATTGCGCGAGACGTAAATCGTTCACCATAGTTAATTTCTCGTGCAACTAATATGCCGCTATTGTTCCAAAATCCATGCAATTCCCAATAGCCACGCCACGATCTATGCCATGCACCAACTTCTTGAAAACATTCAATTTTACCAAGTATATTGTGCAGGCGCGCAATAGCTAAATCACAATCTACATTGTCAAATCTAAGTGCTAATGCAGCATTTGGCGCTGACGTCGTCAAAGACGGCATACCCTTTGACCACCTAAGCTTCCATGTTTCATCTTTGCTATCTATACGATCTGCACTTTTGATTGCAATTGACGGTGCAGATACAATCGTAGTTCTAAAACATTCATCTTTTGCAAAAATGCTTGGAATAAAAAGAATATTTTTCACTCAATTGCTCCTTGCGCAGATTCCCACATATACCATGACGTAACATCGTCGTCCCAGTTCTTTCCTATACGAATACCCTTTCTAGACAAAACTTCTGCAAATTTTTCTGCAATGTAACGAGCACGATTTCCTGCATTGCCCGTTGATACTGTGCCTTCAATATAAATCCATATGCCGTCAATTTCAGCAGGACGTCGTCCATTCAGTTTCTTCAATTCTTTCTTCGAAAATCCATCAGAAGTTAAACTACTCATTTGACCATTAACGTCATAACCAAGATCAATAAGATATTCTTTTCTTTCATTCAAGAATCACCTACTTCCTGAGTATTTCGACTGCTGTAAATGCAGCATAAAATTGAGCGATCCCGCACATTATCTGAAATGTGTCAACCTCAGCACCCAAAAGTAGAACAGATGTTAAGCCGACAATGGGTCCAAAAATCGAAACCCAAAGCGCCCATCGCTCACGAAAGTGCAGTCCTAAAAACGTGCTTGTATATAATACACCGCCACAAACGGCAACCCAAATTTTGAGCTTCATGTCAAGATCGCCATAGATTACAGCGATCGGTTGCTCAGCATGCATAATCGCTATACCAAGCATCAAACCTTGAATTAGACCCCAAGCGTATTCATCATCAAACGCGCGTTTCATTGTTTTTCCTTTTATCAAGTGACTCAATATACTTTTCTATACTTGTCAATGTATTTTTAAGACGCTCAACTAAAGTAAAAACACCTGGGTTTAACGCGACGCTATTATCATACACAGCGCCTCGAATCGTCAGCAATACATCACGAAGCAATTTATCAGAGATTGACTCTGTTGTTGCTGCAGCATGCAGTCCTTGCTCTATAAGACGTGTCTGGCATCTAAGCAAGATTTTTAGATTCTCGTATGCACCATATTGCTTTGGGAAATTTCTACGTGCCTGCTTAATCATCGGAAAGAATAGATCAGAAACTTCTTTGATGTATTTTTCTTGCTTCGCGGTATCAAATGCACCTTGCATTGTCTGCAGATTATGTGCTCTATCTGCAAGTTTTACAATACTTGCGATGGGACATGTTGTCATCTCATTAAAATAAGCTTCATATGTTTTGGTAACACCATTGTGTTTCTTTGTAAGTTTCCAAACTGCATCTGCTATTCTTTGCCCAAATTTTGCAGTAAGTGCCTGATGGCTCCACGAGTCACCATGATCTTCCAGAATATCATGCAGAAACGCAGCTGCAATTGTATCTTCAGGATAAATGAGATGAGGCGTCAATGTGCTAACAAGACGAGCGACGCTTAATTGATGATGAAACTTTGGTGTGCATCCATCTTTTCTAAGACCAAGCTCGAGGTTTCTTACAATTTCAAGGGCCTCAAGCGCGACAAAGAACTGCTTTCCTTCGAGCCAGCCTCGCATAACTGCGAGCTGTTTCTTGTGTCTTTCTTGAACTTCAATTGAGCGTGTTTCCATAAATCAATAATAACACTGATTTGTATTAAATTGCACTCTCATTTTAATTTCCTAAACTTTCCACAGAGAAGGACCTTGCAACAGACACAAGCGTGCCGGGTTGCAAATCTTCTTCAAAGACTAATTTTATTTCCTTCATTTCCTCGCGCCCCAAATACCTGCTTCAAATGCATCAATCGCAGCATCAATTGTTTTTGCCAATCCGGGCCAATCGCCATCGCCCCAGTCAACGAATACAGTTCCCATTTCTTTTGCGTCATCAATGAATTTCTTTTTATCTTCTTCGCTTGGGCCGCCGCCCCAAAACTGGGCTTCATATGCTTGCGTTTGACCATGTTCGTGTCTAAACGCAACAAGCCAACAATTTGCACCGTATCCGTTGTCTATCTCAATAGTAACAGAACGCATACGATTACCACTTTTCCATTTTTCAAGACGATCAATAGTTTTATTCGTAGACATTAAGCCTTCCCCATCCTATATCATCACATCTATTTGGAAATAAGACAAGATAAGATAACAGCAAACGGGCACGGCATTCGAGTACAATTCCTATTTGCCCCGTCCAACGATCACAAACAATTGTGCCTGCGGGAAGTCTTTCTTCGTATGTTGCCAATCGCCGTATTTTTAAGTTCAAAACTTCGCCTATTCATAGACTTCGATTAATGACCAACCTACTTCGCGCGGCCCAGATGGGAATAACACAGTGTAATAAAGTGAGCAATCAGAATTATTTACACCAATTACAATTCCAATTTCATTGACATCATAATCTGGTCGTGCCCAAACTGCTCTAACAATTGAACCATCATACAATAAATTCTCATACGTAGCTCGTCGCTGTCTCAACTTTTACTCCCGATATTTAAGCATCGTCAGAATAGTATGTTGGCAACCATCCCCACGGTAACCACTCTGGTTCACGCCCTGCAATGAGCACTAAGTACTGCAAAGAAGCAAGTTGAATACGTTTATTATTTTCGTCCATAATATTAAAATTACGCTTTATTCATGACTTACCAAGTTGATGGGTCTTTCTCTTTTGTTCCTGTAAAATTGCATTGACACATTTCAAGACCGCAACAACCCGTTTTTTCAATTGCTCTGCAACCACGCTCATCATGTTCATCAAGATTGTGCTTACAGCTGCACGTTTTATCAATCGCATGATTACGCACGTCAGAGTTTTGAAGAACATGCACTAAACCCTTAAGATTTAGTTTTATCATTGGATCGCCAATAATTTTCATTTGCTCTGCGCGATCGAGTTTCTCGAGCCGCTCTAACATCAGCTCAAGATAGAAAGCCATCGGGCCTGCATAATCTCCACGAAGGAATACGCCAGGCCAATCATCCCCGAATTGGACAGTTCCCGTTTCAACGCGCTCAGCAACAGCAGGCAATTTTCGTACATCACTCATTTCTTACCTCTAAAATATTTTAACATTTGTGTTATTCAAGTTGCACTCATTGTTTATATACACGAACTTATATGCTTGATGCCAAATTCTTCTTGTAACATCACCACAAATACCAGCGCCGACAACTGGACCATCTTTGGTCAATAGCACAATAGAATGTTGAAATTCTGCATCAATAACGACAAGAATTTCCCCTTCTTCAAGTTTTTTGACACGCTGTGTCATCGCACAATTAAACCACGCTGCACTTCTTAGTGCAACGACATCTCCAACACCGGGCCTGTACGAAAAATAATCATATAGCAAAATTAACAATCTCTTCCCATCTTGCAATGACAAGCTCAGCGTAATTCAATCCGTCAAAACCGTACGTACCCAATGCATATCCATCATTGACTTCGACAAGCACAGTTTTTCCTGTTTCATCAATACCGACGTCAAGCGCGTAACCTGCAGGTGCATGCCTATACGCGCTAATCATCTGAATAACGGCGTTCTTGTCTGGTGTGCTCCATGTATTACCCGTATATTTTCTCACATCAAGCAGACATCTATCTTTTACAAAGCAGCGCCATTCTGTCTTGATATCAATTACGTCACTTCGCCATACCTGCGTGTCAGGTGGAAAATTACTCGTCTCTGCAAGATGAGAAAAACGCTCAATCGTATGTCCCGTAAAAAGCTTGTGCTGATATGGCTTAATGAATACGGGCGCTGGGCCGCCTTGTTCCTGCTCGCTGGCGACGAAGTCTGAATGAACTTGTCCTAAAGTCGTCAACTTAATGTTGCGATTTAGAAACTGCGCTAGCTCAACAGGATAATCAATTGCCGCAGGCGTCGGTACATTAATCATCGCAAGCGCATCATGCACCGTCTTGACCCAACCATGCACAAGCGTTTCTTTTGTAATCTGAAGATATGGCAAATGCTCGACACGAAACCCTTCAGGATTTAAGCCAAGAAAACGTGAACCCTCCCAAAGTGCAAATCCGCATGGAGCAACTGGCATACCATCAGAACCAATTTGAATATAAACTTTCTTTACCATAACGACTCCCTAGACTTTACTACGTGATAACTGATCGACTCTTTTGAGTAATGTTGGAATTCGAAAGTTCCCATGCATTGACTTAATGTACACTGCTGCTTGTTCTTGATCAATGCCAGCTGACGTTACGAACAGAGGATTTTTAGATTCGCCTCTAAGGATTTCTACAGATTGTGTGTCTCTAAATTTTGTCTTAGCAACACCAATTATAGGAATCTTGCCATCAAAGTAATTGAAGACATGCCGACCCAAACCTGGATGATCAGACGCTAGATCGACATATCCGTCGATGATTATGAAATCAGGAATTCCATTTACTTGCGTGACAACATTGACAATACAAGGCAGCTCTCTTTTATAAAAGTTGCCGCTTTCATATGGAAGTATATTTTCTATTGTGTGTTGGATGAATTGAGATTCTTTGTCATCCCAATTTTTGAAGACAACCATTGCAGCTAAAGCAGTTGAATTTGTATCATCATACCCAACATCAATAGCAAGAATAAAGCCCATCACTTTTTCTCAATTTTCTTGAGTTGCTTGCCTGCCCGCCCAAGTTCTTTCTCGAGCGAAACGATCCTAGCTTTCATTGCTTTGACTTCAGCTTCTTTCTTTTTCTTGATGTTTTCTTGATTTAAAATTTGGAAAAGATCATTTTCCTCTTCCCAAATCTTCATCATTTCATCAACCAAGGGATTAGGCGTTACAGTTATGCGTATGATACTAATGGGTGCAGATTCACAACTGTATTCAGAATTTGAATTGTGTTCTGTTTCCAACGTGAGTCCCGGTTCGTCTTTGTATTTCTTGAAAAACTCGTAAACTTGATTTATTGAAGTCACATTGTCAATCTCTATGCTTTCAACTGTTTTACGATCGATACGCGGTGCGCCACGACCATACACAGGTTCATTTGGCTTTAGCGCAATAACTGCAGGCGTTGTCTTGTATTTGGTATGTCGCGCCGCATAGCCTTTCAATTCTTTTCTATATGCGTCAAGAATTTTAACATTAGCAGCACTTAACTTAGTAGTCATATTCATCCTCATTGTTTTCTGTTGGGTCTGCATCATAATATTTTTCGTACTTTGCAGCACCGCCGCCGCGCAGGCCAAAGATATCTAAATCAAATGCTGCTTGGAATTTATTCCCAGACGTGTAATTGCCACCAATTTCTTTGCACCTCTTTTGAAGTGCGCGATAATCTTCGACTTCTGGCATCCAGACAAAAGAAATGTATCTATTTCGTTTGCCATCGCAATTGTAACCAGGAATATTCAGAATTGACGCAGCATCTCCGACGTAATGCGAGTCTTCTGCAAAACGAATATCAGCGCGAGCCTTGAGAATATCAATCGCTTTTTGAAGATTGTATCTTGTATTATCCATGCAGCCATTCATGTAATCAAATTTAATTGCAACTGGAAGAGGCTTCATTTCAAAATCGTGCATTTCATGCGAATAATCTTCAATGAAGACAATATCACTTGGTTCTACGCCACCCAATTCAAATTTTGCAAAAGGTGCAGAGGTAACTTCATCAATAAACGCATAAATCTTATCATTCATCCAACCAAATTGGCGAATGTGCTTTTTGAATTCGGGTGTGCCAATTGCAGCAACTAAACGGGCACCGTAGCGAGGCGCAAAGCCTTTCTTGAGTTGATCTACGTTGCCTGTAGACGTGATACCCTCAGTGACATGTACACTAGGATCACTAGAATTCGTTTTCGTCTCGGCAGTAATTCTATAAATGACGATGTCGTCAGAGACGTTTGCGTATTCAACCTTCTTAGTCGTCGTAACGATTTCACTTAGAAATACTTCTTTTACATTAGACATTTTATTCCTTATTTCCGTAAAATTCAACACAAGCACGCATTGTATTATCATGAATATTCAAAACTTTGCGCAATGGCTGTTGATAACCTCCCGCAAGATTCCAGACGATAGGAATATTTCTTTCTGATGTTGCCTTAAATACGATGCGGTCGCGCTCATAAAGCTGCGCATCATTCAGAATTCCGCGTCCATATGGGTCATCTGTATGAGGATCTGCTCCCGCTTGATAAAGAATGAGACTACATTCAGAAGCCATATTTTCGGCAACGAGCTTCAATTCTTGAAGCCACTTGTCACCGTCGCCTCGATTAAGATCTTGGGCACCGTAAGAATAGTGATTTACACCTGCAATGCTTGTAACATTGAGAATGTTATCTGTGCCATTTCCGTAATGCTCATCGAGATCAAGAATACCAATTGTGCCTTCAAAACTATCAGCTCGAAGTGCTGCAACTGTAACCATCAAACCATTAAACGTACAAAAGCCTTCGCATGACGCGTAACCCGCGTGGTGAAATCCACTCGTCGGCGAAACAGCAACGCCTCCACTATTTAAAACGTATCTTGCTGCTGAAAGAAACGAACCATTCGTCCAGGGTAATGACATTGCAACGCTCGGCAAAGTGTTGCCAAATCCATTTGCCTTTACACACATCAAAACATCACGAACGTGTTCTGGATCATGTGCTCGATAAAAATCTGCCATCATCACGGGCAAAGGTTCCATTGCTATTAATGGAAATCCCGCTGCTTGCCAAGAATCTAGAACATCAATGGGCTTTTTTGCAGAAGGGCTTAGGCTCTTATTGTCAACAACAACCTGTTTTGGTGTGTAAAATACGGGAATCTCAAGTGCCACTTTTACTCCAAAATATGATTGATTTTACCATCTTTGATGGTAAAATTGCATTATGGGTATTTCAAATTACTCAAATCATTGCAGAAATAATGCTGCAAGAACGCCAAGTATAAAACCGCCAGAAGCGCCAATGATAAGACCGTTAGTAACGCCATTGTTGTATGCGTCTAAGTTGTTTTTACTCACTTTCGCCTGCCTGCAACCATCCTTCTTCTCTTGCAAGTGCCTCAATCTCTCGATCGGCTTCGTCTAAAGACTTAGCTGCTTGATGCCATTTTTCAACAGCAGCAATTAGTCTAGGATCAGAGTCAGGAAACCATTTTGCAATTTCACGCGTAGGCGCATCGCCAAATTCACGACAAGTTGCGAGATCAGACGCTGATATCTTTTTCATAAACACTCCAAGTTACTTTTTGCAAGAAACTGTTATAAGATCTGAATACGCCATGCTGGATCCACCGAATCTATATTGTGTAAATGCATAACATTCATTTGTATATGTGTCTTTGGCGACAACTATATACGTTGTTTCACCCACAACAAGATCACGACTTACTTCTTTGAAACGAGGCGGCTGTTTTGCTTTCTGCTCAACAACTACTTTCTGCGGTTCATCGGGTAGCACAGTTGAACCAGCAATTAGACCAATTGTCAATCCGAGCATTAACGCAATGCCTGCTGCGACAGCCACAAAAAACAATGTAGTTGGTATTACATCGTCTTCATGAAAATAATCTGCAAATTTATGAAGTTTAGAATCATATGATGTAACTTTTCTCGGATTTAACATCACACCCACCAATTTTTGTGCTTGTCAAGATACTTCTTGTATAATGCTTTCATCTCAATTAGTTCTTGATCTGTTGTTTTTGACTGAATGATTATTGTTCCGTCGTCAACAGCCCAATTTCTCATTCCGGGCTCATGATTTCGAGAACAGCATAATTTCATCTGGTTTGCCAAAGATCGAATATGCGTAGTGCCGCAAATACAAGCTCGGGCCATATCATCTGAATCGTAATCATAGCCAGCATAAGGATACTTCATTCGTTTGTGCGCAGTTTTATCACATTCTTCTGTGTGCCAGCGACACTCTTCGAAGTATCTCATTGTTGCGTCACTAAACATCTTTAGACCTCGTCATAATCGTCATAAACACTATTATCACACATTTCGCAAGGATGTGATTGATGCTTCTTCCCTGTTTCTACAGGGCAGTCGCTGTCACTATATTTGCAGCCATGTCTTTGACAACAGTGCTCTGTATGCACGTCTTTGTTTTCTTCTTTTTCAACAGGGTGAAAAACACATTCATCGGGACATTTGCATTCTTCTGCGGGAATGCAAGCATCATATTGACGATATGACTGTAAATCACTTGCATGAAAGACATGAAATCCTTGATGCTCTGTAAACGCGATAATCAACAGTTGCTTGTCTTCCACGCGCTTCATCAAAAATGCATTTGAATAAAATACAAACGTTCCATCATGGTGGACAATTTTAACAGATCGATTAAAAATCTTCATCGTCGATCTAAGATGAAAATCAGTTCTTTCTGCCAAGGCATGCGCTTTCTTCATTGCTCTGTTCATTTTAGTTCTTGCCCCGAAGACATACATCTACAACTTCCCAATCACAAAGTGTAAATCCGGGATGCTTTGTCATCTCTGCTGTAACTTTATAAGCTACGATCTCGTCGATATGCATTTTATCATTGCCATTAATAAATGAAATTTCGAATGTTGCATCAGCTTCGTCAAGGTCGGGATTAGACAATGTGTAAATACGAATCGTATATTTTATATCTTTCATAGTAGCTCACTTGTTAATGCGATTATTCTTATCGTACTGCTGTACCAGGTTCAGCATTTGCAGAAACAAGATCGATGACACCACTATCACCGCCTGCAGCCAAAAGCATTGCTGTCGACTCTACACCGCGAAGCTTGACAGGTGCAAGATTCGTAACAACAATCAACTGCCTTCCAATCAACTCTTCTGGCAGAAACTTCTGTCCAATTCCTGCAACAATCTGTCGCGGTGTTGCTTCGCCAACATCAACCTGAAGTACAAGGAGTTTGGTCACTTTTGGATCAGGGTGTTTTTCTGCTGAAACGATCTTGCCTACTTTCATTTCTAGCTTAGAAAAATCTTCAAAGCTAATCTGCTCTTTGCTCATATTTTCTCCTTAATACACGTGTTATTTTGTGATTTTCATCTGCATTCTAATTTTAAAATTGACGAATTTTGATTCGCCGCGCCCGCAATGAATACAACGATGCCAACCGCACATCTTATCTGCGCCGCAGCTTTCGCATTTATTAGTCAATGCCTTGCGACGTCGTCGATCTGCGCGTCGCTTAAGTTGACGTGCTGTATTATTTTTCATCCTAAAATGATCTCACTCTTGGGAACTTGCGCGCGCAATGCGATTTCAACTTCGACAGCTGCCTTAACTCTTTTCTCAAATTCTTCTTCGGGATTCTTTTCTTCTTTTTGCTTCGGTGGCGGCGTGCGCGTTGGTCGCAAGTCCATAGGCAGCTCAGATTCGGGCTTCCACTTCCACCGATTTGAATCGCGTCGCCCAATCCAAATGATTAATGTGTTAGCATCACGCCCGCAACTATTGCATAGCCAACGATTGGCTCCAATTTTAGCAGAGCCCTCACGTGCTTTTCCCGTACGTTCAGCAACACGCCCAGCGGGCGTATAACCACACCCACACGGACATCGTAAAAATTGTTCCCACTTACATACATCGAAATTTTCTATTCTACCTGCTCCCGATGAATAAAAATATGGTGATTCCGAATTAACAGAATCAACATCTCTCATCCAGTGAATGGGCCAAGTCCAAAACCAAAAATAGTTAGGATAATTGCATTCAGCATACTCAATATCATTGATTTTTACACTAGACATACAACACCTTTTAGAAAGAAGTTCCAATCATGTAAAAGTCTGCTTTTAAATTCATTGGGAGTGCTGCTGCGTCTACAAATTGAAATCTCTTATCAGACATGTTTCTTATGAGTTCATGCTTTACAGTTGTATAAGGTTTGCTTCTTGTAAAATCGTCTAGCTCATTGACTATAAATCCCATAAAATTTACAATATAATCATCGCAACCTGCGCAATGAATTTTTACATATTTAAGCTTATTTTCTTTGATGTAGGCATCTGGATTGCAACCGTGAATTTTCTCAAATTCATCATCGTCTGGTATTTTAAATCCGTAGATGATATATGCGCTGTTTGAAATGCTCATTTTTGTACCGTGTAATTTTTAACAATCTGTGTTAGCAATTCTGCAGCATGCGAGTAAGCAGATGCTTTACCGAGTAACATGCTAGCATGTCTTGGCGTATTAATTGCTGCCATGCGTTTTGCTTCTTTGCTTCTAGCAGTCAAACCAGCAATTTCTTCATTTAGCAAATCAATTATGTCTTTAGTTTCGATTTTCATTTGAATTCCTTACTATTTCAATTGTGAAATTACTTTTTCTATTAGGCTGTAGTCATAGCGCGTATTGCTATTGCCAAAACTTCCATATTCTCTGCATCTTTCATTGACGCATTCAAGAGTTGACAATAAAGAATCAAACTGATCATTTGTTAATGATAACGTTTTATTGACAAAAACATATTCATTTTTAATTGAAAGATCTCGCTCATCATGACCAAACTTTATTAATTTTTTAATACATGCATTTGCAGATTTTTCTGTTGTAAAAACAAATGCATCTTTCTGATCATCACACCAAGCATCAGAATTTTTCTTGTTCTTGTCAAAAATAGCTAAGAAAATATCTTCATCATTTGAATGAATAAAAAATTTCACTTTGGACTCACTTTCTCTTTTCGAGTTTCGATAATCCATTCGTGGAGATACTCACACTTCCAGGTCACGATAAGCACATCGTTTTCTGTTCTCGCACCGAGCTCGTAAACTTTCGAGGGAGTCTCACATACAGGGCAATCATTGCTTGATGTAATGTAATTCGGATTTGCCATATATGCCCAACGATATGCTTTCGCCACCCTAGTATGCCTCTTTCCACGTGGTGCCGTCAGCAGACCAAATAAGTAATTTTCTTTCTACGTCGTAGAGATATGCGTATTCTTGCTCACAACAATTTTGCTTGTTTCTTTTACGCGGCGCGTGATACTCTTCGCCGCGATCGCGATGATATGCAACAACTGTATTCGCTGCAGGCTGATCAAAAGAATGCATGCGGCCTGCTAAAGGCGAAATTTGAGGAGCAAGTTGTGAAATGTCCCCAAGTAAAATTAATTCACGAAAATCTGCCTCACTAAACTTTGAAAGTATAGGAAAATGATGACGCGGATAGCCATCAAAATGGCAATAAATCGTGTAAACCGTTCCATCTTTTTCTAAGATACCAATATTGCTACGTGTCGACATGCTGTTATTTTCCCTTCTTATATTGATATTATAAACTTTTGGTTTTTGATATTGCATTCTGGGTTTTACTTCTCTTTTACAATCACATAGAGCTTTGTGTTTGAACCCCAATGTAGCGTACGTAATTTATCTTCTCTAATCATTGACAATTCAACGCCAGCGCTGTCTGTATGCTCAATGCTAACAACGAAGTTAAAAATAAAATCTGAATTTACTAGGCCAACGACGATGTCGCCAACAGTAACATCTGCTATAGATAGCAGTTTCATATTCTTGTCGAACTCTCTTGGATCTTTGTGTATCATACAGCTCGTATTATACACCCAGGTCTTTTTTGTATGAACTTAATATCATGAACCATGCTGTATGGTAATACACGCGTCCAGTGATAATTTCTTATCAAACCATCCTGTTTGAGTAACGTAAGCACTTGATGATTATGCAAACTGCTAGGAGTGTCAATTAAAATACATATAGTATTTACAACGTCACCAAACCCGGGATTGATCAGTACATACATTTCACCATGTTCTAGAGGATACATCACATATGGCTCAGCGAGATTTTGCCATTTATTTATAAGTTCTACACGCTCTTGTCTAGAGCGTTTGAGAATTTCTTCAAATGACAATTCGCAAGAACTCACGACAATTCACCCCAGACGTTTCGAACAAAGTGAAATGCTCCCGTCGAACCGTATTCATCGGGTTCATCGAAGCTAACCCATGCAACAAGAACCCAATCATCCTTTGCTTTTTCTCTTTGCAACTTTTCTCTGTCACGTGTGCCGTCAGGCTTTAATTCAACCTCATTTTCCATCACGTATTCAACTTCTGTTGCAATGAGCTTTCTAACTGACATGCACAACTCCTATTAAACTTCTTTGTCTTTACGTCTCATAATGAATACGGGAAATCTCAATGCGCCCTTAGAGCCGACATCTTGATATTGCACTTGCACAGTGTAACCTCCCCATCGCCCGGGTTCATTCCAAATTTCAGCGCGTAAATCATCACTAAATCCCGATCCAACCCTCGTCTCAGTTCCGTTGAAGTCAACGATGAGACCACCCGCTCGGCCCTTATGACGACCCTTGCCTTCGTATGTCCCTGTAACTTTGACGTCAACATCGTGAAACAACTTTGCTTTGATCACATTCCAGTCG
>Ga0315284_10006732_pt1 | contig 16373 bp, 13 predicted proteins | sample YL17G09_16_MG_FD_203696 | JGI IMG/M metagenome (GOLD analysis project Ga0315284, IMG submission 203696) | Sediment microbial communities from Yellowstone Lake, YNP, Wyoming, USA - YL17G09_16 | ecosystem: Environmental > Aquatic > Freshwater > Lake > Sediment | place: USA: Wyoming | collected... | reverse complement strand
AGCAAACGAAACGAGCCCTTCACCGGCGAGCTGCTTCCAGAGATGTTCTCCCGTGAACGGGATAAACGGGGCAAGGAGCCGGACCCAGACCGAACCGAGCGTATGCAACTCCCGGCTGCCATCGCTGTTTTCCGGGAGACGGCGACGGTACCATTTGAGATCGGTCTCGATACCGAAATACGCCTCCTGTAACGCCTGCCGGGTCTGGAAGTTTGTGAGTGCGGATGTGGTCCGTTCGATATGAGACTGCAGCCGGCTCATCAACCAGCGATCGATATCATGCGGCTCACCGTTTGCATCTTTAATTTCAGAAATGGTATTGTAGAAGCGTTCGATCTGCTTTTTCGTTGATATTACGAGCTCATTTCTCCAGTCAAAGTCCTGCCAGGGTTCAGCACTGCCCATGAGGAACATGCGCACCGTATCAGCACCGAAGTCGTTAACTGCATCTTCAAGCAGGAACACATTTCCCTTCGAAGACGACATCTTCGCGCCATTGAGGAGGCCCATGCCAAATACGACCATCCCCTGCGGGAGTTTGTCCTTGGGAAAGATAGTAACATGGTGAAAGAGCTGGAATGTAAGGTGGTTGGAGATCAGGTCTTTTGCCGAGAAGCGATAGTCGTACGGGTACCAGTAGAGGAACTCTTTTCGCATCGTATCAAGTTTCTTCTTCTCAGGAAGGTCAGGGGACTCTTTTCCCAGGAAAATATAGTCAAAAACTTCCGGCGTGAGGAGTTTTGCTTCAATCTCACGGATTTTATGAGCGATGGTGTAGTATGCCATGTAAATAGTTGAGTCCGAGAGAGGTTCGATCAGCTGGGTTGTGTCCCACGGGAACCGTGTGCCAAGACCGACACGCCTGGTGCAAGCCCAGTCTTTGAGCCAATCCACGGTACGGTCAAATTCAAGCCGCACTTCCGGTGGTACTAATGACATGTCCAGAATCTGGTCGCTGACCTGTTTTTTCCAGGCAGGATCGCTGTATTTTAAGAACCACTGGTCATGCAGGATCTTGACTTTAACCTTATTGCCGCAGCGACAGATGACGGGACGGGTGTCAAACTCGTACATAATTTTCGAGTCGTACTTCTCGACCATAAGTGCGGCAACGTCCTCACGTGCCACTCGTACGGGTTTTCCTCCGTACCTTTCAAAGACCTTCCCCTTGGAGAACTCAGCAGAGTAGATCTCCTGTGTAAGAGCATCCATACGACTGTCCATCTGGTGAGTGATACCTGCCTTCTCAACTGCATCCTGTGCGGGGATTTCACCGTATCCATCGACTTTGATTAAGGGTATAGGTTTTATCCGGGTGTATTTTCCCGCCTGCTGGAGGTCGCGGAGTGCAATATAGTCAAATGGTGCATGGGCTGGGACACTCATCACAAGTCCGGTTGCCATGTCAGGATCAACAAAGTCTGCCGGGAGGATCGGGACCGTTCCGCAAAGCGGGTGGCTTACGGTTTTATCGATAAGGTCTTTTCCGGCAATCTCTTCTTGTATCTGAACCGTATGATCCTGCAATGCAATCTTTTCGGCAGCTTCCTGAGAGATAATCCATACCTTGCCATCTACCAGCGCCCTGACATAGGTTACCTTCGGGTTTGCCCAGAGGTTAGTTACCCCGTGAATTGTTTCCGGTCGGAGCGTTGCTGTCGGGATAAACGCGTCGCAAAATCGGAACATGACGAGGGTAAACCTGATAACTTCGGCTTTATCGCCATCAAGCAGGTCATGATCGCCAACGGGATTGTCATCAACGGTGCAGTAACGGACCGGGTGGGCACCTTTGATTACATGCCCGGCATCATAGAGATGCTTCCACTGCCACTCGATGAACTTGCTGTAGGTCGGATCAACCGTCGTAAACCTCCGGCGCCAGTCGATTGACATCCCGCAGGCAGTCATCACCCGCTGGTATTCACTCGCAAAATGGCGAACAATGGTCAGGGGATCGGTAAATTCCTCAAGGACGTTCTGCGGGACCTTGTAGAGATCACGGTACAGGTGGACAGTCTTGGGATCATTCTTTGCGATTCGTTTCGAAATGCCAATCACGGGCGCTCCCGTAACATGAAACGCCATTGGGTAGAGTACCTGTTTACCCCGCATTCGCCAGAACCGTGCAACAACATCGGGAACAATATAGGTCCTGCCGTGACCGACATGCATTGCACCACTTGGATACGGGTATGCAACAGTCAGGTAAAATTTTTCAAGGGAAGACGGGTTTGACTCAAAGGCATGTGTCCACTGCTCTTGTGCCTCGTCTTCAAATTTGCGCAGATCAAATTCATTCAACTATATTCACCTTCGGTTTTTTTAAAAAAAAATAACATTTTTCCGGGTTATACCGGCCTGAGCCTGATTATCTCTCCATTCTGGTGGCGCCGGATCATCTCCTGTGCTATGCTTGAATTCTTCGCAAGATGAATCTCTCCAGATTCGTTGACGGTTGCAGTGAAGAGGTATTCCTTGCCGGCAAAAACATCTACAATCTTACCACTCTGGTCCGGAGCGACGATGGTAAGCTGTTTTTTATCCGTCTGGATTTTAATCCCGCCGCCAAGGTTATACTCCCCATCGCTTTTTTGTGGCTGCGCCTGCTGCCGTTCAAAATCAGACCGTGGCTTAATATCAATGCCGATACCGATTTTATTGACAATCGCCGAGACATTCTTACCACCCTTGCCGATTGCTGCCGGGACATCCATATCATCAATATAAACGATGGCTTTAGTATCGCTGATCATCTGGACATTGACAAAGCCTTCCGTGTAGCGCCCGATCTCGCGCTGGATCTCTTTTTCCATGAGTTTCCAACCGGGACGCTCTTCGGTTTCTTTCTTTTGCCCCATATCCTGCGAGGGGACCGGAGCACGGACGTTGGCAAATGAGGCAACCGAGACCCCGACATTCTGTACCTGGGGTACCTGGGGAGATACTACCGATGGAGCTGTTTTTAATGAACCTGTTACCGCGGTCATGGGCATCACGATAGTCTCGCCATCGTACCGGAATACATCGATAACCAGTTCTCCTGTTTCGTGATCGGTTATGATTGTTACCGGGCGGAGGTGCATCTCGGCAGCCATACCCTCGGGCACCTTGATGGTGAAATCTACATCATAGATCTTTGTGATCACACCTTGTTTGACAAAGATGATCGTATTGACAATCTGGGAGATGACGGAGAAGTCCACACGATCGGAAAAGCGCTGGATTGCGTCCTGAACACCATTAGCGTGGATGACTCCAACCATGCCAAGACCGGCAAGCCGCATATCTGCAAAAACATTGAAATCCTCATTTTTACGCAATTCGTCAAAGATGACAAAGTCCGGCCTGACGAGTAACAGTATATCTGCTGTGTTGGCCATACTGCCTTCAAGCATCGTGTACTGGGTTATCTGGTCGGGCACCTGCAGTTCGCGGGGCGCCTCCATGGTCTTGACAACATATCCGCTGTCAGAAAGGTAGGTTGCGATGCTTTGTGCTAAAGTGGTTTTTCCTGATCCGGGAGATCCAACAACGATCATCCCCCGTTTTTCGCTTGTGATCCTTTTGGTGATGAGGTCTGCCTTTGCATAGTCTTTCAGTGTTATATCAACTATCGGGCGGACTGCGGTAATTTCCATACCGTCAGAGAAGGGTCGGCGTGCAATTGCGATCCGCATCGAACCAATCTGGACAACGGTGATCCCCCTCTTCTCGACTTCGATGAACCCGTCGGGATCACGCTTCGCCCGTTCGAGGATCTCCTGTGCAAGGGCACGGAGCTCGTACTCGCTGGTCGGCTGTTCGCGGATCTTGACGAGTTTCATGTCATTGATGGTGCCTTTCTTCGCGGCAGGGCAGACCCGTTCTTTCAAGTATACCGCTATCGTGTGCTCATCAAAGAACTGGTCGATACCGAGGGGAACAAAGTCGCTCACCTGCGGTTTTAAGTAGATTACATCCAGTCCTTTTGCCCGTGCCACTTCTGCCTGCACAAAATCACTGGTAATGAATCGTGCAGCATTCTCAATCGCGATATTTCGTATCATCGCGTCGATCTCACCGCCGCTTGCAAGTTTGACCTGTTCAAGTGTCGGCCGGATACCGGAGAATTTGAGCTCTATCGTTTTGTCTTCTGCCATTTTGCTGAGCTGCTGAAGTTCGTTTAAACCCGAAAACCCTATTTCACGCCCATTATTTGCCTGGGCTTCAAGTTCTGCAATGACTGCTTCGGGAACGATTATTGTTGCACCCTTGTATTCACCGGCTTTAATCATTGAGGTTATGCGCCCGTCGATGAGGACGCTTGTATCTGGTACCAATATCATAAAATTATTCCTCTCGTATCGTGTGCTATAGTATGATCTTTTTATGCTATACTATTCTCTTGAATTTGTCAAAGGAGTCATACAAGCCCTCGTACGCTCCATCACCGGCACGAGCAATGTTGCGAGCCGCTCTTTGCCGGTTATCCTGTTCAACGACCATAAAAGATCGTTGATACGGTAGATATTACCCCGCGGGGTTAATAAGGGGTTCGAAGGGTAAGGGACAGGGGATTACTGCAGATATCCGGATTCAAAATATCCCGTTGAAAAAATAAAAAAATAATCAATATGTTTCCCATTCCGGGCATTAATTAAAAAGAGATGTTTGCTTAGCGACGGGTTGCACCATCCGGGCCTTGCATTTTTCTCCCACAGACCGGGCATTGGTACACTGCATTTCCGCGACCATCCGCCCATACCCTGGTCATCGTTGCTATATCATGATTGTTATCACAGGTTGGTATCTGGAATTCAGCCATATTCTCTTTTCCTAAATGAAAATGAATTGTATTGATAATGATTTTATTGTTTTGGTAACCCGATACCGGCTGCTGCTCATCCTCATCCTTGTCTCATTTTTTAAATCACTTATCTTACGTGGGGATCCCCTCACTGCGCACCCGGGTCATATCCTGGGCAGACAAACTCCAAAGAAGGATTTGAACTGATTTTTAGTAATGGAAAACATGAATATTGACAGAATTAAAAAAATACCGGAATTTTTTCACGTTCTTCTTTTTTGTCGTATGAATGCGATGACAGCGACGGGAATCAGGGAAAGAATCCATGGCAAGCCGGATTTTTGTGTTGTTGCCGACATTAGTGGAACTACTGTTTGCCCGGTTCCTGACGGGGATGTAACTATCAGCGTGTGGGTTGTTACCTGGGCAAGCGTTTTATTCAGTGGTATGGTAGACGGGATTATCGTTGCAACGGATGTTGCTGTCGGGGTAGGTCGGCTGAATTGAGATCGGGAAAACCCATACACATTGGTTCCGTCAACCGCGACAATACGGGAGCCATCCCCGCTTATACCTACCGAACGGGATTTAAACACACCGGATGCCTGGAACGTCCCGAGAAGTGTCCCCTTCCTGTCAAAAACATACAGGTTTTTGTCCATACTCCCGGCAACGATTACCGACCCATTATCTGAAACCCTAACACTCGTTACCCAGTTACCGGTTTGTGCTGTCCAGAGGATATTACCGTCACTATCAAGAACAGTTATGGTATTATCATCCTGACCAGCCACAATAATCGAACCATCACGGGAAAATGCGAGGGAAAGGATACTTCCCCCCTGGATGTGCTTCTCCCAGATCCGGTTTCCACTCCCATGATGATACCATATCCAATTACCGCTGGCAGTAACGAGATGAGTCCCATCTGCAGACATTTCAATAAGATCAGGACTTACCTCATCATCAGTCCAGAAGGGGACGTAACTCAGGTTGAAACTGCGGAGTGCATTTCCATTTGTTACCACAATCTGGTCTTTTGCCGGAGATATCCTGAGGTGCTTTATCCTGCTTGTGGTATTCGATCCAAGACCTGCACCCGAATTATACCAGGATTTCACATCAGTTACGCTACCGGCAGCGATCATCAGACCATCAGGTGTGATAGAGATATCCGTTACCGAATACTGGAATGACTGGTCCCATAAACTCGCGCCATTTGAATCAAACAATCTTACAAATGTTCCCTGCGATGTGAGGATATATTTTCCATCACGGTCAATTTCAACCAATTCACCGTCCCAGCCGGCCCACAATTTCTTTCCGTCTCGTGAGATTCCAACCAACTGATCTCCACCAGCAACAATCAGTGATCCATCTGCTGATATGCTGACAGTCTTCAGCTCGAGACCCGGTGATGTATTCACAATCCAGAGCGGCTCGACAGCCTGCGCAACCGTAATGGTAATGCAGGTCAGAAGTAAAATACCCAACATTAAGGAAAATGCACTGGATCTCAAAATCGCTCAACGATATACTGTCACAGGAACTAAAAGATAAACATTTCTCTTCTTTTCACAATTCCAACAAATGCAAGAGAAATAATCAATTACCCATATCTATCAAATATGTTGGTATTCTTCTCTTCCATGAAGATTATTCCCCGTGTAACAACTATTTCAGGAATTACTCATATGAATGTGATAATTGATCGATCGGCATGCGTAAGCTGCGGTGCCTGCTGGAATACCTGTCCTGAATTATTTGACCAGAACCCATGTGATCTTTTCTCGCAGGTTGTAGAGCAGTACCGTTTCAGTTGCGATCGTGCTGAGGGAATAATACCGGATGAACTTCTTCCCTGTGCTTATGAAGCAGCAAATCTCTGCCCTGTCCAGATCATTCAGCTGGTATGATATTTTCCCGGATTTCATTCCAGAGTATCTTGCTGAGTACAAAAATTGCTGATTAAAAAAGCAAAAAAATAAAAAAAAAATTATCAGGTTCCTTTCTTCCTGTAGACTTTTTCCGGGTCAAACATCTTTGTTCCTACCACATCGCCATCAAGTGTCCGGTAGAAACAGGATACGTAGCCGGTGTGGCATGCGGCACCCGTCTGCTCCACCAAATAAATCAGGCAGTCCTCATCGCAGTCAGTGAAAATGTTCACGACTTTCTGGAAGTGTCCGCTCTCTTCTCCTTTCTTCCAGAGCTTTTTCCTGCTTCGGCTGTAGTAATGGGCAAATCCTGACTCTCTCGTAAGACGGACAGCCTCATCATTTGCGTACGCCATCATCAGTACTTCACGGCTTTTTGCATCCTGCACAATAACCGGAATCAGCCCGTCAACAAATTTTATATTCAGCATATTACATTCCTCCTGCAATAACATTCATGAGCGCAAAGAGCAGGTCACCAAATACCAATGCCGTTACCAGACCAGCGGTGATCGGTATGATAAATGGTACTGCATACGATATCCATACCGTGCCGGCGCTCCTGTACATCGCCAGTTCCTTCTGGTATTTTTCGGGATGTTCCCGCAAATCTTTTGTATATACCCTCCCCTCATTGGCATACATACGCCTGATAGAATCCCAGAATCCAATAAACCGCCGGTTGATTGTCCCTTTCTGTTCTTCAATATCCTCCATCACAAACCCCCATTCATCGCGGATCCTTTCACCACTGACGGGAAAACCAAAGAACATGTACATCAGGGGGGCACGATTTCCCCGGATACAATTCATAAAAAAGATGCCGATCGGGGCAACAAGATTCAGCAGCAGGGCATTGATCAGGACTGAAAATGACAGAAACCCCAGAGGAGGCATACCAAAGAGCGGTGTGAACGGGAACATGGGAATACAGAATGAAATGAAAATGAGTGCCCATGCATCTGCACCACCAAAAAGATGCATTCGTGCAAAGAGGTAAAAAACCCCGCAAAAAACCGACAGGAGGAATATCACGAGAGCCGGAGATCCCCACCCCCCTGGACTAAAAAGCATAATTAACGACGTAATTGAAAAAATTACGATGATCAGGACAAAATACCAGCGGTTGATAAAGTCCGAGATATCAGCTTTCCTTTTCCGCTGCTTTGGCGATGCATTCTCATCAGATACGCCTTTGTATTCTTTATACGTCACATAGGACAATACCCCGGCATACATCCCATACCAGGGAACAAGCTGGATGTTTACCGATGGTGCCAAAACAAACCACGAGAGAGCCGGAAGAACCAGGACCAGCCCGAGATAGTAAAATACTGATGAGTTTTGATAATACCATGTCAGGCCCGGGGAATCTGTTCTTCCGCGACTATCGAGATAATCGGCATACAGAAAACACAAAACAATGGAAAGATACCCGGTTACAAAGCTTAGATTGGCTGTTGTCTGCCACAGGAGGTATACAACACAGATAATTCCGATACCCAGCATCGGCAGCCAATACACAAACGGGACCCGGCGATCCCTGATATCGAGATAGGAGGCATAGATCAAGGTGACAAGAACTGCAAAGGCCGAGATTACCAGAGGGTAAAGAATTTCCATAAATCCGATATACCATTTTTTTTCAGAGCACTTATGTATAGTGATAAACTATCATTACACAGAACAAGCAGAACAAAAAAGTGATTCCGCAAATGTAAAATATAGCAGTTGCGAATAACTCCATAAATGTATTTTTGGAAAATACATCTGTCAATCCAATCCCAATTCGGAATAACTTACGAGTGGAGTTTTGATGAAAATCGATGATCTGATAAAAAATATTCACAAGGGCTCAAAACACCTGGGAACCTTTACACTCCATGAGCTCTTCCAGTTTGCCTCATCGCGGAGTTATAATGGGATTGCCGTTGCAAAAGAAGACGACCGTGAATACTATGTTGCATTCCTTGCCGGTGAGTTAGAAGGCGCCATCTACATGGATAAGAGCGGAACGGTATATGGTGACCCTGCAGCGAAGATGATATCCGGGCACGAAAAATTTGATTTCTATGAAATAACCCCGGATATTGTTGAGACTATTGTAATGCGATGCCGGGTTTATGAAAAGTCGCATTTAAAAAGGAGCATCCCGAATGTGATACACGATTTACTGGAAAATATTTTCAAGAGCTCAAAGTATGTGGGTGGTTTCATGCTGCATGAGCTTTTCCAGTATACCTCATTAAGGATAACCAACGGGATAGCAGTTGCAAAAGAAGGCAACCATGAAAATTATCTTGCATTTATCGATGGTGAACCAGAAGGAGCCATCTATATTGATGAGAGCGGGTCCCTGTATAGTGACAAGGCAGTGATGATGATAAAAGGTCATGAAAAATTCGAGTTATATGATGTAAAACCCGATGTTGTCGATGCGGTTGTCATGGGTTCACGGATTTTTGAAAAGACACACCTTAGAAAAAGCGCACCATCAGTAATACAGGAAATTGGCAAAAAAAGTGAAGGCATCGGAGTACTCAGACTCACCATCCTAAAAGATACGATCCCTCAAAATGGAGTCAATGTATCTATCCGAAGCCAGGGTAAAATCCTGGGTAGCGACATTACAACCAATGAAGGAGATGTCAGTTTCAAACTCACGCATGGGAAATTTGAATGCATCGTCATGGATCGTTCCCAGACACTCACCACATTTTTTATAAAATTTGATGACTCAAATTCAAAAATCACCTTGGATCTTAACGTAAAACCCCTCCTGGAAATTTAAGGATATTCTCAACTATCTTTTTTTGTCGTTGTTAGCAGAATCTGCGTCTGTATGAAGAGACGAAATCCTTTAATCGGATAAGTGCTGAGCTCTCCTCCATGAAGATCGGACGTGAAGACTTCGAAGCACTCATGAAGGGAGAAAAAAATATCACGCCGTATATTGAAATTGATCCTGAGGCCGGTTCGTACTCAGTATTTGGTGTAAAAACAGCAAGTAACCCCAACTATCTCATAAAAGCGATCTACGAAATGTATGAGGCAAATCTTGGCAAAAAACTTGCCGTAGAGGCCGTCTGTAAACTTTTTCACTCGGTTGGAATGGGCTCGGTCGGGCTCAATAATTTTTTAAAAAAGTCCGGCATGGATCTCAAACCGGTTGAATTTCTTACACTTGTATTCAAGCTCCAGCACCAGCAGGGTTGGGGTGCCCCGTTTGAACTCATTGAATCCGGCGATACAAGAATTGTCCTTCGCACAAAGCACACCTTTGAGTCCGAAGTATTACAAGACTGGAAGATGCCGGTCTGTGGAATCCACCGGGGTTGGATCGAAGGTGTCCTGATTGCAGTTACTGGTAAAAACTGGTTCTGCATCGAAAAAAAGTGCCATGCTCAAGGTGATGACTGCTGCGAATTTGTTGCCGACCAGAGGGAATCCAGCTGGAAATGGAAGGCAGAGGCAATCGTCAAAGGCGATTCTGCCATCACCGAATATATCGATCATAAACCACTCGCCGGTACGATCCGGCTGATTGATGACCCTGTTGTAATGATGCCTCGTTTTATATTCACCTCAATGGCGAACTCATTAAAAAAGACCATGGGGGAGTTACCCGCTGGCGGCATCAATTATCGTGCCTATATGGACATGGGCAAGGAAAATGTCGAGCATTACAAGAAAATGGGTATAACAAAGCCAAATATCCTCTCTGACATGGCATTTGTCTTCTACTCCCAGATGGGCTGGTTCAGGATCATAAAGATGGAATGGGATGAAGAAAAAAAAGAAAAAACCATCACCCTCGAACATACTGCCGAGTCAGAAGCATTTGGGAATACCGGCAAAAATGTGTGCTATTGTACAGCCGGTCTTCTCGCCGGTATTGTAGAAGGAGCCTTCGGCATAAAAGTGCAGGGCCGGGAAATCAAGTGCCGGTCAAAAGGTGACGAGCACTGCGTCTTCACCATAACCCACAAACCTGCATAGCTTTTATAAAAATCAATTCCGGCGGGAATGGATCGGGAGAAATTTTTTTTAAAAAATTGTTCTCCAGTTCCTTTCAGGAATGCAGTAAATATTTCATTGTCCCCAGTCTTTGTCACGTATGAAAAAACTGCAAATAAAAAAGGGGGATATGGTCAATTCCTGGAATTTCTATGACTTCTTGGTAAAGAGGGCTTTTGTGAACCTTTCAATGAACCCTTCTTTTGCTGCGCTCTCACCGTCATCTTTATAGGCAACCCCGATAAGGTCAGAAGCAATACGGCGTATTGCTTTTGAAGCCGGGGATGTCGGAAACTTGATCACCAGGGGAGTTCTTGCAGAAGCTGCCCGGCGAACATTGGGGTCTTCGGGAATAATTCCAATAACTTTTACGCCAAGTACCTTCTCCATCTTTTTTACCATCGTTTCATGGTCGGCCTGATCTACACGATTGATAATTGAACCAAGAACATGCCCGCCAACAAGTTCTGTCAGGATCCTTGTTTTGAGGGCGTCAACGATGGATGAAAGTTCGGGGTTTACAACCAGGATCACCTCATCTGCAACAGCAAGTGGAACGATCCCGTCTTTGCTGATCCCGGCCGGGGCATCTATCAATAAATAATCGCAACGCTTGACAATTTCTGACATAACATCGCGGATCTTTTCCGGATCTGCCTGCTGGAATCCCTGGAGGGAGATGCCCGCAGGAATGACTTTCAATCCTGCAGGACATTCGTATATTGCATCATTGATATTGCCCTTGCCAGCAAGAATTTCATGAAGGGTGACCGGCGCGTCCTGCAGGCCAAGAAGAAGGCCGACATTTGCCATACCAATGTCTGCATCCATCAGGAATGTCTCTTTACCGAGTTGGGCAAGCATGGTTCCGAGATTAACTGAAACTGTTGTTTTTCCAGTACCACCTTTTCCGGAAGCAATTGTGTAAACCTTAACCATGAAACACCCTGTTGTGTGATTATTTCTATTTGATTTATATAAGATTACCCAATTTTTTCTCCCACTTTAATTTTTGTTCCTATGGGTAAATTGTTTAAGATCAATTTCATACCGTGGTTTATTAATCTCCGCTATCATTTTCATTCTTCCCCCAACAGATACGCCACCGGGCAGAATTCTAGCGCTCCTCTTTAAGATGCTCAAGATTAAGCTGTTTGATAATATCCTTACATTCGATGAGGATTTTATTGGTTATGGCGTCCAGATCCATTGTTTCAAACGTATTGATATCCCGGTCAAAATTGCTGACTGCTTCGGGATCCAGTGCCTCAATGGTTTCGATATCTTTGTCAAAATCCCGGGAATTCGTCTCTGCTAATGAGGATGTATCCTCTTGAGAAATCTCCGTTTTCTCCTTACTTTGAGAATACCCTTTTGAATGTGAGAAGACAGGAGCAGAATGCTTATGAGAAGTTTTTGCCGGATGGGTGTGACCGCTCTTTTTTGACGGTTCTTTTGTATGGTGGCTTTCAGCTGTAAAGGACCGACTTGCAACAGTGCTCTCAGAAATAGCAGGGATCAGGTTGTTTTTTACTGCGGCATCCTCTTCTTGTTTTACAGGATGCAACGGGGGTTTCTTTACGCTTTGCTGTTGGGTTGACGATGTAGTTTGAGGGTGAGGATGTTCTGCATTTCCGACATTTAAGATCCGGTAGGATCTGTTGAATTCGATTGATAGTTCGATCTGTGGCGCATTAAGTGTTGATAGTGCAACATCCACCGTTTCTTGTACAATCTTTAGTAACTCTTCCCACGCAGCATCTCCAATAGAATTCTCGTACTCTGCAAGGATACGTTTACCGGATTTAAAAACGATAATTCCGTTTCCTTTCCCAAAAGAGATAGTACATATTCCACTGAATCGAGTCTGCTGGAGTTCTTCAAAAACCCCTCCAAACTTCGTTTTCTTTTTTATTTCACGGAATGTACCCCTCGGGAGTTGCATTATGTTCTATTGTAATGATTTCCTACTATATACTTTCCTTTATACACGGTCTTTTGTCATTCCTACAGATGAAAAATTTTAATGTTTTATGCCCTTTCAAGAAACATCAGTCTTTGCGATAAGTCACGGCTTTATGAAACCGATGAATAGCAAGCCTTGTTTTATCCGCAAAAAATGCCTTTTCTCTCAAAAATTACCATGAAAAAGACCAACCTTTTAATAGGAAAAAAACAAGAGAGAATCAATTATACGGGGGTAAGGAAATGTTGAAGCCATTATTGGAGGAATTTTTAAAACTGGAAGGGGTATCAGCTGCGGTTGTAGTGGGAAGGGACGGTTTTGTTATAGAAAGTGCAGTTTCCGGTAATGTTGATATTGAAGCGCTTGGTGCCATGGCTTCAACGGGTCTTGGGACCTCAGAAGCGATGGGAAATACTCTGGGAAAAGGCGAACTCTCCCAGATGCTTGTCGAGCTGGAAAAAGGCCCAATTATCCTGTCACCCCTTTCTGGAGATGAACTGATCGCCATTGTTGCAGATACTACGGCAAACATCGGAAGGATCAGGTATGAATTAAAGAAGAATAAGGAACGGCTCATTGCCGCCCTCTGATTTCTACCACCCAATTTTATGATATTACCAGCAGGAACAATCGGTGAGACGATAACCAATCCTCAGAGGGAAGAATTACTCCCATACCTGGAAACATTCCAGGGATTAGTCGAGATCGAAACTGAATATGGTCATGGGTTTATCCTCAACAAGAACGGGAAACTGGCTGGAGCGTATTTTAAAAAAAATAATTATGGGATTTTTCGAGGTAAACCAGCCCTCTTGCACATGGCAATAGAATCAGCAGGAACATCAGATTCTCCTAAAGTTTTTAACGTGCGAACATATACCGTAGAAGAATTTTCACGTGCCGTCCAGAATTCCCAAAAAGAAGGTGTGCTTATTGATGAAGTCTCTTACAGTACACCTGTGTCAGATGTGAACACAAAGAATTATACGGGCTCAAAATATCCGGAATATCTCAATCAGACGACCTTAGAAAAGTTAAAAAACCTGACCGGAGTTATCGCAGTCTCAACATTTTCTGATGGGTTTCCCATCCAGTGTATTGGTGATGCGGATTTTGAGCACACGGCAGCTTCTGCTGAAGATCTTATGAGACAAGCAACCAAAATTACCCGGGATCTGAAAATCGGTTCCCTTGATCAGATAATCCTCGAAACCGATGATAACAAATTCATTATTGCCCCGTGCGGGGATCTTCATTTGTGTGTTTTTACGACCGCAGATGCGCATCTGGGTCTTATACGGGTCGTTTTAAAGAGTATACAGTCGGAGATTTCCTTGGAAAACAGTGATTAATCGATATTGTAAACCATTATTCAGATAAATAAATTGCAAATGTCAGAAATATCCTTTGAAAAAATCAAAGAGTAGATATAGTTAAAAAGTCAAAAGTAAAAAATTAGTTAAAATAAAAAAAAATCATTTAATATAAAATGAGACCTAGATCTAGGTCAAAGCGGGTGATGTCTGGATTGAAAAAAAAAGATGATGATTCCTTAGATGACGTAAACTCCCTCATCGATATGATTAAAGGAACAAAAAAGAGTGAGGGGACTAAAAAACCTGAAGAGACCGGGGATAAACCGAAAACCTCCTCCCCGTCAAAACCTGCAATAGATACAGGTACTACCCAGGATATTGTGTTCTCTGATGCCTATGACATGAAGGCAAAATCTCCTGAACAGGGTACGCCTCCTGCTGGTGCAAGTAAGGAAATTACTGGTAAAGACGTACGGGAATCGCTTGGCAAACTACTCGTCAACGATGAAACAAACCAGGCCCATGCATCCTCCCAGCAAAAAGAAAAAACCGAAAAGATGCAGGAGATTGTGATTATCAATGAAGATCCCAAGGCAGCAGTACGTCCAAAACTGGTAAAGACTGCAACCCCGTCATCTTCGGTAGAAACCGAAGCAGTGACTGATGCTGAAAAAGGGATTGTCAATGTTGACCAGATCTCTGAAATTTCTGGTCTGATATTACCAAAAGGAGTCTCTTTTAAGATTGATGAACTTCAGCTGCATGGACGCATCAGTTCGTTTGAAGGAACAGGTACCCTGCCCCCGGATTTTGATGAGATCTGGAAGAAAAATTTCTCGACTGCCGGTTTCAAGGATCTTGATATTGGCGCTGATATCGAAATTGGTAAAATAAAAGCCAAGCCTGAACCGAAAAAATTCGGGTTGGGATCACTCTTTAAAGCGATCCATACCACTATCGAGGAATACGATCCCAAGAAACACGGTCCTCTTGTCGATGTCACCTTCAAGCCTCAACCGGGAGTTGAGGAGATTGAGATCTACCCGGTCAACCCGCCTTATGCATATATCCAGATTGTGTATGACCACGCCACCCATGAATACACGTACGTTGTTCTCGAACCTACCCTGACCGACCCGGAAAAAGAGTTGTTGAAGGAGTTAAAGGAACGCCTGTTCGAAACGCTCGATATTAATACAAAAGATATCTCCAAAGAAGAAGCTGCAATAAGGCTGCGAACTGCAGCGACTGACATTATTCTTGATTTCGGTATCAAGTTAACCCCCCTGCAGCGTGAGATTATCCTCTATAATATGCACAAGGATTTCCTTGGTGACGGGTTGATCGATTCGGTGATGCATGACAAATACATTGAGGATATTTCCTGTGATGGAGTCAATACATCGCTCTTTGTATATCACGCAGGTTATGAATCAATGAAGACCACACTCATGTATACAAATGCAGAGGACCTGGATTCTTTTGTAACAAAACTTGCCCAGCGTTCCGGTAAATATATCTCAATAGCACAACCCATCCTCGATTCAACCATGCAGGACGGATCGCGTATCCAGATGACCCTTGGCCAGGAAGTCACCGCCCATGGCTCAACATTCACCATCCGTAAATTCAAAGATGAACCAATTACCCCGACGGATCTGATTGAGTGGCGTACCTTCGCCCCGCTTTCCATTGCCTATATCTGGCTCTGCGTTGAGAACGGGAAATCCGCAATTTTTGCCGGTGGAACGGCTTCCGGTAAGACCACCTCGTTAAATGCAATCTCTCTCTTCATCCCACCTTTATCAAAGATTGTCTCTCTTGAAGATACACGGGAATTAAAACTCCCCCACCCGAACTGGATCCCGAGTGTTACCCGCGACTCATTTGATACCTCCGGGAGAGGTGAGATTAACATGTATGAGCTCCTGAGGGCTGCAATGCGACAGCGTCCGGAGTATATCCTTGTGGGAGAAGTCCGTGGTAAAGAATGTCAGACCCTGTTCCAGGCAATGAGTACTGGTCACACAACTTACTCCACCATCCACGCGGATTCAGTTGCCAGTGTAGTTCACCGTATTGAAAACCCGCCAATGGATGTACCGCGGAACATGCTTTCCGCTCTTGATTTTGTCTGCATTCAGGTTCAGGGGCGTGTCGGAGGCAAACGTATCAGGAGGAGCAAGCAGATCGTTGAAATCCTGGACATTGACCCAAGGACCAACGAACTTATCACCAATGAGGTCTTCAAGTGGCGGTCTGCCACCGATGAGATCACCTACTCCGGGAAGTCCTACCTTCTTGAAGAGATCATGGAGGCAAAGGGATGGAGTGAGAACAGGATGCGG